>Ga0208547_1001285_pt1 | contig 13968 bp, 14 predicted proteins | sample DEB08_DNA_5_FD_185501 | JGI IMG/M metagenome (GOLD analysis project Ga0208547, IMG submission 185501) | Aqueous microbial communities from the Delaware River and Bay under freshwater to marine salinity gradient to study organic matter... | ecosystem: Environmental > Aquatic > Marine > Coastal ...
AAAAATAGGTGTTTTTTCATGATAATGGGGTTTTGGTAAAAGTAAAAAACTAAACCCATAAACCAAGGTTGGGCTGTTAAAGTTTTGTTGCAATCTACCAGATATTTTGGTAGCAAACAAGATTGATTATTTTTGAAGAAAAAAGAAAATGAAAACCATCTATCCTCTACTACTTATATTGTTACTCACCCATTGTAAAGGGAACTCTCAAGAGACCAAACGCAAAGCCAAAAAAGAATACACTGTGGTTAAAACGGATGCGGAATGGAAAGCCCAGTTACCAGAAATGGCTTATTACGTATTAAGAAAGGCGGGTACAGAACGTGCTTTTACAGGAGAGCTGAACTACAACAAAGAAAAAGGTGTTTATGTTTGTGCAGGTTGTCAGTCTCCTTTGTATGAATCAAAATACAAATACGATTCGGGTTCTGGATGGCCCTCTTTCGATCGAGGGATCGAAGAAAATTTAGAATACGATGTCGATTATAAAATCGGCTACCCCCGTTCTGAACTGAAGTGCAACACTTGTGGGGGGCACCTTGGACATGTTTTCAACGACGGACCAGCACGTACCACCGGGAAACGACATTGCATCAATTCTGCTGCTTTAAACTTTATCCCTGAAGATGAGCAACCCTAAATCCTATCCGCTAGAGCGCTCAGAAGAAGAATGGAAAAATCAACTGGATGAGCAGTCCTATCGCATTCTCAGAGAAAAGGGTACAGAATATCCTTTTACTGGCGAGTACAACGACCACTTTGAAAAAGGAATTTACTGCTGTAAGGGCTGTGGAACACCGCTCTACCGGTCTGAAAACAAATTTGATAGTTCCTGTGGCTGGCCCAGTTATGACGAAGCCTTACCCGGTGCAATAGAATACATTAAAGACAATAGCCATGGTATGTTGCGCACAGAAATTGTATGTGCACATTGTGGTGGACACCAAGGACATGTCTTTAATGATGGTCCTACTGCTACAGGTCTTCGCTACTGTGTGAATTCTGCAAGCATCGATTTTAATCCAGAGTAAAATAAAAGAAAAAACCGTTCTAAAAGATCTGTTATTTCTGCTACAAAACAAGGACTTTTTTTACTCTTAGATTTTGTAGCTTTGTGCAGAATTTAAATGAGAAGAGATGACTTCATATGATATTATTGTTTTAGGTAGTGGACCCGGCGGATACGTAACTGCTATACGTGCCTCACAACTGGGTTTTAAAACTGCTATTGTTGAAAAAGAAAGCCTTGGTGGGGTATGCCTCAACTGGGGTTGTATTCCTACTAAAGCCCTTTTAAAATCGGCTCAAGTATTTGAATACCTCAAACACGCTGGTGATTACGGTTTAACTGTAAAAGAATACGACAAAGACTTTGACGCTGTTGTAAACCGAAGCCGAAACGTTGCTGCAGGGATGAGCAAGGGGGTTCAGTTTTTGATGAAAAAAAATAAAATCGATGTAATTGAAGGACATGGAAAGGTGCTTCCAGGTAAAAAAATAAGTGTCACTAAAAACGATAAAACAGAGGAATACCAAGCAAAACATATCATTATTGCTACAGGAGCTCGCTCTAGAGAATTACCCACACTACCCCAAGACGGTAAGAAAGTTATCGGTTATCGCCAGGCAATGACTTTGGATAAACAACCCAAAAAAATGATCGTAGTAGGTTCTGGAGCCATAGGGATTGAATTTGCTTATTTCTACAACGCTATGGGGACGGAAGTGACTATAGTTGAGTATTTAGATCGCATTGTTCCTGTGGAAGACGAGGAAGTTTCTAAACAGCTAGAACGCTCATTTAAAAAGTCAGGGATTAACATTATGACCAGTGCAGAAGTGACTGGTGTAGACACTAAAGGAAAAGGCGTAAAAGTAACGGTAAAAACAGCAAAAGGAGATGAAGAACTAAATGCGGATTTGGTCCTTTCTGCTGTAGGAATCAAAACCAATATTGAAAACATAGGATTGGAAGAAGTAGGCATTGCAGTAGATCGCGATAAGATTTTGGTCAATGATTTTTATCAAACCAACCTACCGGGCTATTATGCTATTGGTGATGTGACTCCCGGTCAAGCACTGGCACACGTTGCCTCTGCAGAGGGAATACTCTGTGTTGAAAAAATTGCAGGGCAGCATGTTGAACCACTAGACTATGGAAATATTCCTGGTTGTACGTATTGCTCCCCAGAAGTTGCTTCTGTAGGACTTACGGAAGCCCAAGCCAAAGAAAAAGGCTACGAAATTAAAGTAGGTAAATTTCCTTTTTCTGCCTCTGGAAAAGCACAGGCTGGGGGAAATGCAGACGGTTTTGTCAAAGTAATCTTTGATGCTAAATACGGCGAATGGCTTGGATGTCATATGATTGGAACAGGAGTCACAGACATGATTGCCGAAGCCGTACTGGGTCGTAAACTGGAAACTACCGGTCATGATGTACTCAAAGCCGTTCACCCCCACCCCACCATGAGTGAGGCTGTGATGGAAGCCGTAGCAGATGCTTACGATGAAGTCATTCATTTATAAAATACAATCCAAACTAAAAAGCCCTTTTTTACAAGGGCTTTTTTTTTGCTATGCAGAACCAAAAAATATTCGAATCTGATAGTAAATAACCTATCTTTAAACAAACACTTTTGTAAGACATAGACTGAACAAAAATTGGTGAATGACAAAAAAACCTTCTTCTAAAGTCGAATTGGACCACTATTTAAAAACACATTATATTCAACGGAGCAACTGGATACGGGCAGCAGTTCTCGGTGCTAACGATGGCATACTCTCTACCGCCAGTCTAGCAGTGGGAGTAGCGGCTGCCACAGACCTTCGTTCGCCTATCGTAGTGGCAACCTTGGCGGGCTTGGTTGCGGGAGCCTTGTCTATGGCTGCGGGAGAATATGTTTCCGTAAGCTCCCAAACGGACATCGAACAGGCGGATATCGAACGGGAACGCAAGGAACTGGAAGAACAACCCGAAGAGGAATTGGAATACCTAACTGCTATCTACCAACAACGCGGTTTAAAGAGAGAAACCGCAGCATTAGTAGCAAAAGAATTGACCGAAAAAGATGCTCTAGGCGCGCACATACGCGACGAACTGGGAATAACCGATCAAAGTAAGGCCAATCCCATAATAGCGGCTTTTGCCTCTGGAGCAGCCTTTACCGTGGGAGGCATACTCCCCCTGCTCGTTACCTTGTTCTTTCCTTTACAAAATATGGGAATTTCCCTATACCTCTCTGCCCTGCTCTTTCTAATTCTTTTAGGTGCTATAGCAGCAAAAACAGGGGGCTTTGCGATCTCTAAAGCGGTAGTACGGATAACCTTTTGGGGAAGCCTGACTATGGGAGTCACCGCCTTGGTGGGTCATTTATTTGGAATAATTCTATAAATAAAGTCTAAAAATAAAACACATACTATTGGCACATTTTTGGTTTTGGTTATTAAATTTCTTTTTTGTCCTTTTTTGTCAATTTTCTCTCGCTCAAAAACCTAAAAAAGGAATTACTTTAGAAGGTAGGTATACTTTTGATTTTGCAACTAATGCTCTTGGTGGAATTAAAAGAGGGACTGCATACCTTGGTAATCTAGATCTTACCGTTGAGTTTAATACTGAAACATTGAATTTATGGGAGGGCGGTCAATTTTTTAGCTATTTATTAAATAATCATGGAAATTCACTTTCTTCTCTAATTGGAGATTATCAAATTGCAAATAATATTGAAGCTGAATCTCATTCAAGACTATATCAATTCTGGTATAAGCAGAATTTTGAAAATTGGTCTATTCTCATTGGTCAACACGATTTAAATAGTGTTTTTGCAATAACTGATGCTGGATCAAATTTTATTAATAGCTCTTTTGGAATACAACCAGATCTATCAACAAATTTTCCTGCATCAATCTTCCCCTTAGCAACGTTAGGTGTTGTGCTTGAATGGAATATAGGAAAGAATTTTAAATTTAATAATGCCATATATGATGGTGACCCAGGAACAGAAAGTGGAAATCCCAACTCATTAACATTTAAATTAAGTAAAACAGAAGGTGCATTGATTATAAATGAAATCCAGATATATCTTTTGAATAAAAAAGTAAATGAAGGGATATACAAAATTGGATTATGGAATCATACACAAAATAAAGTAATCAACAATAAAGGATATAATTCAACTCATGGTGTTTATTTTATTGGTGATCAAAATATTTTTCAAAATAGCCTGAAAAATATAAATGTATTCGCTCAAATAGGAGTATCACTAAGTCATATTAATCCAGTAAAATCATATATAGGTAGCGGTCTTTGGCTTCAAGGCTTTTATCAAAAAAGAGCTGTAGATGGAATGGGCATTGCAATAGCAAAAAATAATTTTTCAGAATTTTATAAAACTCAATTTTCCGAAAAAATAGAGAATGAAATAGCTATTGAATTAACATACGATTGGGTAAAAAATGACAAAATGAGTATAAAGCCCAATATACAATATATAATAAATCCTGGAAGTTCAATTGATATAGCAAATTCAATAATGGCTCTAATCAGATTCGATTTGTCATGGTAGGTTATACGCTTTTTTATAAGTTAAGAAACCTAAAAACAATATTGTTTAATCGATATGCCCAACTAAGCTTTCCACTCCCAAGCGATAAGAGTCTAGACCAAATCCAACAATTAGTCCTTTAGCCACAGGAGTGATATATGAAGTATGACGAAAGTCCTCTCTTGAAAAGGTATTCGAAATATGGATTTCAATAACAGACGTATCAATGCTTTTAATAGCATCACCTAGTGCAACGGAAGTATGAGTATATGCACCTGCATTGAGCAAAATCAAATCTGAAGAAAAGCCTACTTCATGTAAACGATTAATCAACTCCCCTTCTACATTGGATTGGAAATAATCAAATTCTACTTGGGGAAAGCGCTCTAACAAACTCTGATAATAGGACTCAAAAGTCTGACTCCCATAGACCGAGGGTTCTCGAGTGCCCAAGAGGTTTAAATTGGGTCCATTGATGATGCTGATCTTCATTTTTATTATTTTAGTAAAAGTATAGAAATTAGAGTGATTCCCCTAAAACTAGTCTAGTGAATTGGCAGCAAGCTAAAGCAGAATACAGAGTATACCTTAAAATTGAGCGAGGACTTTCCGAAAACACCCTAGTAAATTACGGGCTGGATTTGCAAGCTTTCCAACACTTTTTAAACGAAAAAAAAATAGAAGAGTCACCCATAAACTGCAGCCCTGAAACGATAAAACTTTTTATTTACGAAACTGCTAAAGTGCTCAGTCCTCATACTCAAGCAAGACGTATAGCAAGTTTACGTGGTTTTTTTGATTATTTAGTATTCGAAAAATATCGAAGTACAAACCCTACCGATTTAATCGAAGCCCCAAAGTTAGGAAGAAAATTACCAGATGTACTTTCACTACAGGAGATTAAATTGTTAGTTGACGCTATAGACCTTGGACATCCACAAGGTCATCGCAATCGTGCTATAATAGAAACCTTGTACGGTAGCGGTTTGCGAGTTTCTGAACTGGTCACTCTAAATCTCTCCAATCTCTTTTTTAAAGAATCCCTGATCCGAGTAACGGGTAAAGGAAACAAACAACGTCTTGTTCCTATGGGTCGCATAGCTAAAAAATATCTTAAGATATATATTGAAGAACTTCGCTCATATCAAAAAATAGTTACAGAACACCAAGACATTGTCTTTCTAAATCGAAACGGAAAAGGACTAACCCGGCAAATGATTTTTACACTCATTCGCTCCCTGGTTGCAAAAACATCCATACAAAAGAAAATTGGTCCACATACGTTCCGACATTCATTTGCTACACATCTACTAGAAAATGGAGCAGATTTGCGTACCATACAACTGTTGATGGGTCATGAGAGCATAACCACAACAGAAGTCTACACCCATTTAGATACGCAATATTTACGCACTGTTGTAGAGCGTTTTCACCCTAGAAACAGTAGTTAATTTTCAATAACCAATCGAAATCCTTCTCCGTGAATATTTAATATCTGAACTTTTTGATCTGCACTAAGGTATTTTCTGAGCTTGGCGATATACACATCCATACTGCGAGAAGTAAAGTAATTATCATCTCGCCATATTTTATTCAAAGCTACTTCTCTAGGTAACAAATCATTCAAATGCAATACCAGCAAACGCAACAGCTGATTTTCTTTGGGTGATAGTTTAATAGAACTTCCCCCTTTATGTGTTAAGAAACGAAGCTTTGAGTTAAAATGAAACTCGCTAAAAGAAAATTCGAATGTATCATTTTCGGGAGCAACAGGTGCAATTTTTCTGTTGAGTATAGCCTTTATTTTTGCTAGTAGAACATCTGAATCAAAAGGTTTGGTCATATAATCGTCTGCTCCAATTTTAAAACCTTTTAATACATCTTCTTTTAAATGCTTTGCGGTAAGAAAAAAGATGGGTACCACTTCATTTTTCTCACGGATCTCTTTGGCGAGCGTAAATCCATCTTTATACGGCATCATCACGTCTAAAATACAAAGATCAAATGTTTCTTTTTTGAATTTTTCTAGTCCTTCAATACCGTTTTTAGCTAGAGTAATGTCATAATCATTCAAGGTTAAGTACTCTTTTAGGATGCTGCCAAAATTAGGATCATCCTCTACTAGCAATATTTTTTTGTTGTCGTTTTTCATTTTAGTTTTTTTGAGGCTTTTAGAGTTTAATTTTTATTAGGTATCCTGAGGATGAAGGTTGTGCCTATACCCTCTTTACTTTCTAAATTTATTTTCCCTTTGTGTAAATCAATGATTTTCTTCACATATGCAAGTCCTAGACCATGTCCTTTTACATTGTGAATGTCTCCAGAAGCAGCACGATAAAATTTATCGAATATTTTCTTTTGAACCGTTGTGGTCATCCCTATACCATTGTCTTTTAAAACAAAAACAAAATCACTGTCTTCATTAAAGGTTTCTATTTCCAAAAATGGGGTTTGATCACAGTATTTTACCGCATTATCCAATAAGTTAACAAAAATATTGGTCAAATGGCTTTTGTTTCCAAAAATGAGAGTATCTGTTGCTTCTAGTTGCAACTTCACTTTTCCAGATTTACTTTTTAATATTAACTGTATGTGACTGAGTGCTACTTTTATAATTTTATGTGTATCAACAGTTGTTTTTTGAATAGGATCGTGACTGCGTTCCAACTGTGAAATTCGGAGCACATTTTCAACCTGAGAAAGCATTCTATTGTTTTCTTCTCGAATCATTTTGACGTAGTTGGTCATTTTCTGAGGAGCTTGAGCTACTTTTGGATTAGAGATTGCATCCAAAGCCAAATTGATGGTTGCTATAGGGGTTTTAAATTCATGAGACATGTTGTTGATGAAATCTGTTTTAATTTCGGAGATCTTTTTTTGTTGAATAATTTGGTAAAGTGCACTAGCAGAAACCAAAACAATGAATACTGTCAAAAGCAAAGTTAGACCACCCACACTTAAAATCGATGAGAACACATATTGGTCTTTTTCAGGAAAGGATACGACCAGCTCATATTTTCTCAATCCACGTTCATCCTGGAAAATGGGGGTTACGTATTTATAACCCTCCTGTGCTTCTGTATAATTATTGGATTTTATTTTCGTTGCTAAACCGTTGTCGTAAATTCCAAATTCGTAGGGTGTGACAATCATCTTCGCATCAAATTCTCGCTTTAAGACAAAATCTAATTCATTTACATTGAGCCGCTTATGAATAGGAGTATTAGAAGTATAATCTTTAAAAATGGATTGAATACGTTGGTTATTGATATTCATTCGATCTATGGCCTTGATCTTTTCAACTGAAGTAGCGATATTATTTTCTCGGTTAAAAACATCATTTTTATTAATTATGGTTGTGTTTTTTACCTGTTTGACATCTGTTAGCGTTTGGAGTGTATCGCCCAATTTTGGATCTATATAGGGTGCTATCTTGTAGTCTTCTTCCAAAATACCATAAGCGTAATAGGAAATTAAATTATTGGTGTTATCCTCATCTAAAAACAAAAATAAGTTTGTAAAACTGGCGTCGTCAGGTGTTTCAAGTGAATCTATAAGACGCTCATAAGCTGCGATATAATCATTGAGTTCTCGCTCTTGAATTTCTTCAGCAACGCGCATTAAAGATTGTTGCACAGCCAAAGAAAATTCCTCCTCCTTATCATTCCATGCAGAAAATATCCAATAGCCCTGTAACATGATTATCCCAAGAATTGAGATTATCATGAAAACAACCAGAGAAAGGAATAAATTTTTCTTCATTGTACTGTATACTTCAAAACGACTTTAACTTCATTCTAGTATGGGGACAAAGTTCCTTTAATTTTAACAAAAAAAATGCTAATAGTTTGTTAATACAAGAGGAAACTCAATTCTTCAGCTCCATCAAAATAGTTTCAGCTTGTTCTATTGTTTTTGAAAGATCAATATTTTCTATTACCCAGTCTGCCTTTTTTTTCTTTTGCTCATCACTCCATTGTTTACTCATCCGCGACAAAACCTCAGATTTTGTTCCACCGTCACGTTCAAGAACACGTTGGATTCTGAGTTCTTTAGGTGCAGTGATCAAAACCACACTATCACAGAATTTATCTCCTCCACTTTCAAATAATATCGCTGCTTCTTTAATCACTATAGGTGCATCTTTGTGCTTCACTTTAAATTCTTCAAAGGCTTTAGCCACCGCAGGATGCACAATCTCGTTTAACTCTTTTAGTTCTTCAGAGTTTTGAAACACTCTTTTTGCTAGTACAGATCGGTCGAGTGTACCCTTAGCATACAATTCCGAACCAAATCGAGTTTGAATCTTTTGACGCAATTCACTTTCTAACAATTCTTTCCCTACAGCATCCGATTCAAAACAAGGGATTCCTTTGGATTTGAACCAGTTCAACAGAGTTGATTTTCCACTCCCTATACCTCCTGTCAGTCCTAATATTTTCATTTGCGGATCAGATAATTAACCTGTTTGGGTTCCCAGTTCAGTTGTTTTACCATAGGAGGTTTACGAAGTACAACTACTTCAAAAAAATTATTTTCCTCTGTCAGGCTATGGTAATCTACAGCCATTTTAAAATCAGATTCATTTACAGTCCTCAAAAGGGACAAAGGGAGTGTTGCTCTAATTTTTACAGAAGCTGGAAACAGTTTTACTCGTATTCCTTCAGGAATATTAAGCACCTCTATAGGTAGTGTAAATTCTTTTTCAGAATAACGAGATACATCCATCTGAAGCTGCACCTCTTGATGATCTAGTTGAAGCTCTGGAATGGTTTTTAAAGTTACTTTTTGATTGTAATCTTCAAAGAGATCTTCCACCTTTAGAACTATAGTTTCTAGAGCTTTGAGCGAGTCCAAGAGTGATTTTGGACCACGAACAAGGACACTATCTGGAGAACTCGTAATGGGTGAATCACCAAGATAACCTGCTCTAAATTGTATATTAACTTTTGGAATAACCACAAGCTTTTTTTCTTCTAATTTAGTAAAACCAAAAGCAACTTGTGATGGAACCACTTGATTGAGCTGAGTGTTGTCAAAAAGTTGTTGAGCAATTAAAAAATATTGATTTCTTAAATCTATTTTACCCTCATTAGAGGTAAAAACCACATCCTTTAGGGATATGTCAATTTCTGAATTCAACCATCGGTATAACAGTAACTCTATACCACTAGCCGAGATTGAGAACGTGAGTTGTTGTGGGATATTAGATAAGACAATCCCTGGGGGCATGTCTTTCCAGTTTACTTTAAAAGACTGGTCTAGAGTGTAAGAATTAGAAAGTTTGGTGCTTAACCAAAAAACAAACGATAGCAAAACAAAAAATAGAAAGAAACGAAATCGCCCCTTTGAAGGTAATTTTGCTAAGAGCTTATTCATGCTTTCGCCATTTTTGGGAACTCTTACAAAAAAGCGTTCCTTTTATTCTTTTGTACTTATCGCATCAATAATTTCTTGACTTACACCTACATTAGAAAACCCTCCGTCGTGATAAAGGTTTTGTAGAGTTACTTTTCTTGTGTAATCAGAAAAAAGAGAAACGGTATAATCAGCACATTCTTTAGCAGTTGCATTTCCAAGGGGAGACATTTTTTCAGCATACTTCAAAAACCCATCTAGCCCAGCAACACCTTTTCCAGCTGTAGTTAAAGTCGGAGATTGTGAAATCGTATTTACACGAACTTTTTTGTCCTTCCCAAAGAAATACCCAAAACTACGTGCTATAGACTCTAAATAAGCTTTGTTGTCTGCCATATCATTGTAATTGGGAAAGGTGCGCTGTGCTGCTACATAGGAAAGAGCTACAATACTCCCCCATTCGTTCATAGCGTCCTTCTGATACAAACACTGCATTAGTTTATGAAATGAAACTGCAGAGACATCCCAGCCCTTTGCCATCCAATCGTGATTTAAATCTGTGTAGTGCTTCCCTTTTCTAACGTTAACAGACATACCAATGGAGTGTAAAACGAAATCTAATTTTCCTCCCAACAATTCTTGCGCTTGATCTATAAGCGCCTCTAAATCTTCCATTAGCGTAGCATCTGCAGCAATGACTTTGGAACCTGTTTTCTCAGCAAGTGCGTTTATCGTTCCCATACGCATTGCAACAGGGGCGTTTGTTAGAACGAATTTACCACCCGCGTCGTACACAGATTCTGCTGTTTTCCAAGCGATAGACTGATCATCTAATGCGCCAAAAATGATTCCTTTTTTTCCTTCTAATATTTTATGAGACATATTGTTGGTTTTACAGGGTCAAAGATACATTTAATTCATTAATTGTTTTGCGTGGGCTCTAGCTGTTTCAGTAATCTGATTTCCTGAAAGCATCATTGCAATTTCTTCTACCCGCGCTTGAGAATCTAGCAAGTGTAGGGAGGTCTTAGTTTGCTCACCTACTATGTGCTTTTCAACTTTAAAGTGATGGGTTCCTTTTGCAGCTACCTGAGGAAGGTGTGTAATTGTTATTACTTGAAGTTTTTTTGCCATAGCTGACATTACCTCTGCAATACTGTCCGAAATTTTGCCAGAAACTCCTGTATCTATTTCGTCAAAAATTAGCGTAGGTAATTTTTTATACCTAGAAAGAACAGCTTTTATGGCAAGCATGATTCGGGAAAGTTCCCCTCCAGAAACAACTTTTTTTAGCACTTTAAAATCACTTCCTTTATTGGCGCTGAAATTGAAAGCGAGTAAGTCAGTACCGTTTGATTGAAATTCGGAGCTTGGACTCAATTCCATTTTAAAAACAGCTTCTTGCATTCCCATCTTGGCTACCAAATCTTTAAGCTCATTTTCTAATAATGTGGTCGCCTTATGTCTATTTTTGGAAAGTGTCTCAGACAGGATTTTTAGGTCTGAAGTTTTTTTGCTTATTTCTTCCTTTAATGCAGTGAGTTTATCCTCCACATTTACCGATTCTCCAAGTGTATTGCCAAGAGAATCACGGATAGACCGCAACTCGTCAACGTTTTTTACTTTGTGTTTTTGGAAAAGTGCATTCAAATGATCCTTTTGAGCGAGTAGTTCTTCCAATTTTTGAGGATTTACTTCTAAACATTCAAAATGTTGTTTGAACTCTTCCATAAGATCTTCTAACTCTACCGTGGCAGATTGTACTCTTTCATGTAAAGATTCGAATTGGCTGGACTTCTCAAATATGCCTTGACTGTAACGTCTAAGTTCTTTTAATTGATCTACAATACCCATAGTATCTGACTCCAACAATTGAATGGATGCAGCGAGCGAAGTTTGTAAATAATCTACATTACTCAAAGCATCGATCTCTTGATCCAAATCAATCTCCCAATCGGGATCTAATTTTGTAGCTACCAGCTCTTCATATAAAAATTGTTTTAGCTCGAGTGACTCATTAGAATCTGTCTGTATCCTTGTCCAATACTCAAGTTCTTTATTCGCTTTTTTATACGCTTCCAAAACTTTCTGATATTGTTCCAAAACTTGTTCATTACCAGCTAACGCATCTAATACTTGAAACTGATATTCGTTGCGCAACAACGTTTGTGTATCCTGTTGAGAATGAAGGTCAATCAGTTGTAAACTGATTTCCTCTAAAACAGTCAAATTAACGGGTGTATCGTTTATAAATGCTCTGGATTTTCCCTGAGGCAATAATTCTCTTCTCAAAACAGTTTCGGTTTCATAATCTAAATCATGAGTATCGAAAAGAGGACGTAAATCATACGAGTTGATTTCAAAAGTAGCTTCAACTATACATTTTTTGCTCGCATCTAAAAGACTAGAAAGGTCAGCTCGTTTCCCTAAAACAAGTGATAACCCACCTAAAACAATCGATTTTCCAGCACCAGTCTCTCCAGTAATACAGGTCATACCCTCTGAAAAGTGGACCTCTAAATCCTCTATCAGTGCAAAATTTTTTATTTTTAAATGGGTCAGCAAAACAATCTAATTTACAGACACTAAAGATAGTTATATTAAAAAAATTAGGCTTTGATTTCTTTCCAACGAGCAGTAAAAAAAGGAGCTATTTTTTTTAAGACTTCCTCTGTTTCTTTAAAATCTACCTTTGGACCCTCTTGGAAAAGGCTTACAATTTCTTCTACCTTGGCATCAAAAAAGAGTTGAAGTAAGAAAGAATTGGGACGTCTTTGATATAAAGGTTCTAATTGATTTATAGCACTCATGATTTGCGTCTTAGCCTCCAAAGGGTTTGTTGTCATCTGATCCAACCCTTGACGGTGGTAGGTGTATAAAGACTGACGGTACTCTCTAAAGGTATTGGAACGCAGTGCGTCTACTAACCAAAATCGGTTTCTTATTCCATCTGAAGGTCTCCATCCTTTTCCAGCACTATTTTGGGCTAAATTGACAATTTGTCTTGCACGCTCATAAAAAGGGTCTCCACCATTCAATGAAAAAGTATCTGCGTCTAATCCCAAAATCACGTATACATAAAAACTAACTAAAGAAACTAAGTTGGATTCAAAACTGGATTCATTAAAATATAAAGGCTGAAACTCTTGATAGGAAAAAACAATATCACGATCCAAAAAATTGAGTATGGGACTGTCGTAATTTGTATCAAAAACAGGTCGTTGAGACTGAACTTGTAGAGTAGCCTCAAACTGATCATTGCTGTAACCAGAGAGGTTTATGACAAAGGAACATCTAATTTTTTCTTGACTTAAAAATTCCTCATTTGTCCATACCTGGGTGTTGATGAATTCATTTAAGGAGCGCTCAAGGGTTTTAAAAATCTGCTGATTGGTTTGATTGACCAAATCTGAATTCACAATTACTTGTGCATTAAGCTCCTGAGCAAAGAGCTGTTGATTACAAAAAATAAGCAGTAAGAAGAGATAAATATTTTTCATAGGGACAAGATTTGTTCAAATATTCGATGGGCACATTCCTTTTTAGTTTGGAGCGGAAAAGAGATACTTTTTTGATCCTTTCGAATGAATGAAATTTTATTGGTAGCACCAGAAAAGCCAGCACCTTTTTCATTTAGGGAGTTTAAAACGATACCGTCTAACTTTTTTTTCTTGAGTTTCTGATGTGCGTTTTCCATTTCGTTTTCTGTCTCCAAGGCAAAACCGATCAGACATTGGTGCTTTTTTTGCTCTCCCATAAAAGCGAGAAGATCGGTAGTGGGTTTAAGTTTTATTGTAGGTGTATTTTGTGATTTCTTTATCTTTTGTTCAGCTACTTTTTCAGGGCGATAATCGGCAACAGCAGCAGCGGCTATTACTATGTCCACGGTATCATAAAGTGATTTAATCACTTCAAACATTTCCTCTGCTGAAACAACTCGATAAAGATTGACATTAGGAAGACTGATTTTTTCATGAGTGGGTCCGCTTACCAAATGAACTAGGGCGCCTAAGCTTGCCGCAGCCGCAGCAAGGGCAAATCCCATTTTTCCAGAAGAATGATTTCCAAT
>Ga0208547_1001290_pt1 | contig 13928 bp, 29 predicted proteins | sample DEB08_DNA_5_FD_185501 | JGI IMG/M metagenome (GOLD analysis project Ga0208547, IMG submission 185501) | Aqueous microbial communities from the Delaware River and Bay under freshwater to marine salinity gradient to study organic matter... | ecosystem: Environmental > Aquatic > Marine > Coastal ...
GCTCCCACGCTGGCTCTTTAGGCAATGATGCCTTAGTCCAGCTTCTAGTGCCGTCCTTCTTGACCTGACCCTGACGTGGTGCCTTGGTCTTAATCTCAGCCAGTGACCCATCTTTGAATAGGTCAACAAAGCCCATAATAGGCACCAGTACGCCGTCCAGCATCAGTTCGATTTTGCGCTCTTCTTGTGCGCCACTGAATAATGGAGATAGTAAGTCGATGCCAACGTGGGCAGCGTCTGGTATTAGTTCGCGGAACTTGTCGCGCTTATCTTGTGATGAATTAGCCGGATGGAAATCATAGCCGGTCATAGCCTCTTCTACAGCCTCATCAATATCCTGACCGTGACACACGGCTGCTTGGATAACCTGATGCACTGCTGTACCGAATGCGGCGTTCTCGCCAACGATAATCTCGCGGCGTTTCTCTTTCGATAAATAAACGTAATCGAACATCCAGTTCGCCAATGGGCGATTTAACTGGCTTGGACTGAAATGGTAGACGCCTACCGATTTCATCTTTTCTAATAAGTCTGTCATTCCCTAACTCCTGGTGCCGTGATTGGCTTGATAACTTTAATTACGAAATAGTGATTGACCTGTCAACAATTATTTTATACAGATTGACACGTTGTTAATTTCTATTTGTAGGAGAATAACTTGAAACTGGCAGAACATATGATGAAACGAGGAATGACACAAAGCGAACTAGCACGTCATCTGAATGTAACAAGAGCAACCATAAACAACTGGATATATAAGCGCACACCGCCGTCTGGCAGACAGATGATGGCTGTGTACAAATGGTCAGGTGGCAAGGTTGGTTTAAAAGATTGGTGCGAGGAATTTGATGCCTAAGAAATGGAGCAATCAATACGGATACGGCCCTGACCCGAAAGACGAATGGCGCACACACGCTGAGATGTTTAAGGATGCGCCGAACTTTGAGGACGACCCTGCTGCTGAATCTGCTGACACGATTGGCAGCTATAGTGTAAAGGGCGTTGGCACTATCGGTGTATTCCAAGGCGAGGATGACGCTGATTTCGCTGACAATGGGGAGAAAATCAAATGACCAACCCTTACTTACTGCCAGAGGGCAACGTGCAGATAAGTTTTAGTGGTGGCAGAACATCAGCTTATATGTTGTACCATATACTTGAAGCAAATAATGGGTTGCCCGACAATGCTGTTGTTTCTTTTCAAAACACCGGCAGGGAAATGCCGCAGACCTTGGACTTTGTGCAAGAGGTTTCTGAACGGTGGAACGTGCCGATAGTATGGCTTGAATATGACCGGATTGACGGCAAACCGGCAGCTTCTGTGGTCAGCCATAATTCTGCAAGCAGATTAGGAGAGCCATTTGAAAAACTTATTGAGGCAAAAAAAGTTTTACCTAACACATTGATGAGGTTTTGCACTGTTGAGTTAAAAATAAATACGGCTAAGAGATACCTAAAAAGGTTGGGCTGGAAAGAGTGGAGTAATGCTGTTGGCATAAGGGCTGATGAGCCAGACAGATTAGCTCGTGCGCCAAAAAAGGATTGCTGGGTTCCTTGGAGACCACTGGTGACGGCAAATGTAGACAATAATCAGATAAGTGAGTTTTGGAAAGCGCAATCATTTAACCTTATGCTGCCAGTAAGCAACGGAAGAACTATGTATGGGAATTGTGATGGCTGCTTTCTCAAGTCAGAGTCGCAACTTGTAATGCTTGCTAGGGAACATCCAGAAAAATACGACTGGTGGGTGCAGCAAGAGAAGAACCACGAGCATAGGGGTGATTGGGGGGTCTTCCGTAGAGATAGACCGCTTGCAGAATTGCGTGACTTTATTAACGTGCAAGCCGATTGGGTATTTGATGAAGAAGGTTATTTTTGCCAAAAAGATGATGGGGAGTGTACAGGATGACCAACGGACGTAGGAAAGGGGCAAATTTCGAGAGGGAATTAGCTCGTATGGCTATGGACGAACTTGGCATTGATGATATCAAGAGAGACCTAGAGCAATATAGGGCTGGCGACCACGGCGACTTAATTGGCATTGACGGCTGGACTGTCGAGGCAAAGAGGTATGCCCATGGCGTGACACACAAGGATGAGTGGTGGTCACAGGTAGAGAGAGCAGCGGATGCGGCTGGTACTGAGCCTGTGCTTATCTACAAATACGACCGGCATCCGATTCGGTGCGTTGTCCGGCTGTCAAGCATTAACGCTGACTTTGCTGGTAAGGATGACCTAGCCACTGTCAGCTTTGAGACGTGGTGTATGCTGGTCAGGGAAAGTTGGGCGTAATGGAGTACAACAACGATTTCAAGTATGACTTGCAACTCGGTCAGATACACGAGCAGTGGCTCGGCAGCATCCTGACTGACGCAACCATTGAGGTCAAACGCGACTATATGGCGGCAAGAACAGGCAACATATTTATCGAGTTCGAGAGCAGGGGAAAGGCATCTGGCATAGCTGCCAGTCACGCCGAATACTGGGCTTTCGTATTGTCTGGTCATCGTGTGATTATCGTTCCGCTGGACACTGTGAAAGAGGTGGCTAGGGAACAGTACCGCAAGACCGGATACACAAGGGGCGGTGATAGCAACACCAGTCTGGGAGTTTTAATCAAGGTAGGGGATTTACTGAAATGAATGATGCAGAAGTGTACAAGTTTATGCGTGAGTTTGATGAAAAATTATTAGCCGGAAAGGTTGTGCTTGAAGACATCCACAGCGTTATGGCTGTTTTAAGATTAGCGTCATTCGGTTGGTCTAAATCTCGCGCCGCAATCGAATCATTAAATGCAAGGTTGAATGTTAAAGAATGTGAGTCTCAGAGAAGATATGAGCTTTTAGCAAAGGAAAGGCAAGCGGTCGATGCAGAAAGAAAACGAACAATCATAAAGGCGAATGAAGTACAACAGTTAAAAGATAGACTGTCTGAGTGCGATAGAAAATACAAAGAGTTAAAGGGGAAAAAGAAATGAGCATAAAGGCAGTTAGCTGGGCATTCGACCAGCAAATTGATGACCCGATGGCAAAGCTGGTGCTGATAGCGGTCGCTGACCATATCAATGAAAGCACCGGCAATGCGTGGCCTAGCATTGAACGGCTAGAGCATATGACCAGTGCCAGCCGCCGAACCGTACAACGCAAGCTAAAAAAGCTAGAGGAAGACGGATACTTGGAACGCCAAAAGCGATTCAATGATACCGATTTGTACTCACTTGGTGCTAGGGGTGTCACAGTGACACGGGGTGTCACACAGTCACCTCTAGGGGTGTCACACAGTCACCCTAACCATAATAGAACCGTTATAATAAATAATAAGGGGAAATCTAAAAAACAGCTTTTAGTGGATTGGCAACCGGATGACGCTGATAAGCAATATGCAACCGAACTTGGCATTGACTGGTCAGAGACACTGACCGATATCCAGCTTTGGAATGAAAAGAACGGCAATAAAGCCTCGTATGCGTCTTGTAAGGCATTTTGGCAGGGTTGGGTGCGGAAAGAGGCTAAAGGCCGTCCAGCACGCTCAAATCGCCAGGAATCGGTATCCCAGTGCAGGACACTAACCCCTAAGCAGCAAGAATACGCAAAGAGTGCTGCTGAGAAGCTGTATTACAAATACAAGGATGAGTATTTCCGCTATGAGGACATTTTAAAGGCTGTCAACGGCTTTATGCTGACCGACCAGTCTGATGATGCTTGGCGTAAGATAGGATTAGGCTTACCGCGTCCGTTCTAATGTGTCAGACCGATGATAGATTGGCACGACTAATAAGCAAAAACAATAGCTTACAAATCTCTTGTCACGATTTTGTCACAGGCAAAAGAAAAGGCCGGGGAACCGGCCTAATCTAGAGTTTTGCTTTTACATTTAGTATATTTCTTCTAGGTCGTTCATTTCTCGAAAAAGCTTTTGTTCCTCTGGTTCGTAGTGAATGGTATTAGACAGTTTGTCTCGTTTAATTCTGTTGTAAGCAATCTTCAGCTTGTCTGTTTCATCGTGTCCTCTTGTATGGTGCTTAACTGTGTAAAACTCTGACTCTGAAATGTAAGGTAAATGCTCATTTTCCTCTCGCTTGCCAAGCTTTTCAGACAGGACTTGCAAAACCAAGTCAACATCTTCATGGGTCAACACCACGTTGAAATATCTTGTGCCTTGCATAGTGCTTGCACTGTTATGATGCGCCATCAAAATAGGCTCACAATCACCTTCATGCGGCCATTTCAATATTTTAACCTCAACCGAAACATCATCACATGGGTCTCCAACCGTGTTGCCTTGTAAGGTTTCTTTTAAGAATTTTCTATCTGGCTCGTAATCTGGAGCATCTCCATATGTCATATCCAAGATAAACTCCAAAGCTTCGGCTGGCGTATCTGAATCTAAGTCAACATAATGGTTGGTTGTGTAAGTAAATTCTGCTGTGTAAGTCATTTTCGTTTCCTTTCCTGTGTCGCAAAAGTAGCTAATTTAGCTATTTAAGTGACATATCTTTTGTGCTTCAGCCAGAACCGCGTCAGCGTATTCTTTCAATGTGCAGTCTGCGCCCTCTAGGACTTTATGCCGTGAACAGGCTGACAAGGCTGTTGCCATTGAGGTGAAGTAACCGAGTGTTTCCCAACCGGTTTTTCTCTTTTCATTGCGAACCATAAGCGTGTGGTTATGCGTGTCTATCTCGACCTTATAGTTCGCATTAATGGTTACTGTTTGTGGTTTTGCTTTAGGCATTAGACCATATCCCATTCGATGCCGTTTAAGGCACAAGCACCGACTATGCGCTGAGTTTGTGCTTGGCTCATTTCCATACAGTTAACTGTAACGGTGATGTTGCCGTGCTTGCACATATCCAGCCATAAAGAAACCTCGCCCTTTTTAGTCCACCATGCCAGACCAACTTCGCCAGTGTTGCCGTTAGCGCAAGCGTCTCCGTCTGATTTCATAATGGCAGATATCTCGCTTACAAAGCCAATCAGGCGCACAGTCTGCATCTGAGCCTTGCTAGGTCTCTTGTAACGCTTTTTTGGTTCTGCTGTTTTCTTTTGCTTATTGATGTCTACAACATTAGTCATTGTCTTGGTTCCCTTCTATGCGTTTACGTTTGTGAAGTTGAATTTTACCTGTATATGAATGGGGCTGTCTGGATAGGTCTGGTAGCAGTCTGAAAGTGTCCTTGCTGCTTTCACTACCCCTTTCATAAACTCTTTTACGATGACAGATTCCCTTTGCTCGTCGAATGGGTCTGCATACATGCTGGCAGAATAGCCTAGCGCGAATGGTATTGTCGCAAGCACTTCTTGGTTTTCATCGCCCTCTATAACCAGTATTTCAGCGTCATATAGTCCATCAATTATCTTGTCCATTGTCTTGTTCCCCTTTCATTGATTTGATTTTTGCGACGGCGTTCTTTAACCGTTGCTGCTCTGTTTCTGGCAAATTGTGCAGGTACATAGCCATCGTTTTTTCGTCGGGGTCAAACTGGTCAACCCATATGACAAACTCGATTGCGCTGTTGATGCCTGTACCGTCTGACCGATTGCGCTTGCGCTCTTCGGCGTAAAATGCTTCTTCGTATCTATCCATTAGTTCCACTCCTCAGCTTCTAGTGTTTCAAAATCAACAACCGATATTGGGTTGTGCTGAACGTTTGAGCCGTGCAACGCATCTTGCTGGTAATCGTCTATCTGACTTTTCAGCAATTCCATTGCCCACTCTTGCGCCGTCTCTATGCTATCGGCCTGAATGTCGATTGTTTGCGTGATAACCGCGCCAGTTTTAATTTGAAAAAAAGGCATTACAAGATTCCCCTTTCATATTCCCAACCGATATACGCTTGGTCTGTTTCCTGTTTAGTCGCGCCAATGTCGTCTAGCATTGTCTGCAAACAACACCGGCATAGCTTGCGGCTGGTTTCTTCTATCAGCAGCTTGCGCTCAACGCCTGACCGATTGATGGTAAGGCTAACCGATTTTTCAACCGATTTTGTTTTCAGATTTTGTTTCATAACTGGTTTCCCTTCCTGTTGTTGTCAATTCACGTTAAACAATCTAGAGCAGATTGCAAGCGTTATTTTAGAATGACGCTGGCAACGATTGCCAATAGGCAACCCGCTGCAATGGTTATCAGCACCGGCAAGCCATCGCTGGCAATGGCTGACGCTATAAAGGCTAGGGCAAGTGCAACAAATGCCAGCCCGCTTGATATGGTTTCGCGGTTCATTGTCTCGGCTCGTTTAAGAATTTTTCAGCGTCATTAATTAGGGTTTCGGACACTATTTCAGCGGGATTGAAACCTAACTCTTCTAAATGGCAACAAACGAAATGCGCCGATTGTTGCCTTTCATCATCGTGCCTGTCAGCGTTCCAATCAGCGAATGCTAACAATAGATATTTCATATTATGCTCTTTCATTATCTTGCCCCTTTTATTGCTTTAAATAGTTTGCTTTCGTTCCGCTTAAACAATGAGATTAATTCCATTGTATCGCGATTTTTTGCCAGTGTAGTCCGTGGAACATAATGTTCTAAACTGGTGAGTATTAACTCAATGTCCGCATATGATAGCGTTATTTGTGCCACTGGCTCGTTGCGTTCTTTTTGCATTGTCTTACCTTTCAATTTTTGTTTCGTGATAAATATCAAGACCGGCTTCGCGGCGGTATTGTTCGCCTATCTCAATCTTGTTCCAAGTTCTTTTTGCCAAATCGTCGTATCCATTTTTTTCTTGCCGAATTGCGCGGGCTTCAAGTTCGTCAAGCCTTTCGACACTTGGCATTGATGGAAATGGATAATAGTTTTTAACGTCTCGCATTGTCTTACCCTTTCGTTATTCCGGTTTAGGCTTTCGCCATATAGACGCTAGTCCATGCCTAGCGGCTATAAAGCGGCACGGCGAACCGTGCCAGCCGGTTAAGCGGCTTTACGCTTGAAATTACCAGCACCGGCACCGTGCGCGACTATGGCAATTGATTTAGGGCTTTTTGTGCTAGTACCAGCGCACAATCCGCAAGTTATGCATTGGGTAAGATAGCCCGCCTCTTTGCTAGCTGGACATAAAATTTCCTTGCCGGTGATAAGGCTTTCAATGCGGTCAATAACGCGAAATGTGCGGTGACCTTTATCCCAAGCGGCTTGCGCTTCCGCTTCGCTATCAGCGGATTGCATATAGATAGCGGGGTCAAAACTCGCGCTTTCAATGCCAGACTGGTGACTGTATGCGGTATGACCTTTAGCCTTGCTGATAAGGCTATCCCAAATATATGACGGAACGGCCGCGCCGTCGCCATATGTGCCAATCCGAACCATTCGGCCAGCACCAAGCGCGGCTATAGCGTCGTGACCAGTAATTGCTGGATATTTGCCAGCCTTATAGGCTTTATAGGTAATCAAAACGCCTTGGCCTAGGTTTACATAGCAAGAACGATTTTCCGCTGTTTTCCGGTTCGGGTCATTGGTGGCGTTGCCACGGTGCGGGCAATTGCCACAAATAGAGTAATCCGCGCCAGTTTTGTTAGCTTCAAGCGGGTTAATGTCTGGCCGCAATATATAGGTTTGCACCATTGCGCCGGTTTTACCGTTGCGGCTCTTGGCAATGTTAGCAATTGCGATAATGCGCTGGCCGTCAATCTGGCTTGCGCCGTCATAGATTACAAATGCGTTTGGTTTGGTCATTGTCTTTTCCCTTGTTCTATTACTTATCTATTACTGTATAGCATAAATTGACATAATCAACAAAAAAATAACGGTATTGCTCAAAAACTTGCAACGCTTGCCGCGTTTGGCGCGGGGATAAGAGGGGGGATTAGGGGGGGGTTATGGGGTGATTATGGGGCATCACGTCTATGTGGTATTATATCACCACACGCGCGAGTTAACCCAAATCCAGTTAACATAGCATAATCGCTCATATTTGCTCGCTGGCTGGCTTTGCTGGCTTCAGCGTATGATTCCTAGTCGGCAGTCGTTGCAAGCCATCACGCGGCAATGTAGAGCCTTGGCTTTGTGCGATTGATAATGAGTCGCAATATCATTCTCGCCTGGACTATTGCGAATGAGAATCATTCTCAAATGATAATGATAATGAGAACTGTTCGCAGAGACCCCCCATCGAAATCGCGCGGGGGGGCTGCATAAATATATAATAGTCCCTTACCACCCCCCCTTAAACCTAAAAACCCAAAAACGTCCCTAGCACCCCAAAAGTTGCAAGTTTTCTTGCACTGCTATATCAAGTCTGCTATGTGACGAATACAGGAGTACGAAATGGGACGTAAAATCACTGACCCGAAAGAGATAGACGCTGGCAAAAAGAAGTTCATCGAGCTTGTTTCAGACGGTATGTCTGCCAGGAAGGCTTGCACTCACAAGCTGGTGCCTACGTTTATGACGATTAGCAAGTGGCTGCGAGATGACGCTGATTTCCGCGACCAGTACAAGGTCGCTATGGAGCTTCGCGCCCAGAAGATTGACGATGACATTGATGACGCTATTGACGCTATGCGGTATGGCGAGCTTGATGCCCAGCAAGCGAGAGTTGTGATTGATACCTACAAGTGGCGAGCAGCGAAGCTATATCCGAAGTTCTACGGTGAGAACCAGAAGGTCGAACACGAGCATACGGTTGTGAGCTTTGTTGACGAGTTGAAGCTGGCAGCAGCGCAGATAGAGCGTCAGCGGCTAGAGGACAAGACCATTGAGGGAGAGGTTGAGGAGAAGTGAAAAAGACCGAGAACACTGACCTGCTTGTAAAGCTGCACAATGACCCAGTTTTATTCGTCACCAGCATCCTCAAGGCAAAACCCCAGCCGTGGCAAGCCGAGGCACTGAGAGCCGTTGCAAGCCACGATAAGGTCAGCATTGCGTCTGGTCACGGCGTTGGCAAGACGGCGTTTCAGAGTTGGCTGGTGCTGTGGTGGTTGATTACGCATTATCCGTGCAAGGTTGCTGTGACGGCAAACACGGCGCATCAGTTGAGCGATGTGTTGTGGACTGAGATAGACAAATGGGCGCGAAAGCTGCCAGAGGGCTTCAAGCAGTTGCTAGAGTTCAAGAGCGACAAGATTAGCCTTAAAGGGGCTAGTGACAGCTTTGCGGTTGCGCGAACAAGTCGCAGGGAGAACCCAGAGGCTTTGCAGGGTTTTCACTCCGAGAATATGTTATTTTTGTGTGAAGAAGCGTCAGGTATACCGGATGTTGTCTTTCAAGTCGGTGAGGGCGCGATGTCCACAGCCGGTGCGAAGACGGTAATGTGCGGCAACCCTACGCGGTCTGAGGGGTTTTTCTACGATAGTCACCATTCCCAGCGTGAGCGTTGGTTCACGATGACGGTGAGTTGTCACGATGCAACCACTGTTTCTGAGCAGTTCCTTGAGGAGATGAAGGACAAATACGGTGAAGAGTCTAATGTTTACAGGGTGCGTGTCCTTGGTCAGTTTCCTACGCAATCAGATGATGTCTTATTGCCACTCTATTTGGTTGAAGAGGCAACTAAGAGAGAAGTCGAAGCCTCACCCACTACGCCGGTTGTATGGGGAGTAGACGTTGCAAGATTTGGCGGTGACAGGAGTGCAATCGCCAAGCGGCAAGGCAACGTGCTTCTTGAGCCGATAAAGACGTATCAGGGGCGCGATATTATGGAGATGGCTGGTATTGTGCTGTCAGAGTACGAGGCTTGCAACTATCGCTTACGCCCTCAAAGCATTTATATTGACGCGATTGGTATTGGCGCGGGGCTGGCTGACAGGCTGAGAGAGCTTGATTTGCCTGCCGTGGCTATTTCTGTGTCGGAGACTGCCAGTTTAAGAGACAGGTTTAACCGGCTGCGTGATGAGTTGTTCTGGAATGCTCGTGAATGGTTCGAGGCAAGGGATTGCCATATCCCGAATGATGCCACGTTGATACAGGAGATTACTGCGATTAGGTATAAGTACCTGTCTAATGGTAAGCTGAAGGTCGAGAGCAAGGACGAGATGAAGCGCAGAGGACAACGCAGTCCAGACGTAGCTGATGCGTTTGTCTTGAGCTTTGCAGAAAATGGTGCCATTGCTGGCGGCTACTCAAGAGGATATAGTAGCAAGCGAAGTCTAAAACCAAACACAGGATGGGTAGTATGACTGACAACATCGTAAAGTTTCCAAGCAGGGAGCTAGATATTGAGCTAGAGCTTGAGGAGACTGAAGAGGAGTATATGGAGATGGTCGAGGCCATCAATACGATGTTGGAGATGCACATTGCCGGTCTTCTTGTTACATCAGAAGCAAACTGGCGGCACGTTATGGATGCCTGTATGAGTATGGCTGTTAGTGCTGGTCTTCGCGCTGGCATATCCGCAGAAGAGATACAGAGTATGATGAGAACATCAAAAATACACGAGGTTGAGTACGATGCCTAAAGACCCCCGACTAGAAAGAATTGGCGTATCCGGCTATAATCAGCCAAGGCGCACACCTAATCACCCGACTAAAAGCCACGTTGTCGTTGCAAAACAAGGTGATAAGGTAAAGACTATTAGGTTTGGTCAGCAGGGTGTTACTGGTGCAGGCAAGAACCCTAAGACCGATAAGGATAAGGCTCGTAAAAAGAGTTATTATGCTAGGCATAATGCTCAAGACCCGAATCCAAGTAAACTGTCTGCTCGTTATTGGTCACATAAGGTAAAATGGTAATGGCTTACAACACTTCAAAAGCAAAAGGTATGAAAGAGCAACTTGGCAAGAAAGGCGGCAAAAAAGGCACAGCTTGTGGCAAATATGCCAGCCGTAAATAATGCCTGGATTGTACGCAAATATTCACGCCAAACGTGAACGCATCAAAGCTGGCAGCAAAGAAAAAATGCGGAAGCCAGGAGCCAAAGGCGCACCAACAGCCAAAGCATTTAAGGCTGCTGCTAAGACCGCCAAAAGGAAAAAGTAATGCCGCTTAAAAAGGGCTACAGCAAAAAGACCATCTCGCAAAACATTCGCACCGAGATGAAAGCCGGAAAGCCGCAGAAGCAAGCTGTGGCTATTGCTTTAGCCACCGCTAAAAAAGCAAAGAAAAAAAGGAAAGCCTAATGAATATTTGTGATAAATGTCCGTATCCAACTCGCTGTCAAGCACAAGCTCGTTGTATAGCCTATAAAAAGGATGCAAAGCCTGTTATTATGCAGGAACCAGAGCCAGTGCCGGTTATGACCAGCACGGGGATTGGTATGACAGGAATTATTAAAAAAACCTCTAAGAAGAAAGCGGCAAAGAAATGAGCAATAAAACTGTGAAGATGCCCCTTCCAAAGCCAAAGCCTAAGATTGGCGATATGAACGAAGCTGCATCAAAATCACCATACACCGTTAAGAACGGCAAGATGGTAATGACAGGAAATTACGCAAGCGACAAATAATGTTTGTGAGAGTAATGAGAAGACCGCCTGTGCAACGTCCCAGGCCAGCAGAATTAAGCAAGGAAGCCCAAGCAATAGCAAAGGCTTCCGTTTCTGCATCTGCGAAAGTAGAGGCGTTGCCAAGTTTTGAGACTTGCAAAGGGTGCGTAGCAAAGAAAATGTGCAAAAGCTCTGGCTGCTGTATGTATGGGCAAACCAAGCCGAAGGAAAAGTCAAATGCCAAAAATGGATGATTATCAGCTTAACAGCATTGTTTCTTCGGAAGTAACAGATGCCTTAAATCATTTCGACAGCGAGTTTTCGCAAGACCGCATTCGTGCGATGGATTTCTACCTTGGTGAGCCATTTGGCAACGAGGTGCAAGGCCGTTCCTCAGTTGTAACCACAGAGGTGGCAGACACGGTAGAGGCGATTATGCCGAACCTGATGCGTGTGTTTACGGCAAACGACAAATATGTGCGTTTTAGCCCTCGCACAGCAGAAGATGTAGAACGTGCCGAGCAGATTAGTGACTATGTTAATTACATCATCAACCACGACAACGAGGGCTACAAAATCCTTTATAACTGGTTTAAGGATGCGTTGTTGTTCCGTCTTGGTGTCGTAAAGTATTTCTATGAGGAAGAAGAGAATGTCACTGAAGAAGAATATAACGGACTTACTGAAGATGAACTGGCTGCACTCTTGTCTAACCCAGATATTGACGTGGTTGAGCAGCAAGAAACAGTCATTAGTTCATATATGGACGAAGATGGAGCAATGGTTCCTCTTGAGAGTTCTTATGACTTGTCAGTCCGTGTCACGGAGCGTAAAGGCAAGATTAAAGTTATAAATGTACCGCCAGAGGAGTTCCTGGTAAACCGCCGCGCTACCAGCCTAGAAGAAGCCTATTTCATAGCTCACCGCACAACAATGACGGTTTCTGACTTGGTGGCAATGGGCTACGACAGAGATGAGATTGAAGCTCACGCTGGAAACTCCGACCTAGACGTTGATGAAGAGCGCACAAATCGTTTCCAAGACCTAGAGGCAAGCACAGGCACAGACGCTGCCGACCCCACACTGCGTGAGGTTGTGTACTACGAGTGCATTATGAACGTGGATTATGACGGTGACGGCATTGCTGAACGCCGCCGCGTCTGCGCTATTGGCGATGGTGCAGCGCACATCCTGCATAACGAGCCATTTGACCACGTTCCATTTGCCGTTGTTAGCCCAATCCTGATGCCTCACCGCCTCATTGGTCGTAGCATTTACGATATGACCGAGGACTTGCAAGTCATCAAATCTACTTTGATGCGTCAGTATCTGGATAGTGTATATACAAGCACTCTGCCACGAATGGTTGCTGTTGAGGGTCAGGTTAATCTGGATGACCTTCTTGAAGGCACTGCTGGTGGCATCATCCGCGCTCGTCAGCCAGGTATGGTGCAGGCCATTACAGGCACCCCTGTAGGCGGCGAAATCCGGCCTTTGATGGATTACTTAGACAACATCAAAGAGCAGCGCACAGGTATGAGCAAGGCATCACAGGGGCTAGATGCAAATGCCTTGCAGTCTACGACAGCTAGTGCCATTAGCGCGACTGTCAGAGGCGCACAGGTCAAGCTAGAGAGTTATGCTCGCACAATGGCTGAAACAGGTGTTAAAGACTTGTTCCGTGGCATTCTGCATCTAGTCACGAAGTACGATAATAAGCCGCGTATCGTGCGCTTGCGTAACAACTTTGTGCCGATTGACCCGCGTGAGTGGACTAGCGAGTTTGACGTTGTTGTGCAGGTTGGACTTGGCACGGCTGATGACGAGCAGAAGATTGCATTCCTGACGCAAATTGCTGCCAAGCAGGAGCAAATCTTGCAGCAGCTAGGCGTAAATAATCCTGTGGTTACAATGTCACAGTATGTTAATACGCTCCGCAGCATTGCAGAGATTGGCGGCTTTAAGGACGCAGACCAGTTCTTTAATGCACCACAGCAGATAGCAATGATGGAGCAACAGCAGGCACAACAGCCGCCACAGCCAACTCCAGAGCAAATGCAGATGCAGCAGCTATTGCAGCTTGAGCAGCAGAAAGCACAGGCACAACAGGCTCTTGAGCAGCAAAAGGCTGAGGCGAATATCGCTCTACAACGCGAGAAGATGCAGCAGCAGCTTATGTTAGACCGCGAAAAGATGCAGATGGAAATGGAGCTACGCCGTCAAGAGTTGCAAGCAGAGGCAGAGCTTCGTGTGGCTAAGGCCGTAACAGATTCACAGATTTCAACTAACTTGCCGAGGGTGTAAATGGGGTCTCTGGCTCCACGGATATTTAGTGATGCTATGTATTTAGCTAGTTATTTCAAGTATTATGATAACTGGCGAATGGTTGCTTTTAAAAGATTCTTACTGATGCCGATTGTTAAGGAACAGTATTTTTTGTTTAAAAACAACGATATGCCGGTTATGTTCTTGTCATATGCTTTTGTAAATGACGATGCAATTAAGGAGCTTACTAGCGGAGAACGCTCTATCAGGAGCGATGAATGGAAGAGTGGAGACAACTTGTTTATACCGG
>Ga0208547_1001291_pt1 | contig 13928 bp, 18 predicted proteins | sample DEB08_DNA_5_FD_185501 | JGI IMG/M metagenome (GOLD analysis project Ga0208547, IMG submission 185501) | Aqueous microbial communities from the Delaware River and Bay under freshwater to marine salinity gradient to study organic matter... | ecosystem: Environmental > Aquatic > Marine > Coastal ...
TATAAGATGAAAAAGAGAGTATTGTTGACAGGCCCTATTCTTACACATTCCGGCTATGGTGAGCACGCCCGGTTTGTGTGGCGTGCTTTGAAAGCCCGGCCTGACCTTTTTGATGTATATGTTAAACCTGTTAATTGGGGTCAATCCGCTTGGATGTGGGATAGCACCCCAGAGCGCCAAGCAATTGACGAAGATATTGCCCGCACCGCAGCATCGGTTCAACAGGGAAAACTCATGATTGATTTGAATATCATGGTTACAATTGCTCCTGAGTTTAAAGCTTATCATGTGCCTAATTGCACTAACATTGGGGTGACTGCTGGTATCGAAACAGATAAGGTGGCTCCAGAATGGCTGGCTCAGATCAATGAAATCTGCGATAAAGTTATCGTACCCTCGGAGTTTGCGAAGGAGAGCATTTTAAACGCAGTTTACGAAGCTAAAGACCAGTTCGGCAATGAATTAGCTCTTAAGTGTGAGAAGCCAGTTGAAGTCGCACACTACCCCGTAAAAGAATACAAAAATGTCGATCTTAATCTAGATCTAACCACAGATTTCAACTTTTTATGTGTTGCACAGTGGTCTCCAAGAAAAAACATTCGAGAAACGCTCCGTGCATTCTTAGAGCAGTTCAAAGAGAATCCAGATGTTGGTTTGATCTTAAAAACGCAGAAGCTGAGAAATTCCACTCTTGATCGTTACCATGTTAGCAAAGATATAAAAGAGATAAAGGATGAGTATCCTGATGCAAAGTGCAAAGTCCATCTCTTGCATGGCTACTTGACCAACGATGAGATGCACTCTCTTTATGTGAACGACAAGGTTAAGGCGATTGTAAACTTTGGTCACGGCGAAGGATTTGGTCTGCCTCTTTTTGAGGCAGCGTATTGTGGCTTACCCGTGATAACTCATGATTTTGGCGGCCAAAAGGATTTTCTTTATGCTCCTAAAGGCAAGGATAGCAAAAAGCGTCCTTTCTTTACAAAGGTGCCTCACAAACTGGACAAAGTTGACCAGTCAGCAGTCTCTCAGAACTTAATTCATCCTGATATGTCTTGGGCATACCCAAACTTTTTTGCATGTAAGAAGGCAATGGAGGATGTACACAAGAACTATGGCCTTGCAAAATCTAAGGCCAATAAACTTAAAGAATGGGTTTGTGAAGAGTTTGAAGAGAGTAAAAAGTATGAAGCATTTATAGATAGTATTATATCAAAAGACGAAATAGAGATGATGGAAGATATAGAAAAAATGTTTGAGGAATTAAATGCCTAAAGAAGTTATTTTTGTTGCTGATGTTTTTTTAGATGAATATCAAGGTGGCGCAGAGTTAACTTCAAATTGTATAATAGAAAGCTCGCCTTATGAGATGAAAAAATTCAAATCTTCAGAAGTAAATTTAGAGGTAATTAAGAGCAATAAAAATTGTTTTTGGATTTTTGGAAATTATAGCTCTCTTGGAAAAAAAGAAATAATGTATTTTTCAAAAAATGAAAGTTACTCAATTATAGAATATGATTACAAGTATTGTAAATATCGCAGTGATGATTTACATAAATTTGTTGCTGGCAACTGTGAATGTGAAATAGAATTAATTGGCAAAATTAATTCTATTTTTTTGTCTAAGTCTAAAATTAATTGGTGGATGAGCAACGAACAAAAAAATCACTATATAAATAAATTTTCTTTCTTAAACAAAGCAAATAATTTAGTTTTAAGTTCTTTGTTTCAACAAAAAACAATAAACAATATTTTATCACTAGCAGATAAACCAAAAAACAATAATTGGCTGATAATGAATTCTCCAAGTTGGATTAAAAATTCTGCTGGATGTAAAGAATACGCAATTAAAAACAATTTGCCTTATGAGCTAATTTGGGGTTTAAATTATGAAGACATGCTGTTGAAAATGTCTTCTTGTAAAGGATTAATTTTTTTACCACTAGGGAAAGATACTTGTCCAAGAATCACAATAGAAGCTAAATTACTAGGGTGTGATTTGGTGTTGAATAATAATGTTCAACATGCTAAAGAAAAATGGTTTGAATCAAAAGACACCATAGTAAAATACCTTTCGGGCAGGGAAAAAGTTTTTTGGGATGAGATAGCAAAATATGTCGAATAACTATAAAATAATTGTTCCATTTTATAATGTCAGTGAGTGGATTCATAAATGTGTTAAATCCATTCAAATACAAGAATATAAGAATTATGAGTGTTATTTGATTGATGATATGTCTACTGACTCTACAGCAGATAAAATAAAAAGTCTAATACAAAACGATGATAGATTTTTCTATATTCAGAATACAGAAAAAAAATACGCTTTGAGAAACATATACGAAGCAATAAAATTGTCTGGTGATCATGACGAGGATATCATAGTAACTTTAGATGGAGACGATTGGTTCGCAACTAAAAAGGCTCTCAACATATTAAATGATATATACAGTGAATACAATTGCCAGATGACATATGGTTCCTATTTGGAATATCCAGCAATGAAAAAAGGTCAATTTTGTCAGCAAATATCTGCTGATATTATAAAAAATAATTCTTATAGGAATAACCGATGGGTCTCTTCTCACTTGAGAACTTTTAAAAGACATTTGTGGAACAGGATTGAACTCGCTGATTTAACAGATGACGATGGGGATTTTTATAAAATGACTTGGGATATGGCTTTCATGTTTCCAATGTTAGAAATGGCGGGTCCATTAGCACTTCACATACCACACATTTTGTATGCCTACAACAGACAAAACCCGTTAAATGACGATAAAGTAAACCACTCTCAGCAGCTTCAGACGGAGCAAAAAATAAGAAATAAAAAGGCATATAATCAATCGTTTGTAACTTGCGATATTTTGGGTCCGGGTCCAGCAAACTCCGGTCTTGGGAATCAATTATTTTGCGTTGCAAACGCACTATCATACGCCTTAGATAACAATAAAATTGCTGTATTTCCACAATTAAATACAATAGAAGATGTAAAGAAATATAAATCAGTTTTTTATAAAAAATTAAAAATCGGGGCAGATTTAAATATCTATAATAATTTTTATAGTGAAAAAGAGTTTTCTTATAACAAAATACCTTTTATTGACGGAAATTTAAAATTAATGGGCTATTATCAGAGTGATCAGTATTTTTTGCACAATAGAGAAAAAATACTTGATCTTTTAAACATAAAAGAGTTGAAAAATCATGTACAAAGGAAGTACAAAATAGATGCTTCTGAAAGGGTATCAATTCACATTCGAAGAGGAGATTATTTAAATTTAAAAAATTATCATGGTGTTTTAAGTTTAGACTATTACAAAAAAGCAATTAACTTTTTTGGTAAAGACAAGAAATATATTATCTTTAGTGATGATATTGAATGGTGTAGAAAAATTTTTAATTTTATTCCCAATGTGATATACTCTGAATGTGACAGCGACTGGGAAGATATGATTTTAATGTCTTTATGTCATAGTAATATCATCGCAAACTCTACTTTTTCTTGGTGGGGTGCGTGGCTGAATGAAAGTGGAACTAAAAAAGTAATTGCACCAAAAAAATGGTTTAGCAATAAAACTAGAATCAACGCTTCCGACTTGTATGAATCAACTTGGATAAAAATTTGAAATGACTGATAGTATTGCAAACGAAAAATTTCTGGAACTGGTGAAAGGAAAAAATGTTGTTTTAATTGGACCCGGACGCACAATTGAAAATAATCAGGAAGAGATTGATAAGTATGATACAATAATTAGATGCGGTCAGACTTTGCCTATAAAAAGTGAACATTATAAGAACTATGGTAAAAAAACAGATATTATTTATAATGCGCTAGATAACGATTTAATTTCTGGGGGGAATGTAGATAACCTTTTAGAAATTTGGACTAAAGAGAGGATAAAACTTGTATGTTGTGCGTACCCAGTAAGTGAATCTAATTCTAGCAGACCTGTAAACATAGATAAGGTTAGAAAACATTTTTTAGTAAAAGAGATTTCATCACCGTTATATTTTTCATATTCAAAAAAAATAAATTCAAGACCAAACTCGGGATTCTGTGCTTTTATTGATATCTTTCATGCTAAACCTAAAAAAATGCATGTAATTGGTATAGATTTTTTTAGAAGTTTGTGTTATAGTGGGTATAAGAAAACAATGGGAAACTGGAATCATGAAGATTTTATTAGAGATATGCAACCAGGATTAAGTAAGGGAAACCACGATCCTGACGCTCAGTATGCTTTATTCAAAAGAATGTGTCAAAAATTTGAGTTTATAACCTATGATAATCAAATTCAATCATTCTTTGAAGACGAAAAAAGTGATAAATTAGAAAACTTTTTATAATAAACAATAAAGGAAAAATAGTGAAAATTAATTGTATTATACCCGCAAAGGGCAAAAGTCAAAGAATTAGTAATAAAAATTTGCACAAGATCAATGGTAAAAGTTTAATATATCTAACTTGTGAAAAAGTTTTAAAGTGTAAAAATATTGATAAAGTTTATTTAGACACGGAGAGCCAAGAAATTATAAGCAGCGTTCAGCCTTTATTTTCGAAGGGGTTACATTTAATAAATAGACACCCTTCTTTGGCAAATAATGATATTGGGGCTAACGAAATGATGATCTATGGTCTCCACAGTGTAGACGAATGTGATATTTTATTACAAACTTTTTGTACATCACCACTTTTAAAGCATGAAACAATTGATGAGTGTATTGAAAGATTCGTAAATTATGGTATAAAAAATCATGACTGTTTTTTTACAACGGTCGATGTTCAAGAATATTTTTGGAAAGATAAGAAGCCATTTAATTTTTCAATACAAGAATTGCCGAACAGTTTTGAACTTAATGTTCTAAAAATGGAAACACACGGTTTATATGGAATTACTGTCGAGTCATTATTAAAAAATAAAACTAGAATTGGAGATTCTCCAATGATGATGAGTGTATCCAGAATAGAATCTTTAGATATTAATATTAAGGAAGATTTAGAAATAATAGAGAGATTAATAGATGTTACCAAATGATATTTATATGGGAATTGTTTACGATTCTTTAAGAATTTTAGGTGAAAAGTATGAAGATTTCTATCTAAATATAAAACCAAAATGTGGATATACTGGAATAATTCAGGGTGAGTGCTTTACCACATATGGCGAAGTTGTAAATGTAAGCAAGAAAGATTATGAGAAGCTAGACAACATAAGATTAGAGTTTTATAAAAAAGACTTTTTTTCAAAAAATCCAATTGTCTTTTTACAAGCAAACGATGATAAAGTAGCCCATAGTGGAGATATTACTTCTCTAATTTATCAAAAATTAGGGGCGAAAGGATTTGTAACAGACGGAATTGTAAGAGACGCAGACATTATTGATAAGATGGGTTTTCCGGTCTTTTGTAAAGATGAAAACCCAATAGACGCATTAAATTACTGGGCATTGACCAAGTATAATTGTAGTATAACAATCGATGGGGTTATTATTGACCCATTAGACTATTCTTTTGCCAGCAAAGATGGTGTTATTGTTGTTAAAAAAAGATTATTAGATGACTTTAAAAAAATTGCAGTTGAACAACTTGAAAGAGAAAAGAAAGTGAGATTTTTAATCAATAATTCTCAAAAATCATTTGAACAGATAGTGGAGGAAATGGGTAGATGGTAGTAGAAAAACCGATTATGGTAGCTGAACTTAGTATCAATCACTTGGGAATGGTTAAAATAGCACAAAAGATGATTGATGAGGCTGTTGCTGGCGGCGCAGACTTAATTAAGTTAAAATATAAAAATGTAAAAAAATATTATAAAAACGATGGAAAGAAGTGGCGTAATTTTAATTTTAAAAATTATAGAGCTTCTCTTGAGCTTAGTAAAGAAGACTTTAGTCAACTGGCTGATTATTGTAATGCAAAAAATATCAAGTGGTTTTGCACAGTACATGATGACGAAGGACTTGATTTCATCAAGTCATTTAACCCTCCATATTATAAAGTTGCTAGCGCCGATGCGGATAAGACTGATTTAGTTAACAGGGTTATGGCTCTGTGCAGCGCTAAAAATAAGCCATTAATCATTAGTCTGGGAGGAAAATCAGACGAGTTTGTAAGTGGTCTGGTGAAAAAGATTAAGAGCTACAAGATTAAAGCATTTTTACTGCACACGGTATCTATCTACCCGACACCTGATGGAAAATCAAATATAACTTACGTTGCCCATTTAAGAAAAAAATTTGAAGATGAAAATATTAAAATTGGCTATTCTGGACATGAAGTAGGATATGCTCCTTCGATTCTAGCAACCTTACAAGGTGCTAGAATGATTGAGAGACATTTTAGTTTGTCTACAAACTTTAATATTCATCACATTCAATGTGCTTTAACTCCGGAAAAGTATAAAGAGATGAATCAAATAATTGATAAACTTATTTTAGAAAACAATGCTGGTTTAACTGAATTTCATAAAGAAGAGTTAGAGTTCTTAAAGGAGATGAAGTACACATGATATATATTGTCAGACATGGACAAACCGAGTGGAACTTGCAAGGACGAAAACAAGGGAGAAAAGATTCCCCCCTAACTTTAAAAGGAATAGAGCAGGCTAAAAATATTGCAAATATTTTAAATAATAATATACAAGACTATAGCGAATATATTATTGTAATTTCACCACAATGGAGATGTCAACAATTTGCTAGTATTATTTGTGAACTTACAGGCAATAAATTTTCCGAATGTATTCATGAAGATAATTTAAAAGAACATTCTTTTGGAATGTGGGAAGGTAAAACCGAAGAAGAAATAGAAAAAGACTTTCCTAACTTCCTGAGCAATAGATACAAATTAGAAAACTATTGGAGTTATATTGTTCCAATGGGAGAAAGCTACCAGCTTTTATATAAGAGAGTGTCCAGTGTTGTTGACAAATATAGAGATAAAAAAGTCATTTATATTTGTCATGAGATGGTGTCAAAAGTTATGAGAGGTTATATTTTGGGACTAGTTCCAGAACAAATTTTACCACTTAAGCACCCACAAGACTGTATTTTTCAAATAAAAGATGATAGCTTATTGGAGTTAAAGTAATGTATAATAAAGTTGTAATTTATGGGCATAAATTGCACTCTCACACTCACTCATATATTCATGAGGCGTTTTATAATGCTTTTTGTAATAAAGGATTTGAAACTATTTGGATTGATGAAACTGATGATCTAGAAAAATATGATTTTTCCAAATCTATTTTTTTAACAGAAGGGCAAGTAATAAATAAAATGCCAATTAGGGATGATTGTAAGTATTTGCTTCACTATGTTGATAAACAGAAAACACAACAGCTTGGAATTAAACAAGAAAATATATTAAATTTTAGATTTTTTGAAAATAGTGCTACTTGTCATGAAAAAATAAACGACTTTACATTTTATGATTCTAAAAAAAGAGAATTGTGGATGCCTTGGGCTGCGACATTATTTCCCAGTCAAATAGACAGGTGTAGTGAAAAATTATTTAATGAAAAAGAAAAAAACGTAAATTTCATTGGTAGTATTTGGAGCGTTAATGAGCAATATATAAACGAATTTAGACAATCTTGTATTAAAAATAATAAAAATTTTGTTTGGAGAAGGCTTGTTTCTAATAAAGAATATTATTATCACACTGTTAAATCTTATGTAACTGTTGACTTTAGAGGCAAAGTTCACTTAGACATAGGTTACTTGCCGTGTAGAATTTTTAAGGCTCTTAGTTTTGGGGTTATACCGGGTACAAATTCAAAATATGTTAAAGAGGCTTTTGGAGAGCACGTTTATTACAATCCCAATCTTGGTGAAATTTTAGAAGGGACGGCTGATTTTTGGAAATCGAAAAATAAAAATGAAATAAGGGACGCTATGAACTTTATAAAAAATAAACACACTTATTTAAATCGAATTGAAGACATGCTAGGAGTTTTAGATGGGGTGTAGAGTATTGCATTTAGGATTTCATAACGGCTGTACTAAAGATGTAGAATACGTTTGCAATTTAAATAATTTTGAGTTTCACCACATGAGATTCGATGATGGTGTAACAAGCGGTAATAAAATTTACAATGTATCAGAAAAAATAGCCGACAACGCTTGGAAAAAATACAAAGATTATTATAATTCTTTTGACTTGATTATAACTTCGGATACTGCTCCAATTTCTAGGACTTTTTTACAAAACAATTTTGATAAACCTATTATTATCTGGGTATGCAATAGATTTGATTATTTTGATTGGGAATCTTATGATGGAACATTCCCAGATAAAAAATACTATGAATTGGTCAGAGGGGCAAGTTCTAAAAACATTAGAATCCATCCTTACACATCGTTTGAAAAAATATATGCAAAAATTAAAAAATGCGAAAAAAATTTTAAACAAATGATACAGCCAATTGGAGCCAAAACTTTAGGATTGAACCATGAGAGAGAAGATAGAGGCGATCCAATACCATCATCAATAAATAAGCGAGAAAATTTTTTCATCCCTCCATATAGAAATGATACGGAAATAGTAAATGTATCACAAATATTAAATGATCATGGAATAAAAAATTGCGCTACAAGATATGGTAGCCCAAACGAACTTGAAGATTTTAAAGGCGTAGTTCATATTCCATATGCTTGGAGCAACTTAGCTCTTTTTGAAAATTTAAATTTAGGAATTGTATATTATTTACCAAGTTTAGAATTTTGGTTAGAGTTGGATAAAAAAGTGGGACCACAAGGACTCTTTTTTAGTAATCCAAAAATCAAAGAGCTTGTAAAATACTCAGAATGGTACAGTCAGTTTAATAAAGAAAATTTTATATTCTTTGACAACTGGGAACATTTAAAATGGCTTACAGAAAATATTGGGAAAGAAGAAATGCTTGATAAGAAAAATAAAATTATTCAGAATTCAATAAAAAGAAATGAAAAAAATCTTAGTAAGTGGTATAATGCTTTTGAACAGTTGGGTGTTGTATGATAAAAATTTACTCTAAAGTTAATCCCAATAAAATTTTACACATAGTTTATCGAAGAAAAAATATTATAAACGATAGGGAAAATATTGTAGAACCTGAAAACTACATCCAGCTTTCAAGTCTAAGAATGAATGCGGGAAAAACTTTTCGCCCTCACAAACATTTTTATAAAGATGGAGAAGATAGTGTGATTGCTCAAGAATCATGGGTTGTAATTAAAGGAAAAGTCAAATGTATTTTTTATGATTTAGATGACTCTTTAATTGGCACTTGGGTACTAGAGTCTGGTGATTGTTCAATAACACTAGAAGGGGGTCACAATTATGAAATACTGGAAGATGATACAATAGTCTATGAATACAAAACTGGACCATATAAAGGCGTAGAGAACGACAAGGTTTTTATAGGGGAGAAAGACTTATGAATAAAATCTTAGAGAAGTATAAAGATTTTTTAACAAATCCTCCCGGCATTGAAGGTGGTTGGTGCAATAGATATAATACTTTTTCAAAAAGTTTTGAATTATTATCTCGCCTATCTAACCCTAAACTTGTAGTTGAATTGGGAACGACTCGGAGCTATGTTGGTGGGCATCTTCCTGGTTGTATGATGTCGGACGATAAATATTGGAATCCGGAAAAAATAGAAGACTGGGATTGGTCTGCGGGGTGTTTTACTATAGTCGCAGCAGAAATTTGCAGCAAGATGGATAATGTTGAGTTTGTAACGGTTGATATTTCTAAAGAGCATTTACGCAGATCTAAAAAGATGACTAGTCACTTATATGATAAAATAAGCTATGTTAATAAAACTTCTGAGGAATTTCTATCTAATTGTGAGGAAAAAATTGACTTACTGTATATAGATACGGGTAATCCAGATGAGCACACAAGAAGAATACAACTTAAAGAAGCTAAGATAATAGTCGAAAATAATCTGATATCTGAAAATGGCATAATTTTGATAGATGATGTTTATAGACCAAATGAATTTAAAGACAATGAATATGTTAATAAAGCTGAGTTGTCTTTACCATATTACTTATTAAATGGGTTTGAACTGGCATATTCAGACTATCAAACAATATTGGTAAAAAAATGATAAAAATTAATATGGGCTGCGGCTGGCGTAATTTTGGCTCTGATTGGATTCATATTGACGGGGGTGATTATCCACATTTAGATTATTCTAAAATTGACGATTTAAGTCAATTTGAAGATGAGACAGTAGATCTGATTTATGCTTCCCATGTTTTAGAGTATTTTAACATCAATGAAGCTCAAGACGTTTTGAAAGAGTGGAAGAGAGTTTTAAAAATTGGTGGAACGCTGAGAATTGCTGTTCCCGATTTTTGGAAAATTAGTAAACTATACTCAGAGGGAAATTTTCCCCTTTCAAGGTTTATCGGTCCTTTGTATGGTAGGATGGATATGGGAGAGACTTCAATTTATCACAAGCATGTTTATGACGAAGCTTCTTTAAAGGATTTACTAGTGGGTGTTATGGGATTCAAAGAATATCAAAGATATGATTGGAGAAAAACCGACCATGCTGAGTTTGATGACCACTCACAAGCGTACTTGCCCCATATGGATAAAGAGAGGGGAACACTGATAAGCTTAAACGTGGAGTGTGTTAAATGAGTTTTAAAGCTATTAAAGATTTTGAGGATGAGATAGCTAAGTTTTTTGGTGCCCCATATGCAGTTGCAACAGACTGTTGTACCCATGCCATAGAATTGTGTTTGAGGGCAAAAAACATAAAAAGTATTACAGTGCCAAAAAGAACATATCTATCCGTACCAATGCTCGCAAATAAACTGTCAATTGAGTTGAAGTGGAAAGACGAGGAGTGGCAAGATTACTATTATATCGGGGATACAAACATCATTGATGCTGCCGTTCTGTGGGAAGCTAACAGCTATATCCCAGAAACACTGATGTGTGTGAGTTTTCAATTTAAAAAACACCTCAGCTTAGGTAGAGGCGGCATTATTTTGTTAGATAACGAAGAATTAGCCAAAAGACTTAAAAAAATGTCCTATGATGGTAGAATACCAGAAGTGCCTTGGGTACAACAAAACATTGATACAATGGGATATCACTACTACATGACGCCCGAAACAGCACAGCTTGGACTAGAAAAACTACCAGCAGCAATCGAGACACCACCAAGAAAATGGAAGGTAACCGATTGGGCTGATTTAACACAAATGAAAATTTTTAAGGAAGACAAATGACTAAGAAGGCTTTAATAACTGGAATTTCTGGGCAGGATGGCTCGTATTTGGCAGAGTTTCTGCTTAATAAGGGCTATGAAGTTCACGGTTTGGTGAGAAGACATTCTGTGGCAGAGAATCAAGACTTTCGCCTTCGTAATATTCGGGATAAGATACACACTCACTATGGGGACTTGTTGGACGTTCCATCAATGACAAGGATTGTGACAGATGTGCAGCCCGATGAAATTTACAATCTTGGAGCTATGAGTCACGTTAGGATTAGTTTTGATGTTCCTTCTTTTACAATCCAGACCAATGGTCTTGGAGTTTTAAATCTTTTAGAAATTTACAAAAACTTTGCTCCAAACGCTAAATTCTATCAAGCAAGCTCTTCAGAGATGTTTGGAAATAGTGTTGATGAAGATGGTGTGCAGAGATTAACAACTCCAATGAACCCTGTCAGTCCTTATGGCTGTGCCAAGTTGCTTGCTTATAACCTAGTGAGACACTACCGAAATGCATATGGGCTTCACGCTTGTAACGGAATTTTGTTTAATCACGAATCACCACGCAGGGGTTCTAACTTTGTTACAAACAAGGTTGTTAAAACTGCTGTTGAAATCTATAAGGGGAAGCGTGACAAGCTAGAGCTTGGAAATTTAGACTCTTATCGAGATTGGGGTCATTCTAAGGATTACGTCCGTGCTATGCATATGATTGTAAATCATGACACTCCAGAAGAGTTTATTGTCTCAACCGGGCAAACACATTCTGTTAGAGACTTGTGTGAGATTGTGTTTAGCAAGCTTGGAATGGATTATAGAGATTATGTTGTTCAGAACCCAAAGTACCTGCGACCTGAAGAACTTAAGTACCTTAAGGGAGATAGCTCAAAAGCTCGTAAGATTCTTGGCTGGACACCAGAGTACACTTTTGAGACAATGTTAGAAGAAATGATTGAAAATAAAATAAAAAATTATGATAGAAACAAATAAAAGAAAAATTATAAAATCAATAACTTGAAAAAATTTAGTTGGTCCGTGGGACAGAGTATTAAATACTATTAGCTTATTAGAGGGCCCCGGCGATAACAAACACATTTCAAAACATCCCGGCAGCGGAATTTAGGAGTAATAAATGAAACTATCAGATCAAGCCATTTCATGTGTAATGATGGCAATGCAAAAAGGAATTCTAGAAAGAGTGGACATCACAGAAGTCCTAAGAGAGATGGACTTATCAGTGTCTGGCTTAGACCAGAGCCAGTTAGTAGTAACTAATCCGCCACATTTAGAGATTAAAGACGATTTAGTAAAAGCTGAAGACTCTGGTGAGAATGAAGAGGAAGTTGATGCCTAAATATCACTACCAGTGCGAAGACTGTAAACACAGCTATGAGGCTTGGCATTCGCTAATGGCAGAAATGCCCCACTGTCCAAAGTGTAAGTCAGGCATGATAAAGAAGGTGCCGGCTTTTTTTGTAGTTAAGAAAGTTGACGTTGAGCACATGGAAGAGAAAAAGGTCGGTGAACTTACCAAAGAAGCCATTGAAGAGAACAAAAAAAGCCTCAAGCAGTTAAAAGATGAATCTAGGAAGGACTTATAAATGAGCGATAAAATAACGATAATTATTGGATTACTTGCCCTATATTCATCAATAGTTTCTATACTTATAGCTGCTTTAGCATTTACAGGCTATAAGGTATTAAAGCGCTTATTGACGAATATAGAGATCGTAGAGAGAATAGAGAATAGATCAGGTGACCTGTTCGTTTCCTTGGAAGCTTTTCAGGAACACATTGTCGCACTCCAAAACAATGATGTTTTTTTACATGAACCACTAATAATTGAACTTAAAAGGCACGCTGATAAAGTCTCAGGAGACATCGATGATTTCAGGTCAGGACTTTTGGAGGATGCCAATGGCACCGAAGACTAAAAAGAAACGTAGGAAAAAAACTAAAAACCTATATTTTACAAAAGTTCACCAACAGGCAATTGTTGATTATGTACGATCAGAAGATAAACTAGAGAGAGAGCGCCTATACACAGAGCTGATCGGACCAGCATTCAGTGAATTAGTTGATAAGATATGCTTTACATATAAATTCACCAGCCTTCCTAACTCAGACGTTCTTAGGGATGAATGCAAAATTCATTTGTCAACAATCCTTCAAAAGTTTGACGAAAAAAAAGGCCCCAAGGCTTTTTCTTATTTTAGTGTTGTGACTAAAAATTGGTTTATCCAGAAAGCAAAAAAGAATGCCAAGAGAATGACCCGTGAGGTCAATATACAAGATGCTCAATCAGAAATTGACGAGACATATGAACATCTTTCGACGAATTACTTAGATGAGAAAGAAGATCAACAGTTCTGGGCCAGTCTCTTGACTAGTGTCGATAATTGGGAAAAAGAGATCCGTAAGGATGTCGATAATAAAGTTCCAAAGTCAGAAATTGACTTAAAAGTGGTTAGAGCGATAAAGGACATGCTTGTCTATCCAGAACGCCTTGATATATTAAATAAAAAAGCAGCCTATATCTATATGAGAGAAATAACAGGCCTCAACACTAAACAAATAACTTCATCTTTAACGAAACTAAAGTCTAATTATCGCCAGTTCAAGGTAAATTGGCAATCCGGCGACGTGTAAAGTTAGAAATCTCCTAGCCAGCGTATTTATAGTAGCAGGAGGCCATCCATG
>Ga0208547_1001293_pt1 | contig 13924 bp, 25 predicted proteins | sample DEB08_DNA_5_FD_185501 | JGI IMG/M metagenome (GOLD analysis project Ga0208547, IMG submission 185501) | Aqueous microbial communities from the Delaware River and Bay under freshwater to marine salinity gradient to study organic matter... | ecosystem: Environmental > Aquatic > Marine > Coastal ...
GTCTTTCGTACTCAGCAGAAACATTTGTACCTATAAATCCTGACTCTTCTAAATTATGAGGTTGTACAATAGAACCCCTAACGTGAGCAATAGTACCTGCCTCAAAATGTTGTGAGTTAGCTTTAAAGTTTTTTCCTGTACCTTCAAAACCAGAGGGTACATTAGAGACAATAGGAATTTCAAAATAACTTAACTCCTCCTCAATATCCAAGAATCCAGCATCGTTTCCTTGTCGTTGGTAGGAACCATACCTTTCCCCACCCATTGTATTATTTATAAGGGCATTAGATTCAAAGACATTTGGACCAGGGTACTGATCTTGAAGACCAATAGCTTCTAAAAGTTCTTCTCTAGTATATCTTTTTTTTGGATCTATAATTTGAGGTTGCAAAGAAGAATCTGCAATAGACTCATTCTTTTTGATCATCTTTAAAAACTCTGAACCAAGCAAACCTTTTTTAGGTATTGTAACAGTTTTTGCAAACTCTGCAATAGGTTCCCTAAAACGCATAATGTTATCTTTACGCAGTCTTGTTTTTTCAGAGGGTATACCTTTAGGTTTTATAACACCACTCTCATCAAAGTCTGGTTCAAAGTCTTCTTGTTGTGAAAGTGGAGTATTTCTTTCCTTGTAAGTAGGGGGACTGTCACCAGTAAACCCTGCCATTTCGTTCTTAATAACATCTTTTGCTTTAGGTCCACTTAACAAAGCAGTTGTTTGATCCACAGCTCTGTCTACTTTAGAACCTAGCTTACCTGCAGACCTAGCTCCCTTTTTAATAAGCTCTGCAGCAGCATCACCTAAACCTGGGATAAGCCCTATAACCTCAGCACCAGCTAAAGCACCAATTAGAAAATAGTTAGGCTCTTCTTTGGCTAACTCGTCTTTAATATCTTTAACAGTGTATACAGTGCCAACTCCTGGAAGGCTTTCCCAAGCAAACTGTCCTACACCTTTTAAAGACTCCATTTGATCGTTAATTTCACGATTATAAGGAACACCACGAGGGTTTACCCCTCTGTCTTTTTTAACCAGAAAGTCTGGAACAGGTTTGCTAGAAGGTTGTGGTTTTCTACCCATTTACATGTTCCCTAAGAAGTAGCAAGGATCTAAGTACACGTATTTCACCCTGAGCACGATACAGTTCTTCTACATCTGTAATCTGCTCAAGGCGTTTGTGTACTTTATCTATTCGGTTCATGATTTCTTCCAGAAAAGGGTTGTACAATTCTGGATTGTTTACAAAAGGTTTCAAAGTATTATTCACGACGAGTTTCATTGCATCTGTTGTTCACCAGTGTTGCCTGAGAAGCCCTGTTCTCCTGGCTGAGGCGCTGTACCTGTCCCTATGGTACCACCCCCACTACCTTGGGTATCCTGTACCTGTGCCCCCGCAGGAGCTTGCTGTGGGCCTCCTGGCTGTGGAGCACCCTGTTGTTGTGGTGCAGCTTCAGGATTCTGTGCTTGGAATTGCTTTAGAATCTCTGCCTGTACTGCAGCTTGTGCCATATTGTTTCCAACCTTGTCAGGATCAAGATCCATAGATTTAGCAATCTCACGAACAATATAATCCATTCTAGCAAATGGTGCAAGTGCTGGGTTAGAAACAACTTGCATAAACTGCATAAGACGTTGGCTACGTACTTCATTAGCCATCAAGCTTTCTGTACCACGAGCTTTAACTTCTAGATCACCTTTGATGTCACTGTCGTAATCAAACTGCATGTTAAAATTAAAGAATGCTTTACCAAGTGGTGCAAGCAAGTAGTCGTCAATATTTTTAACTACGGATCGTATAGAACCATTAGCAGCAGACATAAGCATACTAATACCAGATGCCGTACGGCCCACACCCGATACGCCAGTTTGACCGTGCGCAAAAGAAGGAAAACCAGTACTTTCATCAGCCAGTACACGAGCCTTATCAAACATTTGCATATTTTCATTAGATACATTAGGGAACTTGGTGCCAAAGATAGCTTGACCAGGTGCCCCTCCCTGTCTCCTAAACACTTTGCCTGGATACACGGAGAGGTCTTGCCCTGGGACGAGGTTCGTCTCGTCTACCTCGATAAGTAAATTACCAGATAGGGCAGCATTATCTACTGCCATACGCATAAAGCCATTCATAAGTGTTTGGGTGTCATCCATGTTCTCAGCAATACCTACACCGAAGATGCTGTATGGATTCATTTCGTAAGGTGCAGCAAAGTAAGGAATATAAGCTGGAGTAAACGGATTCATTACTAGACGTAGTACTTGACCGTTAGCAATCCAAACGTTTACACTTAATTGTTCTGCATCTTTTAATTCTTTAGGAATATCTATTCCCTGATCTTCAATGATTTCTTTATCTACAAAACCCCAGAACTCTAAAACTTCAAAACGATCAGCTTTATCTTCTTCTGAGTTATCTTCCATAACTTGTTCCCACCATTCTTTTGTATAGGATTCACCAAGTCTTAGGACGTTGTCGATAGCATTTTCACGGAAGTAAGGACGATTCTTTAAAGCACGTACTTGAGAACGGGACATTTTGTGACGTTCTACTACATACTCTGCTTCTTCCATAGTAGCTGCATCAGGATCTGGATAAAAGTTCCAGATAGATACAGAGCTAGTTTGAGGTATTGTTTTGATTACAGGTGAGTATTCACCGTCATCATCCCAATTAGGATATTCTTTATCTACAGCAAATGGACCTTTCATGATCCCTGTACCAAACAGTGCTGACTCAAATGCTGCAGCACGAAGATGTTTTTTTGCATGAGATTCTTCTAACTGATCATGAATCTTCTTTTCCATCTTTTTAGCTGCAACTTCTGATGGATAAACCTGTACAGCAGAAGGACTACCATTTAACCCAGGTTTTACATCGTCCATAACAGGATCTAACATTCCCGATAGGCCAGCTAGACGTTCTCTAAATTCTGGGTAAGTTTCTCCTGGAAGTAGTTCAGCCATACTGCTATCCATAGCTGTACGAACTTCTTCATTAGTTTCAAAGTTTGCAACTTCTTCTACACCTTCTGGAAGAATTGTAGGATCAATACTAATAGGAAATTTGTTACCGCCAAACAGAACTTCTGTAATCTGTCCGTAAGCTGCAAGTACTTTAGTCTTTGTAACTTTTACAAATACTTGAGATTTTTCTGTAGAGGTAAACTGAACATCAGGTCCATAGATACCTCTGTAGTTACGGTAAGCTTGAATCCAACGTTCTTCATCCAGCTGTCGAGCTGTTTCAGCTCTGCTAAACTTATCTTTAACAAAAGCAACAATATGACCTGCAGCTGGATCAAAGTAATCCTCTTCTGGCACATCTTCAATAGAAACGGCTTCTTCCATATCTATTTCTGTTGATTCAAATTCTTCTTCCATATTTTATCCTTAATATCCAAAAGTGGGATCTGATGCTTGAAAGCCAGTGCGCTGGGCAGCGGGATCAAAATCAAATATATTGCTTCTTGGTCTAGTCATTATACCATAACGTAAAGCATCATACAAGTGGTCTTCTGCATGTGTGTCTACATCTTCTGGATTATTTTTATCAAGAGGTAGACCTGGAATTTGTGAAATCGTGTTTACACAAGTATTAAAAAACACCATTCTAGGTTCTTCTGTAAACTCATCTATCTGTAAACGTCTGTGTACTTCATTTTTACCTGCTACACGAGAACCTTTAGATCTGTCTGAAGGTCTCCATCTACAACCTTTTAGAATCATCTGTTCAGCAAGGCTAGGGCCAGTATCACCACGATTATGCCACAAAGAAGAGTCAAGAACTCCATACCGCATCTTTTCGTTAGCTTCATCTTCTATATCTAATATAAGATCAGCTAGATCTGTAGCTGTAACTTTAGATACATATAGTTCTCTATAAACTACTAGTTGCTCTGATCCAGGAACTATAGTAAACCAAAGAACCCCAGTGTGGGAGCCATAACCATAGTCGCAAGCTCTAAAGCGTATCCAGTTACTTGGTATGTCGTATGGCTCAATGACATGGTCACGTCTGTTAAATTCTGGGAAAGCTGCTCCTTCGTTAACATCCCAGTCACCTTCAAGCAACTGTCTTCGTTGATGTTCAGGCAAAGATAAAAGGTTGGCTTCATAAAGTCCATCGTCCGAAAGATAAGGGTTGTCGAAAAGGGTGGCTGGAATAAACTTCCGTTTGAACAGTGGCTCACCCTCTCGACTATGACCTTTCGGCCAAGTGATCACGTCACCATTGTCATCAGTAGCATGGAACGACTTGTTTGGAGTCTGAGGGTCAATGAATGTTCTCTTTACCCACTGATGTCCAGGGCCACCTGGGTTGCTTGTTGCTCTCATATACAGTGGCAAACCAGATGCCCTAGTAGTACGGAGACGTGATCTCATGTAGTTCCAAGCATAAGGGCTAGGCCATTGTGTAAGTTCGTCAAAGCCAATCCAGTTAAAAGCTTGACCTTGGTATCTCATAACGTCATCATCTCTATCAAGATATGACATCCACAATGTAGCACCTGATGGAGCTACCCAAGTCTTATCTCTTTCCATAAACTTAATTCCAGGAATAGCTTTTGGATAGAGTTGTTTACTTACTGATATAAGTTCTCTAAGTTCTTCTGTGCTACGGCGCACAAGAAGCATTCTCGCATTTGGGTTCCCCAAGTAGCGTACAGGGTCGGCAACCATTGCATAGGATTTACCTCCACCAGCAGCACCTCCATAAAGAACCTCCTGTTCAGTTGAAGCCAAAAACCTAGTCTGTGGTCCAGGGTTTGGCTCAAAAATTACTTCTTGTGCAACCTGCTCAAAATCTAACTCTTCAGGCTTCGGTTGAGCTGGTGTACTCTTTTTGACCGAGGAGCCTACCTTCGAGCCTTTCCGCCTTCTCAAGGGCTTCTTTGTAGCGTTGGGCGAGGTAGCGTTGAGTTGCAGCTTCTGTCTTACGTTTTCGCTCAAGTTTTACTCTCTTATATAAACCTACGTGGGAAATATATCTTCCAGATTGTGTACTGAGCCAAGCAGCTACTTCTCTGTAGCTATAACGTTTAAGGTGTTTTTTAGCCAGCTCAAATAGTTCTAGTTCTTCTGGAACTGGTAGTAGTATATCACAATCATCTGGGTCTTGTCTATAGCCAAATGGCACATGACTGCCTAATCTTACTACAGGTTTCCAGACATACTCACCATCTACAAAATCTGGCTTAGGTAAAGTCCAAGTTTTATTCGTCTTCATCCGATTTTTGTGGCAGAATAAATAGTGGATTTGCAGCAGAAACTTCTACTTTTTCTGTTTTAATAAATCCACTACGATCTAAGACATCTTTTGCAGCTGCCATCTTTTCTTTGTTTCCTAGATCTGTTGGGTTATTCATAACTTCAAACATTGAATATGCAGCTTTTGTTGCAGACGAAGCAATAAACTTTTTAGTTAGTGCTGCAATCTCATCTGCAAGTGGCTCTGCTACTTGTCTAGAAGTAACAGCATCTGCATACCCAGCAAGCTTTTTAGCTGTTACTAGGTTGCCACCAGCTTCCTCAAAAAGTACATCAAGGAACTTCTGTTGTTTCTCTGTTAAATTTCTAGTCATTATGTCACCATATATATGATAAAACCAAAAATAGTAAAACCTAGTAGAAGTAATAGACCTGTTAAAGTCCAAGTAATTATAGCTTCTTGCATCTCAGCCTTACGGTATTCCTGATCTTTCTTTTGTTTTCTTATTTTAGCTTCTGTAGCTACAAGCTCATCCCATGCAGATGGACCCATAGTAAAGCTAATGTAGTCCTTCAGCTCTTTCCGCATTTGTTCAGCTTTACGTTTAGCTGCAAATACTTCTATAGCTTCGGCTTCTACAGAACCACCTAGTGTTTTCCACCAAGGTGGGTTTTTTGTTTGCTTCTCAGCTTGACCTAGATCAGACATGTGGCCAGCCCATTTAGTTAGCTGGCTCGACATGTCCTGAAGGTCTTTGCCAACAGCAAAGCCTTTTTTAAGTGCGTTGAAGGCAACTGTAGCCCCACTGATTATTGTTACTGGGTCCACGAGTCTCCTCCCAAAGAACTCACTTCACACCTTCGTGTACTACTCTTTTAATATCTCCACGTCCAATACCAAGGTCGTTTAATTCACGATCTGACATACGCCACAAGTGCATCTCTGCGATACGGGCATTGGCTTGGCGTTGACGTGCTTCGATTAGTCTTTCAAAAAATTTTTTCATTGTTGTCTCCATAAATTGCTGCATTGCAGCTTACAGAGACTAGTTTTACACATATAGTTATACTATACTATTATAAAAAATGCAACCCCGTTACCCGACAGGAACAAAGGTTTCTACTACAGTTATAATAGAGTCTATGTGTCCTGCAGATGTTGGAGTAATTTGTATTTTATCTCCTGGTTCAAGTACAAGCTCTATACCTTGAAATTCTAAAAAATCACCAGCACCTAAGCTTTTACCTTCTATAAAACCAGAAGCATAAGTTTCAGAGGTATCGTACCATTTAACACTAATAGAATTAGTAGAACCACCTGAGTTATTGACAATAAGGTATACTAACTCTGCTGAACAGTTAGCAGGGCAAGTATATACGTCTTCTGTTGTAGTTCCTGTATTATGGCCCCACACAGAACGTTTACGTGAAGGTTTACCCTGCGTAACTAAAGTCATTTCTTGTTCAACACTTTCTTAGCCGTTTTAACTACCCAAGCTTCATTTACTTCGGTATTAGGATCGTCAGCAATAAAATGCCCATCTTCATCACGAGCACGAACCATTTCTAGTTTTTCTTCGGTTTTCTTTGGTTTAGCTTTTTTCTTAGGCTTTGCTTCTTGTTCTGCAATAAAAGCTAAGACTTTTTTATCTTTACTTTTCCAAACACCATTTACTTTCTTACCAAGAATCCCGCCTCGGTGATTTACTACTCTATCGCCTACTATTTTCATGATTTCCTCTTTTTAGCCATTCCGCCTTTAGACATGCCTTGTTTACTTTTAATACGTTTAATAGAGCCTTCAATACGTCTAATTTCAGCCTCTTCTTTTCTAGGAACAACACCACGTTTTCTTTTAGCTGCAGCGGCTGCTCTTAGTTCCTTTAATTGAGATTCAAGTTTAGTAATATACTTTTTTACCCCAGACTGACCATCAATTGCAGCTGTAGCGGTAAAACTTATATCCTCCACAGATGTAGATTTTTTAGGACGTAACTTAGGTTTTGGGGAAGTTCTTCTATCTGAACCTGGACGTAGTTTAGGCTTAGGAGAAGAAGCAGATCCACCTAGATCTTTACCTTTGGCATTAGCCCAAGCAGTAAGTGCTGCGCCTTTGAACTTACCTTTGTTTCTTTTCTTCCAAGCATCTAGTTGCTCTTTAGTAACAGCAAGTTTTTTCTTACCGTCTTTACCAGTAAAATACATAGAACCAGCTTTTTGAGCAGCTGAAACTGTTTTATACTCTTTAGCCATAATTATTTACCCTTATACGAAGCCCCGCATTTTGCCATGCCTCCGTGTGCATAACCTTTTTTCTTAGTTGCTTTGTGGTAACCTGTGCCACCACAATGTGAGCAACCTTTACCTTTGCACTTTGGACATTTAACTTTTTTCATTACCTAAACTTTCTAGTTTTTGCCGCAATCTTTTTGGGCTGTTTTACAAATTGTTTACCTTTGGCATTGCCTTTTGCCTTTGCCTTATTAGTAGCAGCTTTTTCTCCAGGCGACAAAGACTTCCATGCTGCATCTGGCAGGTATCTCTTTTTACCCTTCGAGGGAGATCCGTCTGAAGTTCTCCATTTCTGCTTGCCCCAGTTCTTTAAGGACTTCTGAGGCTTCTTCATGACTTGTAGCCCCCACCTTTGGCTTTGTATTGTTTAGCAACCATTTGGGCTTTTCTCGCAGACCATTGTCCAGGCTTGCCACCTTTTGAACCTGCTTTGACTCTTGCCACGAGATTCTTACGCATAGTGGGTTTGGTATAGTTACCTGCAGCATTTACTTTTGATTTCTTTTTAGTAGCCATTACGAACTTGTTCCTACTTCAAAACATGCTGGTACAGCATATATTCCTTTTTGTAACATATTTACAGCTACAGCTTCTGCTTCTTCTAAACACGACTGCTCACTGTAGAACGCCTCTGGTTTAGCTATTACTTGACAGGATAAAGCAGAAGGATCTAAGCACATTAACATTATTGCTACCCACATCTTAACACCTCCAACGTCTACGTGCCTGACGTAAACGGCTGTTAGGATCTTTTGCTGCTTTTGGGAATTGTTTCATTTGACCTGCAGAACGTGCACAGTATGACTTTCTACGTTTAGCTCTGGCCCCTGAAGGTTTCTTTTCAGTAACAGCAGTTTTTAGTTTAGAACCTGGGTTCTCTCTACGGTACTTAGCTACACCTTTTGCAGTCATACCTGCACCACTTTTAGTTGGACGTTTATGTCCCCCTTTGATGGTATGACCTTTCATGCCAGTGCCTTTACGTTTTTTCTCAGCCATTACTTTTTACCTGCCCTACTGTTTCTAGGAAAAGATCTATTAGCACGTTTAGTAGTTACTGATAAATTTTTTCTAGAATTATCCCTGGGATTACCATTACGGTGATTTACGTCTTTACCATCACCTTTTTTAACCACCCCAGCTTTTTTAAGAGTTCTACGTGCAGCATTTCTAGAAGCACGATTTTTCTTTTGTTGAGCTGTACCTTGGTAATTACTATACTCTTTTTTGTAATTTCTCATAGAATAATTAGGGGGAACACAGGACGTTTGCTATCTTACCCCTACTCCTTACTTAAATCTGTTATATTTAGGATTATCTTTACGTCCAAATAATCTAAGAATAAAATCTGTAATAGATCTACCTATCTCTGTTGGAGTTGGTAGTAACCAACCAAGAATCAGTAGTAAGATTACCCAAGGTGGTATATTTGTATTGGTGATGTCTAGGTTTTCCACAGTACCTGTCTCTACCTCTTTTGTTGTCTGAACTATGTCCCTACCTGCTGAAGTGGTCTGTTCTACAGATACGACAGATTGACGATTCTCTTTACCTATTTGTGCATTACTGTTTACTGTAGGCCCGTCTGAGCCTCCTAATAGGGATAGAGGATTCAAACCACAGCCAGATAAGAAGAGAGTTAAAACTAACCACCGCATTAGCTCATCAATTCGAAGTGTGGTGCATCAATGAAAGGTCTACGTCCTTGAGAACGTCTTAGATCTATGTAGGCATTCATAGCATCTTCTGCTGTACCTGGATAAGTTCTGATATCACCTTCTGACCAGGCAGCTCCCCACTTGATTGCACAACCGATCTGTCTAGCTGCTTCAGCCATAGCATCACAAATGTTGTCGTAGACATTCAACTCCCATGAAACATTAGAACCAAAATAAGCTACGAGGTCTACAGCATGGGAATACCCATCACCTTGAATCAAATGCTTAGACTTCATGGTTTGTGACCTACCAGAGGCTACTAATTCTTTTTGAGCCTCTAGGGTACGTACACCGTACGTTACCCCAAAGTCTACATCAGTAAGCTCAATAGCTTTCTGCACTGTAGCCACCATCTCTGGGTGGACTCCGTCTAGTTTATCTAGTGATCTTTGTGAAAGTCTAAATGCCATTACCTTCTTCTCATTCTTGATCTCATTGATCTCATCCGAGACATTATGCTGCTAGGTCTTCTTGACATCATGCTACGTCTAGAAGTTGGTCTACGCATTGATCTACTTGTAGGTCTACCTGTAGGTCTTCTTGAGTATCTACTTGTTGTAGGTCTACTTGTAGGTCTTCTTGTAGGTGTTCTGCGGCTGGGAGCTGATCTTGAGCCTCTGCTAGGTGGGGGAGGTGGCATCCCTATGGATCTACCTCTACCTGGTGTACGTCTAGTTGTTCTACTTCTCATTGGTGAGCTTCTACGTGAGGGTACCCGTGTAGACCTACTTGTTGTAGGTCTTCCCCTGCTCATTCTTGATCTTCTCCCATACATTATCTCATATCCTTTGACATTGCTACTTTATTACCCATTGGTTTACCAGCCATATAGGCTGTTGCACCCATATATGCAGCTACCACACCTGTTTGGGCAATATAAAACAAGCCAAGTAGATCTGCAAGTGCAGAAACTCTAGAATCAGACATCATTGGGGTAAATAAGTAGGTAGTAAATCCAATCATCATCAACATTGCTACCCAAGCCATCTTTTTCTGGGACTCAGCCTTTTCTTCACGTAGCTCAATCTCTAGCATACGTTCTTTCATAGCTACTTCAGCTTCAGTAATGACTCCATCACCATCTACATCAAAGTCCACAACCATTATTCCCAATCTCTCTTTCTTTCTGGTTCAAAAACATCGTATTTATTTAGCATACCTTCAAGATACATAGCTCTTTCTACTCTATCTAAAGAATATTTAACACCAGTGTCTTGAAAAATAGCTTCTCGTACGTAGAATACGTCAGATCTTGGTATGTGTACTCTACGTAGTCTACCTTCGTCTTTACTTGCAAGAGCTTTATAGAACTCTTCTAGTACTTTATCCGAGGAATAGATGTTTCGTCGTTGCATATAGTTATACCTTGGGAAAATATGAAGTCAATACTTTAATTGGGACGACAGAAAAAACTTTATTCGTCCAAAAATGGTACTTAAAGTGCACTTAAAGTATATAATAACTATAAATATATAAGAGTTAATAGATACTTTAAGTGCACTTTAGGTCACACGAAGTTACTTTAAGTATAATACTTAATGTATTATATAATACTTCGTGCCCCCGAGTCAAGGGGTAAGCAAAAATATTTTTATTTTTATTGATATTTAATTTGTGATCACAAAAATAACTTGATAACACGATGTGATCACATAATATGTTACAAATTGTAACAAAAAGTGAGGCTTGAAAAATCCCCATCTCTGTCATTGAGCATATATACGTACGGGTATACCCCCCGTGGCCCATGCACCCCTTTAGTATAGGTTGTGTATCCGAAAGTATTACACGATTACTATCATTGGGTAGGCTAACTATCTGTTATTACTAGATAAATAATACAATAGGGGATTATGATATACCCAAAAGGATAGACGAAGCTATACATTTTGTTACATTGTAACACTTTGGGATAGGTTATGTATCCCTTAGTATAATTCATTATATTTATACACCACCCACCCTATCCGTATGGATACCTCGATTATCCTTTCGTATAGCTTACCTATCCTTTTGTACTAGACGTATATCCGACAGGATAGTTTAAGTATATCCATTGGTATATACTATACGTTTGGATAGGTAGCTACCCTTTCGGATACCACATTATAGTATGAAATAGACCTATCCTTTCGGATATGTTTTGGGACATTCGGACTGATTCGTTTTTTTACCCATTCATAAAATTGAATGCAATAGGCTAAGTCATTGATTTTATTGATATCTTTTTAGTCATTGTATTATCCTTTGGAATATCGTATAAGGGTTTCATCAGGTTATCACTGACCTAGAGGCGCTGAACCTGCCCCTCGACAGTGACCATAGCTTTGGCCTCTGGCCAGAGTACCCTATGCTTATCGGTGGCGAGAAGGACGCCCAATAAGACAGTGCTGTAAGGCCTGTATGGTTATGCTATGCAGGGTGGACGGTAAGCGGTTGGGATGCAATAGTAGCGTGCGTTTGTGGCAATGCTAGTGCTTGGTTTGACCATGCTATGCGCCACCTGTCAATCGCTGCCGTGACCATCCTTTCGGGATTTTTATATTGGACGTTGGTAAAACGTATGCTGTGGATGCAGTGTGCGTAGAAGCTGGAATGCCACAACGTCCTAGCAAGTGAACCCATAGGCTGCACATACTGTGGTTTATGTGTGGCCTACGGTATAGCTTGCACTGTGCATTCATGGTGAGTGCATGGTGTTCGGCTATATCGTTGGAGGTTTATTATGGCTAATGTTTCTCTTATCAAAACTGATGCAAAGATTGACGAATTGATCGTATTGATTGGCAAGCGTGGTGCATCCTTGCAAAAGGATATCCATCGTGCTGCATGTTCTATCATTCGTCGTTGGCATGAAAGCAGTGACGTATCTGTTGCAGTGCGTCAAATGAATGCATTGCTTGAGGCTATCCCTAGCATGGGACGTGCCAATGCGTTCAAAGCATGGGTTGAGGCTTATGCTACATTCGTGTGGAATGCGGATGACTCATGCTTTGCGTATCATGCCAAGCGTACCAAGATTTCTCTTGGTGATGCTCAGGCTGCATGTGCTACCCCATTTTGGGAGTTCAAAAAAGAGCCTGAATACAAGCCCATGAACCTTGACGACCTGATTGCTGCATTAGTTGCCCGTGCAGACAAACGGCGTCAAGATGGTTTGAAGGATGGTGATGTCGTGGACGCAGACAAGATCAAAGCACTCAAAGCAATCATTGCGTAAGTATTGGACAAGCACCCTGTGACTGCATGGGGTGTCTTCCTATGCCTAAATAATGATGAGGTGTAACATGAAACTTGTGCAATGGCGCAACAAGTGGGTGGTGTACGATGACAACGGTAAAGTTGTGGTCATCACCACCATCAAACGTATTGCAGAAAGGATGATGCGTGAATGACGTATATACTAACAGGTTGGTATGAGACTGACAACGGTGCAGTGATGCTTGACGAAAGTGGGCATTGCTTGGCTGATATTGTTGCACAGTTGCAACGTGTGGATGAGGACTTTGGCCATACTGATATGGAATTAGAGTTGCATCTACCCAACGGTGAAATAAAAACAGTTGAAGAAACTGTTGCAAGAATGGTGCAGTCATAATAGTGTGGCTGTACATTTAAACCCAAAGCAAAACTATGGAGGTTAAAATGGGTAATAATGCAAAATATGGTGTTCGTTATGAAATCAAGTTTAAGCATGAGGTGTGTCAGTATTATGACAATCACACTATGCATGAAACTTTCGCAAAGTATGGCGTGAGTAGAGCAACAGTATTTGAGTGGCGTAGAACTCTAGGTTATCGCAACAAATCTCGTGGCTACAACCTGTACATGGAAGGGCTACAACCCACTGTGACAAAACGTGAACGCCGTAACTTTGTGATGACAAAGTCCGAGAACGGTGACCTCAAGGCTAAGGTTGCAGACTTGGAATACAAGTTGAGTGCAATGGAACTTGTGGTAACATCAACCTTGCATGGGTTGACTGAAGAAATCAAATCAACGTTGGAGGCTTTTGACCTGTGAATATATTTGCTCTATCGGAATGTCCAGAGCAGTCAGCATTGTGGTTGGATGACATACGCAAGAACAAGATGATCTTGGAATCTGCGCAGATGTTGTCCACCGCAATCAGGTGGCTTGACCCTGACACAACCTTGCCTGTTTACAAGCTTGCATACATCAACCATCCATGCAGTAAATGGGCAAGGCAATCTCGTAGTAATTTCAAGTGGTTACTAGATCATATGGCTGCATTGTTCAATCAGAAGGTTGGATCTCATGCATCATCTAGGTTGTTACCTGCATTCCAAGAGTATGCAGACAATGGTGAGTTTCCGCATGAAGATTTGAATGACTTTGCCAACTGTGCACGTAATCAAGAACGTGGGGTTGACTACTCTCACGTTGATGATGTACACCAAGCATACCGCATGTACATGAACGACAGATGGAAAGAACGTAACATCACCCTTACTTGGAAGTGGGGGGAGGAACCAGAATGGAGGAACTAACATGGTTGCTTATACTATTCGTACTGTAGACGTTGACGCATTCCGTGAACGTAACTATCCCTTTGTGCTTGAGCCGTACCAACCGTACAGCTTCGAGCCTGTGTCTTTCTTAGACAACGAGGGCAACAAACCTGCCGCAGGTTTCGTGTGGGTTGGTGAGGACAAGCATTATGTCGTACACCCACACCTCAACG
>Ga0208547_1001310_pt1 | contig 13847 bp, 11 predicted proteins | sample DEB08_DNA_5_FD_185501 | JGI IMG/M metagenome (GOLD analysis project Ga0208547, IMG submission 185501) | Aqueous microbial communities from the Delaware River and Bay under freshwater to marine salinity gradient to study organic matter... | ecosystem: Environmental > Aquatic > Marine > Coastal ...
CTAACACTAAAGATACAATGGTATCTGAAGTACTGTCAGGTGGTTGTAGTGTTACTAAAAATATATAACTAAAAAATCCTACTAATGTAATACTTCCTAGTATTCTTGGTGTCCAATCTTTACTAAACTTCTTTCTAGCATCCTGTTTATCGTTCACCTCTAATTCAAATACATCAACCTCTAGCTCTTTCATTTGAACTTTAAAATCGTTCTCAGCTATTTTAAGTTCAACCATTTGCTCGGCTGATAAATTATTCATAGCTTGTTCAAGAGACTTAGGATTGTTCTCTACACCTAACACACTACTAAGTATTTGTCCAGCTTGTCCACCTATTGGACCACCTAAAGCTGCACCAAGTGTAGGTGCTAGAGTTCCTAATATAGTTTTTAATTTTTTCATCTTAGTCTCCTAGTGTTAGTGTTGATTCTAGTAAATCGTTTACCGAGTCTATTAAATACTCAGGTATGTCTGCACCCAATATATCATCTTCGTTGTATGCAATCATGTAAGACTCTAATAAATCTTCGTATAAAGGTCTAAAGTCTTCTCGCTTTACCCAAGGTTCGTTACACCGAGTACGAGCTTTACAATCTATACGATAAGCTTTGTCTAGTTGTTTTTCTGTGTAAAGTAACATTATATTTGGTCCAGAACAACTTGTTGTAGTTCAATACTACGTCTACCTACTTGTGTAAACCAACGACTGTCTTGCATTTGAGATGACATTTCTTTCCAGTTGTGTTCTCTACAAGCCTGTAGCATCTTGCGAAACTTTGAAAGCCTTGTACCACCTAAGTTAAAACACATGTTGACTAACACATGCTGTATCTTTTCAGGCAGTTTATAAAATTTTTCTTTATCACCAAACACATGTATAGCTTCTGCATAGTGTCTATCAAAATCTATGGTGTAGTATCTATCTACAACTTCTTGAGATACAGGTGTACCAACTTCCCAATCATATTCAGGGTCATTAGGTTGACATAGATGACCAACTCCCAGAGTCTTATAGCCTAAACTATCCATATAAATCTCTAGGACTTCGCCCTCGTGTCGTTTAATTTCAGCTTTACATTGTTCTACGTTCATTTTATTTGGAAACAATTTCCGGATAAAATATTTTTCTATCTTTTTCAGCACTTTTAACACTGTCATAACCTTTTAATTTTCCTGATTCTATATCTTGTAAATATTTTGTTTTAGCATCTTCGTCACTCAATACTTTTTTAGTTGTAGGGTCATAAGAAGGTATTAAATATTCTTTACCTTTATGTTGAACTCCTATAATTTTCATAGTTACTGTTCCCTCTTCACTTTGTAATTCTTTTCCTTGAGAAATTACATTATTATGAAACTCTGTAAAGTATTTTTTATTTTCAGGATGTATTAAAAGACTACCACCTTTATCAAACCCTAACCTATCCATTTGTTCTTGGTAAGGTTCACCAGTGAAGGGGTCAATTCTATCTGCTGGGTCTTCTTTAGTAAATGGTACGTTGTCTTCTCCCTCGACTATACCTCCTTTAGAAAAACTAGGTCTTTTTCCTTTTGAGTCTGCTTCAGCTTCTGCTTGTTCAGCAATACTTTCTTCTAATCCTATAGCTTGTCCTACACTAGGTCTTCGTGTTATCTCCTTACCAAAAGGTACTGCTGTTTCAACAAGTTCTACTGCAAGTAAATCTCCAGTTTTAAAATCATAAAAAGCTTTGAATATATCATCTACTAAAGAATATGCTGGATAAATTGTTTCAATAACATTATCTTGATTATATTTAACAGATGAAATTACTTTATCTATATACCAAGGATATTGTTGACCACTAAACATGGCTCCTTCTGCTAAAAATTTTTCAGGTTCTTCAAAAGGATTTACTTCTCCAAGTTTTCTAACCTCTTCATCTGGATGTAAGGATAGTTGCAACTGTCTAACACTTGCATAAATAGGTAAAGTTGTTAACATTAATACAGCAAGTTTTGCATCTCCTTCTTCGACTCTACCAATTAACGAATTAGTCTGTGCAGATTTAGCTTGTGCCCAAGACAAAAAACTACCTGCAAATCTCATCCAAGGATTATTAGATTGGGAAAATAATCTTCTATTTCCAGCAGTAGGAATTAACGCATCTCTATCAGCAGCACTTCTTCCGGCACGTTCAATAATTAATTTACCAAAGTTATCGTCCATAGCATCATCAATACTATTAAACTGTTTTAAATAATTAATGTCTTGTTGTTTTAAACCTAAATTAGTAAACTCTTTTATATGTCTATTACTTAACTTTGTTTTTTTACTTATATCAAAAGCTCTGATAGCTCCTGCATCAAAAGCAAACTCTCTTGCAAACCTAGTAATTCTTCCTAAATTAACTATTTCAAAAAACCTAGTTTGAAAATCTACAATTTTTTGTTGTGTAGAAGTACTAGCTGTCATAGAAAAAGCACTTAACTCTTTTGCAAGTGTACCGTTATATCTTCTATTTTTAAATGGCGTCTGTTGGATTTTTTCAACCAGACCAAATGTAATGTCTCCAGACTTTCTACCAAATAAAATTCCTTCTTTAATTCTACCACTTCTTTGACCTAAAGCACTAGATGCTTTCATAGCATCTGCTCCTCTTTGTCTCATTTGTATTATTAAAGAATTTATAGCAGCCTTTGGTCCAGAATTTTGATAGACCTGAATTAAATCTCCTAATGAGGGAACAACAACTTTTGTAAGTTTTGTCGTAGATAAAAGAGCTTGTAAAGCTAACAATACAGTTTTTGTTGTGCTACTAGGGTCAACTCCTTTATTAATATCGTGTACTTTAAATAAAGAATTAACTGCATCTGATATTAATTTTAAATCTCTATTATATAATTCTTGTAAGCCTTTATCTAAAGTAAAGTCACCTTTACCACCCATTTTAATTGATTCTTGTTTATAAAAGTTTTTTAATTGTTTTACCGTATCTGCTAATCCTTGTCCTTTAGAACCATATCTTCTTGCAAACTCTACAACTGGTATAGTATTATCAAACAATGATAATGTTGTAAATTCAAAATCTTGTATAAATAAATCTTTTGCATAAGCTCTGGCTTCTTGGTCAAATAAAGTTCTTTCGTTATCAAAGAACCTTGCAGATTGTATTAGCGTATCTTTTTCTTTTATAGGATTTCCGTTGTTATCTAAAAAAGCTTGAGTTCCTTTTTTTAAATTTTCACTATTTACAATTTCTCTACGTCTAATAGCATCAGAATTATCTAAATAGTTTTTAGCAAGTTTTTCTAATTTTTCATCATCGGTAATTAGTTTATGTTTTTTAGGGTCTAATCTATGTAAATTAGCATTTTGTATTTTAAAAGCACCCATCAAAATTTTTAAGGTTTCTTCCTGTCCTAATAATTTCTGAGCTTGTGGATTAAAAATTTGAGTAAGACCATAAGATGCTTGTTCATCAAATAACAATCCTGTTTCTCTAACATAAACTTTAAACTCTTCTTGTAATGCTAAAACATCTAAAGCTAATTTTTGTGCTGTATCATTATCTAAATCACCTTCATCTAAAAAACTATGTTTTGATGTTGAAGGCATGTTTCTTTCTTGTAATATTCTAGTAGCTACAGCCACATCTTCATCACTTGCATTACCTGTAATTTTGTAAAGTTTTCTTCTAAACTCATCTGCAGATTTTGCAGTTAAAGTTTCAATTGCATCCGGTAGTGGCTTACCTCTAGCTACATTAAACCCTAAATTTCTAAACAGAGTATTACCAAAACTCTGCATAATATAATTGTTTGCTTGTAAGTGTGTAGCTTGAGTACCAGCAAAAAGTTGTTTGGCAGCCGTTCCCCAACTTCTTGAAAACTGGTATTGTATTTGCCCGTTTAAAACTTCTTGAGCTTTAACAGAAAGTTTAAATTGACTATTTTGTATTCGTTTATTTAAAAATCCAGCAAAAGCTCCAAACGCTATAGCATTACGTAACGCATCATCGTCTTGTCCTTCGCTTAATCCAAGAGCAACTGCTCCTCCACCCATTGCACCTATTAAAGGTCTCACAGTTTCTTGAACAAATGCTCTCATTAAAGATTCAAAATACTTTCCTTCAAGTATTTTATTACCTTTATCATCAACTTTGTTCCACATTTTACGTAGTGAATTAAACCCAATAATAGCAGTTTGTTCTGGCATTTCAATAAAATTAATCCTGTCAATTTCTTTTTGAACAGTAACTAATTGTTTTTCATAATCTAAAATTTCTCGTCTAATTTTAACTTTGTCAGCTTCTTTTAAAGTCAAAGTTGGTGTAGGTTTAATACTAGCATCTTTACCTAAAGGCATTACTGTTTGTTTAGGGTCTCTCGCTGGAGTTTTTATACCGTTTAATTTATCTTTTAATTTTAAAATCTCAGTATTAATTAAATCTCTTTCTGTATATTTAACACCTGCAGCATTAACACCATCATTCCAAGCTTTCATAGCTGGTTGACTATCTAATGCAGCTTCTTCTCCCGCTTCTGATAAGGCTTTACGAGTTACATCATCTAACTCTTCTGTAACAATATCATCAGCCCCAGAAGATTTTCTTAGCCTATTAGCAATTAAAGAACTAACACCGGAGCTAACACCTCCTAAACCAAAACTTAATCCTACATTCATAGGCGTTACTTCACCATAAAGAGTATATTCTCTTAATGCCATATCACTAGAAGCTACAGTACCTCCTATAGCTACGTTTGCAATTTTACCAGCTTTTGCAATTTTAGTCCAAGGAATTAGTAATGTTGCAGGGTCAGCAATTGCTACGCCCATACGCCCACTCATTACAGTTAAGCTTTCTTCTTTACCTCTAAACTCTGGGTAGTCTTTAAAAATTTCTTCTTGTCTTTCAGCTTCTAATCTACGTGAAGCTTCTTTAAAAGTTTCACCTTCTTTTCTAGTAAAAAAAGCTGTGCCTAACTGTATAAAGTTTCCAACAATTGTTTTTTCTTGTCTTGCACCAAACTGAAGTTGTCTTGTGGTGCTTATAGATTCATCTATTTTTGAATAGTCTAAAGTTTCGTCATAGTCTTCAGACATAAAAGCATATAAATTTTCTTTGCTTTTTGGAGTAGGTAATATTTCTTTTTCAACTTTATCAACAGCTTCTTGTTCTTGAACTTGTTCAGCTATCAGTTTTTCAGCATCAGCCTTTTCTTGTATCTCTTTTAATCTACGTTGCTCAGCTAAGACACGTTCTTCTTCTTCTCGTTTTTTTCTTTCTTCTTCTGTCTCATCTACAATATCTGTAGAAGGTTCAATAAAAAGAGAGTTATAAAATTCTTTTGTGTTAATAGCCAAAGTGACTCCTATTTATTTCTGCCGGGGATAGATAAAGGATTGGTTCTAAAATTTCTGTTAGCTTGAAAAAATGAACCTTGTCTAGCAAATGGACTTGGTTCTTTAGGCTCATATTTATTGTTGTATAAATCTTGTAAAGTTTTAATAAACTGTTCTTTACCAGAAAAATCAGGTGTGTATTTTCTAAAATCTAAAATAAAAGCTTCAGCATTTTCTTGTGTTTTATTATTTAAAACAGTTTGAAAATCATTCCTGTAAGTTGCTAAAGGTTTATTAAAAGATGCATCTTCAGTAGGGTTAAAGGAAACAAGTTCATTTAAATCAAATTTTATTTCATCTTCACCGGGGTCTAACGGGTTATTATTTTCATCGGTGTGAGTAGCTGCAATCCATCTTCTTACCCCTAAATCTACAAAGTAATCATTTGATTTAACTCTATCTTGTGGAGGTAAATCATTTGTTTCAGCAGATGTTTCAAAGTCAAGTTTTGCCTGTTTTGCAAATCCTAAAATTTGAGAAGCCATATATTCTCCTTGATCTCCATTAGGATTAACATCAAGTAATGTATTATATATTTGATAAACAGTTAAATCTTTACCTTGGTAATTATATGTTTTGTCACTTAACATAGTTTTTAATCTATCTTCTTCGTTTCCACTTAAAGCATTTCTTAAAACTGATGCATGTCCTGCATCTGCTTCTGAATTATAAATTTGTGGTCCAAGTTGAGCTTTTAATTCATCAGGTGTTAAAGGTGTATAAGTAACTTTACTATCAATACTTGATACAGCTTCAGAGTATATAGTGTCTTTTTTCATCTCCTCAACAAGAGCATCTTTTTTAACTTTATCATAGCCGAAAGGTAACATCAGTCTTTGTCCATCAATGGTTACAGGCTCAAGTTTTGCTTTTCCTTTTAATCCTAAGTTAGCTAATAAATATCCACCAACACTGCTTTCACCTTTAATAATGTCAGCACCCTTGTCAAGTTTATCTTGTAAAGGTTGTAAAAATACTTTACGAGCTTCTTTTAATTGTGTTTCGGTTCTTCCAATATCTCTAAAGTTTTTGTAAAGATTTCTTTTTTCTTCATAGGCTGCTAAATCATCTTCAATCTTTTTATCAACATCTATTTTAAACTGTTGTAAATCTTTTGGGTCTTTCCCACCTAAATCTGTAGTCTTATAAAAATCATATAACTCATTACGTTTAGCAATTTTCCAATCATCAACTCCGGTCAATCCATATTTGTCTAACATAGATTTATCATCTTTCCAAAAAGTTATGCCTTTGTCAAATTGTGAAGCTCTATTTGCTATAACACCTTCATTACTTGACCAAAACTCTTTAGCCCTGTTTTCAGCACGTTTTCTAAGCATATGATTTCCTACTTGAAGACCCAGCATTAATCCTGTAAATACTTTAGCTTTACTTTCTTGTTTTTTACTTTTCTTTTTAGCTGATGCTAATAGAGATTCACCCAGTGTTTCAATTCCCATATTATTCCTCTTTACCTAATAAACTATTTCTTTGTACGTCTGGTTTTTCTAATAAACTTGGTTGTTCCGGAGGAGTAAACTCAGCAAGTTTTGTTTCTATATCTTTAGGTATAACACCTGCTTTAGCTTTTGGTACAACTCTATCTTGTGCAATATCAATAGCTTTTTCAATACTGCTTAATTGTTCATTGTCTTCATCTTCAATATCTTCTTCTTCTCCTTGATAGACAACAGCATCCATAATACCAGCTTTTTCAGCTAATGCCATTATCATATACATGGTTGGTTCAATAAGCAAAAGTAATAAATCAGGATTCCACATACCTTTTTGAAATCCATCAGTTAGAATAATTTGAGCTATATCACCTAAAGGAACTTTATTATCAACCAAATTAATAATAGAATGATAAGCTTCTGGTTCAGTTAGCTCTATAAATAAAGCATCTATAGCTGGTTCTAATTCTGTAAATTGAGTTGGCTGTTCCCACGGATAAGGAGCATCAGGAGAATTAGTTAAAGATTCTCCGGGTATAGGTCTACCATTAGTAGATAAAAACTTTAATCCCTCTTGATCGTAATCTTTATAATTCTCTTCCATAATTAACCTTGTGCTTTATATGTGTTAAACCAACTATAATATTCATCTTGACCAAAACCAGATGTTGTAATATTTGCATCATAAGCAGGTCCTCCAAACGAATATCCTTGATTACTTAACATTGTTTGTTGTTCATTATACTTTGTATAAGATTGGTTATCTCCTAAAAAATTATAAGTATCATAATTAACTCCACCTACAACAGTTTGATCTTGAGGGCTTAAAGTTCCTTCTACAGTTGTAGAAATAGCACCTAAAGCTCCTTCTTTAACTCTTTCTTTAGCTTGTTCAAAAAAACTTTTTTCTACTGCTTTTTCTGCAACTTTACCACTTACTTCAGAACTTGTGCTGTCTGCTAAAATTTTTGCAGTATCAAGCTCTACACCTAATGGTTGTGCGGCAGCTTCAGTAGCAATGTTTTTAGAAAAATCTACAGTTTGAGCTATATCTATTTCTGGAGCATTTTTAACTGTATCTGCTAATAAATCACCAGCATCAGCATTAACACCAAATACTTCTTTAGCTTTTCCAGTTAGTGTATCTATACCTGTAGAAACTTTATCAGATACAAACTGATAAGCAGTTTTAACTTTAGTAGCTCCCCAATGGATTCCTTTCATTACATAACCAATTGCTTTTTTAAATAAACTATCACTTGCAATATTGGTTGCAGCTTGTGCACCAAAGTTAGCAAGAGTAAGTGTCGTTCCAGTCATACCAGACCAAATAGCACCTGCAGCCCAAGGCATTAACATACCTAAAGCAATAGAGCCTAAGGGTCCAAGTTTAGCAAAAGGTTTAGCTATCTTAGTCATAATTTTTTTAAGACCTTTACCTATTTTTTTGATACGCTTACCAACACTTTTTACAATTTTCTTTATATTTTTAAAAGGATTAAAACCCATAATATTCTCCGTTAACCTTTATTACCAAATAAACTATTAATTAAATGACTTACACTACTAACATTAGAAGACCAGTCTTTTGCAGAAGCACCTTCGTTTGCAAGTGCTTGAGCATACAGTTGAGCTTTTCTATTTTCTTCATTTTCAGCAGATTGCCAAGTGTAGTTAGCTTGATCTCTTAACTCTTGCCATAAAAATGACTGAGCTTGTGAAGACATGTTAAATGCATTTTGTGCATTTTGCATTGCTACTTGGTTAGCAGCAGCAGTATTAATTGTGTTAGCTTGTCTTCTCCATGCTAGATTAGATTGCTCAATTGCCTGTGCGTTAGCAACATTAAATTTACTTCTATCAAATTCTACTTGAGCATTAAATTGATTAATGTTATTTACCATAGCAGCATTAGCTTTTTCTAAATCTGCTTCTACTTGAAACTCTAAAGCTTGTCTAGCATTAATTTGTTGTGCATTAAACTGAGACATTGTATTAGCTTGTTGTGTATTAAACTGTTCTACTTGGGTAGCTAAACTTGTCATAAACTGCTGTGTTTGATTCTCACTAGCAGCATTGAATTGTCTTGCAGCATTTTGAGCTGCTTGATTACTTAATAACGTTTGTTGAGCTTGTTGAGCTTTTATAATATTAGCTTGTTGCTCGTTATTAAGATTAGTTAAATCTGTTTGTAAGAAAGCATTAGCATTATTTATCTGAGCTTTCTGATAGAAGTCTGCTTCAGCTAAGTTAGCTTGAGACATTAGTACAGCATTTTGAATTGTAGCTTGTTGTCTGTTATTAGCTTCAGTTAATCCTACAGTTTGTAAGAACTTACTGTTAGATAATGCTGTTTGTTGGTCAGCACTAAACTGAGCCATGTCCATTTGAAAAACTTTACCAGCGTTATCGAGTGCTGTCTGCTGTCTGAACTGAGCATTTTGTAACTCGGCTTGAGCTTCAATTGATTTCTGCTGTCCAACACTTTGCTGGATTGCTTGTGCGTTAGCTTGTGCTAAAGGTACAGCAGATTGTATAATAGCATTGAGCAAGGCATCTCTACCTACAGTGGATGCTGACATGCCACGTTGAGCTAACATTTGTTCAACACTAGCTACAGCAGGTCTAGCCCACGCAGGAACTTCACCTTCTTCAATGCCACTTAATAAACTGTCTAACTGATTGGATACTAAAGCTTCTTCAGGTAACCCAGCAATAACTCCACGTTCAGCTTCTGTTAAATCCATCAACCTAGCTTCTAGGTCTTCAGGGTCATTACCTAATGTTGTGATATCTTCTTCACTAACACCAGCATTTCGTAATTGTTTCTTAGCTCTTGTAACCCGTGCTAAAGTTGTACCTGCTACTTGAGCAGCTTCTGCCATAGCATTAGGGCTTATAGTTCCTACAACTCTTTCAGTTAATGCACCGGGAATAATCTCTACTTCAGCAGCTTCAATAGGAGCTACACGTTCTACTTCTGCAGCTTCAGCTAATGCTTCAGGTCTTACTTCACCTTCAGCTACAGCAACTTCAGGAGCTTCTGTAATCTGTGCTGCTTCCATCTGTGCAGCAGTTAGTGGTTTAGGAGCAGCTACTGCTGGTGCAGCTTCTGCGGTTACAGCTTCTGGAGCTGTTGGCATTGCAGCAGTTTCAGCTACTAGAGCTTCCCTAGGTGCAACTTCTCTAGCTACACCTAACTCTCCTACTTCAACTTGTTTAGGTGCATCTATTTGAGGAACACCTGTCATATCTCCAGATACTAATTGTTCTGCTCTAGCTTTTGCATTTACCATGTCAGGAGAAGGTGCAGGAGTTGGAGCAGGTGTAGGTGCAGGAGTAGGAGCAGGTGTACCACCCGGAGGTCCTCCAAATGGACCCGTAGGAACGTTGGTAGGAATATTAGGATTATATCCGGAAGTGCCGGGAATGTTTACATTTATTCTTTCTTGTTCTCTATTTTGTCTTATAGCTTCAGCACGAGCATTTCTTTCTTCTACTTCATTACCTTCACGATAACCAACTCTACCACCTTTAGTATAGTCTTGTCTAGAACCGTTATTGTATCTTTTTCTATCTTTTCTTTTTGACATAGTTATTTCCTATATACCTATTTTACTTAACTTCAAACAGTTTGTCAAGTTTTTCACTGATTTTATCCATTCTTTCCATGATGATTGTCATATCGTTTCTTAACTCATCTTTGGTTACGTAATTCTTTGCAATCTCTTCACGTGTTTTGTTCAGCAATATATCGTGTCGTCTAAGCTCTCCAGAGTTCTGCCTAATCTGAAACCAGATAGGGGCTAAGACTAAAGTTATAAAGACGTTCCAAATGATATATGCTGATAGTTCCATGTTATGCTCCTAGTTCTGGAAACTCACCTAAAGGTCTGACAGGTGGTTCTGCATCGTTGTACTCGTATAAAGCTGCTAAAGCATCTACGTCTGTAGCACCATCAATCATTGTACACATGTCATTAGACTTTGTACGCACTGCAGCTCTCCAAGTTGCTATATCGCTTGGTACTGCTGTACCACCTTCTGCAGCTCTGACAACCATCCAGTCAGTGCTTTGTAAGATACCACCGGCTTGTTGGTTTATAACAGCTTTGTGTTGTGGTTTTAAACCATATTGTTTGATTTCACCTTCTGTACCAAGCCCATCTGTTTCTTCTTGAGCTGTAAAAAGTACATCATCTAAAGGTTTAGCAGTTGCCACACCGTATGAAGCTGTTACAACGCCATCTGCAAAGTCAAAGCTTTGATTGGTGTTGATGTAATACTCTTTATCTTTTAAGTTTGTGTTGTCGATAACGACTTCATAAATCCCTAAGGCTTCAAGTTCTGAAGCTGTCCAAAGCATAAAGATATTACTAGGGTAATTTACTTCTCCTATGGTTATACCTTTAGGTCTTGTAAAGACTTGTGTTACGTTATCTGATTCTACTAAAGCCCACATAATTTACCTCGCTGTTGTTGGGATTCCTGTTGATGTTACGAATGGATTTTCTGCAAATGCCATGTAGATATGGGTGCTTCCACTTTGATTTGTTGTTACATTGCTTCCTCTGTGCTTAATACCATTAGATACAAAATCTAATTTATTGCTTGTAGTTATCTCGGCATTACTTCCTTGTGCTTGTAACGCTTGTTCCATCACATTAGATTCGTCTCTTTTATTGTCGTACATATACCACTGTCCTGCACTGTTATCTATATTTTTAATCATTACAAAAGCAGGTTTGAAGCCTGTATAGACAAACGGACCATCTGCATTTCCATTACCGACATACTTGCCAAACTTGCTGTAGCCTTGAACACTATGAAAAGCATACATTACATAGTCATAAGTGTTTCCTGCTGTTTGTGATGCTGTTCCTAAACCTACAGTTGTAGATGTTGGGTCTTGATTACCCCACCAACCTGAATTTGTAGCTTCTGCATCTGTTGTATCTAATTCTAAATATTTAGTCCAACCTACAGCAGTTGAGCCTACTGCCCAGTTTCTTGCTAAATCCCTATTTTTAACAATAACTAATTCAGGAGCTTGATTTAAGCCATGCCCTACAGTTGGATTAGTTTGCGAAGTTCCTGTGTAAGTGATGATGCTAAAACCTGCATCAGTATTGGCTTGAACAGTAGCCCCACCTGTTAGTGTTCCATCCGTATTGCTTGAGGTCGTACCACCATTGGCTTTCCATTGCCAAGCTACATGGGGATTGTTATTTTCATTAGATATAACAGAACCATTTAAAGTAAAACCATTGGTATCAAAAGATGCAATCCTATCTGTGGCTGTGGCTTCTGCTGTTGTTGAGTTTGAAACTAAGCGTAAAGAAGTACCTCTAGTTGAATCATAAAGATTATGGTCATACGTTTTATCTCTATTTTTTACCCACCATAAGTCAGGTTGTAAATCACTATTACCATCATTAGTAATTGCATAACCATTAGAGCCATTACCTGTATAGGTCTTAGTCTGAAAATATGCAGATGGGTCGTCTATATTTGTATAAGCCATTATCCGTACTCCGCTAAGTTTTTAGTGCATAAGGCGTAGTAGCCTGATGGGGGTGCATATTCAAAAGTTCCGTAGCCATTTTCATCTGTTTCTGGGGTGGAGATTGAAATGGTTGTGTAACCTCCATAGTTAGCTTGAAAATCTGAATTCTCCTGATATATGGAACATGCTAAATAATGAGCATCATTTGGTAATTGCAAAGCTATTCCCCCTGTTCCACTTGAACCGCTTGTAGGGTCTCCTGAGTTTTGCCAAGCATTAGCTTTGGCAAAATATACATATCCATTATCCATATCTAATGCAACAGCCACTGTTTCTCCTGCATAAGTATTGCCAAAGGATGAGCTTGTTCCATTAATAAATTTCTTTCCAGTAAATCCATGATAACCTATGGAATCTGTTGTTTCAGCAGAGCTGCCACCCAAATACCCACTTGATGTAGATATGCTTTGGTTAAAGATAGTAGCAGGTGCAACTCCAATAAATGTATCATTTCCAGCTGTTGCATGTACAGGATTTTGAAATTCAGCATACCATTTACCACTTGTAACACCTATGCTTGATGCAAATGTTCTCCACCTATCGAACAATTCTGCTGTTCTTTTAACCCTAGTAGCACCTTCAAAAATTGTGCATAAATCAAATCTAAATAAAGGATTAAGCGTAGCAAAATTATTAGTAGGTGTGTCAGTTGCTTGGTTTGCGGATGTGATGTTGTTGCCTGACATAGCTGTACCATTGCCAGTTAATCCACTGCTATCTTCCCATAGAGCAGCAGAATTTGAAAAATCTAATTTTATAGATGTACCTGACAGTGTTCCATTATATTCTTTAGGTTTCCAAATACCACTATCATCATCAAACTCACCAAAGTCTGTAGGTGCTAATGCTTGACCATCTACAAAAAACAACTCTGCCATATAACCATTAACATGTACACCAACTGCACCACCAATAGAAATTGAAGTTGCAGAGTTCATATTACCTTCTTGGTTTTGAGCCATATAAGTTTCAATTGAAAAAGAAGTTTCTTGAACCCCATTAATCCAAAGTTTTGCTCTATCTGATGCTGTGCTTTGCGTTGAATCATTTAAAACCACAATATGATACCAAGCTGAAGTATCTCTAAAAACTCTATTAGTTTCTAAATAAAGATTAGAATTTTCAATTTTTATTATATCTGTGCTTAAAAACGCAACCATTGCTGCATTTCCTGCATCATAAACTTTTTGTGTAGTGCCTAACTCGGTTCTTTTAATCCAAAAACTTAAAGTCCAAGTACGCGTATTACCTGCGGTGTAATGTCTATTATCTATATATTCAGCATTATCAGACTCTAACTTCAAAGAGTTTTCAATCTCATAAGCAGCACCAGTAGCGATACTTCCACGATTAGCTGTGCGTTGTAATACTTCCATAGATTATTAAGTTTGTGCCATGTTTTGTGTTCTACCAATTTCTTGCCAGACTGAACCATTATATCTAAACGAGAATATATCAGTCTTG
>Ga0208547_1001311_pt1 | contig 13837 bp, 15 predicted proteins | sample DEB08_DNA_5_FD_185501 | JGI IMG/M metagenome (GOLD analysis project Ga0208547, IMG submission 185501) | Aqueous microbial communities from the Delaware River and Bay under freshwater to marine salinity gradient to study organic matter... | ecosystem: Environmental > Aquatic > Marine > Coastal ...
AGCGTGAGCAAACTGTGGAAGAGCTGAGAGCAGAACTTCATGCAGTAAAAACAGATTACGCTCTTAAAGAACATGTAGGCACACTCAGAGACAACATGCCTTCTAGTTGGGACGCTAACCAGAAACAAGCAGTTGTTGATTTGATGAAAGCCAGAGACATGTTGCACTACCAAGATGGCACATTTGCTATCAAAAGTGGTGATGATTTCTTGACTACTGATGGTGAAACACCAGACTATAAGTCTGCTGTTGAAACAATTGGTAAAACCCTAGGTTTGCCATTTGCCAAGAAAGGTATTGACATGGTTGACTCTGAAAAAGCACCAAGCAAGACTACAGAATCAGCACCAATAAATGAAAGTTTATTAAAGACTGATCCACTGTACAGAAAGGCTTATGTAGACCTCAGAGAAAAACAAAGATTAAGCAGAGGTCAAATCACTGATGCTTTGATTAAAAAAACAATGGATAGTTATGAATTGAACTTGGCATCCAAGATGTTGAGATAACAGATTAACTAGACACGCTATTAAACAAGGAGAAAATTATGGCGGCAGTAGGAACTACCTCATTAACTTCTTTGTATGAAGACATTGTTGCAGACCTTATTCCATATTATGATAATGCGGTCTTGCTACCAAACCCTTCACTTATTGTGAACTCATACAACTTAGAAGGAACAGTGGGGAACCAAGTAAAAATTCCTGTAACCAATTCATGGGGTTCAGGTAACTCTTCAATAGGAGAGAACACAGCAATTATTACTAACGCAGAAGACAACTTTGGTCCTTCAAATGTTAGTTTAAGTGTTAACAAAAGAGGCGCAGGTTCTAAAGTATCAAATGAATCTTTAGAAGATGTTCCAGGAACAGTTGCACAAGCAACTACAACAAGATTAGCAAGAGCTATTGCACAAGGTACTGATGTAGCAGGATTTAGAGTCATGCTAACAGGTGCTGAAACAGCCTTAACAGACATGAGTGACATCAATGTTACTAATGATGGTTATGCTAACACAGCCCTTACAGGTGCAGACTTGGCTGTTGTATTTTCACCAGAAGCAGGTGGTTATGCTATGAAGCGTCAACCAACTGTTAAAATGTTTGAAGACATTGACACTGATGCAGTAGAATTTGTTGCAACAGTGAGAAATGGTTTTGCTCAGATTAAAGCAGATTACATCAGAGCTATTGCAACTTCAAATGTTATTGGTGACAGTGCATCAGTAAGTGCAACACTTGACCACTTTGCAACTTCAGTTGCTAACTTAAGAAATGTAAATGCACCAACAGATGCTGGTGGATTCTACATTGCTTGTGTTACTCCAGGTCAAGAATTAGCATTGTCTAAAGAGTTAAATGGTGTTGGTGGAATCAGCAGTGGTTCTATTGGTTCTGTTGCTCAGTTAGCGGCTAATGATGCATTATTGCAAGGTTTAATCTCTGTAGCAATTGGCTGTAGATTTGTTAGATCAAACAACTTACCAAGAGACTTACTCACAGCGTAAGGTAATTAGGGGATAATATGGCTTTTATAACAGCAGGTGGATCAGTAATAAGTTACGCAGAAGCAGTTGATGTGAGAAATCTTGATCAAAGACTGTTTGAATCTAATGAGATTGATTTTGCTAATGTGCCTGATGCCCCTGGCACTCTAGATGACTATGTTGAAGACTTGGCCCAAAGAACAACTGATAGAATTAATGCTAAAATTAAGGCTAACAGTAAATGGCCACAGTACTTGAGCTATGCTGGTATCAGTTTTGATGGTATAAGCAATATACCTGATTTTGATCCCAACAAAATAGTTTCTAGAAAACAAGATTTTACAGACATGTGTGCTTTTGGTGTATTGTACATGTATTTGTTGCCTAGGATTGCTGACTTTGGTAATCCAGAAAGCAGTGAAGTGCAAAAAATACAATACTATGAAAGGCGTTTCAATGAAATGTTTGCTGAATTAATGAGTGATTTCACTTGGTATGATGCAGACAATTCAGGTTCAGTTACAGATTCAGAAAGAATGGTAACTTATCAGCCTACAAGACGCACAAGAAGTAAAAGAAGTATTGCTAGGGTATCATAAACATGGCATTCAGAGATGATCTCAAAGCAAACTTAGATGTAGCACTTAGTGGTACAAATGTCAGTGTAAGTGCAGAATTGCCTTTCACTAGTTCAGGTGAAGCTCTACATATGAAAAATATGAAGAAAGTTTACTTGGATGAAGACAACATTCTAAGAGAGCCACTGGTTGAAAGTTTAGACTTTGATCCAGTTGAGAACATTGTGAGAACAGTGACTGGATATCTGGTTATAGATGCTAAAAACCCAATAAGTGACATTGATGTTATCACAGACAGAATTATCAACAGCAAAAATGCTGTTAGTAATCAAATTAGCAGAGATTGTGAAATGACTACAAGTTTTGAAGGTGATAAATTGGTGTTTCAGTTTGATTTTGAATTTACAACAATATAAAGGAGATTAGCAATGGCTAAAATAACAGTAAATGAAACAGCAAGTTTTGTTTCACTAGATATTAATGCAAGTGGCTCATTTGCTAACGCAAATGTGGCTATGGCTGATACAGCAAATGTGCTGACAGTGCCTGCATTACAGGATGTAACTATTAATGCTACTCCAGGTACATTTACTTGGGAACAGTTAGATAGTTTAAGCCAACAAGTTGTTACAACTCCTAGTACCAATTCATTAGATATGAATATGGTGTTAGATGATACTGCATTCTTTACAGGTGCAGGATCTACTTTAGGATTATGGGACATCACCAATAATAAAACCAAAGCATACTTTAGGTTGAATATGAATGGTGAGTCTGCAGGAGACTTCTACATTGAAGGTGAAGGATATTTAAGTGGCTTGGCCATGACAGTATCACCAACTGCACCTGTATGGGTCAGTCCTATGAGTATCTTAGTTGATGGCAATTATGTACAAAGTGCATACGCTTAATATTTAGGTATAGAACTTGAAAAGTTTGTTAGCAGGGGTAAAACCCTGCTAACTCTTATATAGGAGCAACTATGTTAACAGACAAACAAGTGGAAGTGCTTAAAAGTGTCAGTGTTCAACAGAAATTTCATGAGAATTGTGTACATGGTGATAACAAACATTTCACATTGTGCAAAGTGGCAGTAGATGCAGATGTTATTGCAGAACACTTGGGCATAAAAAAGCCAAAATCCAAAAAACAAATAAATATAGATATAGAGAAAGAACATGCAGATATGGAACAAACTCACTCATCAGGAGATCTTGAAGACTCTGGAGATGGAGATAGCAAAGAGCAAGAGTGAACTCTCTTGTGCTGAAACAGACTTAAAAAAAGTCAAAGGTAGAATTGCGTTTTTATTAACAGCAGTTCATCATTTACAAAATAAAGATATAAAGGAATAAGATATGAAACTTAAAGATTTATCAAAAGAACCTCAATTGATCAAGATTCTGATCACCAAAGAAGACTTAGTAGAAAAATATGGTGATGAATTAGAATTTTTTGTCTATGATAGACAGAGTCTTGACACATTCACAAAATTAGCAAACGCCAAAGAAGGAGACATGACTGAAATGACTGATCTCCTCAAACAAATGATATTAGATGAAGAAGGCAATCCTGTTATGACTGACAAGGAAGTGTTGCCTATGGATGTCATGATGGAAAGTTTGAGGCTAGTTAGTGAAGAGCTGGGAAAGTCACTAACCACCCAATAGCAGAGGGATCAGCAGAAACAAACTACTTGTTGATGCTGGATGCAATGGGCCAAAGGTATAGTGTACTGCCCTCAGAACTGTTGAGAAGAGGTGATAGTTTTGATTTAATGGTTATGGATGTTGCATTGAGCTATCAACACTATCAAAGTTCAAAGAAAGATGCAAAAACTTTCAATGAAATGCTTGATACAGATGATTTAGCCAAATATGCTGAAAGGGTAAAAAACTCAAATGATGATAGACAGTAAACAATTTGAAAAAAGAATGCAGGAACTGGTAGAGTTTCCTGATATTCTTGTGGAAGAATTGTTGCCTATTGTTAAAAAAGAAACACCCATCAGAAGTGGCAACGCCAGAAGAAAAACCAAACAACAGAGAAACCAAATTAAAAGTGATTACCCATACGCAGGTAGATTGAATGATGGTTGGAGCCAACAAGCACCAAAAGGATTTATAGAACCAAGCCTCAAGCAACTGGACAGGGTAGTTGAGAAACAGTTGAGGAAGATCTAATGGCACAAGATATCAGAGTAACACTTACACTTGATAACAGACAGTTTCAAAGAGCTGTCAAACAAAGCAAAAGTGAAATAAAGAGTTTTGAAAGTAGTAGTACTAGAAGTTTAGGCTTAATACAAAGTGCCTTGGTAGCAATAGGTGGTACTGCTGTTATAGGCAGTATTGCTAGAACTGGAGCCGCATTCCAAGACTTACAGAATTCATTAAATGTGGTGTTTGGATCTGTAGAAGCAGGTGCTGATGCATTTGACAGAGTTCAACAGTTTGCTGCCAGCACACAGTTCAGTGTGCAAACACTTACACAAGCATTTGTTCAGTTGAAAGGTGCTGGTGTTGAACCCACAGCAGAATTATTGCAAACATTTGCAGACACTGCCTCAGTTACAACAGATCAAATGGGCACATTCCAAGCCGCACTTGATCTTGTTAGTAGAAGTACTGCAGGTGGATTAGGACTAGAAGACCTCAACAGATTAGCAGACAGAGGTATTCCTGTATTCCAAATTCTACAAGAAAGAATAGGCAGAGGCAGACTTGAACTAAGTGAATTTGGTAAAACAGCAGAGGGTGCCAATACCATAGTCAGAGAACTGGTAGCAGGACTACAAGAGAACTTTGGTGGTGCATTAGAAAGTCAAGTAGGCTTGATCAACTTTGAATTAAACCAATTGGGTGATGCACTTGACAAATTGAAAGTTGCACTGTTTGACACATTCAGTGAAGATGCTGCCAAAGGCATACAAGGTTTAACAGGTGCAATCAACAATCTAGCAGAAAACACTGATGAACTAATTCCTGTGTTAAAATCAGTTGCAGGTGCATTACAAACACTAGTTGGTGTATTTGTGATATTTAGATTAGGTACCAAAGATGCTCTAGCAGGATTTGTGTTGTTTGCAGACAAATTAAAAGCATTCTTTACAGGTGGTGTGCTGGTAGGAATAGCAAATTCATTTAAGAATTTAGGTGCCGCCATTGGTATATTCATAGCAGCCATAAGAGGATTCACTTTAGGTGGATTTATAACTGCCTTAGGTGCATTATTAGCCGCAATGGGTCCAGTTGTAGCCATTATTGCAGGTGCTACTATTGTTACAGATGGTTTATTTAGAATATTCAATGATGGTAAAGGCATTATTGGCACTGTTAAAGATCTATTTGGAGACACAGCAGATGAAATAGATGGCATGACAGGTGCTATGCAAAGAAATGAACAAGCACAAAAAGAATTTGAAGCCAGACAAAAGGCAGCCGCAGAGGCAGCCGCCAAAGCACAAGAAGAATTCAATGCTGAATTTGGTGCTACAATAACACTGGCAAAAGAATTTGCCAAAATAGATTACAGAACAGAATTAGAACAATTAGAAGGTAGACTGCAAACAGCCAAAGACACACTGTTCAAATTGAGAATGGCATTTGTGGCAGCCAATGGTGACATTGAAGGTTACATGGAATTGGTTGAAGCAACCAAAAATGAAATCAAGGCGGCTGAACAAGCATTAGCAGACTACAATGCAGAATTAGAAGATAATGGCTTACAAACATACAATGAATTCTTAGTACAACTGTTGGAAAACACTCAAGAGTTTTCAAATGAACAAAAGAATGCACAAAAGGCATTGGAATTCTTGAATTCAGAAATGGCACAAAATGCCATGACAGCAGAAGAAATGGCTTATGCAATGGATAGGCTGTACAGCATATTAGGTATGGATCCTCCAGGTGTACAAGCATTTGAAGATTTCACTGACAGTCTAGAAGATTTAAGTTTAACCACAGAAGAATATGCAGAATATCAAAGACAATTAAATGCACTCATAGAAAAATATCCAGAACTTGCAGATGAAGCCAGAAGAGCACAAGATGAATTAAATGATGCACTCAGTGAAGATGAAGCACTAAATTCATTCTTAGACACATTGGGTAGAGCACAAAAATCACTCAGTGAAGATCTTGCTACTGCATTGTTAGAAGGCAAATCAGTAATGAGTTCATTCAAAGATTTCTTCAAAACACTGATCACACAAATTATTGCAGACACACTGAGATTAATGGTGATACAACCAATTCTCAGCAGTTTGTTTGGCATACAGTTTGGAGCAGGAGGCTCAGTGAGTGGTATGAACTTTGGTGGTTCATTCTTTGGCAAACTGTTTGGCAGAGAAAGAGGTGGTCCTGTAATGAAAAACAAGCCATACATTGTAGGTGAAAAAGGACCAGAGCTGTTTGTGCCTAGAGGTAGCAGTGGAGACATAGTGCCAAATGGTGCAATGGGTGGTGTGACCAACATATACAACATCAGTGCTGTGGATACACAGAGCTTTAGACAAGCACTAGCCAGAGATCCAGAATATCTTTTTAACTTAACACAAAGTGGTGCTAGGAGGATGCCAAGATGAGCATACAAACAATCATAGACAATGCACAGTTTATAACTGTGGATAAGACCAAGTTGGCTGCTCAAACTCTGAGTAGAAGTGGTAGAATTAAAACAGCAGAAGTAGCCAGTGCTGTGCCATACAGATTTATCATAGGCATGCATAGTGGTCTAAAATACAGCACCAACAGAGGTTTACTAGAAGAATTAGACAGATTAGACAAAACCATTGAAGAAGAAGTTGACATTGGTAGCACAAACACTGCATTGGGTTATGTAACAGCATATCAAGGTGATTTAACCAGTAGCCAAATTGGTCAAATAGTCACAGCCAGTGTTACACCATTTAGTGGTGCAAACATCTATTTGAACACAAACAGTGTTACAGGTTCTCCTGTGGGTAATCTGTTCAAGAAAGGTGATTTTATTCAAGTAGGACCAACAAATGGTAGATATCCTTATCAAGTAACAGAAGATGTCACATACAGTGTGAGCACAACATTGCGTATACCTGTGCATAGAGCAGTTATAGATCAAAGTGGCTTCAGTCAAAGTGCAAGAAACATTGCAGTGGGATCAGATGTACAATGGTTTGTTAAAATGGTTAGAAAACCCACATACACCATTATACCACATGACAGAATACAATTTAACAGTGATTTTGAACTGATTGAGGTAATTGAATAATGGCAACAACCATAACTCCAGTACAAGACAACAACATCAAACATGCTGTGCTGATAGATCTAGATCTAGATGGCAATGTGTACTACATATCAAGTGCTTTCCAAGAAGTAACTTATTCAGGTAACACATATCAGCAGTTGGGCAGTTTTCTACAAGTAGGAGAAATGGCAGAAGACATCAAAACCACAAATGGTGATTTAGCAATCAGCCTCAGTGGTGTAGAAGCAACATATTTAAGTGACATATTGACCACACCAATCAAAGGTGGTGTTGCCAGTGTGTACAGAGCATTTTTCAATGATGATTACACATTGGACAGTGCAAATGTGTATCAGAGATTCAAAGGTGTTATCACTAACTTTGTGGTAGAAGAAGATTTTGACATATTAGAAGGCAATGATACTAACACTATTTCAGTAAGTTGTGCAAGTATAAACACAATTTTGGAGAACAAAATAGCAGGCCAAAGAACCAACCCTGCAGATAGAAACAAATACTATCCAGGTGACCAAACATTTGACAGAGTACCAGACCTAATGGGTGTGAACTTTGACTTTGGTAAAGAATACTCAGGTGGAGGTGGTTACCAAGGTGGTGGTGGCAGAGGTGGTGGAGGCAGAGACAGAGGTGGTGGACGTAGTAGAAACATACAAGAAAGGTAGATATGATTAGAAGAGCAGGTATACAGGATTTTGATAGAATAATGGAGATGATGATTAACTTTGCCAATTCATCTCCTATGGAAGCACACCATAATCCACAATATGATGATCAATATGTGAGAAAATTGTTGTGTAGCATAATGAGTAATGGTGTAATCATAGTAGGTGAATATCAAGGCAACATAGAGGGCATGTTGATTGCACACATAAATCAAGATCCATGGTTACCACATGTCAAAGTGTTAAGAGAAATGGCATGGTGGGTTGAACCTCCTGCAAGAAGTAGCACATTGGGTTACAAATTATTGAAAAAATACATAGAATATGGTGAAAAAATGAAAAAACATGGGGTGATAGATGAATTTATGCTCACACTGATGGAGATTTCACCAGACTTTGACCTTGAAAAAAGAGGTTGGAACAAAGTAGAACACAATTATGTGTTTGAAGGAGCATAGAGTATGGCAGTTTTCACAGCAATAGCAACAGCAATTACAACTGCAATTGGATCCATAGGTAGTATTGCACTTGTCACAGCCACAGGAGCACTTACTACTGCAGGTGTTATTGCAACAGGACTTATATCCACAGGATTGATGTTGGCAACTGCCAAAGTCACAGGTGTATTTGACGCCCCCAGTGCAGGTGGTGTTAGAGATCCAGGTGTTAAAGTACAGTTACCTCCTGCTACAGACAACAAAATACCTGTTTTTTATGGTAGAAACAACACTGGCTCTATAATCACAGATGCACAAATCAAAAACCAAAACAACACCATGGTGTACATGTGTATTATTGGTGAGAAAACAGATTCAGGCACATACACGCTGAACAAAGTGTACAGAGGAGACAGTACACTTAACTTCACTGGAGGTTATAGTGGTACAAGTTCACCAAATGTGATCAGCATAACAGATCCAAATGCCACAACATCTAACAATGTAAATGGCAAAATGAGATTGAGAGTGTATGCAGGTAATGCCCAAACAGCCAGTAACCAAATATTCCCTCCATTAGGATTGAAAGTTGCGGCTCAAACACTGATGCCCACAATCACTGCAAACACAAATTATGAAGACCTTGTGTATGCTGTGTTTGAAATAGATTATGATCCAGAAAATGGTCTCACAGACTTTGGTGTATTGACTTTTGATATTACAAACAGTTTGAGTGAACCCAGCAATGTGTTGTTAGACTATTTGCAAAATGACAGATATGGTGCAGGACTCAGTAGCACAGATCTTGTTACCACAAGTTTTGATGACTTGTATGACTATTCAACAGCACAAGTAGATTACATAACACCAGCAAATGTCACAACAACACATGATAGATGGCAAATTGATGGTATGTTATCAACATATCAACCTGTTAAAAGCAACATTGACAAATTGTGCCAAAGTTGTTCAGCCTTCTTTACCTATGACCCCAAACAAGGTAAGTTCAGAGTACAACCTAACAGGGCAGCCACAACAGCAGAAAAGAGTGCGGCTTTCCAATTTAATGATGACAACATAATTGGTAAAATAGGTGTAAGTACCACAGAACTGTACAGTTTATACAACAGCATAGAAGCAGAATATCCAGAAGTAAACAAAAAAGACCAAACCAATGTGGTCATAGTGGATACTCCTGCAGGTGATAGAAATGCCAATGAACCAGACAATCCATTAAACACCAGATATGATCTAGTTAATGATTACAGCAGAGTATACAATTTAGCAAACATTGACCTGCGTCAAAGTAGAACCAGTATGGTGTTGGAATTTGAAGCAGATTATAGTGCAATACAAGTAGATGTAGGTGATGTTGTAAAAGTAACCAATAGCAGATATGCATTCACTGACAAATTGTTCAGAGTGATGAGAACCACTGAAATAGAAGATGCAGATGGCACACTGAAATGTAAATTGCTGTTGTTGGAATATTCAGATGATGTGTACACACACAACACTGTGAGCAGTCAAGGTGAAACAAATGCCACAGGCATACCAGGATGGTGGACCAGCATAGGTAATTCAAACATCAATATTGGTAACATTGTGATCATTGATGATCCAAATGATGCAAATGCAAATATTGTTGATGATGGTGGTAATATTATTGGCAATGTGGATTGGGGCAACATTGATTGGCCTACATTCCCAGGCTTTATACCTCCAAACAATCCATTTATTAACTTGCCAATTAACTTTGATTCTAATGTGTTGCTGGATGAGATAGTGGTAGATGTTACACCAGTTGTAGATGCCAACAGCACAAATACAGCAAACACTGTGGCAAACACAATTATAACCATACCAGCACCTTTTGATCCCACACTGGGCATACCAATGTTCCCCACAGATGGCACAGTATTCAATGTGGGTATTCCCACAAATGGTTTTGGTAGTACCAAATATAATTCACCTGATTACACAGGCATAATTATCAATGATATATATGGTAAAAACAGTCAAACAGGTGCAACCACACAACATGCAAGTACTGGCACATTGCCACTAAATCCAGGTGGATTTATATCACCAACTGATCAAGGTGACTTAGCACCAGGTACACAAATAGAAGATAGACCTCCTAACAACACAAGTGTTGCAAATGCGGCTGTTACTGCAAACACTGCCCTAGGTGAAGCAAACAGTTTGATCACCAGTGTGTTTAATTATGATATCACAGGTATTGACCAAGGTGAATTTTCAATCATTGCCAGTACACAAGCAGGTGGTGTTAACTTTGGTGCAGGTTTTGATGTGGCTTTTGCACCAGTAGGAAATATTTTTTACACAGAAAGATATGAAGCAAACAATGAACCAACAGGCGCTTTCATAGAACAAGCACTCAATGATGGTACCAGTGGTGTTGTAGGTGGAGGCTTGACTGCTCCATTAGGCACATTGGTTGCCACACAAAAAGTAGAAATATCAGATCAGGCAGCCAGAGATATTGCTAACAACACCATTAACACTGCAGGTTTATATTACACACCTCTGAGTGCAAATGTACAATTAGCAGGTAACAGCACCATACAAGATGATACTGCAAATGGTTCACCAAGAGCATTCTTTAACAATAAGTTTGATATTATCAGATTAACCAAGGGGGATAATTTCTTCTAATGAGTAAAGGTACATATTACATATTTTATAACACAACCACAGGCGCAATAGAGCAGTGTAGAAGATTAACACCAGCACAAGCAGAAAGAAATTGTGCTGTGAATGAAAACATGCATTGTATGCCAGGTCATGTGCTTGACATAAACAAATGGCGTGTTGATTTAGACACAATGGAGATTGTGAGTTGTACAAAAAGAGTTATAGATCCTAACAAATATGCACTGTGCAGAGAAAGAAGAAATGGTTTACTAATAGCCAGTGATTGGACACAGGCAGTTGATGCACCTATCACTGATGCAAAAAAAACAGAATGGGCAACATACAGACAACAACTGAGAGATTTATTAGCAAACATAGATGATGTAGAATATGCTGACATTGTGTGGCCTACACCACCAGCATAAGGAGAACACATGCCTCTAGGTAGTAGAAAATTACAAAGTCAAGAAAATGCCAGTCAAAAAGATTATGATTTCAGAGATCTCACTGCAACCAGAGAATTCACTTCACCTGACACCATGCAGTACAACATCACTGGTAATAGACCAAATGTTGTTATTGAATATGATATCACAGGTGACACATCAGAAATAACCACACCACTAACTGGTAATGTTACCACAGACAGTGGTGGTAATGCCACAATAGGCATTGCAATTGATCAAAGTGGTTTAGGTTCTGGTAACACCAATTTCACTACCAATGTGGTTGTACAAGGTTATGATATCACATTGGTAGATAGAGAAACCACTCAAATCACAGAGCGTATACCTGTTACATATGACATAGATCAAAACTTTGCAGGTAATGGCAATGTTGACTTTTGGATATCACCTTCAGTGAGCAATGTGGTTGCCAGTAATGTTGCAACTATTACATTCAGTGCTGGCACAGACATGAACACACTGAATGATCCTGTACACACCAGTATGTGGGCAATAAGTGAAATATGGAGTACTTATGCCGCAGTGCCTACACTTAAAATTAATTTTTACAGACAAGGTCCTAGATCATATACCACAGACAAATTAACTGGTGTAACTGCCAAAATGATAGGTGGTGGTGGAGCAGGTGGTTGGCCCAGCAGTTTTAATCCAGGACTCACTATCACACAAGGTGGTGGAGCCGCAGGTAATCTAAACACAAAAACTGGTAACATAACACTTTATAACAGTGAATATGACAAAAGCAGAGAACCAGCATCACCAGTACCACCAGACTATGTGTTACTGTTAAAATGTGGTGCAGGGGGTTTTCAAGGTCTAAGTGGCAATGTGAGAACAGGTTATCCAACCAATTGGTTAAGACAACAAGCAGATGAACCAAGTCCAGGTGATCAACCTCTGGGTGATGATGGCAACTTTCTTACTCAAGACAGATTAGGTCAAGGTGGTGCTACTGCTATAACTCACTGGAATAATGCACCTGATTTTAGACCTAAATTTGATGGTGCTGGTAATCCATATCCACCAGAATATTATGTATGGTATAGGTATCTAAATATCAATGATGATATTATATATGGAACACAAGGTGGTGGTACTGGTGCAGGTAATATTCATGCTACTGGCACTAGTGGACAATTGGGTACACAAGGTGAAAGACCTGTGGTAGGATCAGTAGTAGTTGGTGGTTATCATGGAGGTGGTAGTGCAGGATTAGCCACAAGATATAGTGATGGCTCATTAACTAGATTTAGAAACAGTAGTGGTAACAATGGTGGTGGTGGTAAACAGTGGACTATAGATGGACTACCCACTGGCCAAATGAGAGTATCAGGTGCTGGTGGTGGTGCAGGCCAAGGCAGTGCTGGTGCTAATGCCAATGTGTTTGCCAACAGCAGTTATGCAGAAGTCATTGCTGGTGATGGTGGCAGTGGTGTAGTAGACAGTGATTTTGGTAATGTGTGTGGTGGTGGAGGTGGTTATGCCAATATAGCCAATCCAATAGCAAACACATCAATAACACTGGGTTCAGGTTCACATGGTGGTGGAGATGCAGGCAACAATGCTACAACATTTGGTAGTGGAGGTGGAGCCAATGCAGTAGATTTTCAATCAGGTGTGGCTAATACAGAAATACTTGCAGGTGATATCACAATACCACCTAGTGGATACCATGGTGCAATAAAATTAAGTTTTGATTTTGCTCCAAAAAGAGAATGGGGCTCATAAAAACAGTCTTTACAGCAAAAAACACACAAATCTAATAAATAGTACATATAAAACATTCTGTAAAACCTTAGTATTACAGTCTTATCCCATAGGAGCCCAACATGTCAAATAGACTTTTAGACTTCTCCCAATATATTGGTGGAAGTGACAATGTAAAAGTAATCAATCTTTTTCCAAGAAGCCAAAAATCATTCACATATGACTTTCAAGGTGATGTATCAGGATACACATTCTCTGCAGATCAGCAAAGTTTAGTGTTAGACAGTATCAGTTTTGATAGAGCAACAGGCTTGCCTAATTTTGCAGACAGCACAATTACTGGTTATATGAATGCAAACAGTTCAATTGATGCTAACACTTATATTAATACAAGTGCCGCAAGTACAGGTCAAGTTCAATTCACAATACCAAGTGATAGATACACAGGACCATTGCTACCAAATGCAAGAAAAAATCCTGTAATGACAGTTGTGAGTTTTGAATGGGAAACAGATGATTCACCAGCACAAAAAGAAAGTCACAGATGGGCTGTATTAGAAACATGGGAGCCAGGTGTAACAGTGGGTGA
>Ga0208547_1001319_pt1 | contig 13792 bp, 12 predicted proteins | sample DEB08_DNA_5_FD_185501 | JGI IMG/M metagenome (GOLD analysis project Ga0208547, IMG submission 185501) | Aqueous microbial communities from the Delaware River and Bay under freshwater to marine salinity gradient to study organic matter... | ecosystem: Environmental > Aquatic > Marine > Coastal ...
GTGGTGGTGGTGGCGTATCGCGGGGCAAGCTCCAAATCCTCGAAAATGGCTTGGAATCGGTCCACTTGCTTTTCATTTGCGCACATCAACACGGCCTGCTTGCCCCGCCCATCAACATCTAGAAGAGTTTGTGCAAGCAGATTGAAGTCTTTGTTAAAAGCCCGTTGCGGAAGTGCCTTACTTTCGATGGTTTGCGTGTGCCATTGCGCTTTGCCATATTCAACGCGACTGTAATCCATCAAATCGCGCTTTATTGCATCACCCGAAACAAAAAGCTCGCTTGGGGCGCCCCTTTTAACCGCATCACCCAACTGTTCGTAGGTTTCGTGGGCCAATTCCATCAATCGGTCCAATCCTGCCGTCAGCAAAGAGGGCGTATCCAGCCAAACCTGTGTCTGCTTGGGTAAATAGCTAAGAAAAGAGCTGCGTTGTTCCAGGAAGGTTTTGTTTTCAACGTTCGGAACGATACTCATTTTACTGGCCTTCCCAATGGTGCGTTGGGTTTCAATATCAAAGTAACGAATGCTCTCCACCTCATCATCAAAGAACTCCACACGATAGGGGTGGTCTTTGGAAAATGAGAAGATATCCACGATACCACCGCGCACAGAAAATTGGCCAGGGCTCGTCACAAAATCTACCCGTTCAAACTGGTATTCAAAAAGCGTTTCGTTTAAAAAATCGATGGAAATGCGTTCTCCCACATGAAGCTTGAGCGTATTACTCTCCAATTCCTTTTTAGTCACGACTTTTTCAAATAGCGCTTCCGTATAAGTAATTACTAGAGGTGAACGTCGTCTGCTGCTGAGATGATTGAGCACCTCTGCCCGAAGTAGAACGTTGGCATTATCCGTTTGTGCCACCTCATAGGGTCTTCGGTAAGAAGCCGGGTAAAAATAACACGGCACTTTTGGTAAAAGCTTTTCTAGATCGTTTTGAAGGTAGGCGGCTTGCTCCTTACTCTGTGCGATAAGAAGTTGCGGAACGTCCGTTTGTATAAAAGCGGCGGCGGCTAAAAGCGCCGTGTGTGAGCCACCTGCAGTAACACACCCGATGGCTGTGCGTTGGTTGTCGTTGGCAGCGCCGACTAAGGCCTGAATGAGTGGATGTTCATCGTAGTAGCTAAGTAAGTCTGCCAGTTCCAATAGTTATTCTTTGTATTTCTGCAAAAATGCATGGGCAGTTTCCACCATACGCGGCGAACCAATGAAAATAGGTACCCTCTGGTGTAGTTCCGTGGGGTCTATTTCCAAAATTCGCTGTGCGCCGTTCGTGGCCATACCGCCGGCTTGTTCAACAATAAATGCGAGTGGGTTACACTCGTACAGAAGGCGAAGTTTGCCGTTTGGCGCCATCGTTCCTGTGGGGTAAAGATACACCCCGCCTTTTATAAGATTGCGGTGAAAATCGGAAACTAATGAGCCAATATACCGCGAGGTATAGGGCCTGTTTGTGGCTTCGTCGTATTCCTGACAATACTTCAAATACTGCTTTACTCCCGTGGGAAAGTGAACGTAATTTCCTTCGTTCACACTGTATATTTTACCTTCCTCAGGGATGGTCATGTTTGGGTGAGAAAGACAAAAGACCCCGATGGATGGATCCAAAGTAAAGCCGTTCACACCATTTCCCGTGGTATAAACGAGCATGGTGGATGAACCGTACACCACATAACCTGCTGCGATTTGGGCATCGCCGGGTTGCAAGAAGTCCTTTAAACTTACAGGACTGCCGGCAGGGGATATTCGTCGGTATATAGAGAAGATGGTGCCAACACTCACATTGACGTCAATATTAGAGGATCCATCGAGCGGATCCATCAACACGATGTATTTCGCATCAGCATGAATCTCATCCTCAAAGCCGATGAAGGAATCTTCTTCTTCCGAAGCAACACCACAAACTTGACCCATACTGCGGAGTGCGCGCATAAAGGTGTCATTTGCCATGACATCAAGCTTTTGCTGTTGTTCGCCTTGCACATTTTCAGTGCCTATGGCGCCCAAAATATCTGCCAATCCGGCTTTATTGATTTCCCTGTTTACCACCTTCGCGGCGAGGCGAATAGAGGTTAAGAGTTGCGATAATTCTCCTGAAGCAAAAGGAAAATCTCTTTGGTTCTCAACGATAAATTCGCCGAGTGTCGTAGGTTGTACCATGGTCAGTGGTTCTTTGGTTGTGATAGGTACCGGCAAGTTAGCCATTTTCTGTGGGATACACCCGAAACTAAAGATTACCTTTGCCGCATGAGATTCGATGGACAAGTACGGGCTAAAAAGCACTTAGGACAGCACTTCCTTAAAGACGAGAGCATTGCAGAACGCATTGCTGCTGTGGTACCTTTTGAGGGGGTAAAGAATGTGTTGGAGGTCGGCCCGGGAATGGGTATGATGACCAAATATTTATTAAAAAACCCGTCCATTGAAACATGGGTTATTGAGATAGACCAGGAGAGTGTGAGCTATTTGCAAGCGCATTATAATCAGCTCAGTGCGCGAATACTTCAAGAAGATTTTTTGAAGTGGCGTCCTTCAACGACTTTTGGCGATGAATCATTTGCCCTCATTGGTAATTTCCCGTACAATATTTCTTCTCAGATCGTCTTTAAAGTGCTTGAAGAGCGGCATCAAATCCCTCTTTTTGGCGGGATGTTTCAGAAAGAAGTGGCTGAAAGATTGTGCGCTCCTCCAGGAAATAAAACCTACGGAATCTTATCCGTATTGTGTCAGGCTTACTTTGATTTGACCTATGATTTTACCGTGCCTCCCTCAGTGTTTAACCCTCCGCCAAAGGTGGAAAGTGGGGTCATGCACATGGTAAGAAAACCTACTGACCCAGATATTTCATTTGCACTACTCAAGCGCGGGGTTAAAGCGGCTTTTGGACAGCGGAGAAAAACTTTACGTAATGCTTTGAAAGTCCTTAACTTGCCTGTAGGCTTTGATCACCCGTATTTGACTAAACGTGCGGAGCAATTGGGCCATGCAGAGTTTGTGGAATTGCTAAATGCCATTGAAGATGGAAGAGCTTAGTGTAAAAGAACGGATCGAGCGTGCAATGAACGCCATTGATTGGGCGGAGTTTGCAGAATATACCATGGACTTGCACGCTGCAGATATTGCTGAAGCACTGGAGTCTCGTGAGATTGAGGAAATTGAGCGTTTCCTTGAAAGCTTGGATGCGGAGCTTGTTGCAGATATTCTTGTCGAGATTGATGAAGACATTCGTACTCAGCTGCTAAAGACGTATTCATCAGAAGATATTGCCCATGAGCTCGTGGAGAACATGGACAGTGATGATGCGGCGGACATGCTTTCTGAGCTTTCGGACGAGTTGACAAAAGAAGTACTCTCGAAGGTCGATGATAAAGAGCAAGCAAAAAAGATTGCCCATCTACTCACGCATGACGAAGATACCGCCGGAGCCTTGATGGCGACGGAATATGTTAAAGTGCAAGAGGGCTTGACGGCGCTTAGATGTGTGGCAGCAATGAGGACTCAGGCAGAAAATGTAGACCGTGTTCATGCTGTTTATGTGGTTAATGAAGACGATATACTGGTGGGGACGTTGAGCTTGAAAAAACTATTGACGGCGAAGCGAACAGAAAATATTTCAGAACTCTACACCCCGATAAGACACACGGTATTATCTACTACCCCTGCTGAGGAAGTAGCGAATACCATGCAGAAATACGATTTATTCGTGCTCGCGGTGGTGAATGCCGCTGGCGAATTACTTGGTCGTATTACTTTGGATGACGTCGTCGATTTTATACGTGAAGAGGCTGAGCGCGATTACCAATTAGCTTCGGGTTTGACCGACGAGGTTGAAAGCGACGATACCGTTTTACAAGTAACCCGGGCACGCATACCTTGGCTGCTCATAGGGCTCTTTGGTGGCTTGATCGTAGCATTAATGTTGGGTGAAAATGAAGGCGATATTAAATCGGTGCCAGCTTTGGCCCTGTTTATGCCGCTGATAGCGGCGATGGCCGGGAACGTTGGGGTACAATCCTCAGCAATTGTGGTGCAAGCCCTAGCTTCTGAAACGAAAGAGCAGAATATCATTGCGAAGCTTTGGAAGGAATTATCTGTGGGTTTAGTAAATGGTCTTATACTCGCGGCTACCATGTACGGAGCCGGCTTACTTTTAGGCTATGACCAGTTGGTCACTATGACCGTAGCGGTTTCTCTTCTCGTTGTAATCATTTTTGCCTCGCTGTTTGGAACGTTCGTACCGTTGCTGTTGAACCGCTTTAAAATAGATGCCGCGTTGGCGACTGGTCCGTTTATTACTACAGCAAATGATGTCATTGGTTTGATCATTTATTTTCAAATCGGTCGCTATATCATCGGATACTGATGAAGGCATTGCTTGTAGACGATACGCATCCACTGCTCGAAGAAGGTTTAATTGCGGGTGGACTTCAAGTGATTCGCGAATTCGAAGCACCCTTAGCAACGCTCGCCCAACAGCACGCCGACACGGAGGTAATCATTATTCGCTCTCGTCTAAAAGTTTCCGCCGACTTTCTGAAGGCTTTTCCCCAGCTTAAAGTGATAGGCCGCCTCGGAGCTGGCCTAGAAAATATAGACCTGAATGAAGCGGCTCGACGCCACATCACGTGCCTGCGTGTTCCAGAAGGAAATGCTCGTGCAGTCGCAGAACATGCCTTAGGTATGCTTTTGAGCTTACTCAATCACCTCCCGCGTGTTCATCGAGAAATTAAGGAAGGTAAATGGTTACGCGAGTCGAATAAAGGACGCGAACTACAAGCGCTGAAAGTAGGTGTGATCGGCTATGGAATAATGGGCGGCACTTTTGCTCGATTGCTCGATGCCATGGGCGTAGATGTTCTCGCATATGATAAATATAAATCGGGGTATGCAGAAGGTGGCGTGGTAGAGTGTTCGCTGGAAAGGCTTTATGAAGAGGCGGATGTGATCAGTTTGCACCTGCCATTAACCGCTGAGACTAAGGGCTATGCAGATAGTGCGTTTTTCAATGCTTGTAAAAATCCTATTCACATAATTAACACAGCTCGAGGACCAATTCTAGACACAGCTGCACTCGTATCGGCATTGGATTCTGGTAAGGTACTCAGTGCAAGTCTGGACGTTCTGGAGTACGAAAAATCCAGTTTCACCAGTCTCTTTGAAGGGCCGCTGCCACCCGCCTTAGCATCGCTATTAGAAAGAGAAAATGTGTTGTTAAGTCCGCATATTGCGGGGTGGAGCAAAGAAAGTTTTGAAAAAATGGGCGCGGGATTAGCGCAGAAGGTTTTGACTGCTATTAAAACCGATTAAAAACAAATTGTACCACTTCAGGAGTACGCTGCTCAAGCAATATGTTGAGACCTTTCGTTTCTCTAAGTTCGTCTTCTTTTTGGTAATTACGAATGGTCAATAGTTCCACTTCAGGGACCAATTCTAGATCAAACGAATCGGTTAATTCTGCCAATACCGAAGGAACAATGAAGGGGTCGTGATTGATACAGAACATCGCTTTTGTAGCAGTATTACGCATTAGATTCACAACGACACCTTGGTCCACGAAAAGTTGGTAGATGGCACTGAGGTGATGCTCTACGATAAAGGCTAAATCTTTCGTTTTCAGCTGTAAAAGTGCTTGATTTTTTTTAAGAATAAAATTAGGAACCTCAGGTGTTGCACGGTCTACACCACCTATAGTCGTGCCCTCAGCAGTTGGATTGATAAAGCTCTTTATGTGTAGGGGAATGCCTTTTTTTTTGAGCGGTTGAATGGTCTTAGGGTGAATGATGGAAGCACCATAAAAAGCAAGTTCAATAGCTTCGTTAAAAGGTAATCGGTCAATTTTCCTGGTATTCTGAAAGATTTTTGGATCACCGTTCAACATTCCTGGAACATCTTTCCAAATGGTCAAGCTATCTGCATTTAGGCAATAGGCAAAAACGGCACCAGTATAATCCGAACCTTCGCGACCGAGCGTCGTGGGTTTTCCGGAAGTAGAGGCGCCAATGAATCCTTGCACCACATTGACTTTACTTTGGTTTATACGGCTTTTAATGGCCCGGGCTGTTTCTTCCCAACGCACAGTAGCTCTTCTAAATTGATCGTCTGTATGGACCAACAGTCGGGTATCTTGCCACACCGTCGGAGTCTCTTTACCTATGTACGCTGCAATGATCTTTGTTGCGATCAGTTCCCCGTGATGAACGATGTAATCGTAGCCTTCGCTATACGATAGAAAAGTTTGCTCTAATCCATACTGTACTTGATCTATAAGTTCTTGAATCTCTGATAATAGTTCATTAGGATCGTCGAACAGCTCCTCAATTATAGCGAAATGAAATTGGTGTATAGTACCAATTTTTTCTCTGGCCAATGCAAGATCATTAGTGCTCCAGTGACCAACCACCTCTTCAAAAGCATTCGTCATTTTACCCATAGCACTCACGATAACAACCATGGGCCGGTGTGGAAACAGCCTAATGATTTTAGCTACATTTCGTACACTTTCTGCATCTTTTACAGAAGCGCCACCAAACTTGAAGACTAGAGGTGTACTCATTTTAAGGCATTCAATTGTTCGCGTGTTAACGTACCCAAATGCCATTCGGGATCCAGCGTTGCGCGGTATTTTTTATAAAAATTTAATGCGGGTTCGTTCCATTCTAGAACGGTCCATTCCATTCTTCCAACATCTTGAGCCATTGCTTCCTCGACTACTCTATCAAAAAGCTGTTTGCCAAGGCCACTCATGCGGTATTCAGGCTTTACATAAAGATCTTCTAAATGGAGTGTTGGCCCTTTCCATGTGCTGTAGCGAGGGTAATAGAGTGCCATGCCAATGACGCCAAACTGTTCGTGTGCTGCAACAAAACAATCGAACCTTTGCTCCGTAAAACCGTGATGCTTTAAGTCCTCCACAGAGATGATCACTGCATCAGGCTCCCTCTCGTAGACAGCCAATTCCGTTATGAGTGCGTGTACCGCGACCATATCCTCTTTCAGTGCTTTGCGAATCGTTACCATAAGATTTTACTAAGGTACTGCAATCTCTGCTTCTTCTCTAACTGGTTCAAGCGTATCCTAAAGATTGTTGATGGCTTGTTTACTTCCGTAGTGCGAGTGCATCTAGCTTAATGATTTCCACCACTGAAGGATCTAAAAGGGTAGAGGTGTCGCCTAAGTTATTGGTAGCTCCTTCGGCGACTTTTCTAAGAATACGGCGCATGATTTTTCCAGAGCGTGTCTTCGGTAATCCCGGTACGAATTGAATCACATCTGGTTTCGCAATGGGACCAATTTCAGCCACTAAGGAACTTACTATAGACTTTCGAATCGCCTCGACATCGTGCACGCCATCCTCTAAAATAACGTAAGCATAAATCCCTTGACCCTTAATATCGTGCGGGTAACCAACTACTGCACTTTCTGTAACAAGGGGAGCAGCATTGATGGCATTTTCAATCTCTGCAGTGCCAAACCTATGGCCACTAACATTGATCACATCATCAACGCGCCCAATGATTCTAAACATGCCCTCTTCACGACGCGCACCATCTCCAGTAAAGTAATAGCCATTGTAATTACTGAAGTAGACATTTTTGCACCGTTCGTGGTCACCGTAGGTCGTACGCAGCATTGACGGCCAAGGGTGTTTAATGCACAAATAACCTTCTATACCATCACCTTCAATCTCATTGCCATCGGCGTCGAGTAAAACAGGTTGAATGCCCGGCAAGGGCTGGCCAGCATAGGTGGGTCGTTGAGGGCTTAATCCGCCCAAGCCAGAGATCATAATACCTCCGGTTTCAGTTTGCCACCAAGTATCCACGATAGGGCAATTCCCGTGCCCCACTTTTTCATTGTACCAATGCCATGCTTCCGCATTAATGGGTTCTCCTACGGATCCAATCACTTTTAGTGTACTAAGGTCTGCGCTATCAACAAATTCATCACCACACGCCATGAGCGCGCGGATGGCTGTAGGTGCAGTATAGAATTGATTCACGCCGTATTTATCGCAAATGTCCCAGAAACGTCCCGCATCAGGGAAAGTGGGTATGCCCTCAAACATTAGCGTGGTTGCACCGTTCAATAGCGGTCCATAAATAATGTAGCTATGGCCTGTTATCCATCCGACATCAGCGGTACACCAATACACATCGCCGCGTTCGTACTGAAAGACATTCTTAAAACTGTAACCCACATATACCATATATCCGCCACAAGTGTGCACTACACCTTTGGGCTTACCTGTAGATCCAGATGTATAGAGTATGAACAGCATATCTTCAGCGTCCATAGGCTCTGGGGCGCAATCTGCACTAACCTGAGAAACTGCTTCATCATACCAATAGTCTCGCCCATTCACCATTTCGACTTCGCGTTTATCGCGGCGCACAACGATCACACTTTCAACGGAGCTACAGTTTTTAAGGGCTTCATCGACGGTAGCCTTAACAGGTAATGTTTTTGTGCCTCGGAACATCCCGTCTGAAGTTAAAACGCAAACGCATTGGCTATCATTGATTCTATCAGCTAAAGCATTCGACGAAAATCCAGCAAAGACAACAGAGTGTACAGCGCCAATTCTCGCGCAAGCCAATACACCAATAGTCAATTCAGGAACCATAGGCATGTAAATAGCCACGCGGTCTCCTTTCTTTACACCTTTTGCTTTAAGGACATTCGCAAAGCGACAAACTTCGCTGTGTAATTCTTTATACGTTAGACGTACCTCTTGCTCCTTAGGGTTATTTGGTTCCCAAATAAGAGCGGTATCATCTCCTTGTTCTTCCAGATGGCGGTCGAGGCAGTTTTCTGTAATGTTTAATATGCCGCCCTGGAACCACTTAACCGTTGGTGTTGAGAATTCCCACTCCAGCGTTGTGTGCCAAGGCCGTTGCCAAGTAAATTCACCCGCGATTTCTTCCCAGAATTGGGTAGGATTATTTACTGATGCTTTGTAAGTTTCTTCGTATTCTGTGTAGCTTGGAATAAGTAGCGGGTTCATTTACAATTTGCTATTGGTTCTGATTCCAATTTAGCACAAAAAACTTCCCCCCTACTTCAGATATCAGCAAGCCTTTCTGCTCAAGGTATTTTGGTGATTTCAAACGTTCCAAGAGTTGACCGTGCTCAAGAACCTCAAAACTAGGTTTGTGGTTGTGTTGAAGCTGAGGTCTTTGAATTTTATATGATTTGACCCAGTTCATCACACTGACGTGGGAGATTCCCAAGATGCGTTCAATTTCTCGATAACTCACTCCTTCTATGTAGAGTTGTAGCGCCTTAACGACGTAATAATCAGAAATTCGTTTACCTAATTTTTGGACAGTGAAATAGTAGTTGCACTCTTTACAACGGTAACGTTGTCGTTCTTTAATTATCCCACTTTTAACGTTGTTCGCACTCGAACACTTGGGACAGTGTTTGACTTCATTCATGGCGGCGGATGGTTTCTAATAAAGACCAACTTACTAAAAATGTGTGGCAAATAAAAAACGCTGTCCAGGAAATAGACAGCGTTTTGTTCACTCTGTTTCGGGTAAAGTACCCTATTGTATTCGCGCTAAAGCGCAGGTTTAGGTCATTTTTAGCATTTCTTCTGTGCGGTGTGCATCGACGACTTTGCCCACGATAGTCATCACTTTAAAGAAGCCACGGATATCATCCTCTGTGACTTCCTTTAAAACTTGGTGGTTGAAGTCCAAAACTGCTTGACGGCTGTGGTTGCGCATTTTCAAGCCTTCTTTGGTCAATTTTATTAAAACGCTTCGACCGTCGTCAGGATTAGATTCCCTTGAAATCAAAGACTGCTTTTCCAAGCTGTTTAATAATCTGCTGAGCGAGGTGCTCTCCATGCCCATTTTCGGTCCTAGGGATGTGGATGGTGTTCCTTTTTTAATATCAATGTTGAGCAGAGCGAAGCCCATAGCAACGGTAAGCCCGTATTGAGCGACTTGCTCATTATACATTTTTGACAGCGCAATCCAGGATTTCCTGATTTGAAAGTCAAAGGTTTCTTGTGGTTTCATACTTCTAATGATGAAACCAATATACTAATTTATACTATGCATGCATAGTAAATAGTTTAGTAGTCTAAACTTCTATGAAGTTGGGGGAGAACGAAGTAATTAAAATCTTCCATAAAGGCATTCATCGCGCTTTGCATGGCACGTTCCTTGGAACTCGATATTGCGGTGCCTTTGATAAGGTTAGCGCTTTTCCACATTACATCCACGTATTCTCCAATGGACGTAAGGACAAAGGTGCCTTCGACGATCACCTTGTGTGTGCCTTGAGTAGAAGTTTCTGTAAATAGATCTAGCTTGCTTTCTAATCCAAGTTTAGCACCCTCGCCAGTTTGCACTGCGAAATATTGAGAAAGGCTTTGCGTTAAAGACGCTTTAAATTCCTCAGGACAGCTCAGCGATAGGGTTGGTTTTTGGAAATTCACTACGGTCCCCTCGCTCCATTGACTTTTATTTTTCAGCCAACGCTTTGTCGCTAAGTGGCTGCATTGAATCTTATCCCAATCCCAGGTGATGGAGAGTTGAACCACTGGCTCATCTCCTGTATGTAGGCATTGAATATTTTGATCCTCGAAAATGAATTGGCCCGATGTAGACTGAATGGATAAGGGAATCTGATCACGCCCCACATACTGCCATTGCGCGTGGAAGGTTTCCGGCAATCCTAGGTACGCGGATTCCTCTGGTATGCGAAGGGCGAGCGAGGTCGATTGTTCTAAAGCGCGCAACGCTGCAGTCGCACCAGCGTTTAGTTTGGTCTTAAATTTAATATCCCCGAAAAGCTGAAAATCATGGGCTTTATCTAGAGCATCTACCAAAGCACTTAAGCGAACTGGTACAGACATTCGAACGTCATGCGCCTCTAGAAATTTCCCGTTAATCCAATCCATGGCCTCAGCATCCTGTAAGGCTTTCTTTCTTAAAAAGGCTTGAAGATCTAGACGGTACAGGGAGTAAAAGCGCACTTCATCGGCGTAGCTTTCGACAAGTTCGTAATCCTCCAGTCGTAAGGCAGAGGTGGAAGTCGTATTAGATTCAAAGGCACTATTAAAACCTCCAGCATCCTCTTTTTGCAAGAGTTTGGTTTCGTCGAAAATTTCGCTTTGTACTTCCTGAGCTAAATCTGCCAAGGCGTTAGAGCGGGCGGCTTGTTGGTAAGCTGTATTTGGATTAATATAACTACTACCAACTCCATACACATAGGTGCCGGAAGCATCAATGGGTTTTCCGCTTATCCAGCTTGGTGGAGCGTTTTTTCTTGCACCACAACTCCAAAGAAGAAGGGTTATGAAGAGAGCTAATAGATTTTTCATTCGCGGATTAACTTTTGCGCCAAGACATAATCTGCCGCTTTTTTTGCCAGAATGCCAACGGCGTCTTTTCTCATCGATGAGGTGCTTTTAACGCGTTTATTTCCTTTGCGTAAGCGACTTAACTGCCCGCTATCATTCGATCGTCTGTCGCTCGGATGCCCTTTGTGTTGGTAGCGCCAACTGCCCGAATATAAATCACCTGATCCGGCATACTGGATGTAATGAACTTCATCAGCGAAATCTTGATGGTACGTCTGCGTCCATAAAATCTTAGATGTGGCTCTTTCAACTAAAGCAACCTGCATGTCGTATCCGGCTTCATTTCGCTTTCGGTATTCAGTATAATTCACCTTTTTATACGCAGCCTTTTTTACTTCTTCACCTTCGGCATTTTTCTCTGTCACGAAGTACTTCTCCCAGCCCTTTTTTGTTTCTTGAAATAGTTCACCTTCGTCTTCGTGCGCATGGGTGATGATGACTTTTAAATAACCGTCTGCGGCTAAGAGCTCTTGGGTTACTGCAACTTCATTCGTCGTTCCGTTGATGATGGCCTCTTGTTCTTGTTGCAATAAATCAAAATTGGTTCTGTCCAAAAGCTCGAGAAACGGATCTTTTTCGCGTTGAATTAAAGAAATAACTGCACTTTGAAGGGCGGAGGACATCGTTGCTTCGCTGCCCGTTAAATTAGGATCGGATATAATGCCAAGTCTGTATTTCCCACGTTCAATAGCCTGCTCCTCAACTTTGCGCAGGAGGTTTTGCTGTGGGTATTTTTTTAATGTCGGTTGCAGAAGTTCATGCACACTTCTGTATTCTCCTAGTTCTAATAATTCAAGCGCTGAAACATAGATAGGTTCTACCTCGGCAAATTCAAGAAGCTCCTTTACATCTTTGTATTCAGGGTCCAATTTTTTGATTTCAACAAGGTTTTTTTGCGCACGCTCGAATTGGCGCGTACGGATCCATTTCTTCGAGCGTTCGTATTTCTGTGCTAGAAAGCGGCCCAATTGGTCCCTGTAATCCTGATCGTAAAAGCCTTCATAGCGGCTCGTATTCATGTAAGGAACTAAATAGTTGCGCCATTTTTCGGCATCGCGAAACTTATAGATTGACGCACTGTCATTGCCGTCTGCGAAGCGGTAGCTTGTGAAAAGCTCTTCAAGCAAAGCACTACCGGCGTCTTCCATAGCGATGCGGTATTTGACCTTGTTCGGCTTGCGGTCGATCGCTCTTTTATATGAAGTGACACTTTCCTTGAGCATGCTAGCTTCGGCATACTTTTTCCCCGATTTAAAGTGGTACTTCGCGCCTTGACATCCACTTAATGCGAGTGCCAGAATAATAATCAGTCCTAAATTCTTCATTTTCTTCATCGGGTTGTACAAAACAAAAGCCGTGCCTTAGGGCTTAAAGGTAGGTCACTCCTTATTTTTATCCTATGAAAGATCCATTGATTCTGCTGTCTCCATCAAAAGGAATGTCTAATGAACGCCAACCTGTGCCTAGCACGGCGCCTTCTTGTGCGTTCCCCGAAATAACTACAGCGGTAGCGAAGGCGGTCCAACTGTTACCTTCGGACGAGGCACGTTCATTATTTAAAGTAAGTGAAGCGCTTTGGCCCGCCGTGGAAAAAATATGGTTGGAAAATTCGGAATCGTTCGTTAATGTCTCCAGCGGCTTGCAAGGGTTGACCGCCTACAATGGTGAAGCTTTTAAATTTCTTAATTCGGCGGAATTGACTGCTGAAGGAAAGGCAAATGCTCTGCGGTCTTTGTACGTGATGAGTGCCTTGTATGGAGTCGTTTCAAGTGCCATGTACATTGTGCCCTACCGCCTCGAAATGCAATCCCGGTTGCAAGTAGCAGCGCATAAGAACTTATACAATCTGTGGCGTCCTATTTTAACCCAATGGGTCAATGCTACAGATGCATCCTTCGTTTTAGACGCCTGCAGTGGCGAATACAGTAAGGCCATTGATTGGAAAAACGTGAGGCACCCGTATGTTCAAATAGATTTTAAGCAAATGAAAAACGGCCAATTAAAGTCGGTGTCTGCCTTTAGTAAGCAGGCACGAGGTGCTTTTGTGCGTTGGTGTTTGGAAAATAATATAAAGAATATGGAGACGTTAACATCCTTCAGTGAAATGGGGTACAGAATGCACACGTTTGACGATAATAAATTGGTATTTTTGAGGGACTCACAATGATTATGAAGAATATAAAATACATCGCCCTTGTGGCGGCAATGGTCGGAATGACCTTTAGCGCTCAAGCGCAACGTACAACGGCTTTTTTAGAATTGGGCGGATATGCACTGACACAGAACTACCTCGGCGATGTTAATGGGGGAAGTTTAGGTGCGTTGACTCAAGAAGCGCGTTTTGGATTAGGGACCCAATTGAAGTACAACTTCAATAGCCTTTTAAGTGTTGGTGCGGATGTAAATTACGGAAGCA
>Ga0208547_1001322_pt1 | contig 13753 bp, 19 predicted proteins | sample DEB08_DNA_5_FD_185501 | JGI IMG/M metagenome (GOLD analysis project Ga0208547, IMG submission 185501) | Aqueous microbial communities from the Delaware River and Bay under freshwater to marine salinity gradient to study organic matter... | ecosystem: Environmental > Aquatic > Marine > Coastal ...
GCAGGAATTACCTTACTATTCATGGGATTTGCAATCTTTGGATTTTCCCAGTATGTCTTTTTGTCTCAAATTGGAATCACTCTATCTGAGAGCAATCTTGTCTTTGAAGATGAGACAGTTTCCAAGTATTCTATTGAACTCAAATTTGAAAATCCATCACTACTTTACTTGAGTGCCGGAGAAACTGATTTTGTAATTACTGCAAATGATGAAATTATTGGAAACGGAAAACTAGATTCCTTTAATCTCCCACTACGAAATCACAGTTTTGTCAAGGGAACATTTAGCACAACTGGAGACTCTGATTCTGAAGATTTGGTAATGAAGATTTCAGGTACCACAAAGTATCAAATCTTGATGAGCTCAATTGAGGTGCCATTTGTCTACTATCCAACTGATGAGCAAGCAAGAGAATTTTTACATCATTGAGATTTCTTGCTAGGCACAAAATTCAAACTAGAATTAATTAACTCAAACTTTTCTCAAATAATTCATGAAGCGAGTCGGACTACTTGGTTGTGGTGCAATGGGAACACAAATTGCATTGGCAATTGATTCAGGTCAGATTCCAGCAGTACTGACTCATATCTTTGATGATAACACTGATGCATCAAACTCGTTGCATGCAAAACTCAAAAACAAACCAGAGATTGTCCAAAACTCTCATCTACTATCTTCAAACCCCGTTGACATTGTAGTTGAATGTGCATCTCAAGATGCAGTCAAAGATGATGGTCTGAGTATCTTGCAAAACAAAAAAGATTTCATGATAATGAGTGCCGGAGCTTTACTTGATGAATCAATTTATGATATTTTGTCTGATGCCTGTCAGCACTTTAAAAAAAGAATCATCTTGCCTTCTGGTGCAATTGCAGGACTAGACGCAATCCAGTCAGTCAAAGATGAACTAGAGTCTCTCTCAATTACAACCACTAAACACCCAAGAGCACTCAAGGGTGCAAAGTTCTTTGAGACATCAGATATTGACTTGGATTCAATTAATTCAAGCACTGTAATCTTTGAGGGAACTGCAGAAGACGCAGTCAGTCTGTTTCCTGCAAACATCAATGTGGCAGCACTACTTTCTTTGTGTGGAATTGGCAGTCAAGATACCAAAGTAAAGATTGTAGCTGATCCTGCAACTGACAAGAACACTCACCAAATTGATGCTCAAGGTGGATTTGGTGAAATGTCATTTAGAATCTCAAATGTGCCAGACAAAAATAATCCAAAGACAAGTAGACTGGCAATCCTGTCTGCAATTCAGACACTCAAAAAATACTGCTCTGACCAAATTGAAGTTGGAACATAATTTTTAGAAAATCAAAATCTCTGAAATTATCAAATACAATGCTTTAAGTGCAATCTCATTCAACAGAATTATGACAGAAAAGATCGAAGAAGAACTACGAGAGATGAATCGACTCAAAAGATTGGAACTAGAATTTCTTTTCTTTAGAGCAAACATGGACGATACATTATATGAAAAATTTAGAAACGAGCTTTTTCGCAACTCACTGGAACTCAACGAGTTTCTAATCACTGAAGAGTTGCTCAAAAACTCAAAAAATTCTACAGTTTCTCCAAATTCTAAGAATTTAGAATCTGCTGAAGAGACGATTTGATGGATTCAAAAAATCAAAATCCTCGCTGTAATAGATGTGGAAAAAACACAATCATTAATGATTTTGAAACAGATGAGCAATTTTGCCAATCATGCGGATTTGTCTGCTCTGAAAAGTCAGTTGAATCTGGTCCAGAATTTGTAAAGGCATCTAGTCCTGGCGAATCAAATGCTGCTAGAACCGGTGCACCTTCAACTCTTCTAAGGCATGACTTTGGACTCTCAACTGTAATTAGCCCTGTAAATCGAGATTTCTCAGGACAGCCATTATCTACTACAATGAAGAGCTCACTTGAACGGTTACGTACATGGGACGGTCGCTCTATGAAAAAGAACAATCAAGACATCAACTTACTCAAAGCTTTAGCCGAACTGACCCGACTCAATGATAAATTGAGCCTCTCAAACAGTGTCAGTGAATACGCCTCTTACATTTACAGAAAGGCATTAGAAAAGAATCTGATTCGTGGACGTAGTATTAATGCAATGATTGCAGCATCACTTTATGCTGCATGCAGATTCACACTCACATCAAGAACTCTCAAAGAAGTTGCATCTACTGCAAACATCAAACCTAAAGATGTCTCCAAAAGTTATAGAACTTTGTGTGTTGAACTTGATCTGAAAATGCCTCCAATGAATCCTATCTTGTGTATTAGTCGAATTGCAAGTAGACTGAACATGTCTGAAAAAATAAAAAGAGATGCTGGAAGAATTATCAAAACTGCACAAGACAACTATGAGGTATCTGGAAAAGACCCTATGGGTCTTGCAGCAACTGCACTTTACATTGCATCAATAAAAAATGGCAAATCAATTACTCAAATCGATCTTGCCAGTGCTTCTGGTGTAACTGAAGTGACAATTAGAAATCGACTCAAACTATTAAAAGTTCAAGAGAATTCCAAAGAAAAGGATTTTTAAAAATCAAGTGGAATGTGTTTGTTGTCTTTGAGCCATTGCACTTGAGGAATTGTATATCTCCACAAAATATCTCCACGCTCTTCATTTCCAAAATCCCATGGAGCAATAATTACAACATCATTGTCTCTAATCCAAACTCTTCTCTTTAATTTCCCTCTAATTCGTCCACGTCTTGTAATGTTGTCTTGACATTTGACTAGAACGTTTTCTCCACCCATCATCTTAATCACTCGTCCGAAAATTTCTTCATTTGATTCAGGCATTCGAAGTTCTTTAATTTCACTTTCGTTTTTTACTTGACGTTTTCCCAATACTCTGTGCTAAATACATCTGTAATAAGTCAATGCAAAGTATGGCGATTTTCAGATAATTTGTGCATTTATGGCAATAATCTCTAGTTTTAGACAAATTGGCAATTATTGCCGGTATTGGGAAAATTTGTGATCTTTTCTGTCTTGATCTTATTCTTTAAATCCCCACTCTAGGCAACTGGTTTTGACTTTGCTCGTACAATCAGCATCAGCACTCAAAGAGGAGATTCTGAGACTCAAAAAGGAAAAAGATGTAGTCATTTTGGCTCATAATTACCAGATTCCTGACGTCCAAGATGTGGCAGACTTTACAGGTGACTCTTTAGGTCTCTCAAGGCAAGCTGCAACTGTTCCTCAAAAGACAATCTTGTTTTGTGGGGTCAATTTCATGGCAGAGACTGCTGCAATAATTAGTCCTGACAAAAAAGTACTACTTCCTGATTTGGAAGCTGGCTGTTCATTATCTGATTCAATTACTATAGATGAATTAAAAGAATGGAAGAAACAACATCCTGGTGCAATTGCAGTAGGTTACGTAAATACAACTGCAGAAATAAAGTCTGAGCTTGATTACTGTTGCACATCATCAAATGCAGTAAATGTAGTCAAAGCAATTCCTGAAGACAAGGAGATTTTGTTTTTGCCTGACATGTTTTTGGGTTCCTATGTTGCCAAAGTTACTGGAAGAAAGAACATGCACATCTGGGCAGGTGAGTGCCATGTTCATGCAGGAATCACACCAGATGATGTAAGAGAGAAATTAGATTCAATGAAAGATACAGAGTTTGTAATTCATCCTGAATGCAGCTGCACTACACCAATGATGTATGATGTTGCAGATGGAAAATATGATGACAAAAAAGTTACAGTTCTCTCAACTGAAGGAATGCTTAATCATGTAAAAAAATCAAATACAAAGAACTTTGTCGTAGCTACTGAGACTGGAATTTTGTATCGTATGAGAAAAGACAATCCTGAGAAAAACTTTGTTCCAGCTTCAGAGAAAGCTGAATGCCAGTACATGAAGATGATTACTTTGGAAAAAGTTTACGAGACACTAGTCAATCAGAAAAATGTGGTAACTGTTCCAAAAGAGATTGCAGACAAGGCACGTCTTGCAATAGATAGAATGCTTGCAATCAGCTAAGATTTTTGTGAATTTTCATGGTCGGTTTATTTTCAAAAAACAAGGATCCTCAAAAAAAAGCCAATATGGAAAAATTCAAGGAATTCAAGAATCTTGCAAAGCAAAAAAAGTACGACCAGGCACTGCGAGCAGGACTGGAATACATTCGAAAGGTACCAAATAATCATGACGCCCTCTTTACAATCGGTGGAATTTACTATCTGCAGCACAAATACAAGACTGCAATTAGTTACTGCGACAAGGCACTGGAGATTGGCTCGTATGATACTGAAGTTCTTTTAATCAAAGCACTATCTCACCAGAAATTAGGTGAGAAAAAGCGCGCAATTGATGCATGCAACAAGATTTTAGAAGTTGATGAAAAGAATCAGACAGTCAAAGACATGCTGATTCAATTGCAAGACTAGATCGAATTTTGATATAAAACAATTACTACTGTATCCAAAGTTCGCCCTAAATACAAAATCACTTTACTTGCAGTTATGGGGCAACTATACGGTGCGATATTTTTTCTTGGTGCACTAGTTGCGTTGTCTCTGTCCATAAACCCTGTCTATGGACAAACAAACTATGAATTTACAACCATCAATCAAGATCAAATCAAGACAAGCTCTGTTGCAAAAGACATGCTTGCAAAGATTGAAGAATCAAAGAGAATTCTCAAAGAATTACAATCTGGAAATCAAATCACAAAGACTCCAGAGCAAATAGCAATCGATGAGCAAAGAGAACTAGCAAAACAATCACTGCAAGCTCAACTAGATAGAATGAACAAGGACTATGAGCCATACACTCCAAAAAATGCATTTGCAACATTTCTGACTGGTGTTAATGGCACTCAACATGGACTCTATTGGGATCAGTTCAATTATGCACAGACAAAGATTCAACTTGCAAAGACTGCTCAAAAAGACATTTTGAGTAATGGTGGAACTTTTCAAGAAGCAATGGCTCAATACATTCGAATTGCTTCGATGACTAGGGCAGAACTAATTCAAGTCAATATGGAACTCAACATAAAGCACGGCTTTGCAGATGAGAAAATCCAGGCAACATTTGACGAGTATGGAAAACTACCAAGGTATGACTGATCAGCCTTAAATTCAATAACGTCGTACTATATTCATGAAAACTGTTGCACTTGCTGTCATGTTTGCATTGGTTGCAGTTTTTGCAGTTGGTAGCATTTTTGAAGCAATTCCAACACAGCCAGCATTTGCTGATGGCGACGGTGGAGACTGGGAAGGAAAATCCTGTCCTAGCAAACAACAAAAATCTGCAGTAGAGTTTACTCCACTGGCATAGTTTTTTCTTTTTTTTGATTTTAAATCTCCAAACTCATATCAATTCCCTTGACTGAATTTGTGATACTTCCAACTGAGATAATGTCTATTCCCATCTTGCCATATCTTGCAATATTATTCTCATTAATTCCACCTGATGCTTCAAGCAACACCTTGTGACGCAATTTCTTTTCTTTGAGAACTGTAACTGCTCTGCGAATCTTGCTTGGAGTAAAATTATCTAGCATGATTATTGTAGCCCCATTTTGTGCAGCCATTACTGCATCATCTACACTTTCCACTTCAACTTCAAATTTTTTGTATCTCTTTTTTGCACGCAAAATCAAATCTTCAAGGGAACTGCTTACTGCAATGTGATTGTCTTTAATCATGACCATCTCATCTAGACGCAATCTGTGTTTTTTTCCGCCTCCAATCTCGACTGCCTCTTTGTCAAAAATCCTTAGACCTGGAGCAGTCTTTCTTGTGGCATACAGCTTGACACTCTTTGGAATCATCTTTACAAGATAGTTTGTCTGAGTTGCAATTCCACTCATTCGAGTCAATAGATTCAAGGCAGTTCTCTCACACGTCAAAATATCTGCTGCATTTCCAGTAATTTTGAGAATGCTCTGATTTGGCAAAACTCTACTTCCGTCTTTTTTTAGAATCTGCACATTGCACTTTTTTAATTTGAATAACTCTTTTGCATAAAATGCGCCTGCAACTATTGCCTTTTCTCTTGAGACAATCTTTACTGTAACTCTTTTTTTATCAAGCAACTTGCTTGTAATGTCTCCCTTGCCAATATCTTCAGCAAGAAAGTCAGCTAATAGTTTTTTGTAATTAAATGACAACATTATCTAAATCAAAATATTGATTTTAAAGATTTTTTTTCAAGTTACTTTGATTGCATACTTGCCTTTCTGAGTGATTCCAAGTGTTTTTGAAATATCAGAGTTTGCAGGATCAATTACTAGTACAACACCGCTCCAATCAGGAGTTAAATCAGATGATTTGCATGAAGGACAAACTTTTCCAACAGTAACATATTTGCATTTTCTGCAAGCCATTTCGCGAGCCATCTTAACTTGCCTCTGCTTTTGCTTTTGGTGCTTCTTCGCCAGCTGCTTTCTTTATCTCTTCAACAATCCATTCTGGTGCACCCAAGAATGGTTGTCTACAAGTGATACCAATCTTGCCCATTGCAGCTGCTTTTCCTAAAGATACTGCAGTAATTCTTGAACGAAGTGTTGAACCAACTTTGAGTGTTCTTCCACTTTGATTAGCAATAATCATTCCAGATTTTACATCACTCTTTAGATAATCATCCATAACTTGTGACAAGTGCAACAATGCATCAGTTGGACCAATTCTGACAAATGCTCCAAAGTCTGTAATGTCTACAATTTCACCTTGAACGATTTCTTGTAATTTTGGATAAAATGTAAGTGCTTCAAATTGGACTTTGTGGAAAGTACCACCATCACCGGCAATCATCTTTCCCATCTCATCTACTTTGGCGTCCATAATCATAATGATGTAGCCCAAGTCTGCGTTAATCATGCTCTCATACTTTTCTTTGAGAATGTTGATTGCTGCTTTTTTGAGTGTGGTTCCAAACAAGCTTGGTGGAATTCTAACAACATCAACTAGGGTAGATATAGAAAACAACTGTGAATGAAACTCTTGAATTTGAATTTATGAATCTTTGGGTAAATCAGGCGTACTTTTGCAAAGTTTTTGCCATAAATTCAAAAAAATCAAAATTTTTTCGAGCCTCCAACAATAATTTAAATAAAGTGCGACGAGATTTTTGCCATGGTAGGTATTGATCTAGTCCTAGAGAAACTAAGCGGTGTAATTGATCCTGATTTGAAAAAAGATATTGTCTCTATGGGAATGATCAAAGATCTTGAATTAAATGATAACAATCTAGCTTTTACTTTGGAACTTACGACTCCTGCATGTCCTTTCAACATTGAGATTGAAGATGATGTAAGAAAGGTAATTGGAGAGATAAAGGAACTCAAATCCTTTGACTTGAAAGTTACAGCCAAAGTTATGGAAGGTCGTTCACTTGAAGCTGACACTGGAATGGCAACTGTCAAAAATATCATCGGTGTTGCAAGTGGAAAAGGCGGAGTCGGAAAATCTACAGTATCACTCAACTTGGCTTTATCACTACAACAAACTGGTGCCAAAGTCGGATTACTTGATGCAGATATCTATGGTCCAAGTATTCCATTAATGCTTGGAATGAAAGATGGATACATGGAAGTTGAAGACAACAAACTTCAACCAGCAGATTCAAACGGACTCAAAGTAGTTTCATTTGGATTCTTTGCAGAGCAAGCTCATCAAGCTGCAATTTACCGTGGACCAATCATCTCTGGAATTTTAAAACAATTTCTAGTTGATACAAACTGGTCTGATTTAGATTATCTCATTGTTGATTTGCCACCAGGAACTGGTGACATTCCATTGACACTTGCACAAACAATTCCAATTACTGGAATTCTAGTTGTAACAACTCCACAAGATGTTGCAAGCAATGTTGCAGTAAAAGCAATTGGAATGTTTGAGAAACTAAATGTTCCAATTATTGGTGTCGTTGAAAACATGAGCCACTTTGTATGTCCAAACTGTAGTGACAAACATTATATCTTTGGTGATGGTGGTGCAAAGAAAATCAGTGAGCAATTCAATATGCCATTTCTAGGTGAGATTCCACTCAACTCTGGAATCATGTCTGGCTCTGATTTGGGAAAACCAATCATGATTACAAATCCTGAGTCTCCCAGTGCTGTTGCATTCAAGGCTGCAGCCAAAAATATTGCCGCTCAATGCAGTATCTTGGCTGCAAAATTACAAGAAGAGATGGCAGCAGAATCAAACACTGATGCCTCAAATGAGACCACTGCCCCTCAAACTCAGTCCTGATTTCTGTGAAACTTCCTAACTCACTTAGAGATCAATTCAAAAATCCTCTTGGAATTCTGATTCCAGATATTGATGCAACAAAACAAAATATCCAAAAATATCTTGATGATAATTCTTTTATCATTACTGTGGGTGATAGAACCACTCAGAAGATGATAGAGTTTGATTTGATTCCATCACTAATGATAGTTGACGGTCAAGAAAAAAGATCAAAGAGAACCGCACCCGAATTAGATTCTGCAACACAAATCACAGTTGATAATCCTGCTGCAGAAATTACTTTACAAAGTATTGATGTAATCAAAAAAGCACTGACTATGAACCCACCTGTGAGAATTTTAGTTAATGGCGAAGAAGATTTACTTGTACTACCAGTATGCATTCATGCACCTGAAAATTCAGTAATCATGTATGGACAACCAAACGAAGGATTGGTAGTTGTAAAAATTTCTACAGAAATTAGAAATAAAGTTCAAAGACTAATTGATCTAATGGAATAAACGGGGTATGATGAGACGGTGGCTGTATGAATGATGATTACACCAAGTAAAAATTCTGACCCTTTTAATTCATTAAATTAATTAAAAAAAAAGATATGATTATCTTTGACCTGTGATTCCCATCAATGTCAATGTTGAGCGAACTTGGTTAATCTTTCGAATCTTCCAAGTAATTGCTTCTCTTAATTTTTCAACTGTGTCTGATTCAATTTTTACCAAGATATCATATGCACCAAATGTGCCATGTACCTCTGATACACCCTCAATATCTTTGAGCTCTGAAATTGTATCTTTTTCTGAACCTAACTCACAGTTGATTAAAACATACGCTGTTGCCATGTTACATAGTAAATTAAAAATTATTTAAGACATGTCATCTATTTTACAAACAGATTTTTGAAAAATAGGTATTAAATCAAACAAAAATGAGAAGTTTTAAGAAGGTTAAATTCTCTTGTAAATGACCTTAAAATCTTCTGCAATGTCGTAACAGATTGTTAGCAACCTGACAAGATTGTTCATTGATGTTTTATCTCTTCCAAGAATCCTTAGAATACTTAATGCTGTAACACCAGAATTTGCTTGTAGTGGTTTTTCACCAGTCCATACTTTGAATTCCTCACTTACTTCAAAACAAAAATTCAAGATAAACTCTTGTTTGTTTGGAATTCGCTTTATTGATTTTGGATTCTTTGAAAAAAGTGTATCTGAAATCAATCTGAATTCATTTTTTTTGTCTACAAGTAGCATCTTTTTTGCTAACTTTGTTTTCTCGTCATTATATCCCTCTTTTTTGAGAAGGTACATTCCTGCCATAGTCATAAAAAAAAATAGATTTTTTTAAAGATAAACAGTATGTATACAGTGTAAACCTTTTAGATAATTACTTGAAAATGCATATGGATTTGTGGTCAATCAAATCAAAAAAATTCTTGTTCCACTTGATGGTTCAAAAAACTCGATTCGCGGATTAGATGCTGCAATAGATTTTGCAAGAAAATTTAATGCAACACTTGTTGGATTAAGCGTAAAAAAACTTCCCGGCATTTACGCTTTACATCCACTAGGATTCATGGATATTACCTCTGCTGATGAAGCCAAAAAGATACTAGATGAGGCAAAACTCCGATCTGCAAAACGAGGAATAAAACTAGTTCCAAAATACCTTGGAGGGGATCCTGGATATGAAATCACTAGATTTGCTAATACACAAAAGTATGGAATAGATATGGTCGTTATCGGTGCTCGTGGACATAGCTTAGCAAAAGAGATGTTTTTTGGTAGTGTCTCAAACTATGTCTTACACAAAACAAAAAAACCCGTACTTTTGATTCATTAGAGGGATTCTCTTTTTAATGACCACGCAATTTTTTTAATATGATATCTATAATTGGCTCCGGCTTGGTTGGCTCATCAATTGCCTTTCTCTGTGCCTCTCAAGAACTCGATGATATTGTACTGGTAAATAGAACCAAAGACAAGGCAGTAGGAAAGGCATTAGATATATCGAACTCTATTCCAAGTAACTCACAATTTTCCATATCTGGTACTGATGACTGGTCAAAAATTTCTGGCTCAAAAATAATTGTAATTGCTTCTAGTATTGGAATTTATACAAATGATCGTGCAGAGCAGATTGAACTTCAAGTACAGATGATTAAAACAATCTCTGAAAATATTTCCAAATATTGTCCTAATGCAATAATTCTTGTTGTCTCTAATCCTCTTGACGTACTAACTTTTTTTGTTCAAAAATTTACAAACATTCCAAGATTCAAAGTAATCGGAATTGCCTCTAGTTTAGATTCAAGTAGACTCCGATACTGTATCTCTAAAAAAATTAATGTTACACAAAATTTAGTTACTGGTTCATTGGTACTTGGAGAGCATGGAGATTCAATGGTGCCAATATTCTCAAATGTAAAAATATCAGGCAAATCTGTAAATCAAATTCTATCTCAAGATGAAATTGATTCGATTTCATCTGAAGTAAAACAATATTGGAAGACATTGAGGTCATTTAAGACTAGATCTCATTGTGGTATTGCCAAGATGACTTTTGATGTAATCAAATCACTTGTACAGTCTACACCAATTGAGATTCCTGCATCAGTTGTTCTGTGTGGTGAATATGATCAAAATCAAGTCTGCATTGGAGTTCCTGTGAGAATTGAAAGTGATGGAGTTTCTCAAATTATCTTAAAAAATCTCTCAGATAATGAGCAAAAACTATTTGAAATTTCTGCATCAAAAATTAAATGTCAAATTCTCTCTCAAATTTCAAAAGGGACAAACTGATTTGATATGCCTGAAAAATTTTTTAAAAAAAATCTTCCTCCCATGTAAAAATCTCTCATTTAAATAGTAAAAATTTTGTGGTGTAATCATGGGATTTGATTCTAAATATACTCCGATATTTTTTTTAGTTGTGGGATGCGTTCTAACAATTTCTCTAACTTGGTTTATTTACCAATCTGAATTAGAAATTACAAATTTGGAAAATCTTGATGAATCTGAATTAATTTTTAACACATTTAATGATAGATTGAATGATTACTTGTTGCTATTATATGCATCTCAAGGTTTTGTCTCTGGCGTTGGATTTGAAAATATTGATTCTGAGAAATGGAACTCTTTTACTGGACCAATAAATTTTAACAATAAATTTAATGATGAAATTACAATCTCTCTAATTGAAATTGTATATGAAAAAGATGCTGATGACTATGAAAATTCAATGAAAAAAGAGTTTGATTTTTTTCAAATTAAACCTAGAACTACCGATATACACCATGTTCTCAAATATGTCTCCCCTTTTACGGACAAACTACAATTTCTGATTGGATTTGACAACTATTCAGAACCAAATCGAAGACAATGTGATCTAGACAGTATCTCGACTAATTCTCCCCAATTCTCTGATGTCACATTCTTAAATCAAGACACTAATCCATCTTTTGCTTCTCTAATTTGTTTACCCATTTTCTTAAATGATGATTCATCTTTTGAAAACCCCATTGGGCTGGTCACTCTTGCATTCAGATTTGAAAATATTTTCCTTGGACTTTTAGATTCAGACCACGTGGTCACTTTCTATAACTCTGATTCAGAAAAGATATTTTCTATTCCTCAATACGACGGTCCACTCTACTTCGATAACACATACACTCTTGATTTAGATAAAAAACAATTTACTGTGGAAATCGCTTCAAAAAGTAGTCTTGAATTTCCATTTGTCTCAATTATTGTCCTCTTTGTTGGGCTTTCTATGTCAGTAGTTCTGTCAATAATTCTGAAAAAATACTTTGATAAAATTCAAAGAAATGAATCACTAAGAATAGCACAACTACGTGAAGTAACTCAAAAACGTATCGAATCTGAACACCTACAATCTGAGCAAAAAAAGAAAGATGAATTTACAACTATAATGACCCATGAATCAAAAAATCAGATATTTCCAATTTTAGTTGAATGCAACATGTTTCGTGATCCAGAATTTAGAAAAAATCTAACTATTGAACAAATCAAAATGATTGAAAATATTGAAACCAATACACGGCTAATTAAATCACAAATAGAAGACATGCTAACTGTTCAAAAACTTGATTTAAATTCTCAAACATCACCCAAAGTGACATTTGATTCTGAAGAATTTGCACAAGAATTAAACCAGCAATTTGGTCCAATGTGTGATGAAAAAAATATCACCTTTTCTATATCTTGTAAAAAATTTAAAATCCATTCAAGCAAATATAACCTCATTCAGATTCTACGAAATCTGATTACGAACTCAATTGATTTTACTCCACAAAATGGTCAAATCACAGTTTCTATAGTTGATGATGATCCTTACTGGAAATTTTCAGTAAAAGATAATGGAGCAGGTATTACTGAAGATGTCCAAAAGAAACTCTTTAGAGATTTTATTTCTTATAATGATACACCTAGAAAATTTGGTGGAAATGGTTTGGGACTGGTGTTTTGTAAAAAAGTAGTTGATTCTTTAGGTGGAAAAATTTGGGTTGAAAGTAAGGTTGACGTTGGAACTGAAATTATCTTTACAATTCCTAAAGAAACTATCTAATTTTACTGTCTACCTAAATCTCATCTAAACACAAATGAATTTGCAAAACAAAAAATCAAACATTTTTTTAAAATTAATCAAAATACACCCAAGCTACCACAACATTTGACATTCCAAGATATAGCAATAATCCAAAACATCTCATTGTGAAATTAGACCCTGAATTACAATTACAAATTCTAGAAAAAGTCGGAATCTATTCAAATAGATTTTCAATTTCTGAACCCCAAGTGTTACTTACATCAAAGGCAGTACTTGATGCACCAAAACACATGACTGAAGGACGACGCACATCTGCATACAAGTACTATGGGGTCTCATATCTTCAACACAACATGATCTTCATCAATGTGAGAAAAATTCCAGACGAAAAGACTTTGGAAAATACCATAGTTCATGAATTAATTCACATGAGGTTCCCGTATCTTGCTCATGGCAAAAAATTTAACAAACTAGTTAGGCAGGGACTAAAAGGTAAAACTTTCAAGCCATATCAAAAGAGAGTAAAGGCTCAAGCTATCTGATTTATATCAGACCGCTTTTCTGAATGCAATATTGGAAATCTTTGAACTGCTTCCATTTATTGCAGGAATTGCCTCATTTTTAGTCGCCGGAGGCTTGGTTGCATGGATTGCAAAACAACCAGCAGGCACAAAAGAGATGATGGATATCTCAAATGCCGTCAAAATTGGAGCAGCAGCATTCTTGAAAAGAGAGATGAGAATTATCATTCCAGTAGCTATCGCATTAACAGTAATTATTGGCGCATTCTTGCAGCCTTCAAACGGACTAGCATTTGCAGTAGGTGCCGCACTTTCTGCAGTTGCAGGAATTATCTCACTTAAAATCACAGTTAAAGCAGCAGTTAGAGCTGCAAACTTGAGCAGTGATGGATTGGGCAAAACATTTGCAATGGCATTTAGAGGCGGTGCAATTG
>Ga0208547_1001337_pt1 | contig 13688 bp, 15 predicted proteins | sample DEB08_DNA_5_FD_185501 | JGI IMG/M metagenome (GOLD analysis project Ga0208547, IMG submission 185501) | Aqueous microbial communities from the Delaware River and Bay under freshwater to marine salinity gradient to study organic matter... | ecosystem: Environmental > Aquatic > Marine > Coastal ...
TGGGGTTGTGGCAGTAAACAAAATCATCCTCTACTACGCCTTTGCGCCCGTGAGCGACCCCAAGGCCGTGATGCTCTGGCAGCGCACGCTCTGCCAGTCATTGAACCTCAAGGGACGGATCCTGATCTCCCAGCACGGAATCAACGGAACCCTTGGTGGCGACATGGATGATCTCAAGAAGTACGTGAAGGCCACTAGGGAGTACCCGGGATTCGGAAAGACTGACTTTAAGTGGTCGGACGGCACAGGCAACGACTTCCCCAAGCTCAGTGTCAAGGTCCGCAAGGAGCTGGTTGCCTTCACAACCCCGGATGAGATTGTCGTCGAGAAATCTGGCATTCAAAACGGTGGCAAGCACCTCAAGCCCGCGCAGGTGAACCAGCTTGTTGAAGAACGCGGGGACGACGTGGTCTTCTTCGATGGCCGAAATGCTTTTGAGGCAAAGATTGGAAAGTTCAAGAACGCCGTCGTTCCAGACGTTCAGACCACTCACGACTTCATTGCTGAGCTTGAGAGTGGCAAGTATGACCACCTGAAGGACAAACCAATAGTCACCTACTGCACCGGTGGCATTCGCTGCGAGATTCTGAGTGCCGTGATGATCAATCGAGGTTTCAATGAGGTCTACCAAATTGAAGGTGGCATCGTTCGCTATGGCGAGCGCTATCGCGACAAGGGTCTGTGGGAGGGCTCACTGTATGTCTTCGATAGCCGCATGAACGTGAACTTTTCCAAAGACGCAAAGACCATCGGTGAGTGTGAGAGCTGCGAAGGCCCGACCTCAGCCTTTAGAAACTGCTCGAACCTTGCCTGCAGAGACCTGGTGCTGATTTGCGATGACTGCTTTGCAGACCCAGCAAACTTAGACTGCAAGCCCCATCACACCCGGGGTAAGCGCCTGCAAGAGGTTGGCTAGCGATACTCGGGCTTTGGAGTTAGCTCGCTCGAATACTCCGCCTGCTCGGGGAGGTGACTGCTCAAGTAGTGGAAGTCCTCATCGCTGAGCTTAATGTCTACCGCTGCTACACAGTCCAGCACGCTCTCGGCTCTGGTGGCTCCGGGAATTGGAAGGACCGCGCTCGAATAGCGCATCTCCCAAGCCAGAGCCAATGCAAACGGACTGGCCCCTATCTTTGCGGACACCTCTTCAAATGCTGAGCTGGACTGAATCTCGCTCTTGGTCCTTACTCCCCCCAGTGGTGACCATGGCAGGAAGGTAATCTCGTGCTCCTCGCAGAGTTCAAGGACATCGAGATCGTGTCGATAGCGCGGAGAGAACTCGTTCTGGATCGATACGACTCCGCCCTCTGCCGGTGTACCCGCGATATCTAAGGCAATCTCGAGTTGCTTAGCGTCGTAGTTGGAGACACCAATCTGGTCTACGAGTCCCCGAATCTTTAGCTCAAGGACATTTTCGAACTGAGTCTCGAAGTCAATGCTTGGATCTAGCCTGTGGTGCTGCCAAAGGTCAATCTTGTCCACACCAAGCGCCTTCATTGACCTCTCAGTGGCAGCTAAGAGATAGTCAAGACTGCCGTTCCGACCCCAGACCTCACCCTCGCTTCGGGTGATACCGCCCTTGGTGGCGATGACGACCTTGCTCTTTTGCTCATCGGTGCCGCTCCAGGTCCTTAGGGCCTCAGCCACAAACTCTTCGTTGTGACCCATGGCATCCCAGGTTGGGGCGTAGATGTCTGCGGTGTCCAAGAGCGTGATGCCAGCGTCTAGACCCGCGTGGATTGCAGGAATCGCCTCTTCAACGCGGCGCTTGGGGTCTAGCGCCGCACCATTTGACCAAATCCAGGAGACATTCATGCAGCCAATGCCAATTGCGGATACTTCTCTCGATCCGAGCTTTCTCGTTTTCATCTCACTCCTCTAGATAGTTGAAGCATCAATTACAAATCGGTAGCGAACATCCGCATTAACAACGCGTTCGTAGGCAACGTCGACTGCGGAAGCCTCGGAGGCGTCAAGTAGCTCAATGTCGCTGACGATGTTCTTCTCCCCGCAGAGATCGAGCATCTCTTGGGTGTCGGCAATGTTACCTGTGTTGATTCCTGCAATTGAGCGCAGGCTAGTGACTAAACCACCGGCGTTGAAGCTTTGCGGGTTTCCCGAAAGCCCAAGATAAACGAGCGTGCCGCCAACCTTGAGGGTGCCAAGCAGCGGGTCAAGGTCAAGATCCGCGCTTGTGGTGTTCAGGAGCAGGTGGAAAAAGTTTTTGTGCGATTCGTAGATCTCGGAGGTAATCAAGTAGTCCTGGGCGCCCATCTTCTTGGCATCTTCTACCTTAGAAGCTGACCTGCCAAGAACGTAGACCTCGGCACCCATTGCAACAGCTAGCTTGACCGCCAGGTGTCCAAGGCCGCCAAGACCCATGACGCCAACCCTCATGCCTGGGCCGGCTTTCCAGTGCTTCAAGGGTGTGTAGACGGTGACGCCGGCGCAAAGAAGAGGCGCGCTTGCAGCAAAGTCAAGGTTCTCCGGCACACGCAACACATAGTTCTGGTCAACAACTATGGCGTTTGCGTAGCCTCCGTAGCTGGGCTCTCCGTCATAGTGGTGGCCATTGTAGGTCTGTACGTTGCCGGTGCGGCAGAAGTTCTCGTTGCCCGAAGAACATGGCTCGCAGGTTCGGCAGGAATCGACAAAGGTACCAACACCAACACGGTCGCCAACTGCGAACTTTGAAACGTTTTCTCCAACGGCAGTAACCAGCCCGACAATCTCGTGACCTGGCACCATCGGGTAGGTGCCCTCGAACCACTCGTCTCTAGCTTGATGAATGTCGCTGTGGCAGATGCCTGAGTACTTGATGTCAATCGCTACCATCTCTGGCCCGAGAGGCCTCGTTGGAACCTCACCCTTCTCAAATTTTGCTCCGGGAGCAGGTGTGAGGATTGCTTTAGCGGTTGACATTTATCTCCTTCGATCCTGACCAGCCTAAGGGAACCAAAACATTAGATTTGAGGTTGATGCAATCGTGAAAAAATTGCGCATCTTTTTGCTTGTGCTGCTGGGAGCTTTACTTGTCGTTCCCTTCCTGATTCCAGTGAATACCTCGGGCATACTCTCCAAGGAAGAGGCAGCTAGGGAGGTTTGGGGGAACAAGTCACAGTTTGTGACTCTGGGCTCTCACGAAGTTCACCTTGTCGAGGCGGGAGATCCAAACAGCGGAACTCTTTTGATACTCATGCACGGGTTTGGGGCAAGCTCATTTTCGTATAAGGACAACCTAGAAATTCTGGGAGAGGTTGCCCATGTCATCGCCTACGACAGGGCGGCCTTTGGCTTCACAGAGCGTCCGACTGACTGGGAGATAAACCCCTACGGGACCCCAGGGCAACTTGAGGTGATTGACGATATCGTCACCAAATACGGAACTGGCAAGAATGTATTTTTGCTTGGGCACTCAGCAGGAGGCAGCATCGCGGCAAGTTACGCCGTAGATAACCAAGAGAAGCTAACAGGCGTAATTCTGTTTGCTCCAGCAATTGGCCTCGGAGGAGGAGGTGGGAATATCTTCAACTGGATATTCGATATTCCTCAGCTCGACCACATAGGTCCTTTGCTGGTTTCGACCATTGCAACTAGTGGTTTAGATCTCATTTATGCAAGCTACTTTGATGAATCCCGGGTAACCGAGGAGGTCCTTGCCGGCTACACGGCACCACTCAACATTGCAGGCTGGGAGAGAGCCTTCTGGGAATTCAACAAGGCACCTCGGGATCCTGAGATTTCGGACCGTTTCACAGAGATTCAGCTGCCAACACTCGTAATTACCGGCGACACTGATGTCGTCGTAGAAACTGAGAGATCGGTGGCGATCGAGGGTCTTTTGCCCAATGCCCAGCTAGTAATCATCCCTGAAACAGGACACCTTCCCAATGAAGAAAAGCCTGAGGAGTTCGCAGGCGCTGTCCGTAAATTCATCCTCGAGACACTAGGTTCTTAGTCATGATTTATCGCTATGGCCTAGGTCTTTTTCGGCTTGCAATCGGAGTCTCCCTGCTTGGCAGTGTTGCTTGGCAGATAATCAACCGAATTGTTGCCGACCGCTTTCGGCCGACCGAATACTTTGTGTTTTTCTCAATAGACAGCTCGATCTTCGCTGGCGTAATTGGCCTGGTTGGGGCATGGGTCTTACTCAGTGGCAAACAGGAAACTGAGCGGCTGCAGACGATAAGGCTTGTGGCAACGGTCAGCATGATCATCGTTGGCGTGGTCTATCACGCCCTCCTGGGCGACAGTGCCGTTGCCCCAGAGGACATCGGCTATGAGTGGCCTGTTATCCCCAACCTCGTAATCCACACCTGGGCCCCGATTGCTGTGGCGATTGACTACTTGGTATCGGTTAGAGGCAGCGTTCCAAAATGGCGCAAAGCGCTCTGGGTTGTTGTCTACCCACTCGTCTGGCTAACCTTCAGCGTCATTCGTGGCCTGATGGACAACTGGTGGCCATACTGGTTCATAAACCCCAATAGTGAAATTGGTGTTAGCGGCATGATCACTTACATCTTGATAATCGCCTCGGCGTTCATAGTCCTCGGGTTTGTTGTCTCGGGAATCCGAATCGCCACCACCAAGCTGTTAGGACGAGTGTCCGCTTAGGAATTGCAGTGCCCTGAGATGTGTTGGACATCTCATGCTTGAAACAAACATTGAACTGACCATGCAGGATGGCTCGACTCGCTCAACCGCTGAGTTTGCCGGAAAGCTCGTGATGGTCGTTAACGTCGCATCTCGCTGCGGCCTGACCCCACAGTATGAGGCACTTGAGAATCTCCAAAAGAAGTACCAAGACCGCGGATTTACGGTTCTGGGAGTGCCATCGGGAAGCTTCAAGCAAGAGCTGAAAAGCGACGAGGCCATCAGCGAGTACTGCTCAACAACCTGGGGCATAACCTTCCCGATGACCGAGAAGTCTGAAGTCAATGGAAGAAAGCGCCATGACCTGTACAAGCACCTCACCAAGGTCAAGGACTCTAGAGGTCTTGCAGGGCCGGTGATGTGGAACTTTGAGAAGTTCCTTATTACCCCAAATGGCAAAGTTCTACGGTTCAGGCCAAAAGTAAAGCCCGACGCTCCGGAAATCATCGAGGCAATCGAAGCAAACCTGCCGAGCTAGTCTGGGCCCATGCCCACCGTCGTCGTAGCAGCCATCATTCAGGACGAAGCCGGCAACTATCTTGCCTGCAAAAGAGCCCCCCATAAACAAGCAGCCGGTAAGTGGGAGTTTCCAGGCGGTAAGCCAGAGAAAAGCGAAGATCTAGAAGATGCCTTAGTCCGTGAGATTTACGAAGAGCTTGGAGTTCAAATCAGGGTTCTTAGGCAGTTCGATAGGACCGCTACGGGTGAGATTGACCTGGTTTGCTTCGTAGCAGAGCTATCTGGCAAAAAGCCAACCCAATCCACCGACCACAGCGAGCTTCGTTGGGTGCCAGAGAACGAGCTCAGCAGGTTGGACTGGGCAGAGCCCGACCTACCTGCTCTGAAGAGGATATTGATACCCTTTTGCTAGGCGAGCTTCATGCCCTCTTTGTCGTCAAGGCGCTTAATGGCAATTAGAACTATGTCGATAATCGTCCAAATCCCAAGTCCGCCAAAGGTAATCAGCTTTAGGATTCCCGTGCCAATCTTGCCCAGGTAGAACCTATCGACTCCAAGCGTGCCCACCAGCACCGAAAGAATTAGCGCAATCAACCAGTCTCGCTTTGAGAAAAGCCCAGGCACCTGTTTAGCGGTCCAGTGCTCTCCCTTAGAGTCCACAACAATCGTGTCTCCCTTGACCTTGCCGCTAGCAGCCCAGAGTTTGAGCTCCTCCATTGTCAGCTGGTGGTCATTGCCGGGTACTTTTACTGTCCATTCACTCATTCCCCCATTCTAAGGAATTACGAAATGGTCCTTAGCGGAAACCTGAGGTACTCAGCCTGCCAGGAAAGGTTGGGGCTCTTCCAAGCAAGATCATCCGCAAGCTCTGCGATGGCTGCCCAAAAGAAGACATTCACAAGATCAATACTTAGATAGCTGATGGTGTCACCAGGAAATGCCTTACCCAAGAATCTTCTGAGCAGTGTCGGGAGATCTCCTAGGCCATGCTCATGCAACTGGCTTCTGACGTCCATCTCCAACTCTCTTGCCCTTCTGGGGTTCCAGGGCAGCATGGGATTTGGGTGGTGAAGCATTTGGCTCAGCTGAAGAGCTTCCCGATACCGGATGTCCTCGAGGTGGTCGAAAAGCGGAATGAACCTATCCATTTCATAGCCCGCTTTTCGAAGGTCCAGGATGTCGGGATAGGAAACAAAACGGTAGAACGGAACGTGAGGTCTAACGGGCTGATACGGGAGTGAAGTGAAGCTAGCCGCAAGCGGGTCGACGCCAACCGCAGCAGCACCCCAGGTGTTGAAGGCTTCATCCGGGTATGGGATGCCCTCGAGTTCCTCAGGCTTGGCTTCGCTCATCTGGCTATTCTCCCTGGAGACAGCTTGACGAATGTGCTGCTAGAGCATTTCGTGTCGGACAAGAGTGGCGTTTCTATCCGGTCCAACACCGATTGCTGAAATTCTCGTCCCACTCATCTTTTCCAAAGCCAAAACATAGTCCTGGGCATTCTTGGGTAGCTCTTCAAAACTTGTAACACCGGTGATGTCTTCGTCCCAGCCCGGGAACATTTCATAGATTGGCTTGGCGTGGTGGAAGTCGGTCTGGGATACCGGAATCTCTTCAACCCGCTGCCCGTCAACTTCGTAGGCAACACATACTGGAATCTCTTTGATGCCACTAAGGACATCCAGCTTGGTAAGGAATATGTCCGTGAGGCCATTGATTCTCGTTGCATAGCGGGCGATTGGAGCATCAAACCAACCGCAGCGACGTTCCCTGCCGGTGGTGGTTCCAACCTCGCCACCCTGCTTGCGCAGATACTCTCCCCACTCGTCAAACAGCTCCGTCGGGAAGGGGCCTGCTCCAACCCTCGTGGTGTAGGCCTTGAGAATTCCGATGACACCGGAGATTTTTGTTGGACCAATACCACTGCCCGTTGTGGCTCCTCCGGAAATTGGGTTTGAGGAGGTAACAAATGGGTAGGTTCCGTGGTCAACATCCAACAAAGTCCCCTGGCCACCCTCAAGCAGCACAGTCTTGCCCGCATCGAGCGCCTGATTTAGAACCAGAGAAGTGTCGGCAACCATGGGCCTTAGTCGGTCAGCGAAGGACAATAGGTGCTCCACAACCTCCGAGGTCTTCACCGCAGCGCGGTTGTATACCTTTACAAGTAGCTCATTCTTTTGGTGAAGCGCTCCCTCAACCTTCTGAGTCAGGATGCTCTCGTCGAAAAGGTCCTGGACCCTAATTCCAAGGCGACCAATCTTGTCGCCATAGGTCGGGCCAATGCCACGACCGGTGGTCCCGATGGCTCGCTTGCCCAAAAAGCGCTCTGAGACCTTGTCCACGGTCACGTGGTAGGGGGTGATGATGTGGGCGTTTGCCGAAATCAGGAGCTTTGAGGTGTCTACGCCCTTTTCGTTTAGCCCGTCAATCTCCTTGAACAGCACCTCGAGGTCGACAACCACGCCGTTTCCAATGACCGGAATACAGCCGGGGGTGAGGATTCCAGAGGGAAGCAGGTGGAGGGCAAACTTCTTGTCGCCGATTACTACGGTGTGGCCAGCGTTGTTACCACCCTGATAGCGGACTACATAGTCAACGCGATCCCCGAGTAGGTCTGTCGCCTTGCCTTTTCCCTCATCACCCCACTGGGCTCCGACTAGGACTACTGCTGGCATGGCTAAACCCCTTTCAAAAGTGGGGGACTTGAGGCTTCAGCCCTCACAAAGTCTAACCAAAAACGTGCTGCATTACCCAGGTGTGCATTGTTATTGCCGCAGCGGCAGAGGCATTGATGCTTCTGGTGGAGCCGAATTGAGATATTTCAAGCACCACATCTGCCGCATCCAGAGCCTCCTGGGAGAGTCCCGGCCCCTCCTGTCCAAATAGCAGCAGGCACTCCTTCGGTAGCTGATACTTCTCGAGCTGCTTACACCCCGGAACATTGTCAATTGCGATAATCGGCAGCTTCTTACCCCCAGCACCCGCAGTCTTCGCCCAAGTAATTAGCTCTTCAATGCTGGAGTGGTGTGAGACGTGCTGATAGCGGTCAGTTACCATCGCACCGCGCCTGTTCCAACGCTTATTGCCCACGATGTGGACCTCTTTGGCCAAAAATGCGTTGGCATTTCTGACAATTGAGCCAATGTTGAGATCGTGCTGCCAATTCTCGATTGCAACGTGAAACGGGTGCCTACGGCCATCGAGATCGCTAACTATCTCTTCCATCTTCCAATAGCGGTAGCGGTCAATGACGTTGCGAGTATCGCCCAATGACAAAAGTTCTGGGTCGAACTTCTCAAAGTTGGGGTCCTGGCTGGGCTCTCCCGTGTAAGGACCGAAACCCCAAGTCGGCTGTGCCTTTGGTTCAGGGGTCTTATCGCTCACCCCTCTAGCGTAGAACCAGAAGGGGTTAGGAGTTGAGCTGCTTGATATACCTGTTGAAGGAGACCAGAAGCGCCGCAGCAAAGACACCAGCAGCAAGGAAGAGATAAACGGGACCCACACCTAGGGCATCAACAGCACTGCCCACCGCATACATCGAAATGAGTGGACCAGCGTGCCAAATTGTCATCTCTAGAGCAAATACTCGTCCCCGCTTATTTGCAGGGATCTTCTTTTGAATCACTGTGTTCAAAAGTGGCAGTAGCGGCCCCCAAGCCAGACCCAGGAAGAAAAAGAACACAACCATAAGAGGGACTGGTGGCAAGAAGCTGAGCGGGAACATCGAAAGCCCAATGCCCAAGATTGCAATTCTCAAAATTGTTGCGTAGCTGAACCTCTGATGTAGCTTCTCAAAGCCAAGCGCGCCAATAACAGACGCTCCAGCACCCGCCGAGATCACAAGTCCAAGACCTTCTGGGTCACCTAGGGCAGTGAAGTGAGCGGGCAACACCACCATCTCGGTTGGCAGGTAAATAACTGCCAGGGTCATGATTGCCGCCATCATCACAAACACCGACGGGTTCGAAAACAGAATCTTGAAGCCCTGAAGCGCATAGATAAAGAAGGGTTCTTTCTCGCTCTCGTCGTTCGCCTCGTGCTTCTCCGTGACAAAAATCGTGGTTGCAAAGCCTGCCGAGAGAAACCCCATCAGTGCTACGACATAAAAAGTGTTGGTTGACCCAATCAAGGCGATGAAGAAGGTTGCGAGCGCCGGCCCAATAGCAAAACCCGCAGCAAAGATCGCCTCGTGGATTGAGTTGGCCCTGTCCAGAGTCATCTTTGCCGGCTCGGCTACGTCGGGAACCAAAGACTTTCTGGCTGTTGCGCCTCCTGGTGCAACAACGCCTCTGGCGATACCGATGATGATTAGCAGCGGAATAGTGAGACCTATCGCCCAATCAACAAGTGGAATCAAAAGTGCAGTAAAGGCAGTAAGAAACTCCACCCAAATTGCTGTGCGCTTGCGACCAAAGCGGTCAATTATCGAACCAACGAGCGGGGCAAAAATAAGTCCTGGAATACCGGTAATTGCGACCACCAGCCCGGCGGTTGCTGCCGAATCGGCCAACTCGAGAGCTATCCATGGTATGGCGATAAACACCATCGACCCAGAGATCACGCTTGTGATCGAAGCAAACTGGGTGAGAACAAAAGGCGCGAGTCTGCGCTGCACCTAACCCTCTTATCTAAAGTCCTAAATCACCCAGCGAGAGTGCCGAGTAATACGCATAGCCAGCTGATTCTATAGCCGCCCGAGCGCCCGTATCGCGATCCACAACAGTGGCGATTGCAAGGACCTTTGCCCCGGCCTCCTCGGCAGCCTTTGCAGCCGCAAGCGGGGAACCGCCGGTCGTTGAAGTGTCCTCCAGAATCACTACATTCTTGCCAGAAATATCCGGCCCCTCGACCTGCCTAGCCATGCCGTGCTTCTTGGCTTCTTTCCTCACTACAAAAGCATCTAAGCTCATGCCTCTTGCGCTTGCCTGGTGAAGCATCGCGGTTGCGACCGGGTCAGCACCCATCGTCAGGCCCCCAACTGCATCGGGAGATAGCCCAGCATCCGAAAGCAAGTCCAGCATGACCTTTCCCACGAGTACCGCTGCCTCGTGGTGAAGGGTTGCCCTGCGCAGATCAACGTAGTAGTCAGCTTCTATGCCAGAGGAAAGGGTGACGTTGCCATGGACAACAGCAAGCTCTGAGACCAATTGTGCAAGTGCAAGCTTGTCTTGAGCGGGACTGGTCATAGTTAGAGTTTAGGAGTGGAAATCGCAACCTGGAACGTCAACTCGGTAAGAGCAAGGGCTCAGCGGGTGGTTCAGTTCCTTGAGCGCACAAAGGTCGATGTTCTTGCCATGCAAGAGATTAAGTGCAAGCCAGAGCAGTTCCCCTATGCAGATTTTGAGGCAATTGGCTACAAGGTAATCGCCCACGGCCTCAACCAGTGGAACGGCGTCGCCTTTGCCTACAAAGAAGACCTTGTGCCGCAAGAGATAGAAACCTCATTTCCCCAACAGCCTCACTTCAAAGACGTCCTTGAGGCAAGAGCACTGGGTGCTACCTTCAATGGCGTAAAAATCTGGAGCCTCTACGTCCCCCACGGCAGGGGTCTTGATGATCCTCACATGGACTACAAGCTTGAGTTTTTAGAGCGTCTCGGATCTCATGTTGCCGAGGAGCTGGAAGAGAATCCCGAAAGTCAGATTGCACTGGTTGGGGATTTCAATATCGCACCGCTTGACACTGACGTGTTCAATGTTGGGTTCTTTGAGACCCATGTCTCCCAGCCAGAGCGAGACGTGTTTGAAGTATTTGAGCAGATCGGATTTACCGATCTCCACCGCAAGTTTGTGCCCGAGGGCTACACCTACTGGGACTACAAAGACCTGAGGTTCCCGCGCAACGAGGGCATGAGAATCGACTTCATACTCAGCTCGCCCGAGCTAACCGAAAAAATCACATCAGGGAGCATAGAAAGAGACGAGCGCAAGGGTGAGGGGCCAAGCGATCACGTGCCGGTTATCTCGACAATCGCAAACTGAGTCAGAGGACTAGACCTCCGCGCTCTCCCTGACGTTTGAAACCTCAAGACCACTCGCATCGTTTGCCACATCTACACGGACAAAGCTGCCGTCTTCGACCTCACCAGCAAGCAGGAGATTTGCAAGCTTGTCGTCGATCTCGCGTTGCATGAGCCTGCGCAGCGGCCTCGCCCCATAGACAGGGTCGTAGCCATGCTCCGCCAGCCATAGCCTTGCCGCTGGAGTAACTCCTAGAGTAAGCCTCTTAGCCTCAAGCCTCACCATCAACCTTTCAACCTGCAGATCGACAATTGAACCCAGCTCCTCCTTGGTGAGTGAGTCAAAGATCACAACATCGTCCAACCTGTTCAGGAATTCCGGCTTGAATGAGGACCGAACCATATCCATAACAGCCTCACGCCTTTGGGCCTCCTCTAAGTCCTCGGCAATCAGGAACTGAGATCCGAGGTTCGAAGTCATGATGAGGATGACGTTGCGGAAGTCTACGGTTCTACCCTGCCCGTCAGTAAGCCTTCCGTCATCCAGGACCTGTAGCAAGATGTCGAAGACCTCTGGGTGAGCTTTCTCGATTTCATCGAGCAATACAACCGAGTATGGCCTGCGCCTGATTGCCTCGGTTAGCTGTCCGCCCTCGTCATAACCGACGTATCCAGGAGGGGCACCTATCAGCCTGCTGACGCTGTGCTTCTCACCGTATTCGCTCATGTCTATGCGAACCATGGACTTTTCATCATCAAACAAAAACTCGGCCAGGGACTTTGCTAGCTCGGTCTTACCCACCCCAGTTGGACCGAGGAACATGAAGGAACCGGTTGGCCTGTCTGGGTCTGAGATTCCAGCCTTTGAGCGCCTTACCGAATCGCTTACTGCCTTCACAGCTTTTTTCTGCCCAATCAGCCTCTTGCCCAGCTCAGCTTCAAGATGTAGCAGCTTCTGGGACTCTCCCGCTAGCAACCTTCCAGTTGGAATGCCGGTCCACGCGGAAACCACTGCCGCGATCTCGTCCTCAGACACTTGCTCGCCAACCATGCGCTCACGAGGCTGAGAGTCCTGGTTTTCCGCCTCATGAAGCTGCTTCTCGAGCTGCGGGATCTCGCCGTAGAGGAGCTTGGAAGCTTGCTCTAAATTCGCCTCGCGCTGCGCCTTCTCGGCTGCAACCCTTGCCGCATCCAACCTGGTCTTGAGCTCACCGATCTTGTTCAGCTCGCTGCGCTCAGACTCCCAGCGCTGGTTCAGCGCATCGAGTCGCTCTTGCTTTTCAGCTAGGTCCTCCTGAAGTTTTTCAAGGCGCTGCCTTGAGGCCTCATCTTTTTCCTTCTTTAGTGCAAGCTGCTCGAGCTTGAGCCTGTCGACCTGACGCCTAAGCTCATCTATCTCGACAGGTGCCGAGTCAATCTCCATGCGGAGTCTCGATGCTGCCTCATCGACCAGGTCAATTGCCTTGTCTGGCAGCTGTCGACCTGTGATGTAGCGGCTAGATAGTGCGGCGGCTGCCACCAGCGCGCTGTCGGCAATGGTGACTTTGTGGTGGGCCTCATAGCGCTCTTTCAGTCCGCGCAAGATAGCGACCGTGTCCTCAACTGACGGCTCACCCACATAGACCTGCTGGAACCTGCGCTCTAGAGCGCTGTCCTTTTCAATGCGCTCTCGGTATTCGTCGAGAGTCGTGGCGCCAATGAGCCTTAGCTCACCCCTTGCGAGCATTGGCTTCAGCATATTTGAGGCATCCATTGAGCCATCGGCAGCGCCCGCGCCAACGAGAGTGTGAAGCTCGTCGATAAAAGTAATCACGCCACCCTCGGCCTCTTGAATCTCTTTCAAGACAGCCTTCAGTCGCTCCTCAAACTCGCCACGGAACTTTGAGCCTGCGACCATGGCACTGAGGTCAAGACTGATCAGGGTCTTGCCCTTCAAGCTCTCTGGAACATCGCCTGCAACAATGCGTTGGGCGAGACCCTCGACAACTGCCGTCTTGCCAACACCTGGCTCACCAATGAGCACTGGGTTGTTCTTGGTCCTTCTAGAGAGCACCTGGCTCACACGTCTAATCTCACTGTCTCGACCAATGACCGGGTCAAGCTTTCCTGCTCTTGCCTGGGCAGTTAGGTCAATACCAAAGGCCTCTAGGGCTTTTACCTGTTCTTGCTGCTGCTCTTGCATTAGCGTCTCCTCCATAAAACTACTGAGCCCGACTTCTCGGGCCGCTGTCCCGGGTTCAGGCGAATAACACCCTGATCACCGGCTGCAAATACCCGATTACCGGGTTGGCTCATGAGTTGGTCTGCGAGCTCTCGCTCGAGATCACGAACGCGAGACTTCAGGCTCACGTTCTCGTTTACTAGTTCGAGGACTCTGCGTATGCCCTCGAGGGAAACCCCCTCAGCACTGAGCTTGGCGACCTCTCTCAGCTTCGCAACATCCTGCATGGTGTAGCGGCGAGAACGCCCCTGTGTTCTTGTGGGTGAGACCAAACCCATGCGGTCATACTGCCTGAGAGTCTGCGGGTGCATGCCGGAGAGCTCGGCCGCTACCGAGATCACAAACAGTGGTGTGTTCTCATCTAGCTCCATGGCTCCTCCTAAAGTGTTCCCGCCC
>Ga0208547_1001339_pt1 | contig 13682 bp, 19 predicted proteins | sample DEB08_DNA_5_FD_185501 | JGI IMG/M metagenome (GOLD analysis project Ga0208547, IMG submission 185501) | Aqueous microbial communities from the Delaware River and Bay under freshwater to marine salinity gradient to study organic matter... | ecosystem: Environmental > Aquatic > Marine > Coastal ...
CCTCTGTACTGACCAGTTACGTGACCAAAAGGCATCTATTAGTGCCTTAGCCTCTCTTAAGCTCATACCCGTCTCACGGGCCAGTTTAGAGGCTCCTACGCCATATGTAGCACTGTAGTTGACTACCTTGTAGTTCTTGCGTAGTGACTTCAAGCTACGTTCCCCTGAGTTATGTTTGTCGATGTCCTCTTGTGTGATAACACCAGCATGTTTAGCTAAGTCTAAGTGTGGGTCAAAGCCCTCTTTACTCATCTCAGCTACATAATCAGGATCTAATGGTTTCATGTAGTGACGCTTGGTTGTGTCCTCTAAGCTAGTCATATCAGCCCCACACAAGGTGTAACCATCAGGTGCAGTCAGACATCCACGTATCTCAGCACCATAGGGCTTTTCCACTGAGGGTAGATTGACTAATGGTCTTGCATGACGGAAACGCATTGTGTTGGTAAATCCTGCGATAGTTGCTTGCACGTATCCATCACGCTCTGCATCAACCATGCCTTTAAGAACAGATATACGATGGCTGAGAACAGAAAGCCCATCAAGAAGGTGTATAGCTTCATCCTTAGGGGCCAGTCGTAAGACTGAGGGGCATAGTTCTGCATCCTTGCGGATCTGCGGAATACTTCTTTCATTCTTGCCATCCTTGTCCTTAACGTACTTATGGGTAGCTGGTTCCCAACCTAAGCTATACAACCAAGACTTAACTTGGTCAGGAGAATTAGGGTTAGCTCTCTCAACCTTATGCAGCACTTGCATCTTTGTTGTAGTCACTGGAACTTTATATTGTCTACAAAGAGTCACCCAGTTCTCACCAGCTACAGACAACTCTCCATTCTTCTTCTCCATCTGAGCGGGTTTGTTTGCCATCTTATATCTCTTAACCTCTGGCATAGCATTAGCTAACTGCTCAATCTTCTCAGCCTTAAGTGTCTCCCATACCTCTAGGTGTGTACGAGCTTTAGTTACATCTAATTTCCACTGTAGGGCTTCTTGCTCTGCTGCGCACTCCATCTTGAAGGTTAGGTAGTCTATAAGGCGATTTTTATCTTCTTTGTTGTCATATAGCTTGTTAAGCTTCTTGTCTAAAGCTACCCATAACTTAGAATTTATCTTGACGTCCTCCTCACAACGGTGAGCATATTGTTGAGGTGTCAGACTTTGCCAATCAGTAATCTTAGGTTTAGGTATTCCATAATCTTCTCCGTAGCCTTCTAAGCCATGCTTACCACGTTCATGGTCTACATACCAAGCTACAGCTAGAGTGTCTATTAGACGAGCCTTAACTTTTATACCTAACACTTTTTCCACTGCGGGGATGTCAAACCTGACAATGCTGTGCCCTACGAGTGTATCAACCTTAAATACCTCACGCATCTCATCGTAGTCATGTGTTGAGTTTACTGTCTTACCTAAGTCATCTGACCAAGATACTACGTGGATCTTTGTGCTATTGAAGCCATCTGTTTCTATATCAAATATTCTCATTATATTCCTCTCATTAATTCTGGTGTCTCAAGCATCATATCTAGCTGCGGATGATCTAACTCCTCAAACTCTATGTCACAGAAGTTACCACAGTCAGGCATGACTATTTTTTGTTTGTGTCCTTTTTTGGGGTCTAGTTCATCTAAGAAAACCCCTCTTAAACAAGAGTTGCCTACTTCTCTTTCAACCTTTGCCATCCTATCGAAGTGTTCGGGAAAGTCCACTCTGATCTTATTCCAGTACCCTGCACCACCTTTAACACAACCAATACAGTTATTGTTTTTGTAGCCTAACTTATACATGGTTGGAACTTCTATATTAGCCTCCTGTAAGAAGTATAGACACTCAGGTTTAGTCATTCTCTTTTCTATCAGAGGGAAGAAAGGTTTAGCGTCTGGATATTGTTCCTTGAAACGTATGGCTCTGTTGACCTCCTTCTTACTGTACTCAAAACCAAAGATCTGACCTCTATAATCAAGCTCCTTTTCTAACCTCTGACGAACACGCTTCTTTAGTACAAGAGTACACCTAGCCCCAGCTGGGCCATTAACATATTTGTCTTTACTTATAACATCAAACTGATCTTTATACTTTTCTGGAGCACGTTCAGTGATTATCTCACAACCATACCACTCTTCACATTGTTCTTTAAACCTAGCGTTGTCACTATGTGCAGAGTCAATGCCAAAATAGATAGGCTTAACTTCATCACCAAACTCTTGGATAGCAAGCTTAGTTGCAACTGCACTTGTAACACCCGCACTCCACCAAGATATTATCATTAAAGTACCTCTCTTAACATAAACGTATCAGTACTGAATCTCAGCTTACCGGCCTTGCCTTCGATGGAACAGGGTCGGTTTTTTTGTACCGTAATCAATGTAGTATTCCTCTCTTCTAATGTGTCAGCTTCCTTGTCTCTTTCTAAGTCTAAGACTACAGAAGCCCTCTGACCAATCATCTTGCAATACTTAGGATCTCCATACTCATTGGTGTGAGCAATAGTTACGATACCTACGTTAAGATCTGCTGCAAGCTTAGATAGTCTAACCGATAGATCAGCAAGCTGTTGCTCCTTACTCTCCTCTGAATGTCCAGTAACTACATCCTGTATCGGCTCGAAGAATATAAACTTACATCCGCAAGCCTGACTAAAGAAACGTATTTGATCACATAGATCATCAGCCCCTTGGTTCTCCTCAAGATAGAATTGATATAGTAACTCATCTTTGGTTAAGCTCTCAATAGCTTTGATAACCTCTTCCTCTGAGCCAGACTCTTCAATAAGATCCCTACGTGTAAGATTGTCCTTAGCTTCATAAGACACAAGCCCAAGCAAAGAACGTAACTTAGTTTCCTCTAGGTGCCATGTAGCAATAGGAACCTTACGCTTGAGCATGTTATATTCTAAGTACCGCATTACCTCTGTCTTACCTATGCCTGTAGGTGCCTTGATAACTGTGAAGTGACCTTGCATGAGACCTAAGATTTTCTCATCTAAAGCCTCAATACCTGTAGGAACGTACTGGTGTTCTGGAGTGTCATGGTACAAGTTAAGGAACTGCTCAGTAGTATTGAAGATATTGTCAGGTACATACTTAGAGGAGTTGAACCAAGCATTCTTAAACTCTGTTGTTGCACCAGCGGTCAAGAAGTCATTAGCGTCCTTATACTTATTGTGAGAGACACGATACACCTTGTTAGGAAACATCTTAGCGATCTTTGCGGCAATACCGTTGCCAGCCTCATCATTATCTACAGACAAGATAATCTTCTGGAAGCTATCTAGGTAAGGCTTACACTTCTCCCAAAGTGCCTTGGAGGGGGTAGCTGATGGTAGAGAGACTACAGGATTGAGGTAAGTATCCCTAGAGCTTAACATCTGGTAAGCAGACATGGCATCTACCTCACCCTCTGTTATCGTTAAGACATTAGAGCAGCCAGCAGTAAAGAAGTTCATACCGAACAATTCGTCAGTCTTAAACCCTTTGCTTGCATAGAAATCCTTCTCCCTAAGATTCCTGGTTTTTATTCCCCCGCTGGGGTACACGTAGTTTTGAGTACCGTTAGGATATGTAAGAACGTCATACTGCTCCATAGTGCGTTCTGATATACCTCGCATAGCTGTATAACTACCACCATCCTGAGCCTCTCTTAAGCTCTCTGAGGTCGTATTTCCACTGACGGGGTACTTGTCATTAGCCCAATCAAAGGTTGCCTTCCTAGAAGGATAACTACTCCCACAAGAGAAGCACTTACCAAAGCCTCTAGTGTTATAGTTAAAAGCATCTGATGAACCACAGTCCACATAGGGACACGGTTGATCTCTCACGTTATCATGTACATCTGTATTCATACTTACTCCTTATTATTACTACCATACCTACAACAATCGGCCTTAACGAAAGGGGGACATAATACTATAGGCACCTACTTTTGAATTTAACAAATAAGACAACTAAAGTTTTTGTATCTGTTGCAAATTTGTAACTATCTTTCTCAGTTGAGCAAATAGCTTTTTCTCTCTTTGATCTATTCCTTGCTGAGATATACCAAAGAAGTCACCCATATCTGATTGAGTCATGTTCTCTACAAACTTCATGTGCAGCAGAAGCCTATCGTCATCATTGAAGATCAACTCTATCTGTTCATTTAGTTTATTGTAAAAGTCCGTTTCTTCGTAGTTCTCCTCGACTGTCTCGTTAAACAAAGACGCTGTATCAAAAGGTATGATCTCAGAGCTAAGAATGTTTCTTAGGTAATTAATACCATCTTCGCTCCAAGTATGGTCCCCAAATTCCTCTGTATCTATATTTCTACTTAGCCTACGTGACACATCAGAGGCGGGTATATCGACTGGAAATATATCTAAGTTAAGGTAGTCGTGCATCCTACGATTAGCCTCACGATATAATTTCGCTGGATGGGGTTTGGGGTCTTCAGCTAGGATCTCGTAGCATTGTAATACACCCTCACCTACAAGATCCTCGTAGTGATTAGGGTTTTTATATCTACGGGCCAAGCCCTCGCACATCATCATAATTGTTTCTGGTTTCATGTCTTATCTTTCCACCACTTCATGGTATCTCTAATTGCTATATATAAACCTAACATAATTCCTACGGGCAGTGCTGCAAGCGCAGATATAACAATGCCCATAGTTATTATGTAAGGGATTAACTCACCCGTTTCCATTGGGGCGTCTCTTAGGTTTGATAGAGGCTGATATAACCTCAGTCTTTAGGCATTGACCTATGGCATTCCTATCTAGGGCATACACAGGCTCATAATAGGTTGGTAGAGCGTCTCCACAGGCCCTAGCACTAGGGAAGATGACCTTAGCTTGTAGGTAGTCACCATTTAACGTGTAGCTCAATACAAGGACAGTATAGAACAACATTATAGATACTCCACTACTCTACCCGTATTCCACTTCTTAACCTCTCTCTGGGCTTCCTCACGGCTACTAAAGATCCATACCTCAGTGTCATACGTCCAAGGGTTCTCCTTCCTTACGAAAGTGTACTCTCCCTTCTCAACCTCTATTTCCACTACATACCTACCCATCACTTTTCTCCTTCTCTAAGCCAGCTTTTACTAATGTTACAAAGCCTACGTCAAAGATAGCCATAAAGGTTTCTGGATCACACTCTACTTGTAGTGTAGCACTACCATCCTCATGCTCTTCTATCTCTGTTATTTTAATTATGTCACTCTTCATAGTTTATTCCTTTACTATACTTACGGAACCTTTTGTTATAGGCACGTTTGATCTTCTTTATCTGTCCTGTTTTCCATCGTAGGAACTTACGTGATTTACTTAGGGCATCATATTCATCACCGCCTTTCATAGGTATACGTTTATTCATCTCTTAATGCTCTCCACGACACAGGAAACAATTTTACCATGCTACAATCAATTTCCCACGCTACCTCTGCTGTTTCAGCTTGTGTATCAGGCTTACAACGCAACGCACACATATCAGCAAAGGCATCCAAGCTACCTGACCAGTACCACTCAGTCATCATGTTCTGTGGTAGTACCATACGGGCTTGCTCTGGGCATACACCTTGACATATTAATTCGTGATACGTGGTACTCGCAACATACTTGTAGTCAATCCAATCTAATTCACCGTAGTTTTCACCTGATATAATTGCTGTTGATACATCCTCAAGCGTACCCTCAGAGCCTTGTTTCTTATCAGCACTACGTCCACGCCATACATCAGGCTCGTAAAACTCAGGCTCACTGTCAACATACCTACGGCTGATTTCATTCCATCGTAGGAACTTATGCTTGACTAACTGTCTAGCTACAAAGACTGGTGCCTTGATGTGGAAGCTGGCAAAGCAATGCCCAAACGGGCTAAGATGTTTATGCTTAGCTAAGTACTTTATAAGCTTGGCGTCCTTATCCTTAAGCTTAGGTGGACCCCATACGTCACTCGTGTCCATCTCGCTACGCTTACCAAAGCTTACCCTTGCCGCATTAGCTACAGATAAGTCAGATCCCATGTGATCTACATACGTTACTTCAATCGAGTTTGACATATAAATACTCCTCTCTGTATTCCACTTTATAGTCTTTTCTACTGTAGGGGTCACGACAACAATACACAAAATCTTGAGCATCTGACTCCAACAAGAACAGAGCTATGATAATGTTGTCACTGTTAATTACACAATACATTTAAACCTCCTTCTTATGTTTACGCTTCCTACTTAATATAGGCTTCTTTTTATCTGGGACAACCCTTGGTTTATATTTAGGTTGCCTCAGATCCTTAGCCATAGGGTTAGGCTTTCTATTTACCATGGCGGCTCTCCATATTCATCTAGCTCAGGCATCTTGTAGCTAGTGTCGTAGCGTACAAGCTCGCTCTCCTGCTCATACTGATCCTCAGTAGGTAAAAGAATACCCAGTTCCCGTAGCTCTATTTCCATCTCAGGGGTCATTATTGCTTTACTCCTTCAAAGATATGTTTGATTACATCTACAGTCCAGCCATTGCCTAGCATCTTGTAACGCTGAGTGTTAGAGACGTGATCAGTGTAGCCCTCAGGTACAGTCTGTAGACGCTCACACTCTAGTGGCGTTAGCTTGCGCCAAGAGTTGGGTTTAATATAGGTTTTAGGCTCAAGATTGCCACCGCTGCTGGCACATAAACTTGGTCCTTTTCCATCGGGATGGTACACCCGTCTGTTGTAGTCGTGACCCTTAAGATCAGCATCACCTACATGACACATTCCATCGTCACTGAAAACAAGTTGCCTACGATGCTTCTCAAAGTAGGACTTGAGGTTGCCACCCTTAAAGTAGTTAGCATCAATGCAATGCGACTTGTCACGATCTACATGACCACCCTCTAAGATGTCAGCAAGTACAACACCCTTATCATCAGGCAGTTTATCCATAGGGATGTTTGTCCAATAGTACCTTTGCCTGTTCTGCGCTGACACTAAGTTGCTGTTGATAAAGACAGGCTCAACACCTAGCGCCTCAGTGATAACATCCATGCTCTCTTTCTTCATCTTGACGTTCTCAAGCAAGAAGTATTTAGGTTTAAGATCCTTGAGCAAGCGTACGTATTCCCAAAACAATTTGCTACGGGGGTCATCAAAGTTGAGTTGCTTACCTGCAAAGCTGAAGCCCTGACAAGGCGAGCCACCGATAAGTAAATCAATCTTGGGTAAGCTGTCAGCTTTAACCTCACGAACATCACCTAAGTGTATCATGTCAGGATAGTTAGCTTTGGCTACCTTAATTGCATACTTATCGATCTCTGCTGCATAATACTTATCAACCTCTATGCCAGCTTTTTCCAGTGCAATCTGACCACAAGACATCCCATCAAATAAACTAAGTACATTAATCATTCTCTTCCCTCCATCTTGAATTAGCACACTCTTGCTCATCCCAATCTATATTTTCATCGGAGGGGGTCTCCTGCTTACAACTAGGGCAACCCCACTCATCTATGTCGTGCATGTCATGGATGCTCTCACACTCATGACACACTTCTTTATTTAGCTTATGCAGCATCAGTACATATAATCCTGATGCCATTCCCAATAGTAATCCTCTATCAGATCTTGGGCTTTCTTAACTACATGATCAGGTAGGTCAACTAACTCACCATCATCATCATAAGAACTGAAGCTAAATATTGGTTGCTCTTCAATGTTAAAGTATTTTCCCATCTCGTCTCCTTCTACGGTTGCAACGCCATACTCTAGTGTATCAACGTCAATGTCATAATTATCTACTTCAATAAACATCTGCATATTAGTATCCTTCTCTGATGCGACCTAAGTCTGTGAGTAAACCTTTAGCATCATAACCATACGATTGCAATAGCAAAGCTACACTTTTTGGGTGATCTGCGATAACTTTTTCTAGGCTGACATCTACAGCAATGTCATCAGCATAGGGATAGTAGCGGTCATCTTGTGACCAGAAGGCATCTGACCAGAAGTCATCCTTGTCAGTTGGGTCACGAACTATGACAAGCTTAGACCAATCAGCATTGATACAAGCATCTGATAAAGTCTCCATGAACTCTAAGTCCTGATGCTCTGACTTGGCATGTTGATTGAAGTAACCTACAGATAAGTTTGTACACTCAGGGATGATACCTCTGTACTCATTACTGTCTGTGTATGAGCCGCCACTGTCTTGGCTGTAGCCTAGATCTAGGATGCTTGCGATGCTGTCTGCGAACTCTTCTGAACATGTACGAACTCCTGACTGGTGAGTAATGATTGAGTTGTAACCATAGCGGTCAAAACTGATAGCGGCTTGGATACCGTCAACTACCTCTGGGGTGTGCTGCACAATGTAACCTGAGCCACGACAGCCAACTTCTTCTGCGGCATGTACGATGTATAAGCCTTCTACACCAGCCTCTATCATACGCATCATAATGTAGATGCCTGTAGTACAGTCAGCGCCTAAGCAGTTTTGTGTAGTAGTGACAAAGTTATCTGAGCCGACAACTACTTTCTGTCTGCCGCCATGAGTATGAACTGTGTCGTGATGTGACATGAAGGCAATGGTAGGGTTGTTACCTACACGTAAGATGTAATTGCCACGGTTGTCAGGGTTGCCAAAGATAGGTCGTAGGAATCTGTTACAGAACTTGCGTTGAGCTTTGGCACCCTCTGGTCGCATGTAAGATAACATCTCGATATAAGTTTGTGTTGTTGTCATATAATCTCCATAGTTGTTGCTGTTAATGTACATATAGGTATTTCCATCGGTGGGTCAAGGGGTGACTACAAAATAATTATTAATTTCCACTGTAGGGGTATTACTCTTATATACTACGTCTAACGGCACTTTTGTGACGCATGTTAGTAATTTATTTGTTCAGACCGTAAAAAAGTTAGTTCAGACCGTAGAAAACTTGGCTCCTAATTTCCACTGAGGGGGTATGGCTCTTAATTTCTTCAATGCTCCGCATTTCCACTGAGGGGGGTCTACGGTCATTTTCCACTGTGGGGGTCATTTTCCACTGTGGGGGGTCGTGTGACTTTTTTGCAACACATTCCAGGATTTGAATATTTGAATACGACTCGCTTTTAGGTTGTGTATACAATGGCATATTCTCCTCGCCTATAGGTTGTTGTTACAAAAATCACTCGCCACAACCTTAGGTTGTAACGTGTATGCTGCACCGCAGAAACATTTTTAGGTTGTGTCGTTCAACCTCTAAACTATCTATACCTTACGGTTGTATAGTTCAACCCCTAAACTAAATTTAATCTCCAGTTCGCCTTAAACGTGTATAAAATAAAGTCTACAACCTTGAATAGCAAAATGGCTCGCAACTATTGAAAAGAGAATATGCAAAGATTAGGTTAGTTTTACACGCAACATATTATAAGGAATAAAACATGACTAACCTATTCGCTTTTATCGCTTGGATCTGTGCCATGCTAACTATCGCAATTTGTGTTTTTGCTGCGCCGGTTTTATTTGTCTCACCTATGGGTGTTTTGGCAACTTCCACATTAATTGCGGCAACTATCGCTTTCGCAATTTGCTTAACTATCGAAAACTAAACCTAGCATAGGGGAATAAAACAATGTGTTTCTTTAAAGACAAAACAGAAGAATTTAAATCATCACTAGCAACTAATGACACAAACTTTGATCGTGGGTTGCTTAATAAATTAGACCATATAGTAAGGCCATTAACTGATGATAGATCAATAGCGTTCAGTTATTTAATTTGGCTATCGCCTAAACCTGATGATAAAGATAACCGCTTAATGTCGGTTTATTTGTCAGCGGATGACTTAGAAAAGGGCAAAAGGACATCAGGAAAACCCGCTAAGATATTGCGTAAAATTTTACCGGACAACCCAAACATAAATTTTGAGGCTTTTGCAGTATGGTTTAAAGAAACCTATTTTCTAGCAACACAAGGTTTAGTTTTTAAATCGTCAAAGAATCGTAAAGACTTTGCGAAAGTCTACACAATGAAACAAGCTAGTGCATCAGATCCTAGACTAGGTTGTTCTCGCAAGTCTTTGGCCGCAAGTTGTATGCGCTATTCTTTTGACCATTTAATTTGTCACCCAACTGAAATATATGGTTCAGGCGATTTTGAAATTGTGTGGATCGAAAACAGCCAAGAACAATTACTAGCACGTGCCGTTATTTGTACACGCAACGGCCGTTATGCTAATGCACCTATCTACACAAATAGCAACCTTGCAGCGGATATGTTAGAAACCGAAATAACCAAACGAAAGCAAGCTTGCGAGCAACCCGACAAGGTAAGTTGGATCAATGCCGAACTACTCAGAATCGAAAATCATAATTCGGATGAGCTTATAGCGCCGTATTTTGATAACTATTCAAGCGCAAAAGATTTAGGCGATAAGCTTAAAATATCTAAGTATGGTGACTTAGAATTAACTACAACTAGCGGTGTAATTAGTGAGCATGAGTATCATTGCGAGAGCTGTAATACCGGCTTAGGTGAATATGACATGCACTACGCACAAGACAGTTGCTATTGTGAAGACTGTTTCCATGATCAATTCTTTTATTGTGAAGGTTGCGAAGAATACGAACCAAACCATAACGGCAATGAAGTGATAGGTTGTGAAGGTTTAATATGTGAATACTGTTGCCATAGTGGTTCCGGCGATATTGTCCACACAACTTGCGGCAATTATGCTCACATAGATGAAACAGTTTACTCAGAACATTCTGATGAATGGTTTTTAGTGAGTGATGAAGGCGACACTTGGTTTACATCAAGCATTGATGATGAGATTTATTCTATTGATGAACTAGCCAAGTTGCCTATTGATGCAATGCTAACGCATGAACAGGCTATTGATAGTGGACATTGGCTAGTGACAGGTAAGAAGTCTATCCTATGGAAAACCCGCCATAGGTTCTACAACCCGCATAGTTTTAACGGTATAGATGGTGAAGGAAGACACATAGAAAACCTTGAGCGTGTATATATCTTGAAGCCTTGGCTAGAGTTGCATGACTGCCCATTAGAGGGCACGATAGTTGTAAACAATCAATTAGGTTTACCTCTAGAGTATTCTGCAGCGGCATGACATAGACAACCCCATATAAGAGAATACATTAGCCCGCCTTAGTGCGGGTTTTTTGTTGTCCTATAGCAACTGGAGATTTTTTCGCCTATAAGTTGCATCACAACAGCGAGCCTACAACCTAAAGTTATTGGCTCAGGAGTGCGCTAATGATGCTGCAATGGGTGCAACTATGGAAAAGTTTTTGCCCTACTCAGTGGCGCTAATATCGAGTGTGGGAGCATGGTGCCTTTATGTAGTGATATTATGGGGTTAAATTGGCATCAGTTCACGAAATGTTACAAGGTTGTAATGTTATAATGTAACAATGGTGGTGTAGGGGTGCAGCAAAATCGCTCGCCGATTGTCAATATTTATTTTTGTTTACCGTTGTTTTTATTCAGTAAATCACAAAAGTGTTGCATAAATGTCACAGCCCAGGCTACTCTTACGCATTGTCAAGCATCTCTGATGCGATTAAACCTATCCTTAAGTATATTTCCACTATACCTACGTATTGTCAAGGGACCCTTCGGATTATACGGCTATACTTTCGGGTGGGGGTGTTACCCACCATATCTACAACATAAGAAATTTACTTTGCCCTTGCTATTCTAAATTCCCACGGTAGTATCCACATTTCCACTGGAGGGGGCTGACCGCATACACAAAAAAAAAAAGATTTGTGGGAAAACAATGACTTAATAAGATCTCACGAATTGTTTCAATATATTTCATAAATGTTACTTGTTAAATTCCATTTTAGGTGCCTATATATATATGAAAGGGTATTCCGCAGGTCTATAGTTGTAGGTATGGTAGTAATATAGAGATATAGTATATACCTTAGTATATCATGTGTACTCTTTAGTACCCTCCCCTGTTCTTCCTCTGTCAACCATAGTGAACCTAGACCCCTATACTTAGGGATGTAGTTATGTACTGGATGTGACTTGCCGATGGTAGAGGATGATTCCTTATAGTAGTATAGTAGAGATGTACCTATGCCAGCTGGTAAAGATAAACTCCCATATAGTAATATTATAGCTAAGAAGGTTAGAGAAGGTATTCGTAGTGGAGTATCTGTTAAAGATATTCTTAGTAGTATCCAGAAGTATCAGAATGCCCCCTCAAGTACAGCTACCTTCTATAAGCTGTATGGTGAGGACATAGCTGAAGAGAAGGCTTCTATTGTAGGTGCTGTAGGTTCTGTAGTTGTACAGCAAGCCTTAGATGGTGACTTCAAGTCCCAGGAACTCTTTCTTCGTAGTAAGGGAGGATGGAGTCCAACATCTACAGTTAATGAGGTGGATCAAGTTGAAGACCCCGATGTAGATGAGTCAGCTATAGACTCCTTGATGACCTTATTAGGTAAGACCCGTGATAACAGCGCAAGTACTTAGAGACTTACCAGACTCTGATGTAGCTGCACTATTAGAAGAACTAGGCCCCAAGAAGACTGAAGAGTTACAACACAACTGGGAATTTTGGGCTAGACCTGAACAGTTAGAGCCAGAGGGTATATGGAATGTTTGGGTTGCACTTGCTGGTCGTGGCTGGGGTAAGACCCGTGCTGGTTCCGAATGGGTCAGACACAGGATCAAGAAGGGCGATAAGATTGTCCACTGTGTTGCACCGACTAAAGGTGATGTTCGCAGGGTTATGGTTGAGGGTGACTCAGGGTTACTGAATGTTTGTTGGAAGAGTGATAAGACCTACAGAGGTAAACATATCGGTTATCCCGTATGGAGTCCCACCAATAACACCCTCACATGGGAAAACGGGTCTAAAGCAGTATTCTTCTCCGCTGAAGACCCAGAGAGATTACGTGGGCCACAAGCCTACTCAGCATGGACGGATGAGCTCTGTGCATGGAGAAATGCCCAAGAAACTTGGGATATGCTACAGTTTGGTTTACGTTTAGGTAAGCGTCCTCAAGTATTCGTAACGACGACACCTAAGACAACCAAGCTGATACGCACAATACTAGACGATGATAAGACTACCATTAGCAAAGGGAGTACCTATGATAATGCAGCCAATCTAGCAGATACCTTCTTAGACGCAGTAAAGAAGACTTATGAGGGAACAAGGTTAGGTAGACAAGAATTATATGCTGAAATACTTGATGAAGCATCTGGCGCATTATGGAATAGACAACAACTTGCTAAGTGTGAGATAGACAAGGATGACGTACCATCTCTTAATAGGGTGGTTGTTTCTATCGATCCAGCTATCACATCCAACGCAGAAAGTGACATGACTGGTATTGTAGTTGCTGGTGTAGATGTCAATGGTATAGCTTACGTCATAGAAGACCACACAGGTAGATATACTCCTCAACAGTGGGCATCCAAAGCTGTAGAACTCTATAGAGAACACATGGCTGATAGGATTGTAGCTGAAAGAAATCAAGGTGGCGATATGGTTCGTCACACATTACACACAGAAGATGAAACAGTCCCAGTAAAGCTCGTCCATGCATCCAGGGGAAAGATGGCACGGGCTGAACCAGTATCCGCATTATATGAACAGGATAAGGTTAGACACGTAAGAGGACTTAATGACTTAGAAGATCAGATGGTACAGTGGGAACCTCTAGGGTCCATAGGCTCACCAGACCGTCTTG
>Ga0208547_1001340_pt1 | contig 13672 bp, 10 predicted proteins | sample DEB08_DNA_5_FD_185501 | JGI IMG/M metagenome (GOLD analysis project Ga0208547, IMG submission 185501) | Aqueous microbial communities from the Delaware River and Bay under freshwater to marine salinity gradient to study organic matter... | ecosystem: Environmental > Aquatic > Marine > Coastal ...
TCGACGAGCGGGAGGGCTGCGCCTTCACCGCCACCGTCGAGGTCCGACCCGAGATCGTCCCGGCCGAGCTCGACGACCTCCGTGTCACGCACCCCGAGTGGCAGGTCCCCGACGCCGACGTCGACGCCCAGGTCGAGCAGCTCCGCGAGCGGTTCGCCGAGGTCGTGGTCGTCGACCGCGACGCGGCGGCCGGTGACCTCGTCACCATCGACCTCCGGGTCGAGGTCGACGGCGCCGTCGTCGACGGCGGCAGCGTCGAGGGCGCGCTGTACGAGGTCGGGTCCGGCGGCGTCACGCCCGAGCTGGACCGCCGCGTGCTGGGTGCGACGGCCGGGGACGTCCTGACCTACGACGACGAGCTGCCCGAGGGCTACCCCGAGCACGGCGGCGCGACCGCGGCGTTCACGGTCACCGTCCACGACGTGCGCGAGAAGCGGCTGCCCGAGCTCGACGACGACTTCGCGGACAGCGCCGGCGGGTTCGACACGCTCGACGAGCTGCGGGCCGACGTCCGCGCCTCGCTGCTGCGCCGCCGCGTCCTCGAGGGCCGTCACCAGCTGCGGGCCGTCGTGGCCGAGGCGTACGTCGCCCGGCACGAGGTCCCGGTCCCCCCGACGCTGCTCTCGGACACGGTCGCCGAGCGGATGACCCGCCTCGGGGAGGAGGCGGAGCGGCTCGGGGGGACCCTCGACGAGCTGCTGGCCCTCGAGGGGACCTCGCGCGAGCAGCACGAGGAGCAGCTGCGAGAGCAGTCCGAGCGGATGCTCCGCTCGCAGTTCGTCCTGGACGCGCTGGCGCGTCGCCTCGAGCTGACCGTCCAGTCGGCGGACGTCGACGCCGAGATCGGCCGCCTCGCCGCCGAGCACGGCATGCAGCCCGCCGAGGTCGCCCGCCTCGTGCGCGACCAGGGCACGCTGCCGGCGCTCGTCGGTGACGTGCTGCGTCGCAAGGCCATCGACGCCGTCGTCGCCGCGGCCGAGGTCGACGGTGGGCCGGACGAGGCCACCCTCCGCGAGCTCGGGCTGGCCGCGGCCGAGCCCGCGCCGGAGGAGGGCGGCGCGGACGACGCGGGGGTCGAGGACGCCGCGGACGCCGCGGACGCGTCGGCGTAGGCCGGCGCTGCGGCGGACCGGCGCAGGTCGGACCGGTCCCCGGAGGGCGGCCCGGTCGGCGTGGCTACCCTCGGTCGGTGCCCGCCGCAGCGACCCGGGCGCCCCGATCGGAGCCACCGTGCGCGACGTCGTCGACGTGCCGTCGATGAACTACATCATCCCGACGGTCATCGAGCAGACCAACCGCGGCGAGCGGGCGTTCGACATCTACTCGCGCCTGCTCCAGCAGCGGATCGTGTTCCTGGGGACCCCGGTCGACGACGGGGTCGCGAACGTCGTGATGGCCCAGCTGCTCCACCTCGAGTCCGAGGACCCGGACAAGGACATCGCGATCTACATCAACTCGCCGGGCGGCTCGATCACGGCGCTGTTCGCGATCTACGACACGATGCAGTTCATCAAGTGCGACGTCCAGACGATCTGCATGGGTCAGGCCGCCTCCGCGGCGGCCGTCCTCCTGGCCGCGGGGACGAAGGGGAAGCGGCTGGCGCTCCCGAACTCGCGCGTGCTGCTGCACCAGCCCTCCGGTGGCGCCGAGGGGCAGTCGGTCGACATCGAGATCCAGGCCGCCGAGATCCTCCGCATGCGCGACCTGCTGGACGGCATCCTCGCCGAGAAGACCGGGCAGACGGTCGAGCGGATCCGCGAGGACACCGACCGCGACTTCATCCTCAGCGCCGAGCAGGCGAAGGAGTACGGCCTCATCGACGCCGTCATCTCCAGCCGGAAGGCCGCGCAGGGCGCCGTCTCGGCGGCCTGACCCGGACCGACGGCGTCCCGGGGAGCCGTGCCGGTCCGTCGGTCCGCCCCCGTTACCCTCGGCGCGGTGCCGCCCCGACGGGGTCCGCACCGCCGCGGAGGAGGGCGCGGGTGGCGAAGTTCAGCGAGGCCGACGCGCTCCTGAAGTGCTCGTTCTGCGGCAAGTCGCAGAAGCAGGTCAAGAAGCTGATCGCCGGGCCCGGCGTCTACATCTGCGACGAGTGCATCGAGCTCTGCAACGAGATCCTCGAGGAGGAGCTCGCGGGGGACACCGTCCCGGTCCTCGACGAGCTCCCGAAGCCCCGTGAGATCTCGGCGTTCCTCGACGAGTACGTCGTCGGGCAGGACGCGACGAAGCGGGCGCTGGCCGTCGCCGTCTACAACCACTACAAGCGCATCCGGGCCGGTGGTGACGAGGACGAGGTCGAGCTGGCCAAGTCCAACATCCTCCTGCTGGGTCCGACCGGGTCCGGCAAGACCCTCCTGGCCCAGACGCTGGCGCGGCTGCTCAACGTCCCGTTCGCCATCGCGGACGCGACCGCGCTGACCGAGGCCGGGTACGTCGGCGAGGACGTCGAGAACATCCTGCTGAAGCTGATCCAGGCCGCGGACTTCGACGTGAAGCGGGCCGAGACCGGCATCATCTACATCGACGAGGTCGACAAGATCGCCCGGAAGTCGGACAACCCGTCGATCACGCGGGACGTCTCGGGCGAGGGCGTGCAGCAGGCCCTGCTCAAGATCCTGGAGGGGACGGTCGCGTCGGTCCCGCCCCAGGGAGGCCGGAAGCACCCGCATCAGGAGTTCCTCCAGATCGACACGACGAACATCCTGTTCATCTGCGGCGGGGCGTTCGCCGGCCTGGAGCGCATCGTCGAGCAGCGCCAGGGCGAGCGCGGCATCGGGTTCGGGGCCGAGGTCGGCGGTGTCCGCGACGACGAGCTCGGCGAGCTCCTCCGCGGCGTCCTGCCCGAGGACCTCGTGCGGTTCGGGCTGATCCCGGAGTTCGTCGGCCGGCTCCCCGTCGTCTCGTCGGTCGACCCGCTGGACCGGCCGGCCCTGATCGAGATCCTGACCGGGCCGCGCAACGCGCTCGTGCGCCAGTACCAGCGCATCTTCGAGCTGGACGGCGTCGAGCTCGAGTTCACCGACGACGCGCTCGAGGCCGTCGCCGACCTCGCGATCCTGCGCCGGACCGGCGCCCGCGGGCTGCGGGCGATCCTCGAGGAGGTCCTGCTCGGCACGATGTACGAGCTGCCCTCCCGCGAGGACGTCGGTCGGTGCGTCATCGACGCCGCGACCGTGCGCGACCGCGTCAACCCGACGCTCGTCCCGCGGACGCGGACGCGGTCGCTGCCGCGCGGGAAGACCGCCTGACCGCGGTCGGCCCCCGGGGCCCCGGCAGGGAGGCGCCGCCGTACCGATGCTGACGCCGGTCTCCGAGCACGAGCTGCTTCTTTTCTGGCTGCAGCTGGTCGTGCTGCTCGCCGCCGCGCGCGGGCTCGGCCATGTGGCGCGCGTGCTCGGTCAGCCCCGCGTCGTCGGCGAGCTGGCCGCCGGGGTGCTCCTCGGCCCGACCGTCCTCGGGCGGCTCCTGCCGGACCTCTCGGCCGCGCTGTTCCCCGGCGATCGGGTCCAGAGCGCGCTGCTGCTCGGGGTCGCGTGGCTCGGGATCGCGCTGCTGCTGGTCGTGACCGGGTTCGAGACGGACCTGCCGCTGCTCCGGCGGCTCGGCCGACCGCTCGTCGGGCTGTCGCTCGGCAGCCTCCTCGTCCCGCTCGCCGTCGGGCTGGCCGTCGGATGGGTGATGCCGGCGACCCTGCGGGGGCCGGCCGCCGACCGGCTGACGTTCGCCGTGTTCGTCGCGATCGCGCTCAGCGTCACGGCGCTGCCGGTCGTCGCGAAGATCCTGACGGACATGGGGTTGATGCGCCGCTCCTTCGCGCAGCTGACCGTCGCGGCCGGGACGGTCAACGACATCGTCGGATGGATGCTGCTCGGCGTCGCCGTCGGACTGATCTCGGAGGGTGGGGCCGACGCGCGGGCGCTCGGGGTCCGGGCCGCCGCGGTGGTCCTGTTCGTCGTGCTGGCGCTGACCGTCGGTCAGCGCCTCGCCGACCTGCTGCTGCGGCGGGCCCGCGAGTCCGGCGGGTACGCGGGGGCGCTGACCTCGACGCTCCTGGTGACCTTCGGCCTCGGCGCGATCACGCAGGCGATGGGCGTCGAGGCGGTCCTCGGCGCGCTGATCGCCGGGGTGGTGCTCGGACGGTCGCGGTACCAGCGGCCGGACGTCCGGCGGACCGTCGAGGTGCTGAGCACCGCCGTCTTCGCGCCGGTGTTCTTCGCGACGGCCGGGCTGTACGTCGACCTCGCCGCGCTGCTCGAGCCGACGACCGCGTTCTGGACCGTGGTCGTGCTCGGGGCCGCGACGGTCTCGAAGCTCGGCGGGTCGGTCATCGGGGGCCGGCTGGCCGGGATGCGGCCGGTCGAGAGCCTCGCGGCCGGGCTCGGGCTGAACGTCCGCGGGGCGATGGGCATCGTGCTGGCCGCCGTCGGACTCGCGCTCGGGGCGCTGAACGCCGCGTCCTACGCCATCATCGTCGTGCTGGCGGTGCTGACCTCGATGGCCGCGCCCCCGACGCTGCGGGCCGTGCTCCGCCGGCTCCGGGCCGCTCCCGAGGAGGACGCGCGGCTCGCCCGCGAGGAGCTGCTCGCCGGGTCGGTGCTGGCCGGCGCCACGACGGCGCTGCTCCCGACGCGGGGCGGGCTGAACTCCGCGGTCGCGGCCCGCGTCCTCGACGGACTGCTCCCACCGGAGGCCGGCGTCGGGGTCCTCAGCGTCCGAGCGCCCCGGGCCGAGCCGGCGGACCTGGAGGACGTCCGCCGCACCCTCGGCGCGCGCCGGCACGAGGTCCGCCACGTCGAGGACACCGATCCGGCCGGACGGATCCTGCGCGAGGCCCGGCTCGGCGTCGGTGTCGTGACGCTCGGGATCAACGACGACTACCGCGGCTCGCACCGCCTCTCCGAGCCGATCCAGCGCGTCATCGCCGCCTGCCCGGTGCCGCTGCTGCTGGTCCGGCGCGGTGAGCGCGTCCGCGACGCGGCCGACCTCGACGGGCGGGCGCTGCGGCGCGTCCTCGTCGGCGTCACGGGGACCGTGGCCGGACGGGCCGCCGAGGAGGTCGCGTTCGGACTGGCGAACCGGCTCGACGGTCGCGTCCGTGCGGTCCACGTCCTGCAGCGGTCGGGCGAGCGGGACGGTTCGGCCACCGGGGCGGCGGTCGGGGCGGGGGAGGAGCCGGACGGGCCGGGCGCCCGCCAGCTGGCGCGGGTCCGCACCGCCGCGACCGCGTTCGGGGTCCGTGACCTGACGGTCGCGGTGGCCGAGGGGCCGGCGGCGGCGGACGAGCTCGGGCGGGCGGCCGAGGCCTGGCAGGCCGACGTCGTGGTCGTCGGGACGGTCCTGCGGGCGGTCGACGACCGCCCGTTCCTCGGCCACGGGACCGAGTGGCTGCTCGAGAACGCCCGCCAGACGGTCGTGGTGGTGGCGCTGCCGGCCGTCGGGGCCGACGAGTAGAATCAGATTCGGCACGGTGGCGCCGACCGTGCTATCCATCCACCCGTCACCCCGGTGACGAATCCCCACGGCATCCCCCGATGCCACGCGGAGTCCCGCGTCATCGCACGTCCTGATCAGGAGAGGCACGGATGGACGTCTCCACCCTCGGACTGAGCGCCACCGAGATCAACGTCGTGGGCGGGTTCTTCTCGCTCACCTTCGCCGTATTCCTCGGCAGCGCCCTGTTCTTCTTCATCAGCCGGATGGACGTGGCCCCGGTCTACCGGATGGCCGTCACCATCTCCGGCGTCATCGTCACGATCGCCGGCTACCACTACTTCCGCATCATGCAGTCGTTCGAGAAGGCCGCGATGGGCGAGGGCCTGTTCAACGAGGCCTACCGCTACGTCGACTGGGTCGTCACGGTCCCGCTGCTCCTCACCGAGCTCGTGCTCGTGCTCTCGATCGCGGCCGAGCGCCGCAAGTCGCTGCTCATGAAGCTCGTCCCGTACTCGGCCGCGATGATCGCGCTGGGCTACCCGGGCGAGATCTCGGCCGACACCACCACCAAGTGGATCTTCTGGGCCCTCTCGATGGTCTTCTTCGTCCTGATCCTCGCCACGCTGTTCGGCGAGCTCTCGAAGCAGATCGCGGCCGAGCGGCCCGAGGTGCAGTCGACGCTGCGCTCGCTGCGCACCGTCCTGCTCGTCACGTGGTCGTTCTACCCGATCGCCTACCTGTTCCCGATCCTGCTCGACGACGCCGCGCTCGGCTTCGTCCTGGTCAACGTCGGGTACGCCATCGCCGACATCACGGCGAAGGCGGGGTACGGCCTCATGATCCACCACGTCGCGAAGGTCAAGACCGAGCTCGGCGTGGGCGCGTCCCACTGACCGCAGCGCCGGATCACCGGCCGAGGGGGGCGCTCCGGCGCCCCCCTCGCCGCGTCCGGGGCCGTCCGCGGCCGACGACGCCGTCCCGGTCCCGTCACGGTCGGCGCACGACCGTCCGGACATCCGCTCCGGGACGCGGGACGGGCGTACGGTCCGTGTGACCGGAGCCACCATGACCGTCGCGCCCGACCCGCCCGCCGTCCCGGACCTCGACGCGCGGCTGGCCGACTGGGAGGCCGCCGGGCTCGTCACGCCCGCCCAGGCCGCCGGGATCCGCCGCCACGAGGGCCTCGCCGGCGCTCGGGCCGGGGCCGACCGCCGGGTCGGGTGGCGGCCGTGGCTGGCCGAGGTCGTCGGGTACGTCGGGGCCGCGTTCGCCCTCGGTGCGCTCGTCCTCATCCTCGACGACCTCTGGGACCGGCTGGCCGTCGGCGGGCGCCTGACCCTCGCGGCGCTCCTCACCGTCCTCGTCCTCGGCGCCGGTGCGGCCGTCCCCACGCGGACCGGCGCGCCGCTCCGCCGGCTCGGGGCCGTGCTCTGGACCGCCGGCGTCGCCGGCACCGCCTGGACGGCCGCCCTGCTGCTCGACGGCGTCCTCGACCTGCCCGAGCGGTGGCTCACCGTCGGGACGGCCGGGACCGCGCTGACCGTCGCGCTGGTCCTCCTCGCCCGGCGCGGCCACGCCCCCGTCCAGCTGGCGGCGCTGCTCGCCGCCGGGGTGCTCGGCGTCGCGCTGATCGACGCGGTCGCGCCGCTGCCCCCGTCCGAGACCGCCGTCGGGGCGCTGCTGCTCGGCCTCGGCACGGCCTGGGCGCTGGCCGGCGCCGGCGGGTGGCTCGGGCCGCCCCGCGTCGCCGAGGTGGCCGGGGCCGCCCTCGCGCTCGTCGCGACCCAGGTCCTGGCGGCCGCCCCCTCGCCCCTGCCGGGCCTGTGGCTCGGTCTGGTCCTCGCCGCGGGCGTCGCCGCGCTCTCGGTCCCGACGGGCCGACCCCACCTGCTCCTCGTCGGTGCGGCCGGACTGTTCGTCGTCGTGCCCCGGCTGGTGTTCGAGCTCTTCGCCGACACCCTCGGCGCGCCGGTGACGCTGCTCGCCGTCGGGCTGCTCCTGATCCTGCTGGCCGTGGGGCTGGCCCGCGTCCGCGGGCTGGCCCGGGACGCGGGACCGGCCGCCGGCCCGACCCTGCGGGTCGGGGGCGCGGATGGCTGAGCCGGACCGGCCGGGACGGACGATCGGGCTGCTCGCGGCGGCCGCGGTCGTCGTGGTGACGACCGTCGTCCTCGTCGCGACCCTGGGGCTGGCCCGTCCGCCGGCGCTGGCGGCCGTGGACGCGACCACGCGACCGGACCGCGGGCTCGCCGTGCTCACCTGGCGGGACGGGCCGGGGCAGTGCCTCCTCGTCGTCGCGCCCGCCGGCGACGTCCGCGAGGTCCGGTGCGGGCTCGACGCCGCGGGGCCGCTGCTGGGCTGGGACGCGACCGGCATCCTCGTCCTGCGGTACGTCGCCGGCGCCGAGCAGCGGGAGACCGTCGATCCCGACACCGGACTGACGGTCGACCGGACGGCCCTGTCCGGGACGTCCGCACCCGTCCCCGCGGTCCGGCTGCCGGCCGGCGCCGAGCACCGCGACGGCGAGCTGATCCTCCGCGACGCCGACGGCCGCGAGGTCTGGCGCGTCGCCGCCCCGGACGCCTACCGGATCGAGGCCTCGGCCACCGCGCCGGACGGGACCCTCGCGCTGCTCGACACCGCCGGTCGGCTGCTCGTCCTGCCGCCCGGTGCCGCCGCGCCCGCCGTCTGGGTCGAGGACCTCGACGTCGGCTGGGGCGAGCTGGTCTGGGAGGGGACGCCGGCCCTCCGCGAGTAGCCTCGCGCCGCCGCGGCGCACCGCCGCACCAGGACGAGGCGCGCCGGCGCGGCCGCGCCGGACCGGCGGGGGAGCCAGCGTGACCGAGCTCCCGAAGGCCCACGAGCCGGCCGACGTCGAGCCCGGGCTGTACGCCGACTGGGAGGCGGCCGGCCTGTTCCACGCCGAGCCGGACGACCCCGGTGAGCCGTTCAGCGTCGTCATCCCGCCCCCGAACGTCACCGGGTCGCTGCACGTCGGCCACGCGCTGGACAACGCCATCCAGGACGTCATCGTCCGCCGCGCCCGCATGCGGGGCCGCAACGCCGTCTGGGTCCCCGGCACCGATCACGCCGGCATCGCGACCCAGACCGTCGTCGAGCGGCAGCTCGCCGCCGAGCGGACGTCGCGCCAGGAGCTCGGCCGCGAGGCGTTCCTCGACCGCGTCTGGGCCTGGCGCGAGGAGTCCGGCGGCACGATCCTCCGCCAGCTCCGCACCCTCGGCTGCTCCCCGGACTGGGCGCGCGAGGCCTTCACCTTCGACGAGGCCCGGAACCGCGCGGTGACGAAGGTCTTCGTCGACTGGCACGAGGCCGGCCTGATCTACCGCGGCAACCGGCTGATCAACTGGGACCCGGCGCTGCGCACCGCGCTCAGCGACATCGAGGTCGAGCACCGCGAGGTCCGGGGCGAGCTGGTCCGGTTCCGGTACCCGCTGGTCCCCGTCGACGGCTCGGACCCGGCCGAGGACGCGGCCGGCGTGGTCGTCGCGACGACGCGGCCCGAGACGATGCTCGGCGACACCGCGGTCGCCGTGCACCCCGAGGACGCGCGGTACGCCCACCTGGTCGGGCGCCACGTCCGCCACCCGTTCGTCGACCGGACGTTCCCGGTCGTCGCCGACGCGTACGTCGACCGCGAGTTCGGGACCGGTGCGGTGAAGATCACGCCGGCGCACGACCCGAACGACCTCGCCCTCGGCGAGCGGCACGACCTCGAGGTCCTCGACGTCATGACCGACGACGGCACGATGGCGGCGTCGGCCGGCCGGTTCGCCGGCATGGACCGCTTCGCGGCCCGCGCCGCCGTGAAGGAGGCGCTCGCGGCCGAGGGGCTGCTCGAGGGCGTCGACGAGCACCTCCACCAGGTCGGCCACTCGTCGCGGTCCGGCGTCCCGGTCGAGCCGCGGCTGAGCGACCAGTGGTTCGTCGCGGTCCGACCGCTGGCCGAGCGGGCCGCCGCCGCCGTCCGCGACGGGCGCGTCACCTTCGTCCCCGAGCGGATGACGAGGTCGTTCCTCGAGTGGCTCGACGGTCTGCACGACTGGTGCATCTCGCGCCAGCTGTGGTGGGGCCACCGCATCCCGGCCTGGTACGGCCCCGACGGCGAGGTCCGCGTCCAGGTCGCGTCGCCGGGCGAGGGGTGGCGGCAGGACGAGGACGTGCTGGACACCTGGTTCTCGAGCCAGCTCTGGCCGTTCACCGTGTTCGGATGGCCCGACGACACGCCCGAGCTGCGCGCCTGGTATCCGACGACGGTCCTGGTCACCGGGTACGACATCAACACCTTCTGGGTCGCCCGGATGCTGATGGCCGGGCTGTGGTTCACCGACGACGTGCCGTTCCGCGTCGTCCACAACCACGGGCTCGTCCGCGACGAGCACGGCAAGAAGATGTCGAAGTCGTTCGGGAACGTCATCGACCCCCTCGACCTCATCGAGCGGTACGGCGCCGACGCGACCCGGTTCGCGCTGCTCCGCTCGGCCGCACCGGGCACCGACGTGCCGCTGGCCGAGGAGTGGGTCGAGGGCGCGAAGCGGTTCGTGAACAAGCTCTGGAACGCGGCCCGGTTCGCGATCGTGAACCTCGACGGCCGGCGCCCCGGGGACCTCCCGCCCGACGACCGGCTGGCGCTGGAGGACCGCTGGATCCTCGACACGCTGCACCGCGCCCACGCCGACGTCGACGCCGCGTACGACGCGTACGACTGGCCGGTCGTGGCCCGCGGGCTGTACGGCTTCGTCTGGGACGAGCTGGCCGACTGGTACCTCGAGGCCGTGAAGGGCCGCATCCACGGCGAGGACGCCGTCGCGGCCGAGGACGCCCGCGCGGTCCTGGCCCACGTCCTCGAGGCCGCGCTCCGGCTGGCGGCCCCGTTGATCCCGTTCGTCACCGAGGCGGCCTGGCGGGCGCTGACCGGCGCCGCGGGTGGCCGCGACTCGCTGATGGTCGCGACCTGGCCGGAGGCGGCCGGTCGCCCCGACCCCGCCGCGGCGGAGGCGTTCGCGACGGTCCGGGGCCTGGTCCGGGAGGTCAACCGGTTCCGGTCGCAGCTGCGCATCCCGCCGTCCCGCCGGTTCCCGCTGACGATCGGCGCCGAGCCCGGGGTCCGGGAGGTCCTCTCCGCGCACGCCGACCTCGTCGCGGCCCTCGCCGGGCTGTCGGGGCTCGAGGTCGTCGCGGACCTCGTCGAGGCGGCCGGGACCTCGAGCATCCCGTTCCCCGGCGGACGGGCCCAGGTCGCCCTCGCCGGCGTCATCGACGTCGCGGCCGAGCTCGACCGGCTCGGGCGCGAACGCGAGCGGGTGCTCGCCGAGGCGGCCCGCGTGGCGGAGCGGCTCGAGAACCCGTCCTTCGCCGCGCGCGCCCCGGCCGACGTCGTCGCCCGCGAGCGCGGGAAGCACGAGGAGGCCCTCCGCGTCGCCGCCGAGCTGGCCGAACGGATCGCGGCCCTCGGGGGCGCCGCCGCGTGAGCGACGCCTACGCGCGGGCGCTCGACGCCCTGTCCGCGCGCGGTCCCGGTCGGATGGTCCCGGACCTCGCGCGCATCACCGCGCTGGTGGGGCTGCTCGGCGATCCGCAGCACGCGTACCGCTGCGTCCACGTCACGGGCACCAACGGCAAGGGTTCCATCGTCCGGATGACGTCGGCGCTGCTCGGCGGCGTCGACCTCCGGGTCGGGACGTACCTCTCGCCGCACCTGCAGGACGTCCGCGAGCGGATCCAGGTCGACCTCGAGCCGATCGGCCCCGAGGCGTTCGCGGCCGTCCACGCCGAGGTCGAGCGGCTCGCCGCCCTCGTCGACGGGGGGAACGGCGCGACGGCGGACGACGCCGGTGCGCAGCGCGTGACGTTCTTCGAGGTCATGACGGCGATGGCGCTGGCCCACCTCGCCGACGTCGCGGTCGACGTCGCCGTCGTCGAGGTGGGCCTCGGTGGGCGGTGGGACGCGACGAACGTCGTCCGGGGCGACGTCGCGGTGCTCGGGCCGGTCGACCTCGACCACACCGAGCTGCTCGGGACGACGCCCGAGGCGATCGCGGACGAGAAGCTCGGCGTCGTCGAGGACGGGACCCACGTCGTCACGGCCGCGCAGCGCCCCGAGGTCATGGCGATGGTCGCGGCCGCGGCCGAGCGGGCCGGCGGCGGGCTGACCGTCGTGGGGCGCGACGTCCGCGTGCTCGGGCGGGGTCCGGCGCCCGGGGGGCAGGTCGTCGACGTCGACCTGCACGGACGCCGGCTCGAGGGGCTGCTCCTCCCGGTGCACGGCGCCCACCAGGCCGAGAACCTGGCGGCGGCGCTCGGGGCGGTCGCCGCGCTGCTGGGGCCGTCGCTGGATCGCGTCGCGGACGAGGTCCTCCGCGAGGCCGTCGCCCGCGTCCGCGTCCCGGGCCGGTTGGAGGTCGTCGGGGCCGGGCCGGCCGTCGTGCTGGACGGCGCGCACAACCCCCACGCCGCCGCGGCGGTCGCGGCCGCCGTGGCCGAGCTCGGGTACCGCGACGTCGTGCTGCTGCTGTCCTGCCTCGACGACAAGGACGTCGAGGGCGTCTGCGCCGCGCTCGGCCCCGTCGCGTCCCACGTGGTCGTCGCGCCGGCCCCGTCGCCGCGGGCCGCCGACCCGGCCCGGCTGGCCGCCGTCGCCCGTGCGGTCTGGGCGCCGCGGGGGGTGCTGGTCGAGGTCGCGGAGGACGTGGACGAGGGTCTCGCGATGGCGACCGGCGTGGCCGGCCCGCGGGACGCGGTGCTGGTGACCGGCTCGCTGACGGCCGTCGGTGCGGCCCGTGACCGGCTCCTGCCGCCCGAGGGGACGCCGCTCGCGCCCGGCGACGTCCGGACGCTGGCGCTCCGCCCGGGGGCCGGCGACCCCGGGGAGGGTGCGCCGGACCTCGGTTAGGCTCCCGCGCCCGCGGCCGGTCCCGGCCGCTCCCCGCACCCCACCCGCGCACGGTCCGGTGCGCCCCCGGCAGGACGGAGCGAGCATGGCGGTCGAGTCCACCCTGGTCCTGATCAAGCCCGACGGCGTGGCCCGCGGGCTCGTCGGCGATGTCGTCGGCCGCATCGAGCGGAAGGGCTGGCGGATCGAGCGGCTCGAGCTGCGCACGCTCGAGCGCGCCACGGCCGAGCAGCACTACGCCGAGCACGTCGAGCGGCCCTTCTTCGGCGAGCTCGTCGCGTTCATCACCTCCGGGCCGCTGGTCGCGATGCGCGTGACGGGGGAGGGCGCGATCGCCGGCATGCGGACCCTGATGGGCGCGACCGACCCGCTCCAGGCGGCGCCGGGCACGATCCGGGGTGACCTCGCGACCGTGATCGGTGAGAACATCGTCCACGGCTCGGACTCGGCCGACAGCGCCGTCCGCGAGCTCGGGATCTTCTTCCCGGCCTGAGCCCGTCGCGCGTCGGGGTCGGATCGGCCGCCGTCGTCCACAGGCGCGACGACGGGGCTGGCGCACGGTCATCGGGACGGTGAGGCTCGCGCCCCACCCTCCCGGAGCCGCCGATGCCACGCCCCGCCCCGTCCTCCGTCACGTCCCGCGCCGTCGCCCCGGCGCGCGGTGAGCCCGTCGCCCCTCGGACCGCGCCGTCCGACGGGCGACCGGCCGCCGCGCCCGGGCGTCCCCCCGACTGCGCCCGGTGCCGGCGCGCGGTCCGCGTGCCGACGACCGACCGCGACCGCCTCGACGACCCCGAGGCGGTCGCGGGCCTCGTCGTGCCGCTGCTCGGCGCCGCGGACCGCGAGCACTGCGTCGCCGTGATGCTCGACACCAAGCACCGCGTCCTCGAGGCCATCACCGTCAGCGTCGGCTCGCTCGACCACACCTTCATGTCCCCGCGCGAGATCCTGCGGGACGCCCTGCTGGCGAACGCCGCGGCGGTCGTCGTCGCCCACAACCATCCGTCCGGTGACCCCGAGCCGTCCCGGGACGACGAGCGGGTGACGCGCCGGATCGTCGAGGCCGGTCGGGTCGTCGGCGTCGAGGTGCTCGACCACCTCGTCGTCGGTGGCGGGACGTGGGTCAGCCTCGCCCGTCGCGGGCTCGTCTGACCCGCGGGGGCGCGTCGCGGTCCGGGTGGCCCCGGGGGTCGGTCGGACCCCGCTGCTAGCCTGCGCCCGTTCAGCGGGTCGAGCGGGCAGGACGGGCGGAGGACGCGGGGATGGCGAAGGGCGTCAGCGGGACGCTGCAGTTCCTGGGCCGGGACATGGCCGTGGACCTCGGGACGG
>Ga0208547_1001341_pt1 | contig 13668 bp, 16 predicted proteins | sample DEB08_DNA_5_FD_185501 | JGI IMG/M metagenome (GOLD analysis project Ga0208547, IMG submission 185501) | Aqueous microbial communities from the Delaware River and Bay under freshwater to marine salinity gradient to study organic matter... | ecosystem: Environmental > Aquatic > Marine > Coastal ...
AGTAGAAACAGTTAAAAAAGTAGTGCTAACTATTGGACTAGAGCTCTTCTAAAGAATAAGCCACATAGGTGAATTGTGTGCTGTCTGGATTCCATGAATTAACATTTAATGTTCCTTGTCCACCATAAAATTCGGGTGTCAAATCACTCACCTCTTTTGTCTTTAAATTCATTAATCTGAGTTTGACGCTTTTCCCAAAGGGATGGCTTTGTTTTTGATCCTCTACATAACTGATAAAAACCAATTTTTGATTGTCGGGAGCAATGTGAGGAAACCAATCTGAATAATCGTCAAAGGTTAATTGCTCTTTATTTTTTCCATCTGGTGTCATCCTCCAAAGTTGCATAATCCCTGTTCGAAAGGAATTAAAATAAACATAGCTGCCGTCTGGAGCATATTCTGGACCATCGTCAAGTCCTGCTGCTGATGTCAACCGAATTTCTTTTTTTTGGTCAACATTCATCTTGTATACATCGTAATTGCCCTCTCGAGCTGCACAATACACTATGTCCTTCCCATCTGGAGAAACACCATGCCAATAGGATGGACTTAGTTTTGTAATTTGTTCGGGAATACCTCCTGTCAATGGCATTTGATAAATAAAGGAAGTATGCTCTTCAATTTCATTTTTTCCCGATGAGAAAAAAAGTGTTTTTCCGTCAAATGAAATACCATGATCGTTATTACACTTTTGTAGCTCTTGAGTATCAATAAATGCTAGTGGCTTACCCTCTAAACTGTATTTTTCAATTTTTCCACCACTGTTTATCAATAAATAAGTTCCGTCTGGCGACCAATTGGGTGCTTCAAAATGTCTGTTTTCAGTTTGTAGAAGTATCGACTTACGCGTTGCCAAGTCATACAAATAAAGATGGCTAATTACTTTTTTTCCTTCAGGTATTTGACCAAAGACCAACTGAGCAAAAAGCAGTGTTATAATTGTTTTTTTCATTCTAAATTGAGTTCTATTGACTTTAACTTACTTCACTCTCGTTTTGTGTAATTCCCCTATTTTAGAACAGCTCAATTGTTCCATGATTTGGTTGAGTTGTTTTTTTATCATGGCAATGGTATGATTTCCTCCTGCTGACCCAAGGGCCGCTACTCCATACATAAAACTGCGCCCCATAAAGGTAAAGTCTGCACCTTGAGACAATACTCTTGCAACATCGGCTCCTCCGCGAATCCCACTATCCATCATAATTTTTAATTTGTCTTTGTAAAGTGGCGCTATAGTTTTCAAAGAATCAATTGTCGCTTGACCCACATCAATTTGTCGCCCTCCGTGATTGGAGATGATTACCCCGTCCAAACCCAACTTATAAGCCTTTTCTACATCTTGAATCGATTCTACCCCTTTCAAAACTAACTTTCCTTTCCATAACGTTCTCAAACGTTTTATTTTTTCTTCATCCAAACGACCAGAAAAGGTTGTATCCATAAATTTTGCAAGTTGATTAAGATCCAAGTTTTTTGGCATGTAGGGCTTTAAAGTTTCAAAATTTGGAGTTCCATTTAAAAGAGTTTTAAAAGCCCATTCGGGTCTTTTCATCACTTGAAGCATATTTTTTAATGATTTTTTTGGAGGCATGGACAGGCCATTTTTTATGTCCCTAGGGCGGTAGCCGAAAGAAGGTACATCTGCTAAAATCACTAAAACCTCATAGCCTGAAACAGCTGCGCGTTTCAAAAGATCTTCTGTCACCTTTTCTTCTGCAGGGTGGTATAGTTGAAACCAGGCGTTCCCTTCTGTAATTTCGCTAATGCGTTCTATACTTGCTGTAGTTACAGTACTCAATACAAAGGGAATGTTGTGATCAAAAGCGGCTTGGGCTAAAATTTCTGGTGCCTTGGGCCACATCAAGCCCTGCAAACCGACAGGAGAAATCCCGAATGGAGCGTCATAGCAATGTCCAAAGAGAGTTGTTTTTATTTCAGGTTTTTGATACGGAACAAGGTAGTTGGGTTTGAGCTCAACTTTCCTTATCTGTTCTGTATTTCTCCTTAAATTGACTTCGTCATTACAGCCTCCGTCCAAATATTCAAAAGCAAATTTGGGAATTGTCTTTCTGGCTTTTTCCCTCAAGTCGGGAATAGAAGGATATCTGCTATCAATAAAATTAATGTCTTTTTTCAATCGCCTAGGGTATCAAATTTTACTGTGAACCTTAAAGGTACGGTATCCATAAATAGCAACCACGCAAAAACAGAGCAAAGGCAATGCAAAAGAGACATTGATAGCCCTGAGTCCACCTATGGTTCCAAAATCAATAATCCACCCTTGTAAAGGAGGCATTAGTGCACCCCCTACTATTGCTAAAACCAAACCAGAAGCACCTAATGAGGTATCTTCACCAAGTCCGTCCAACGCCACTCCATAGATTGTAGGAAACATAAGTGACATAAAAGCAGAAGTTGCGATCAGGCAATAGAGCCCTGTAATTGTATCACTAAAAATTACACCTAAAATAGATACTATCCCACCCAAACCAAATAGGGCTAGTAGTTTTTTAGAATTTACATAATTCATCAAAAAGGTACTTACAAATCTGCTGAGCAGAAAAATTCCCATAGCCAAAACGTTGTAATTTTGAGCTTGGGCTTTTGCTATTCCCAAAGCATCCGCATATTGGATGATAAAAGTCCAACACATAATTTGGGCCCCTACATAAAACATCTGAGCCAACACTCCTTCTCTGTAATTTGGATTGTTCCACAGTCGTTTAAAAACAATTGTTGCTGATGTTGTCTGAATTGCCTTTCCTATTTTAGGCATTTTAGCCCCTAATATTAAAATAAAAACAGCAATTACTACAAATCCCAGGATAATGTAAGGTGTGCTGATAACTTCTAGATCATGAGAACGTATGCTTGCTTTCTGGGTGAGTTCCAAAGTATTAAAAAGTAGTTTTCCAGAGGTATCCCGTGCATCTGATTGAAGTTGGGAGAGAATAAAATTTGATGCAATAAACATTCCCAATAAGGAGCCAAAGGGATTAAATGCTTGAGCAAGGTTGAGTCTTCTGGTAGCAGTTTCTGGATGACCCATAGCCATTATATAAGGACTAGCTGTAGTCTCTAAAAAGGCCAGACCAAAAGTTAAAATATAAAGTGAAAGCAGAAAAAAACCAAAGGTTTCATATTGTGCCGCGGGGTAAAACAACAGAGCGCCTATAGCATATAACGCCAATCCCAAAAGAATTCCCTTTTTATAGCTGTAATGCCGTACAAAAAGCGCTGCAGGTATGGCCATGGTAGCATAGCCTCCATAAAATGCCAATTGTACCCAGGCAGCCTTAGCATTGGAAAGCTCCATTAAAGTTCCAAATGCAGCTACCATAGGGTTGGTAATGTCGTTTGCAAATCCCCATAAAGCAAACAGAAAGGTTATTAATGCAAAGGGGAGCAAACTGTCTTTGGATACTATGGGTGTGGAAGGTTTCAACGGTTTAATTATTTTTAAATTCAAATATTTTATCCATCAACATCCATTTGGCACCTTTAGGAGTGTTGGGTAGGGCCTGTTGGTAGTTCCACATGAGTTTTTCCCATTCTTGTACTTTGGGATTGCATGCATCCATTGCGGCTTTGCGATCCAATGAAAAAGACCCGTCTCCCTCTAAAATAAGAAACAATCGATTGAAGACGTGATAGATTTCAGCTCGAACAACTCCCGCTTCTTTTAGGCTATCTAAAATTTCAGGCCAAACCTTTTTGTGGTATTCCACATAAGCCTCAATTCCCTCTGGATCATTTTTTAAATCCAGTGCAAAACAAAATATATTGTGTTGTTCCCCTTGGTAATCCATAACGCTATTTGAGTGCCCGATCTAAATGAACATACCCCCCATCAACATAAATTAATTGACCAGTGGTGTGACTGGATTTTTCTGAAAGCAAAAAAGCAACAGCATTGGCAATTTCTTCCTTGGTCGTCATTCTTTTTTCTAAGGGTATTTTGTCTGTAATGGAAGTCAATTTCTCTTTTGAATTTTCAAAGCTTTCTACCCACTTTTTATAGAGTGGAGTGTAACACTCTGAAACAATAACACTGTTCACCCGAACAGCATAAGGAAGTAACTCGACCGCCCATTCTCTTGTTAAGGCATTTCTACCTCCATTTGCTGCAGCGTATCCTGAAGTACCTCCTTGACCCGTATCTGCAACTTTTGAACTGATGTTTACAATTGCTCCTTTATTTTTCTTTAATTCCGGCAGTACAAGCTGTGCCATTTTATAGTAATGGGCCACATTTTTATGTAAGGAAAATAAAAACGCATCGTAGGTTCCTTTCTCTAAACCTATACTATCGTTAACACCTGCATTGTTTACCAGGCCGTGAATTGTACCATAGTGCTTTAGTATTTTTGAAACTGCTTGCTCACATTGTTTGGGATCTGTTAGCTCTGCAAAAGCATGGCCTACTTCAACACCCACATCCGCATAGTTTTTAACGGCCTTTTGTATGCCTTTGCGATCACGACCCACAATCACAGGTAGTGCGCCCTCTTGAGCTAAGACCGCTACAATTCCCGATCCAATACCCTTAGAACCTCCTGTTACAAGAATGACTTTTTTTTCTAATCCTAAATCCATATTATTACTTATAAGTTATAAAAAGCAATGGCATTTTCACCTAAAATACCAGCTTGAGTTCTTTTATCAAAAGAGGAAATAAAGTTTTGTACCAAACCAAACACCTTTTTGTAATCCGAAGCCAATAAGCAAACGGGCCAGTCTGAACCAAATAATATCCTTTCAGGGCCAAAACAATGAAAAACATGCTCCATATAAGGTGTGAAATCTTCATTTTTGAATCCTTGTGTGGGTGCTTCTGTTACCATTCCTGAAAGTTTACAAAAAACATTTTTATTTTTTGCGAGTTGTTGTATTTGTGAACGCCAAAATTCTGGAATTTCTGAACGGATTGCTGGTTTTGCTATATGATCCAAAACAAATTTTTGTTTCGGGAATTTTTTTACCAAAACTATGGCTGATGGTAGCTGCTGAGGATAAATCAATAAGTCAAAGGTCAGTTGGTATTTTGAAAGCATGGCTATTCCTCTTTGCACCTTTTCTCGGAGGAAATAATCGTCTTCTTCTGCCTGAGCAATATGCCTGAATCCCTTCAATAATGGGTTCTTTGTGAAATAGGACAGTCGTTCTTCTAGGTTGGTATCACAAAGATCCACCCATCCAACAACCCCTTTTATAAATGTGTACTCCTCGGCACATTGCAATAAAAATTCGGTTTCTTGTTCAGATTGATCCGCTTGGACTGCTACACAACCATCTATACCCTGTCCTTCAAGTACAGAAGCTAAATCCTTTGGGAGAAAATCACGCTTTAAAACACCCATAGTTTCATCAATCCAGACATCCCGTTCTGGGCGATACTTCCAAAAATGCTGATGACTGTCTATAATCATTTGAAGCTGATGCACTTTTGCTTTGAAATTCCCAGTCCTTCAATTCCCAATTCTACTTCGTCTCCTGCTTTGAGATAAAGTGGAGGATCCATTCCTAGTCCTACGCCAAAAGGTGTTCCCGTAGAGATGATATCACCAGGGAGTAATGTCATGAATTGACTGATGTAACTCACAACTTGCTGAATGTTAAAAATAAAATCAGAAGTGCTACTGTTTTGCATCATTACTCCATTGAGTTTTAGCCACAGATTCAGATTGTTGGGATTGTCAACTTCGTTTGCAGTAGCAATAAAAGGCCCTAAGGGCGCAAAGGTATCGCAACTCTTACCCTTCACCCACTGACCCGAGCGTTCCAATTGAAATGCTCGTTCGCTAACGTCATTGTGCAAAACATAACCTGCTACATGGTTTAGCGCTTCTTCTTCCGAAACGTAAGAAGCCTTTTTTCCAATCACTACTGCCAGTTCTACCTCCCAATCTGTTTTTTGACTCCCCTTGGGGATAACAATTGGGTCATACGGTCCCACTATAGCAGAAGTTGCCTTAAAAAAGAGTACAGGTTCTTTGGGCGCTTCCATACCGCTTTCTTCTGCATGTTTTGCGTAATTTAACCCAACACATACCAGTTTCGAGGGGCGACATAAAGGAGACCCCCAACGAATTTCATCCGCAACTTTTGGACAGTTCGCTTGATTTTTTTTGAGCCATTCTTCCAGCTTAGATGGACCTTCATTACCAAAAAAAGATTCATCAAAATCAGAACCAAAAGCACTGACGTCAAGTCGTGTTCCGTCTTCGAGTAAAACCCCTGGCTTTTCTGTGTCACGTTTTCCAAATCGAATGAGTTTCATGATTTTTTATTTAGAATTAAGTGTTGTAAATCCACCGTCTATTGAAAAATTAGTTCCAGTGATAAAACGAGCCTCCTCAGAACTAAGATACAAGGCCATATCTGCAATTTCTTGTGGTTCAGCCATTCGTCCAATAGGTTGAGTTTGAGAAAGATTTTCAAACATTTGGTCTTCATTCCCAGGATAATTTTTTTTGATAAAACCATCTACAAAAGGAGTGTGTACACGTGCTGGTGAGATACAATTACAACGTATGTTGTGCTTGACATAGTCCTTAGCGATAGAATAAGTCATGGTGAGAACCGCTCCTTTAGTCATAGAATAGGCAAAACGATCTGATATGCCAACACTAGAGGCTATGGAAGCCATATTGATTACTACACCAGACTGTTCTTTTTTCATAAAGGGAATCACTGCTTTTGAACAGTTAAATACCCCTTTTATATTAACTTGATACAGCCTGTCTAAATCTTTTTCTTCACAATCCTCAATTGTTCCAACATGCGCAATTCCAGCATTGTTTATTAATACAGCGATAGTCTCCTTTTTTGCAATTGCATGAACTACTGTCGTGACTTGTTCAAAATTTGATACATCACAAAGGTGTATTTCTGCTAAAAATCCGAGGTTTCGTATTGTTTCAATCGTTTCATTTGCTGCTTTTTGATCTTTTTCCAGTAGATGAACCCTAGCCCCTTGTTGGGCAAAAGTCGTCGCTATCGCTTTACCGATACCGCTACCTCCTCCTGTGATAAGTACCGTTTTCTTATGAAGTGAAAATTTGTTATTCATTCTCTTTTTTTAAAGTGACATCCCCCTTTTCCAAGGTATAAAATCGTTTTGATCCAATTTCCTTGCACACACTTTTTGTCGACCACTCGCTACCTCAATAAGGTAGTCCAATAATGCTTCTCCACAAGTTTCAATCGAAGAAACTCCCTCGATAACTGTTCCTGCATTAAAATCTATAAGGTCATTCATTTTATTATATAAACTCGTATTAGAAGATACTTTAATTACGGGCACCGCTGGGTTACCTGTGGGTGTTCCTAGCCCTGTTGTAAACAGTATCAAATTGGTTCCAGAGCCAGCAAGAGCGGTAGTTGATTCTACATCATTTCCAGGAGTGCACAAAAGGCTTAAGCCCGGTCGTACCACTTGTTCTGTATAATCCAAAACATCAACGATTGGTGATGTACCCCCCTTTTTTGCGGCACCGGCAGATTTAATAGCATCAGTTATTAACCCGTCTTTAATGTTTCCTGGTGAAGGATTAGAGTCAAAACCAGCACCAAGAAGGCTGGCTTTATGATGATACTCCTTCATTAGTTTTTCAAATTTTTTGGCGTGTTCTAAAGTTTCACATCTGTTGACTAGTTCTTGTTCCACACCATTGAGTTCTGGAAACTCAGATAATACAGCGGCACCCCCTTGACCTATCAAAACGTCAGAGACAAAACCCAAAACGGGATTAGCTGAAATACCAGAAAATCCATCAGATCCACCACATTCTAATCCTACAGTTAATTTACTAAGCGGTGCAGGGACCCGTTTATTCTTGTTGGCCTTGATTAAACCTACAAAAGTCTTTTTTATACATTCAGCTAAATATTCTGGTTCAGATGTACTGTTTTGCTGTTCCAAAAAATAAATAGGTTTATCCAAATGGGGACTGATTCTTCCTACTGCCTCTTGAAACAGGGGAATCTGAGCGTGCTGGCAACCCAAACTCAAAACAGTTGCACCAGCAACATTAGGATTGTTGAGATAGCCTGCTAATAAGTTACAAAGTGCAATAGTGTCCGAAGTAGCTCCACCACAACCTCCTTCATGTGTCAAAAAATAAACTCCATCGATATTGGGAAAAAGGGGATTGTTTTCCTTTTCCTTTTTAACACTCAGAATGGTTTCCTCTAAAAGTTCTTTTTCAGAAGCCCCAGACTGATACTTTTGCACTAATACATCTAAATTGAAAATGCTTTTTTGTGTTTTTTCATAACCCAATGCTCTGAGCATTACTTTTTTTAATTCTTCTATATTTCTATTTTGACAAAAAACTAAAGGAATTACCAGCCAATTGTTTTCTGTTCCTACTTTACCATCAGATCGTGGATATCCTAAAAATGTTTTATTCTTATATTTTTCATACAAAGGAGCTGTCCAGCTTTTATTCTCAGGTTTTGACGTAACGCTGTATTTTTGAGTCTCGTGAGAAAGATTTTGGGTGGAAATCAACCCCCCTCTTGGAATTTTTTTTGTTGCGCGCCCTACAACAACACCGTACATATAAACCTCTTCACTTTTTGAAAATTCTTTTAAAGCAAACTTGTGTTTTGCAGGCACAGTATCAACAAGTCTTACTTTTTCATTCCCATTATTGATAAGTGTACCTTGAGGTAAATCTGTAAGGGCTACCATCAAATTATCACGGGGGTGGATTTTTACTATTTTCGAATTTGGTTCCATTAGTGCTCACAATAAAATTAAGATTATTATTAGTAATAAACCAATTAAGAGACTGAGAATAATCAGGTCAGCATTTTACATTACTTTGTAAATAGAAACTAAACGAAACGGAATGAAATCAGTTGCTTGGGTTTTTATATATTTGGGAAATTTTAAATTTTCGTTATGAGTCCAGGTGGTGTTGCAGTAGTTGTCATTATTACTATGATTGTTGTTCTTTTGGTACTTTTCCGTGATATGATAAATTCTAAATAATTGACATGAAGCGCATTGTTTTACTACTGGTAGTTGTTCTCTCTATCTCTTGTTCAAAAGAATCAAAACAAGAATCAATATTAGATCAATTGGACAGTATCGTTTGGACCCGTGGTACGAATTACAAAATATTTAAAAGCAATCCTTTCCGTCTTATTTTAATTGAAGATGGCACTTGTCTTGAATTCACTGAAAACCCAAAAATGATCATGGAAAATGAATTTCAATACACCCTTTTAGAAAACAGTACCGATACCTTGAAATTGGGGTATAAAGTTACGGGAGAACGACTGAACCATTGTGGTACATTCACTTATTACATAGATGAAAAAGGAGAACTAGTTCGCTCCTATGAAGAATGTAACACTTTCTATCAAACAAATAATGTAACGAATTTCTACAGTGTAGAAAAGGATTTAGGGACATTGTGTCCCGAACTACAAGACTAAACGCAATCTTTAGGCTTTCCAGGTACCTCCATAACGATAACCTGGATTATTGGGTTTGACTTCCAACAAACAACTTTTACAAACAAAAACCCATAGTGTAGGTCTTTTGTACTGGACGCGAAACATCACAGGAAATTCTAACTGACATCGAGCACACTTTTTTTTTCGCATCTTAAACAAGAAAATTGTTCCCTTAAAATAAAATTTAAATTTACAAGAAACTAAACGGATGGAAAATTATCTCGAGTGGGGATATTTAGGACTTTTTGTCGCTAGTTTTTTAGCAGCAACGATTTTGCCTTTAAGCTCAGAACTTTTTTTGAGTGCTCTGTTGGCTGGTGGTGCCTCCTTTGAACTAAGTCTAAGTGTTGCCACACTTGGCAATTGGCTAGGAGGGTTGAGCAGCTACGGTTTGGGGCGTTTAGGAAAATGGAGTGCTCTAGAGCGCTTTTTTGGTTTGCAAAAAACCAAAATAGAGGGGGCGCAAAATAAGATCAACCGCTGGGGAAGTTTTCTCGCTTTTTTTTGTTGGCTTCCTGTAGTGGGAGATCTTTTTGCTGTAGGCTTGGGGTTCTTTAAAATCAATTTTACACGTGTTGCTATATGGATGTTTATTGGCAAGGTACTTCGCTACCTCTGCTGGGGACTTTTGACCCTTTGGGGAATTTCCTTACTTTAATAAAAAAAATGAAACGAAAACCCAATTGAAGTTTTTGGAGAGTGGGCCGATTTGGATAAAGATTTCGGTATGGAAAAAAACCATAAAAATTCCGTTCAACACATGCTGGATTTTGTGCTAAAAGATGCTACACCCTTTTCTTTTATTGATGCAGGCTGTGGAAATGGATGGGTACTTAAAGAAGTGGTTAAAACTTCAAATTGTCAAAAGGCGATTGGAATTGACGGCTCCTTTAAAATGATTCAAAAAGCTAAAAAATTGCATCCAGAATTTGAATACTTCTGTGCTGACCTAAACGAATGGAACCCAGAACAAAAGGTCGATATTGTTCATTCCATGGAAGTCTTTTATTATCTAGAAGATCCGAGAGCGCTCATTCAAAGGATTTTTGATTATTGGCTAAAGACTGCTGGTAGACTAATCATTGGTCTTGACTTTTATTTGGAAAACCAGGTTTCTCATGACTGGCCAGAAAGCTGCGGTATTGACACCATGAAGTTATTTAGCGAAAATGAATGGAGTCAGTTCTTTACTGATGCTGGATTCCACTCGGTAAAAACATGGCGTTTTGGAAAAGAAAACAATTGGGAGGGCACACTTATAGTGACCGGGCTTAAATAAGCTACTCATGATTGTATCTTCCTGGAGCGAGACGTTTACTAAAAAGAGGAAACAAAGAATGTGGAAGCACCTTTAACAAAAAGACTATGAGCTTAAAGGTTTTGGTAGGAACACATACTTTTTTTCCTTGTAAGGTAGCTGCTACCGCTTCTTTTGCCACCCTGGATGCTGATTTTTTCATAAAGGCTGGAACACGATCCATTTGCTCTTGAACACCACTAGCGGTATGAAAATTAGTAATAGTATAGCCTGGACATACTGCTGTAGACTTTATACCCATACTTTTATAATTTAAATTCAAGCCCTCACTAAAGCGATTGACAAATGTTTTTACTGGACCATATAACGTTTGAATCGAGGAAGGAGGAGCAAATGCAGCAACAGAAGAAATCATCATAATATTACCCTGTTTTGCCTTTATCATATCTTTTAAAAATAATTTAGTTAGGGCGATCACAGCGAGTGATAAAACCCTCAAAAAGCGCTCTTCTGCATCCATGGGTGTTTCATGAAAAGGAGTAGCCAGTGAATAGCCTGCGTTATTTACTAATAAAGTAATAGTAAATCCTCTTTGTTGACAAAAATCATAAAGCACTTGAGGCGTTTTTGGATCTTCCAAATCACCTATACAATATTCAACTCTTACTCCATAGGTCTCTCGCAAGGTCTTACTCAGCGCTTCTAGGGGTTCTCTTTTTCTGGCCGTAAGCACAAGTGAAAACCCCCTTTCAGCCAAATTTTTTGAAATTTCTAAACCAATACCAGAGGTAGCTCCTGTAACTAACGCTTGTTTTGTTTCCATTTTATCTTCTTATTGTAAACGAATGTAACGAATATCTTTTACTGGTTTTTGTTTGATTGTAAAATAGAGAATAGAGAATTATCTTTGTTATCAAACTTTTTTAATGATTATAAACACACGTTTCTGTATTCTGTCATTACTGTTCTGCTTAACTGCTTCATCACAGCTCAAAGCGCAAGCGCTATTTAAATCATTTGATTTTCAAATGCCTGAAGAGAAAGCAAAGGAGCTCCTCCTTCAAGAAAGCAAAGCATTAAAAAATCTAGCCTTTGGAAAAGAGACTTCCTATGCCGTAAGAAGAAAGTCTCTTGTTAGCAAAGATGGGAAATTGGTGAGCATCAATTTAGGAAGCAAAAAAAATCTCACCCTTAAAGAAGCTGAAAACTACCTTAAAAAAGGACGTACCTACTTTGAGTCAAACAACTTTAAAACTGTCTATGCTCAAGAAAATTGGTCCAACCCCATTTTAGTTAAAAAGAATCTCCCCTGTATCCGTTTTGTAGATCCAGAAAAAACCGTAGTTGTTGAAATTGATCCAAGAGGTCAAGGGAGTGTATACAATGTCTTTGTTACTTTTTATAACTATGATTGGTTCCTCAGAAAAGCCAGAGGTCAGGAGTAGTTACAAATCTATATTGATTCCCAAGCCTAAAAGTTCTCGAACTTGTAAATCACTGATAAGATCATCATCATACAAAAGATGTAGTATGAAATTCCCAGAAACCTTACTGTTAACTTTAAACCGGATGTTTGCATTCCAATCAAAATCTACGTTTTGAGTTTTTTCTAAATAGTTAACATAAAAGCTAAAATTATTTTCCCAGATAATATTCTGCATGATTTCGCGCTTGAAATAACCTGAAATTAAAGCTCCGAAAAACAGCTTACTCCCCTTTTTAGGGTCAACACCAAAATACTTGTTCCCAGTCGCTAAATTTTCAGTGTATTTTTTTGAAACTACGATTGCACGTCCTGTAAGTGGGGAGAGATTTACTCTAAAATCATTATTTTTCTTATAGTACCATCCCAACCCAGCTTGTAAAATTAGTGGAGATAAAAACCTGGAAATCTGCTCTCTTTTTTCCTCTCCTTCTTCTTTGTAGAATCGGTAACCTGGTAGCAGCTGCGTTTTTAAACTCAATAGACCAGAATAACTCCAGTATTGATTGATTTGTTTTCCTACTAAGGAGCCTATTTCAAATCGATCATCAGCCTTTTTTAAGAATTTATTTCCAGAAATATAGGTTGTCCCTAAAGAAAGTAACAGGTTCGTATCCCATACCAATCCACTTCTGTCGGAATAATTGAAATTGTAATCCAATCCATATAAGAATGTAAGGGCACTCTCTCCACCAGAAATCCAATTGGAAAAATAAGCCTGATTAAAATTAAAACGGGTGTTTCCATAAAATTTCATTCTTTTTCCTCCCATTTCAGACTGTATCACAGCATCAAAAGGAATGGATTCCTCCTCTCCCTCTTGAGCATAGAGACTATTTAAAATCAAACTGAATAGAAAAAAAAGAAAATATTTTTTTGAAATCAAGGGCTGTGATTTTAAGATTGGGTATTGCAAATGTGATTGATAATTATTTCTATCTTGTGTCTAACGAAATTAAAGATAACTATTTTGTTCAAAAACGAAAACATTGTATAAAATGAGTTCTAAAGCATTGCTTTTCATTTTAATTCTGAGCTTAAACTGTGGTTTTTCTCAACCACAAGTCCATTCAAACACTCAAAGTTTAAAAGATAAAGTTACTGCTTTGATGGAAACCGGCATAGAAAATAAAGCCTTTCCTGGAGCTCAAGTTCTCATTTTTAAAAAAGACTCTTTACTGCTCAATGAATCTTTCGGATTTCACACCTATGACAAACAGACCCAAGTAACCAATGAACACCTGTATGATTTAGCCTCTTTAACAAAAGTACTTGCCAGCACTTTGGCTTTGATGAAACTTTACGAACTATATGATCTGGAACTTGATGAACCAGCTTCAAATTGGATTCCATTGCTAAAAAGAAGCAATAAAAGGAACAGTTCATTTAAAGCAATTTTAAGTCATAGTGCAGGATGGATTCCTTACATTACACATCAAAATAAAGTATTTAAAAA
>Ga0208547_1001347_pt1 | contig 13604 bp, 20 predicted proteins | sample DEB08_DNA_5_FD_185501 | JGI IMG/M metagenome (GOLD analysis project Ga0208547, IMG submission 185501) | Aqueous microbial communities from the Delaware River and Bay under freshwater to marine salinity gradient to study organic matter... | ecosystem: Environmental > Aquatic > Marine > Coastal ...
CCCCTGAACGGGAAGAGCCAGTTTAAGGATCGTAGTATATTGCGTTGTCATGTTCTTACCCTCATGCGGCTATGTCTTGCCAGTTTGGATTCTGAGCTGTATTTATATTAACCCAATTTGGGTTTTGTGCATCATTAATATCTTGCCAGTTCGGATTCTGAGCTGTATTTATATTAGCCCAATTTGGGTTTTGTGCATCATTAATATCTTGCCAGTTCGGATTTTGACCGGGGACTATTTGACTCCATATGTGTACAGTCCCTACTTCACCTGTGGCTTCCACACCTGTAGCAAATATGTTTACCCCAAGCCCTACAATTACATCGCCAATAGCGCCAGTAGCTTGAACACCGGTAACCGGCACTCGAATAATTAGGTCTACCGTTACTGTACCAAGAGCTGTAGTCCCTTGAACACCAGTTAGGGCTACGTTTGCATCACCCCCTACCGTTACAGAACCTGTTTCTACAGTTCCAGCTACACCCGTTACGGCGACTATGGCATCAGCATTTACCGATACCGTACCTATAGCACCAGAGGCTTCTAACCCTGCTGGGGTTACATTTGCATCCCCTGATACTGTTACTGTCCCTAGAGCTGTGGTTCCTGCTACTCCTGTGACTGCAACAATAGCGTCAGCCGATACAGTTACATTACCTATAGCACCTGTGGCTTCTAGCCCTGACGGGGTTACATTTGCATCCCCGCTTACCGATACCGCACCTATATTACCTGTGCCAGCAACTCCTGTAACAGCTACTATCGCATCGGCAGCGACACTTACATTACCTATTGCTCCGGTTGCTTGGACACCATCAACATTGACAATGATAAGGGGGGTTCCCCACGAACCTTGCCCCCAACTAGCACGTCCCCAGCCTTCGTATGTCGTCGAAGATGGCATTAGTTATGCCTAAGCAATCCTGATAATGGCGTTAGTAGCATCCGCTGTCGGGAAAGTAATCTGGAAATCACCTGCCGTAGATGTTTTATCACCACCAAAATCAAGCACCGCAACCGCAGGGGTAGACCCACCTGCTTGGTAAATTAAAGCCCCAGCAGCGGTAATTGTCGCCGTAGTCCACGTAGTTGTACCAAAACTAAGAAACGCCGTAGTACCCCCAGTAGTAGGGTTGGTAGAGATAGACAGCGTGTTACCCCCCGCAGTATACCCTGTGCCCGTGACTTCATCAGAACTACCCGTTAAATCGGTATAGCTAGTCGTAGCAGCACCAAAAGTACCCGACGAACCCGATTTAATTAGCGCGATCTTATAAGACTGCGCTGTGTCACTACTAAAATCCATTTCTCCGTCAAGTAATGCTTGCTTGAACGAAGTACACATTGCCTGTGTAATTGCCATGTTAAACTCCTTAAGTTACTGGAACCCGTAATTGTCCTGAACGGAATGCGTCTTCGCGCAGTTTGCCATCCCCAAGATTCTTGAGTAGGCCAAGAGCCTGTAAAAATAACCGCTCATACAGAGCTACAAGATCAGGTTCACCTTTCATAAACCGTATTGCTTCAACTAACGCACCATTCAATAATGCACTGTCAAACTCATCACCTAACCACGTAGTACCTGCGGTAACGATAGATTCAGGGTAATACCCATAATGCAGCTCTACCGAGTACCCACTATCCGGTGTTGGCCCAACAATAAACGCATCGTCGTTAAAGTAAGCGTAATGCACCGGTAAACCAGTAGAAGTGGCGTTAGGGTATGCTTCGCGTATGAAGTTAACGTCTTTGTTAATCAAGTACGAATAGTTACCACTGCCATCAATTACGGCTAACGAATACGACCATAAAAAATCAGCCGGTGTGTCTAGGTATTTATTATCTGTGGTCAACGAGCCAGTAACGTTTTTACGTAACGCAGGTATCTGTACAGTATTGTATATCTTCTGTTCCGACTGTTCAGTGAACAAAGCGAGTTGGTCATCTGTAAAAGTTGTTTCACAAATGTCCTGAATGTCTGCTTTAAGCTGCGTGTAATTCATGGTTTAAGCCATCGGCCCTCGACACATGAAACCTTTAGTCGCAGCGCCAGCACCGCGCATCTTAACACCGGACGTTTTAACGTCTTTCATGCTTGGCTTGGGGCCATAAGACTTAACACCTTTGTCTTTATGTACTTTTACTTCATCCATGCCAAAAACGTTTTTAGGGTTATACATCGTACTACTCCTATGTAATCGTTATTGTAACTGTACCTACTGATCCAGTAGCCACTAAGTCGTTAGGGGTTAGACCAAACGGATCATTTCCGCCACCTACAGGGTTCCAACCCCATTGTATATCTCTACTACTATAAACTCCTGACGTACCTAAACTTCTATCTGGTCTAGGATTTCGTATTGCCTGTGGATCACTGACCGGAAACTCACCTAGTTTAAGCTGTGGTTGACCCGGATTCCAACATTCGGGGCACGCTTTTATCTGCGTATCTCTATCCTTAACAATTAAACTTTTTAACTCTTTTAGTTTGTACTGGAACCCACACACATCGCACATGGCGATGGCTTTCTTATCAGAAGCAAACCGCGTACCCATTGTTAGATCCTACCTGCGCGAGGTACAAACCTGATCGGGGCTTTTTCTCTGTCTTCTCCTGCCGCAAGTTCAAACTGTTCTTCGTACGCTGCTTTAAGCATAGGTACTCTTTCCATAAACTCAGGAACTTTCATAGCAATATGGTAGGCCAGACCCGCTACTAAACACGGAAAAAACCTAAAATTCATGTCGGCTGTCTCGATACCGTTACCTGCGTCTTGTACACGCCGCATACGCCAATAAATTATCTTGTAACTCTCAACATTGTCCGGGACGGGCCATACAGTTACCGAGGGGACTTGTTCCCAGTACGCTGGTATAGCGGTACCACCCACGGTATGCGTCGCTGCTGTGGTGCCCTGCTGGCCTCTAAAGCAGTTCTGTAACACGTTACCGGTAATGTAACTGTAGTTAATAATCTCGTTCTCTAACTTGATAAACCCCGCAGGAGGTAGACCAGCCACCCCACTTAGCGTGATTGTCGTATCTGTGCTGGATGCGGTAGCAGCTAACGTAATACCTGTCGGGTAAGTTTGCCCGCTGTCCCTGTGCACGACGATTTGTATAGGACGAGCCTGTGTTATTTTGTTGGGTATTGACGAGTACGTACTGATACTAATCCGACTCAATGTTAGGTCAGATTGCGTAGTCTGATTGTTCGCACCCGTCCGAATAGAGTGTTCCAGTAGGTCAATGGTGTCGTCCGGTAAAGCGTACGTAGACTGTCCTTGCACAAGATCCAGTGATCCCTGCTCGATAGTCCACATATTAATGCCACGGTTTTGCCACTCAATCGTCATCAGATTCATAGAGCGACGTGCAGTCTGTAGGTCATACCCAGACCGTAGCTCCCGCCCAGCGCGTTCCCACGCCTCTTCAGCGATGTCTGTGAACGGCATATTAAATGCTGTTGTGCCTGATGTAGCCATTATTTTTTCCAGCCGTTTCTAGCTTTTTCTTTAGCCTTCTTGGATAAATCCCCGTAGTGATACAGTTTTTTCGATGTTCTAGACATGTTTTTGCCTGTCATCAACGTACCATCAGGGTGTTTGTGCATCCCACCTTTATGTTCTGCACCATCCTTGAAGTAATGTTTTACACCTTTAGCCACTTCGTTTCTTCCTACGTAGCGGTGTTACACGCTTCGGTTTACCCGCTGGTTGACCCAGTTTCTTCTTCTGGGCTATCCGTTTGGTCTTCTCCGCTTTGGTCATTTCAGAAGACGTTTTAGGTGTCTTGGCAGATACCCGCTTTGTAGGTCTACAATACGGTGTACCACGCTTTTCACCCTTGGTTCGTCCACAGTCTTTACCGGTACGAACGTCCTTCCAGTCTTCTTTAAACCAACGTTTTAGGGCTGCACCCTTTGCGGTCTTTCTAACGGCCACTCTTATTACCCCAGTTTTTAGCGCCTTTCTTGCGGCATTTCGCAATAGCGCCTGAAGCGTAGGCGGACGGAAAGACCTTATAACGTGACTTAACCTTGTTATAACACGCGTCTTTAACCGAACCGCCTTTTTTGTAGTAACAGCGCATTAGCTATCTCATTTTGCAAGGCTTCACGCCCTTCTTTGCTATACCAGCCCCACGAACTTTGCCGCCATAAGTATACTTAGCCACATTGCCGCCTTTCTTCATGGCAGGTTTTTTCTTCTTTCTGTTTTTAGCGTTTAGATACTCACGCAAAGTTTTATATCCAGAGGCTTCCAATTCTTCTTTAGTAACGGCGGCTTTCTTCATACCGTCTTTACCGATAAAGGTGTCTGACCCTTTTCTTCTAGCTTCAGCAATAGATTTTGGGTTTTTTTCAGCAACCATACCCGCAGCAGTAGCGGACTCTCTACGCATCATATCTGCTGGCCCAGTTTTAGCTTTACCATCTACATCTATTTTAGGTATCTTAGGGGCAGCTTTTGGAGCTGGTACAGACGCTTTTTTGGCTTTCATCTCTTGGCTTTCGTTAGGCCTACGTGTACCCGTCACACGAGTTTCGGTGTCCTTAACTTTCATACCTGATGGTAATTCTTCTGGCTTTTCATCTTTACGGAAAGCTCTACGCCGACTAGCTTTACGTCCAGCCACCGGCTTTTTCTTGTCTTTACTCCTAAACATATCAAAAAGTGCCATATTTATGCCCCTTTCATACTTACCATTTTGGCTTTACGAACGCCTTTGGTAGCACAACCCGCTCCACGGACTTTCCCGCCTTTCTTCATGCGGGGCATAGCTTTGTCCATAGACCTGTTACCAGCAAACTTTCGCTTGCCCATAGCTTTTTCCATACCTTCGCTTTCGTCACGACGAGCTTTCATACTTTGCATTTTAGGGCCATTGCGCGCACCCATAGACTCGTCTAAACGGTCATTGTAGCCTTGTTTTCCCATACCCATTGACATACCACCAGCTTGGTATTTCTTCATCCCTTTCATCTTATCTGCCTCTATGTAATCTTTGCCTACTGACTGGGGTACCCCAGCTTTTCTGGCAAATTTAGGGTTATTAGCCACTGCGGCCATAAAATTGTGTTGTTTCTTGCTTTTGCTAGGCATCAGCAGTTCCACTTCCGTAAACTTTTATTGATCCTGCTATTCGGATCATTCGCTGTTTTAGCACTAGTATTACGTTTCTTCATACCTTTCATGCGAGCACAGAAGGACTTGCGACGTTTGGCGGCTTTAGAACCTTTTTTCAGCTTGCTTGGCTTCGTAGTAACAGCAGTTTTTAGCTTGCTGCCGGGGTTAGCCTTACGATAACTAGCAACGCCTTTTTCGTTCAGACCGCCAGACTCGCTCTTACCTTCCTTGCGCGTCCACGCAGGGGATTTAGATACTCCCCCACCTGCTTTGTAGTAGGCACGCATCTGCGTTACCTATAGAAAACAGTCGCTGCTGTACAAGCAGTAAAGGTCGAGATGTAAACGTCATCAGGACATCGGATACCATCATCGGGGATATTGACCGAATGCGTAGAACTTGCACTGAAGTCTAGATCTAACACTGTATTCCCACCGTTACCATCAGTGACAGTAATACGAGGAGAACCAGTAGTAGTCAGGACTTGAAGCTGCGTAATACGCGCAGGGCCAACACCTAATGATCCGGTTCCTGTAATCCGTTTTGATTGGATATCAGAACTAGACATTACCTACTCCCTATGGCTGTACCGCAGTGTTGTAGGCTTGTGCGTACAGAATCGTGATAACTGCTTCCCCAGCGGTGGTTGCTGCACTTGCCGTTACAGTAAGTTTCAGATCAGCCGTGCCAGTGTTTGCCCATGCGTTCGTGCCACCACCTTGAGTGGTAACAGTCTTTAGGCCAGCAGTTGTACCGCTTGCAAGGGTATTCAGAATCGTAGTAGCTCCACCAACAGTATCACCAACGCTAATGTTGGTAGTAACGTTAGCTGCTGTAGCTAAATCTACAACTACGTCGATAATTTTAGAGTTTGCAGGAATAACCATGTCAGTTGATCCTGCTGCAATTGCGCCACCGGAAAGATCCATTGTGTGCGTCTGCATCATGACAACATAGCCAACGTTGGCTACATCACTACCTAACGTAGTTCCTACAGTGTTGCGGATGTTACCAGCCCGGATTGGGCCAGAAAAAGTTGTGGTACCCATTGTAATCTCCTGTCTTGGGTTAAGTCTGCTTTCGCAGTCAGGACTTACTTTATACTACAGAAAAAAGAAAGGGGCAACATGTGCCCCCTCTTATGTACCCGCGTTTATGCGCCGGGAGAACCAAAGATTCCGAGTGGGTCAGAAACCCCAAAGGAATATCGCTCTCTAGCTTTGTAGCGCGAGTTGCCAGTATCGAAATCAGCATCCATAGACGTTGACATCGGAGTACGGACAAAGTGCTTCAAACCGTTAGGTACGTCAGTCATTAAGAACCACGCATCTGGGTCAGTCAGATAGTGGTTAACTGCGTATCCTTCAGGGATAGAGCCGTTGTTACGGAGTGCGTTGATATCGTTATCCGCAGTACCAACACGTCCTTCAGTTTCTAACAAACGAGTTGCTACGAACTGGAGGTTGGGTGGGATAATCAGCTTGCGAGGCTTCGCAGCGATCAACAGGCTTCGCTCATCAGTCCAACCAGCAATCTGAATAACAGCCGCTTCCAAAGAAGTTTCGTTAAGATCAGCCGCTACAGCGGGACGGTTTGAGTTAGTGCCACCAGATACAAGTGGGTGTGCCGTTGAGCAAAGCGTTTGGCCGTCACCGTAAGTGGTTCCAGCAGCAAAAGCGTTGTTCAAGATGGTAGCACCTTTAACTTGCTTGGTGTATGCCATAGCACGGGCGAGAGCCTTGGTATAACGAGCAGACAGTGAGTCATACAAGTTATCTTCGATAGCTTCTTCAGTAATACTGAAGCCCATCGCAATCGTCTCGTGCGTGTAGCGTGCACTCCATGCTTCCTGTGCATTGTCATATTCGATGGCAGAACCTTCGTTTTTGACAGGTGCGGCAGAGAAGCCGGACAGTTTAGTTTCTTCCTCAAAAGAGCGATCAGAAGATTCTGTTTCAAAAATCTCCTTCGTCTCTTCACCGTACTTCGCATACTCTAAACCAAATAGAGCGTTCAGACCGGGGAGGAGTTCTTTCAGTAATTGGGCGCGTGAAATTGCCATGTTATACTACTCCTTATACGCCAGTTGCGTTTTGATACTGGTGCATACCCCAGTTCCACTTCACGATAACCTCTACGAAGGCATCAGCGCCAGTAGCCGTTTCGGGCACAACGTCAATGATTCGGATAGGCTGCGTAGCAGTGGTAGCTGTAGTAGAGCTGATAGAGATTTTAGAATCCCCAGTAGCAGTACTTCCAGCGGTCTGGATGAGCACAGAGTTATTACCTACAGCAGTTCGACCTACTGAAGCGATGTTTGCAGTGCCAGCAGCGGTTACTGCGACCTTGAACAACGCGTCGGGGTCGTCTACAACGTAGGCAACGATATCACTAGCAACGGTGCCAGTGGGATAGTACTGACTGAACAATTGATACCCAAGCGCAGGGCTTGTGTAAGAACAGCCAACGAAAACGCCAACGGGGGTGGCCGTAGCAGTACCAGTGTCTTTTTCGATAGTACCGTCATTGATTAACTTTACAACATCACCGTTAAAGATGTTTGCTGCGTAGCCAGAAGCAATGGGGAACAGTCGAGTAGCACCAGCAAATACCCTTCCACCGACCAAGTTGACCGGCTTCAACCCGTAAGGGGCTGATACAGTTGGATAAGCCATTAGAGACTCCTCAAATTAAAGTTTAAGTTCCTTTACCAAAAGTAACCTTTGTCTTCCGCTCGTTGAATAGCGGCATACGCGGGTCGTTTTCTCGCATGAGGTTATTGTCTACGGAATGGATCTGAGCATCATTTTGTTGTTCATAATGCTCGTTTCGTTCTTCCGACAACTCTATAGGGGCTTTACATAACATCAAACCACCAATCACGACATTGTCTTTAAACCGTTCATTTTCAACGGTGACCATCGTAATTTCTGGGTGATCTTCTGCTCTGACAGGCTCCCAACCTTCACGGAGTTTAGAAGAAACATTCATGGCATCAACTTGTCCTTGAGTGCTCACACGTACCCATTTAAAGGCGTATCCGTCTTCCGCGGTGGGTGAAGGCAGAACTTCTGGTCTTGTCCAACCTCGTTTACGGACAGTCTTTTCACGGGTGGTTTGCTCTCTATCTAATCTATTTTGCGCCATTATTGTTTCCTCGCGTCTAACGCCATTTGTGTGGCGTATTGTTTTGGTGTTAGTCCTAAACGTTTTGCAAGCGTAAGCTGCGTAGGCGTAAGTGTAACCTTCTTTGGGGCTGTGCTTCGCGTTGCGGGAGCCACCACGTTAGATTTTCTTTTCGGTTTTTCGACTGTTTCACCAACTTCATCCTCGAATTGATCGGGAAATACTTCTCGCATGCGAGAGTCTATGCTCTCGTAGTATTCATTGCTCTGGGGGTTTACCCCGAGTTTGACAAGTTTCGTATGCAGTCCCAGCGCAAAACTTGTCATTTCATCGTCTTGTCCGAACCACGTATTGGACGCTGCCCAAATGTTAGCCCTTTCATCGACGGGTGCCGGAATGTCTTGTTGTACATCTTCCCCTGTTTCTACAGGAGTTTCAACCTCTTGTAAAGTTTCGGGTTTTAAGTTGTTTAACCTATCCGCTTTAATTTTAGCGTTGGTTAGTTTTTCTTGTGCCTCGATCAGCTTATCAGCATCACCAGCTTCGTACGCTTGTTTGTACTGGCGTTTAGCTATAATCATCTCACCAGCAGCGGTCTTCTTAGCTTGTTCTAGAAGGGCTTCCTGATTTTGAGTGACAGTACCTTTAAGTTTTTTATTTTCTTCGATAAGTGTACGACTGAATCTTTCTAACTCTTCCCGTTGACGAGCTTCTTCATGTCGTTGAGCAGTAAGTTTAGCGATTCGCTTATTAACTTTCTTTGAGTAACCATCTAATTCGTCTTTCGTAGGTTCCTCGGGCAAGTCCTCATCACTGTCGTCTTCAGCAACTTCTTCTACTTCAGCTTCTGCTTCAGGTTCAGACTCAACTTCCTGTTCTGGTTCACCACCAGACAGATCAATCTCAATGGCGCTAGAGCCTTCGACTTCAATCTTCTGGTCTTCTTCCTGCTCATCAGGGAATTTAAATTCTACTTTTTGAAAGGGCATACCTATCTCCTTATGCGCGTGTTACACCACGGGGGTCGGCCACAATAGCCTCGATAGAATCATCATTCATTAGACGATATTCAACCCCACCAACTTTAAACCTAGTACCCGTATTCATACGGAACATTACATAATCCCCCGGCTTACACCACGGGCCTGTCGGGAACCGATCCTCGTCAGAATAGGCTTGCTCGCCCATATCCAACACCAGACCGATTATCGACATAATGTGTTCTTGGCTTATTGTGTTTGAAGATTTAAGCAGTCCGGTATCCCCAAACGTCTCTTCAACTTGTGGTAACGCGACAAGCACCCTGTACCCTACAGGTTTCGGTAATTGCGCTTCTATGTCCTCTTGCGACAGCATCTCTTCAGGTGCTAACGTTTTTATTGCTTCACTCATCATACTCTTCCATATTGCGTGAGAGGTCTTCTACATATCCGATACAGGTTTCGAGACCCCGAACCATACCTGTAACTTCCTTGTACTGGGAAAAATCTTTTGCTCCCCCATTACCAAGAAACTGTAGTGCTGCGGATTTATCCTCCGTCAGCTTATCTTTAAGCACGTCAAATACGGTTTTAGCCATTACTGACCCTTGTTCTGTTGTTCAATCAATCGCATAAGCTCTAAATCTAACTTCTCTTTGTTGTTTTGCTTATCAATCGCAATCTTGACCCCTTCTTTCTGGGCCTCAATAGAGAGTTCTTGTTTATCTAGCTTAAGTTGTTCCACATCTAGAGCAGCGTCTACTTGGTCTTTTTGGACTTTACGCTGTTGTTCCGCTTGGCGGAGCTGTATATCAGCAGCATCTTTTTGAGCCTTACGTTGGATTTCTTGCTGCTTTAGTGCCAGTTCTTGCTGTTGTAACTGGAATACAGGGTCTTGCGCTTGCTGTTGTGCTTGCGTTTGTGCATCTTGTTGTTGATGTGCTTGTGTTAACTGAGTGCCAGCCTTCGCCATCAACTGAGCTAAAGTAACTTCTATACTTTCAGGAAGTTCTTCGTTTGGTGCAGGGAGAGGTGCTCCCAGTTTTTCTTCCATCTGCTTACGGTATTTAAACCCTAAGTGTTGCGCTAAGTGCGCTTGCAGAGCAGCCATAATAGCCTGTCCCTGTGGATTTTGCCCGATCATCTGAGCGACCATCGGGTCTTGCATAAACGCTTGGTGCGTCGTTATGTGCGCGTCGTGATCTTGATATATAAACGCTTTAAGCGGTTTGCCATTGAGCGCATCCATATTCTCACTAACCGGATCAGTCGGTTTAAGGTCGTCCTGAGTTGGGACAAGTTTATCTGCATTCTTAACTCCTAATACCTCGATCATCTGCCTGTGTAACTGTGGCAGGTCGTAGATTTGCGGGGCGCTCTGCGCCATCTGTAATACCGCTTGGTACTGTACAACCCGCTGGGCCATCGTTGATGAGTTAGGATCACTGACGGGGATTACATCCACCATCATGTAGTCTGCTACCCTCGCACTGACCTGCCCCCGCATGGGGATATAATCGTACTCAGTAGGCGCATACTCCGACATGATAGCCTTGAGCATCTTGAACTCTTGCTTCATCGCGTAGTGAACACGGGCCTGTACCGCAGCCATAGGTTTAAGCGTACGTTCTAACAACGCCAGCGTCGTTCCTACCGGAGCGTTAGCCGACATGTCAGATATATTCATATCACTGATCGCCCCTAACCGACGACCTTCAGTAGTGATCTGGTTCAACAAGGCTAATAGAGTTTGGCTTGGCTCCTTATATGGAAGCGGCATAATATTGTCACGGATACTTCCAGACGGTACATCCACATCTTTCCATTCACCCGGCTCAATGGGTGAGTCATCACCTTTGATCCTTAAACCACGGGATTTCAACCCTCCGGGTAAGTTAGACAGCGTACCGGCATCAACCAACTGACGGATAAGTGAAGTACCTGCACGGGCGTACCCACCGATAATGTGGATCAAACCAAGACCGTAGAACCCAAACCCCGGCACGTATACATAGTGCACGAAGTGCTGACGCTTCAACATCAGCGGGTCTTCTTCGCTCCAGTTACGACGTATCGCTAGGACGTTACCCGTCCCTCTTTCAATGGTAACGACATAGGGCTTGGCAATCTCGTCATCATCTTCATCAATGCCATCAATAATGAGATCCGCGTGTATCTCGTAAACTGCATATCGATCATCGTCGGTGATAGAATACCCGCCTTCTTCAGCCTTTCGCTTCTCAATATCTGTATGGAACGGCTGTGGGTCACCGAGGTCTACCTCACGGTAGAACCCCATCGCTTGTAATTTCTTTAACTCGTTCTTGGTCTTCCGCATGACGTGCGTAACACGTTCAGCAGTCTCAATATGGGACGCACCGTAAGGTACAATCACGTCTTCCGCAGGGATGTATATGGCTACCTGCCGCCCCATATTCGGGTCAAAATACACCTTTTTAAATGCCGAACCAGCCAATCCTAGGCTATATAGCAGGCGTTCATGCTCTGGCCGATACTCCACCATCCGTTCGGTCAGTTCATAGTTCATATCCGCTTTTACTCTATCAGCGGCTTCAGCTTTATCTTGTGTCTCTTCGCCTAATATCTTTACACGAACAGGGCCAGCGGCTGGGAAAGTCTCACTCATTGTTTCCGCTTGGAAACGTATGGCGGCTTCGGCCAGTACAGTAGAGTAAACCCCGCAGGCACCGTCCCACGGATCTGTACGCTCTTCGTACTTGAACCCTAATACATCTAGTCCTTTGACAAACGTATCAGCCCAATCTTTTCGGCTATCGGTATCAGCATCGATAAGCCCAATTAAATCCTGTGCCAGTCCTTGCAACTCGTTATCGTCTAATGCTTCTGCAAGGTTTGCATCAAATGCCATCAGGTCTACTTCGTTGGCATCTGGTATTAACGTGATCTCCATACTACCGTCAGATAGCGTCACCATTTCTGGGTCAACAATCTCGATCTCTAATGCACCACCTTCAAGTGCATCGTCCATCATCTCACCCTCAAGCAGATCGTCTATACCCTCTGGTGCTGCATACAAACCTTTTTCAATAGCCATAATTTATACTCTTAGTAGTACCCGCCGCGTCGTTGTTTGAAGTAACGAATCTCGTCAGGTTCGTCAGTTGGTAAGCGTATGAATCCACCTTGTCTAAAACGCATCAGTGCCATAACAGTCGAATCCACTAAGTCATCATGGCTCATAAACGGGAATCCAGCAATCTCCTCGATCACTTCCTCTGCCCATCGAGTTTCAGGTACCCATACAAGACCTGATGCTACAATATCAGCGACAGAATTTAAACGCGCTAGTTTATCACCAGATCCTCTGTGAGGGGTATATTCTTGCACGGGTAGTCCCATACGCCGCATCTCTTGATACAACGCTGTACCCGCGCTCTTCTTCTCCACAATAAACGAATCGGGTTCCCAGTCCGCATACTCTTCCATCGCCAGCTCTTTAAGCTCGGGGAACTCTAATCGTTTTTTAATGCTGTTAAGTAAGATGATGTGGTACGCGTCAACCTCTTCATTAAAGAAAACACCCCACGTCGTTAGTGCCGTAAAGTCAGCGCGATTATGTTTTTCTGCCGCAGCATCAAGAGACATAATAATATATTCGCAGTTAGGCGGATCTTCTCGTTCCCAATGCTGCCACCACTCACGCTTAACAAGTGCAGCCTCTTCCGCTGTTGGTTCCTGCTGGTACTGTGCATTCCACTGAAAGACAGGCATTGATGCCTTAGTCCGTAGCAAAGCGTCTAAATCAAAAAACTCAGGCCACAACGGTTTTTGTATGGGTTTACCTGCTTTATCTTCAAGATCTAGTATCGCAGGAAATTCAATTACCTCAAACTCATCAGCCCGTTCGTTCTGGGTCATATCCCTAACCACACGCCCTGTCAGGTCATCCATGTGCCATCGGGTTTGGATAATTGCTACCCGTCCCCCCGGCATCAAACGTGTTCGTGCACCGAACGTATACCACTCGTAGGCTTTCTCAAACACTGAGAAGTTACCGTTAATCACATCCTGCTCAGAGTGCGGATCATCGACTAAAAGCAGGTCAGCGCCTCGTCCAGCCAACGCAGAGCCAACACCACAGGCATAGTACTCTCCCCCTACATTAGTATTCCAACGCCCAGCAGACTTAGAATCTGCGGCTAATGCAACGGTAGGGAATATAGATTTATAAGCATCCACAGATATCAAATTACGGACTTTTCGACCAAAATCGACGGCCAGATCGGTGGTATGTGACACCATCATGACCTTTTTATTGGGGTTCCGCCCCAAAAACCACGCCGGGAAGAATATAGACACTAGTTGTGATTTTCCGTGGCGGGGCGGG
>Ga0208547_1001353_pt1 | contig 13565 bp, 13 predicted proteins | sample DEB08_DNA_5_FD_185501 | JGI IMG/M metagenome (GOLD analysis project Ga0208547, IMG submission 185501) | Aqueous microbial communities from the Delaware River and Bay under freshwater to marine salinity gradient to study organic matter... | ecosystem: Environmental > Aquatic > Marine > Coastal ...
AATGAAATAAAGCCCCCATCTAGACTTTAGAGGGGGCTTTTTGTTATGCTTCATTTCATGCTAAAGGTCTTGATTCCAAAGACAGAAGTAAACCTGAACGAGATGCGAGTACGCACACACCTGGCTCGTGAGACATATATAGACAAGATGGTTAAATATGGAATTTTACCTGTATTTGCAACAGCAAATATGACAAATAGGATGTATGAGGAATTGGAAGCAATGACGTCGGGGCTACTACTCATGGGAGGGCTTGATATCACTCCCCAGATGTACGGCCATGAGCCTCATGAACAATTGAAGGCGACGAACAAGAATCAAGATGAGTTTGAGCGAAGAATGTTTCAACACGCATACGAGGCCGGTAAGCCAATTCTTGGTATCTGTCGAGGGTGTCAGATGATTAATGTTTCAATGGGAGGAACATTACATCAGCATATCCCTGACCTGACTGATCTCCATCATGATAAAAGTGATGGTGGTGGTAATTACGACACCGTTGGGGAGGTGTTACATCCTGTCGAGATTCTTTCTGGTACAAAACTCCACACTCTCATGGATGGCCTTGATCACGTAGTAGTTACATCTGGTCACCATCAAGCGGTTGATCGGGTTGGTGAGGGCTTGCGCGTGACCGCACTATCGCCAGATGGAATTATTGAGGGGATAGAGTCAACAGATCCAAGCTGTTTTTGTTTTGGGGTCCAGAGTCATCCGGAGGTGCAGGCAGAAAGTTTCTTCGAACCATTGTTTGCGGAATTTGCACAAAACGTTACCCGCTACGCGCACGATAGTGAGCCGTATGTGAGTTCGGTATAATACAGACATGTTTTTATCTGATCGAGACATTAAGGCAGCACTTAAGAGCGGGGAGATCGTAATTAAACCGTTTGAAGAAAAGCGATTACAACTTGCTAGTTATGATGTGACACTTGGGAATGAGTTTGAGGTTACTGATCGGCACAGTATTACTATTGTTGATCCAGCACGTAAGCAATATCCAGCAACCCGTAAGGTGATCATTGCTGATGATGAGTATTTTGTATTACACCCAGGTGAAAATGTGTTAGGTAAGCAAAGAGAATTCGTCGGTGTGGATCACAAACACCTCATGCTTTTGTCTGGGAAAAGCAGTCTTGCGCGTATTGGTCTTGTGGTGCACAACACGGCTATGTTGTTTAATCCTGGTCATAAATTTTACCCAACCTTTGAGCTGGTAAACACCAGTAATGTTCCTATTATGTTACGCCCTGGTATGGAAATTGCTCAACTCCTCTTCGCAACACTCACCAGCGAGACAGAAAAGAAGTACCCGGAAGTTGGGCGCTATGATGCTGAGAACTCTTCACATTTTACGCCGAAGCGGGGAGACGAGACCACGTCTCAAATGTAAGGAGTATCCCTTCAGAAGAGGTTTCTTCTCTGGAGCTAGTAAGTTCCCAGTCATTCTTATTCCAAGCAGGGAAGTAGCTATCACCAGTGAACGTGTCATGGATTTTGGTGAGGTAGAGCTTATCTGCTTGAGGTAGAAAGATCTCATAGAGCGTAGTCCCGCCGATAATAAAAACCTCGTTATCTTTGTTCGTGTATTTATAAACATCTTCTGGGCTGTGAATGATTTCACAGCCGGGAGCTGTATATTCTGACTGTGTGGTTAGGACGACATTGGTTCGCTTGGGAAGTGGTCTACCAATGCTTTCGTATGTTTTTCGGCCCATTACTACTGTATGGTCCCTGGTGGTTTTTTTAAAATGCTTTAAATCTTCCGGAAGATGCCAGGGTAGCTGGTTTTGATTTCCAATAAGGCTATTTAAATCCATCGCAGCGATAAGAGAAAGCATAAAATTTATACCCCCATAGGGGCTTTAATTCTTGGGTGATGTTGGTAGTTCTCGAGTCGGGCAAAATCTTTAATTTCAGATTTATCCTTAAAGTTTTTGATATTAATGTCAGATAACTTTTTAATATCTGGATTAAGCCAGAGTGTTGGTGGTGCAAAAGCTTTGCGTGACAATTGTTCTTTAACTTGATCCATGTGGTTGTGGCAAATGTGACTATCGCCAAAAGACATAATAAGTTCATCTGGTACGAGATCGGTGATTTGCGCAACGATATGTAAAAGTAGTGCATAGGACGCTATGTTAAAGGGGACACCAAGGAACATGTCGGCACTGCGTTGGTACATGTGTATCGAAAGCTTATTCCCCGCAACAAAGAATTGAAAAAACATGTGGCAAGGCGGTAGTGCCATCTGATCAAGCTCACCAGGGTTCCACGCAGATACAATAAGTCGTCGATCGTGAGGGTTAGTCTGGATCCGCTCAACAACATCGCCAAGTTGGTCGACCGTTGTCCCGTCTGGTTTCTGCCAGCGTCGCCATTGCACGCCATAGATCCTACCAAGATGGCCTTCGTACTTTGCTTTGTCCTTCCAGTAATCAGCATTCCCATTGGCTGTCCAGATGTTGCAGTCTAGACGAGTGAGTTCGTTATTGTCTTCAGATCCAGAGATAAACCAAATGAGTTCCGTGGCAAGCACGCGAAATGCTAGTTGTTTGGTTGTTACTGCTGGAAATCCGCCACTCATTTTAAATCGTAGCTGTTGGCCGAATAGCGCACGGGTTGGACCATATCGTGCTTCACGGTCATTCCCCTCATCTAATATTTTTTGTAGTAGGTTGTGGTAGTTTTCCATCACGAACGATTATACCAAAGGGCGTGGTATGATAATCCCGATGAAAGGGTATGAACAAATAAAACACCAAGATGCTGATGCGTATAAGGCGCTTTATGGTGAAATACAGCGTCAGGCAGAAGGATTAGAGCTTATTCCTTCAGAAAACTACGTTTCTGAAGCGGTCCTAGAAGCTGCTGGTTCAGTATTTACTAATAAATACTCAGAAGGATATCCTGGTAAGCGATATTATGGAGGACAGGAATTTACCGACCAAATTGAGAGTTTGGCAATCGAACGTGCCAAAGAACTATTCAACTGCCGGTTCGCAAACGTGCAGCCTCATTCGGGTTCAAACGCAAACTTAGCAATGTACTTTGCTCTTCTTGAGCCCGGTGACACAGTGCTTGGTATGGATCTTTCTCACGGAGGTCATCTGACCCATGGTCATCCGGTAACCTCGATCACAAAATTCTTTAATTTTGTGCGCTATAAAATGAAGGATACTGAAACCGGAGAGATTGATTTTGATGAACTTCGAGCAGTAGCGTTAGAACATAAGCCAAAGATTATTTTGGCTGGTTTTTCCGCTTATTCTCGAGAATTAAACTACGGTAAGTTTGTGGAGATTGCCCAGGAGGTGGGCGCTATTACTGTTGCTGACGTTGCCCATATTGCCGGGCTGATTGCTGGTAAGGCAGCATTGAATCCATTTGATTTTGGTTTTGACGTTATGACCATGACAACCCATAAGTCCTTGCGTGGGCCACGTGGAGGCATGATTGTGGTGCGTGAAGATGAGGTATTGGCAAAGAAAATTGATAAGTCAGTCTTTCCTGGTTTCCAGGGGGGTCCATTAATGCAGCAGGTTGCAGCAAAGGCAGTTTGTTTCCATGAAGCATTGCAGCCATCATTTGAGACATATGCGAAGCAGATCATAAAGAATGCGAAAGCAATGGCTGAGGTCTTTACTGATGGGGGGGTGCGATTAATTGGAGGTGGTACTGATAACCATTTAATTTTGGCAGACGTATTTGGTTCCTTGGGGGTTACCGGAAAACGTGCTCAGGAGGTGCTCGATGAGGTGGGTATCACTCTAAATATGAATATGATCCCTGATGATCCAAGAAAAGCATTGGACCCCTCTGGGATTCGTTTCGGTACTCCAGCCTTAACCACTCGCGGTTTTGACGAAGTGAGTTGTGCTGAAGTTGCTCGACTTATGCTTGAAGTGCTTCGAGACTCAGACAACGAGGAGGTAAAAGAGAAGGTGAAGGCGCGGGTGCAAAAACTTGCTGATGAAAACCCAATTCCAAAAAGCTTTATTTAGCTTTAGGTAGTATTTTTGCAATCATAATCACGGCAGCAATGATGGCAAAGCCGCACATAATTGATGGCACGCCAGTGCTGGCGTCTTGAGATAGCGCTGCTAGTACAAGAGCGGGGATAACAAAGGCGACATAACCCATAATTACCCAGAGATTAGCCTCTTTGTATTGATTCTTTTTGATAAAAATACCCGCTTGTATTACAGCAAAAACAATATATGCCACATAGTACCAATAGTGTGTCAGGTGGAATACGCTCGAATCCGTACTGAAGGCAACGAAGTGTCCGGTGCAGGAGTGAATTAAGAGTGGGTCTGGGGAGGTCATTAATGCAGTTGCCAGGACGCCGGCAATACCATACCCGATCCAGCTAACGATATCGGGTTGCTTGCGGTTAAGGGCACGAACAAAATGATAACCAACTGCGGGTAGCAGGGTGATACCTACCCAGCCAACGCGCACCCAGATACCGTGTGGATCTCCAGTTGAGCACATTACATACTGCGCAATTTGAAAACTACTGAGTAAGACCAGGAAAATGGCGGCGAGTTTGCCGTACGCGGTCTTGCCGTGTTTTGCGATTGTTATAATCGCGAGTACAAATTCAGTGATAAAGGTAAGAAGAGTTACCAGGGGAGTAAAGCAAAATAATTTTTTATCATTCATGCTACGAGTATAGCAATGAAGCAAGTAGGTGTCGTGATACACTGCGTGTATGTCCGGGAAGCTGATTGTGATTGAGGGCGTTGACGGGTCAGGAAAAACTACCCAGTTTAAACTCCTTCAGCGGTATTACGAGAACCAAGGAAAAACAGTTCAGAGTATTCATTTTCCACGTCACCAACAACATTTTTTTGGTGTGCTGGTGGATGATTATTTGAATGGTAAGTTTGGAGATGCAACCACGCTTGATCCTAGGATCGCGTCTATTTTATTTGCGTGTGATCGATTTGAGGCCAAGGATCAACTCCTGAGCTGGCTAGCTGCTGGTGGTGTGGTGATTCTTGATCGATACATGACATCCAATAAGGGGCACCAGCTAGGGAAGGTGCAAGGTGAAACAGAGCGTCTATCGATGTTGAAATGGTTTGATGATATGGAATATGGAGTGTTCCAGATCCCAAAGCCAGACGCTGTGATTTATCTCGACGTAGATTTTGATCATATTCAAAAGATGCTCTCCATTAGAGGTGGTGAAGATAAGGAATATATTGAAGGTGAGCGTGACCAGCATGAAGCAGATGAGAACCATATTCGATCAGCACAAGACGCATATCGGTTTACTGCTCTTCAATACGATTACTGGCACACCGTTTCTTGCAGCGCTGATGGTGCATTGCTGACACCAGAGGAGATCCATGAGAAAATTATTTCGATAGTAACGTAAGGCATAATATTTCTATGAAACTAAGAGTAAAAAAATTACACGAAGACGCAAAGTTGCCCCAATATGGCCATGCTGGGGATGCCGGCCTTGATTTATATACAACTGAAGCATTTACGATTGCTCCAGGGGAGCGAAAAAGCGTATCAACCGGTATTGCAGTAGCAATCCCTGAAGGTAATGTTGGTCTCATTTGGGAAAAGTCTGGTTTGGCATTTCGCCATGGAATCAAAACATTTGGAGGCGTCATTGATGCCACCTATCGGGGGGAGATTAAGGTTGGTTTAGTTAATGTGGGTAACAAACCTCATGAATTTCTCGTAGGGGAGAAGGTTGCACAAATGATTATTCAATCATTTGTGACCGTTGATATTGAGGAGTCTGAACTTGATGACACGGCGCGTGGTCAAGACGGTTTTGGATCAACCGGTCGCTCTTAAGGCTGACAAAGCCATGTGGCTATGTATAATCAGGCCATGCGTATTGATCTCACAATAAAACAAACTCTCCAGGAAGTATTACAAGAACAAGGCTTTTCTGATGTTTCAATTCATCTTGAACAGCCTCAATCAGAATCATTTGGTGATTATAGTACCAATGTGGCAATGCAGCTTGCTAAGCAGGCTGGAGAAAATCCAAGAGATCTTGCGGGGCGCATTGCTGAGGCGCTTGCAGAATCACTATCAGTTGCTTCTTCGGTGACTGTGGCGGGGCCAGGATTTATTAATATTACAATTGCTCCTCAGTCTGTTCATGAGTATGTGCATGCGCTTACTTCAAAACCTGAGGAATATGGCAAGACCGACTTATATGAAGGGAAGAGGATTATGGTGGAGTACACCGACCCAAATCCATTCAAAGTATTTCATATTGGTCACCTGATGAGTAATACGATTGGTGAATCATTGGCAAGGTTGTACGAATATGGTGGTGCTGAAGTCGTTCGAGCCAACTATCAAGGAGATGTCGGGCTTCATGTTGCCAAAGCAATGTGGGGTATCCATCAAGACATGGATCATTTTCCAAAAGATACTGACTTGCTGGCAGATAAAACTGCATTTTTAGGCAAGGCGTATGTTGCTGGTGCTACTGCATATGAAGAGAGCGCAGATGCAAAAGAGGAGATCAATCATTTGAATAAGATTATTTTTGAAAATTCTGACCCAGAGATTCACGGCATATATATTGCAGGGCGTACATGGAGCCTGGATCATTTTGAAGAAATCTATAAAAAACTAGGAACATCATTTGTTCATTATTTCTTTGAATCCGAAGTTGCCGAGCGTGGCATTGTTCTTGTGAATGAAAAACTTGAAGAGGGGGTATTCGAGAAAAGTGAAGGCGCAATTATTTTTGACGGCGAAAAACATGGACTCCATAAACGGGTGTTTATTAACTCACTTGGTCTACCAACCTATGAGGCGAAAGAGATTGGACTTAACTATGCCAAGCACGAGAAAGAGCCAAACCTAGACATGTCTGTGGTGATTACTGCTGTCGAGCAAAAAGAATATATGCGTGTAGTCTTGAAAGCGCTTGAGCAATTTAATCCTGAGATCACCAGTAAAACGAAACATATTACTCACGGTATGATGCGTTTTGCAGAAGGGAAGATGTCTTCTCGAAAGGGTAATGTGATCTCTGGTGAATCGCTTCTTGAAGAGCTTGAGACTGCAGCGACTGAAAGGCTTCGTGAGGGTGTGCCCGAGGGGGTGGCAACGCAGATTGCGGTGGCTGCAATTAAATATTCAGTACTCAAGCAGTCACCGGGAAAAGATATTATTTTTGACCCAGAGCAATCACTTTCTTTTGAGGGCGACTCCGGTCCATATCTGCAGTACACTTACGCGCGAACACAAAGTTTGCTACGAAAGGCGGCAGAGGCTGGTGTCGATTTGGTAAAGGATGAGACCGCCGAACTTGAATTAGTAGACCGAATTTTGATGCATTACCCAGAAGCGGTTGAGCATGCTCAGCATGAAGAAGCTCCGCAATATATTGCTGGATACGCAATTGAATTAGCGCGTGAGTTTAACTCTTGGTATGGCCGCGAACGTATCCTGGATGGTAATAATCCAGGAAGTGCTTTGTCTCGAGTGCATGCTGTGGGTGTTGTGCTAAAAAGTGCATTGCACCTCCTGGGTGTTCAGGCTCCAGATAAGATGTAAGAAAAAGAGGGGTGTAGAATCTAGCTAGATTCTACACCCCTCTTGTATTAGTCCATTGAATCCTCAAGACGTTTCAGATCATCTTTGTGGATGCGAATGGTTTTTGTTTCTTCGATGGTTTGATCATGAAGATGCATAATCAACTCTTTTACTTTTCTTGGGTTGGTTGCGTACGGAATAACAATTTGCACATCAGTGGCAGCGCTTTGTACTTTTACGGTACCAAAGCCTAAGAGGGTAGAGATAAGTCCACCCTGGCTAATGGTGGAATCTTGAATATTCTCATGACGTAAAGCCGAGGTGGTTCTAGAAAATAAACCACGTTGCTCAATATCGATAATGCGTTTATCTGTGATAATCCAGACGTCGAGGTAATAATCGGTCCAGAAAATAAAGAATCCAATCCAGAGTGCAATCAGCCAAATAAGATAGCCACTAATGATCAGTAGTGTAAGGGGGGAGCTAAGATCTGGGCTCAATAGACGAGCACCAATTCCAAGTAATAAGCTTGGTGCCAGAGCCAGTACGACAAAGACAAATCCCTCCATAAACATGACAAACCAGTGTTTTCGCAGTACCAAGATTACTTTTTCATCACGAGGAATTTGGATCATAGTGCGTAGTTAGCAGTATAAATTGCAATTAAAATAGCTAAAGCTATAAGCCCGCTGCTTACACCAATCGTGTAGAGTCTGGTCATTTTTCTCTCCGTCTTACTGTTTAGGGTGTAACGTTTCCAGTGCCAGCTTAGGACAATGGTCATGATAATGACAAAAAGTACAACGAGGATAAAAACAAGCCACACAATGCCGGGAGTGATGGCTTGGGTCAGTGCTGTATCCACCTGATTAATATCAACATCTGGAAGTGTTGGGGTGGGGAGATTTATTGTGGGACCAGCTGGGGGCATATACAGACAGTATACCGGAAAAAACCTTGCAAGCAGGCCCGTTACTGCTTATTATCAAGGCTATGCCTGAATCATCTCAGTCCGAACACAAAAAAAGCGAAGTTGCACAAAAAGAGGAAGCAATCCTTGCCTTTTGGGAACAAGAAAAAATTTTTGAACAGACGCTCGAAAAAGAATCTCCGCAGGGAGAGTTTGTATTTTATGATGGACCTCCATACGGTACGGGAACCGCCCACTATGGCCATCTTTTGGCGGGAACCATTAAAGACATTATTCCGCGCTATAAAACAATGTGTGGTTACCATGTGCCAAGGCGATGGGGCTGGGACTGTCATGGTCTTCCAATTGAAAACTTAATTGAAAAGGAGTTAGACCTTTCTTCAAAAAAAGATATCGAAGCATATGGCATCGATAAGTTTAATGAAGCTGCTAGAAACAGCGTGCTTCGTTATGCGGCAGATTGGGAAGAAATTGTGCCGCGTACTGGGCGTTGGGTGGATATGGATGAGCCATACATGACTATGCAGCCGTCATATATGGAATCGGTGTGGTGGGTATTTAAAACTTTGTTTGAAAAAGGCTTGATTACCGAAGGTTTTAAGCCAATGCATATTTGTCCACGTTGTGAGACGCCGCTTGCTAACTTTGAAGTTAATCAGGGATATGCAGAAGTGACCGATATTACGGTGACAGCTAAATTCGAACTTGCCGATGAACCTGGTACTCATATGTTGGCCTGGACCACAACCCCATGGACACTACCTGGAAACGTTGCTTTGGCAGTTGGAGAAGATGTCACATACGTCGTAGTGAGTGAGTCTGGTGTTCGATACGTCGTAGCAAAGGATTTGGTGGAGAGTGTTTTTGCTGATAAAGAATACGAGATTCAAGAAGAGCGTAAGGGTTCTGATTTGGTGGGAAAGTCGTATCGCCCAGTATTTGATTACTATGCTTCTGATGCCAGTCTAGAGAATCATGCGAATGGCTGGAAGATCTATGCAGCTGACTTTGTAACCACTGAAGAGGGAACAGGTGTTGTGCATATTGCACCTGCTTTCGGTTCAGATGACATGGCGCTCGGAAAAGAAAAACACCTACCTTTTATACAGCACGTAGATATGAGCGGGCACTTCTCCGAGGCCGTGACTGATTTTGCGGGGATGTTGGTAAAAAAGAAGGATGACACGATGTCTACCGACATCGAAATCGTAAAATGGTTGGCACATAACGATAAGTTGTTTGCGAAGAAAAAATACAAGCACAGCTATCCACTGTGCTGGCGCTGCGACACACCGCTCTTGAATTATGCAACCAAGTCTTGGTTTGTTGATGTTCCTCAAATTAAAGATCGTCTTGTTGCAAACAATCAAAATACTACCTGGGTACCTGAACATCTTCGTGATGGTCGGTTTGGGAAATGGCTTGAGGGAGCCCGAGAGTGGGCGGTCTCTAGAAGTCGTTTCTGGGGCACACCACTTCCGGTGTGGGTGAACGCTGAGACCGGCAAGACACTTGTGGTCGGTGGGGTTTCTGAACTGAAACAATATATAAAATCTTCTGGAAATACGTATCACGTCATGCGTCATGGAACAGCAGAGTCAAACATGACTGGCCTCATTAGTGCTCGCAACTATGATATCCACCCTGTGACAGAAGAAGGGGAGGCAGAAGCGAAAGCCTCAATCGAAGCCTTTGATGGAGATCCATTTGACTTAATTATTGTCTCGCCGCTGCTTCGCACCAGACAAACAGCAGAAATTGTACGGAAGCACTTTGGGTTACAAGAAGATCAGGTAATTGTGGACGAGCGTTTGCGTGAGCAAGATCCTGGTGATCTTGAGGGGAAAACGTGGGAGGAGTACCACGATTATGTTGCCGCGCTTCCAAAATCAGAGTGGTTCACCACCCCAATTGCAAACGGTGAGTCGTATCAAGATGTAAAGCGTCGAGCTGGAGATTTGCTGTATGAGCTTGAAGAGAAATATAAAGATAAAAAGATTCTGTTTGTGACTCACGGAGGAGTTTCCTGGATTTTGAATGTACTTGCCCTTGAGTATCTGCCCGAGAATCAGGTGTACCAAAAGGCAAATCATGAGGTTGCATTTGTGGTTGGTTTTAAACCATTTAAGCGTGCCGATCTAAGACCGCTCGAATTTGCTCCCGTTCCGCACAATGCGAATTATGATCTTGACCTGCATCGTCCATATATCGATCATGTGGTTCTTCAGGACGATGAGGGTCTCGAATATCGCCGCATTGAAGAGGTGTTTGACGTTTGGTTTGATTCTGGTTCCATGCCGTATGGACAAATGCATTATCCATTTGAAAACGAGCAGCTTTTTACTGAGTCAAGATTCCCAGCCAACTTTATTGCAGAGGGGCTGGATCAAACCCGTGGCTGGTTCTATGTGTTGATGGTGTTGGCAACAGCGCTTTTCGATAAACCAGCTTTTGAGCAGGTTATTGTGAATGGTTTGGTGCTGGCTGAGGATGGAAAAAAGATGTCTAAGCGACTCAAAAATTACCCTGAACCGAGAACAGTCTTGGATACGTATGGAGCTGATGCTTTAAGGTTGTTTATGGTTTCTTTGCCTGTGGTTCGAGCGGAGAGTAGTAGTTTTACAGAAAAAGGCGTGCAAGATGCTGGTAATAAAGTGATGCGTCGACTACGAAATGTTTTATCCTTTTACCTTCTGTATCGAGATGGAGAGCATCGTGACCCAGAAAATTCGCCACATGTGCTTGATCGTTGGATAACTGCTCGCTTGGATGAGGTTGCAAAAGAGATCACTGAGGCGCTTGAGGCGTATCAACTTGATCGTGGGGCGCGTACTATCTTTATACTCGTTGATGACCTATCAACTTGGTATGTACGTCGGTCTCGTGATCGTTTTAAAGAAGCTTCAGATGATGCTGCGTATGCGCGAGGAACACTTCGTTACGTATTAGAACGTACTGCTCAAATTCTTGCACCGTATGTTCCATTTGTTTCCGAAGAGATTTGGCAAGAGGTGCGTGCCGAGGATGCGCCAAAGAGTGTACACCTCACTGCTTGGCCTGTGGTTACTGAAGAAGAAAACGATGTTTTGCGGGTGATGGAGCAGGTGAGAACCCTGGTTTCTGAAGCATTGGAGCAGCGTGCTCAGGCTGGTATCAAGGTACGACAACCTCTAGCAAAGCTTACGATACCACTGAAGTTGCCTGAGGAATTAACTGAAATCATTGCTGATGAGTTGAATGTTAAGACCGTTACAGAAGGAGATAAAATGCTTCTGGATACAGACCTTACGCCGGAACTGATTATGGAAGGGTCTGCGCGTGAGCTTGTGCGACATATTCAAAGTATGCGTAAGAAGGCTGGTCTTTCGCCACAGGACTCAATTAGTGTGAAGATCGCCGCTAACGATGCTGGTGCTGCGGTTGTTGAGGCTCATAAGGCATACATTACAGATACAACACAAATTAAAGATCTACATACTGAAATTGGGCTCTCAGAAGGAGACGTGTCATCTCATAATGCAATTTTTACGGTAACGTTTTTGTAATTTGCTATGTATCAGACAGTGGCCGTAACCGCTATTGTGTTGCAAATCTTAGAGCGTTCAGAGTATGACGCAACGTATGTTGTGTATACAAAAGAAATGGGTAAATTGTTTGTCCAGGCAAAAGGAATACGAAAAATTACTGCTAAGCATACTGCTAATATGCAACCACTATCCATTGTCTCTCTGGATCTTATTAAGGGGCAAGTGGGGTGGCGTCTAGTGGGGAGTCGGCAAATTGTTTCGTATTGGTCTCAGGCCACGTTTCCCATCCGGTCATTGTGGGGGCGGGTGCTGCGAGTGGTAATTGACCTAACCCCCATCGAACAGGTTGATCAAGCTGTGTTTACCATTCTTGAACATATGTTTGCTGAATATGGTTCTGACGTTGAGGTGAAGGTGATTCCATATGTTGAGGCTCGTATTTTGGCAGAGCTGCTGGAAGCATTTGGGTGGTGGAATGGTGACAAAACAGTATCAGAAACACTGCGCCAGAAACCAAATCCTCGTGACTTTATTACCGTAGTTAACCGTGGTCTGGAGACTGCGTATGCATAGCAGGGTATACTAATAACTGATTCTTATGGCACGAGAAGAAGGTAACAACAAAGACTCAGCTTCAGTAGATAAGCTGCAAAAACGCCTATACCAGCCCGGGATGGATGGGGTAAAAATTAGACCTCGTTCTTATCTGCATCCTGAACGAGTAGACGCTCCTTCTGCTTGGCAGCAAGATAACACTACAACCTCTATGAAGAAAAAGAGAAAAAAACCACTATCACAATTTTCAATTGCACAGAAAGTATTTTTCCTATCATTCCTCGTGTTCTTATTTTCTGCCGGATTTGCATTTATTACGTTCTATCAGAATAAAAATACAATCTCGAGTAACAATATCGAGCTTGCTTTTGATCACGTTGCCTTCGTTGACGGCGGTGACGAGCTTGCTGTGTCTATTGATGTAACCAATCGCAATCATGCGCCGCTCTTATTTACGAACATGTCACTTGAATATCCTTCCGTCACTGCTTTAAATGATAGTGGTGTGGGGCGTGATACCTTTGCGCTTGATACGATTCAGCCTGGAGAAACAAAAACAGCTGAGTTTACGGTTGTGTTGTATGGTGAACAAGGTTCTCAGAATGATCTTCGTGCCGTCTTTGAATATCGCGTTGAGGGTTCAAATGCAATTTTTAAGAAAGACAATAGCTCGCTGGTAACGTTGCGTTCAACGCCGGTGGATATTGTATTGAATGCTCGCGAAGAGGTGGTTGATAATCAAGAAGAAACGTATGAATTTTCAGTTATCTCTCAATCTGAAGACACACTATCTAATTTGTTACTACAACTAGATTTTCCACCAGGTTTTGAGGTGGTTGATGCGAGTCCAATATCTTTGTTTGGTAACAATACTTGGTTGCTTGGGAGTCTCGAGCCGCTCGAAGAAAAGAAAATTACGGTTACCGGGGTGATGTATGGAGAAGAAGGGCAGGCGAAGACAATTCGAGCGTATGTGGGGAATGGAAATGTGCAGCAGGGAGGTATCACTACGGTGTTTA
>Ga0208547_1001364_pt1 | contig 13514 bp, 10 predicted proteins | sample DEB08_DNA_5_FD_185501 | JGI IMG/M metagenome (GOLD analysis project Ga0208547, IMG submission 185501) | Aqueous microbial communities from the Delaware River and Bay under freshwater to marine salinity gradient to study organic matter... | ecosystem: Environmental > Aquatic > Marine > Coastal ...
AATTGTAAAATACGTTCAGTAGTCCATCCAACCTCACCACCATGGCCAACAAATGAAACGGCCAAAGCTCCCTGCTCTACCTCATTGAATAAGGCTTGACGCGCCTCTGGGTAACGCTGCGAACCGGGCTTGGTATCTTGAAGGTACGCGTCAGAATATATTTTGATCTGATTCAATTCCGCTCTGGTCGTATCGAGTTTTTTTGCCAACCTGTCTTGTACTACCGCAAACTCCTTTTCCCATGCCTCATCCACGTCATCTACCACAAAAACACCTCTTGCGCGCCATGGTCCAAATCGGTCCGCGCCTTGCAAGTAATTTCCGATTTTCGCAACGGCTTCCTGCGCCTCTTGTACATTGCGAACGGGAATTCTTCCTATGCCAACATCCAAATCGTCCAGAAACCAATTCAAAGTTTCACCGGCATCCAGATACCCATAGAAATCGTCCGTTATGTAGGAAGTATAGAGGGAGAAACTTGCTGCCGTATGATACGTAGGAACCAAGTTCGACTGACGCCCCTGAAGTTTGCCTTTATAATCGTAAGATGCATCGCCGAATAAGGTTAAATATTTGAGCGTACCGTAATCGGCATAGGCCTTCACTAAGAATTTCCTGATCGCTCCTATGTCGGGATTACCCGTATTCATTTCGTCGTAGATATACGAGAGTGCAACCACTTCTGAACTTACGCCTGTCGAACGTTCTAATACAGCTAACTCTTGTGCCGCATCGAGTAACGAATCGGGTGCAATAATGATACTTTCTATGCCGTCCAAATCTGACAAAACGGCCGTTTCGATGGTGCCAAGATCTACCTTCTGGTCAACAATGTAAGCCAATGGATCCGTACAATAACCAATCTTATATGTTCTCAGTTTATCCTCGTGAGAATACCACTTCCATTGGTATTGGTCCAATCCTCCAGAAACAACAACTGCAGGTTCTACAAGGGATGAAATTTGCTGATTTTCAATACCGAAAATGCGCAAGCAACTCGTCCCCTCAACATTAAAATGTGAGTAATTACCGGCACCACGAGGATGATTTACCATGGATTGACTGGGGTATACCTCTTCCTCTGATGTTTCCCAGTCTACAATCATTTCGTCCAACCACATGGCCGCTGCATTATTGCCAGCCTTGTCATAACTAAGCGTAATGGATGCACTCTGATCGGCCGTAAATGTTGCAGTAAGTGATTTTTCTTGAACGTAATTGCTTACAGAGCCGGTTTGAACGGCTGGAAAAGTTACCGAAGCGCTTTGTGAACCGTACTGTACAAGCAATTTCGTGTTATTCGTGCTAGAACGTGCAACTGCCTTTATTTGAACATGTACAGCGGTTCCGGGCACAGGCTGGTTCACTGTCGAGGCTATCATTGCTGTGCGTTCGCGAAAATCATAAACTCTAGTCGTCGTGAAATCAAACAACTCCCCCATCCATCTACGTCCGGTCCCCACCAAATTATACATGGCTGTATCATAAACCCACGTCGCACGAGCATTCATTGCTCTCGACGTTGCGGGTTCAGGAACAGCCTCCAAAGGAATAGGTTGGTAGGAATCATTCCCTCCACTGACCAAGAAATATTTTTGATCGCTGTATGGATTGGAAGTATACGATGAACTACCGTTCAATGGGTCATAAGTTATGTCATAGCTTGGGGGTATGTAAAACCAGAATTCCGTGTCCTCATCTAAAGTAGTATCCGAATCAAAAACGTAATACGGAATGGAAAAGTCCTTGCCAACTAATTCGCTAGTGGCATTTAGCGGAGCGAGTGTTCCATTGAGGCGGCAACGTATTTCAAGTTCACTAGTATTTGCCCCACTAGAGAGTATCCCTAAGTCTAAAACTTCACTACCGCTCAAGGAGTACATTCCGGAGGATTCTTGCGCCCACATTTGAGGGCCCGAAATCCGATGGTTTAATGTTTTAAAACGAACATAGGTACCGTTATCAAAAGACATCTGACCTACTCCGAAAAGTGGGTATAGAATGATACAGGTAAGGGCTATGATTTTTTTCACTTTTACAAATCTACAGTCTATTGGATAACAATTCGCCTAAAAAAAGCGTTTAAAGAGGAACGTCAAGCAAGTGCAAAACGTACTTTTTTTGCTTATACTTGTTGCTTGAAAACATAGGTTAATCCATGAACGCAGTGAAAACGCGCATACTAACATTGGCTATAGGCTTGATTTTTAGCACCTTGAGTACCGCTCAGGACGCTCACTTCAGCCAGTATTATGCCAATCCTATCTATCTAAATCCAGCATTTGCGGGTCTAGAAAGATGCCCTACTGTACACAGTAACTACAGAAATCAGTACCCAGAGCTTGGTGTTTATCAGTCCTATTCCGCTTCTTACGACCAATATGTCGATAAGTTAAACGGAGGAGTCGCCGTCATGGCCGTCAAGGATGATGCCGGAAATGGCGCATTGAATTTGACCGAAGTAAGCGGTGTGTACAGCTACCACCTTGAAGTAAATCGCCACTTTACATTGTTGAGTGGTTTTCAAGCTACGTTTCGTCAGCGCACGTTGGATTGGAATCAGTTCACGTTCCCAGATATGATCGATCCCTTCTACGGATTCGTTCTACCTACAAGCGAAGTAGCTCCGGGCAACAACTACAATAACCACCTGGACCTAAGCTTCGGTATGCTAGGATTTACAGAGCGCTGGTACATTGGCGTTGTAGGTCATCACCTTACAGAACCCAATGAAGCGTTCTTAAGCCAAAGCCGTCTTCCATTAAAATTGACCGCACATGCAGGTGCAAACATCCCATTGGGAAGAAAGCGCCTACACAATAGTTTACAGTCTTACATCGTTCCTAATGTAGTCTACCAACAGCAGGGAGCTGCATCACAACTCACTGCGGGGGTTAGTTTTGCGCGCGGCCCGTTGGCTGGTGGCTTGGCACTTCGTCAAGGTAGTTTTAATCCTGATGCTGTGATTTTCATTTTAGGGATCACTCCTCCTGATTTGCCTTGGACTTTTGGTTACAGCTATGATTACACGATCAGTGACCTAACGAATACCTTGGGCGGTGCACATGAAGTAAGTATGGGTTATAAATTCCCATGTCGTTCGCGCCGCAGTAAACTGAAAGCACTCAAGTGCCCTAAATTTTAAGAAGCCTAACAACTGTTTATCATATGAATAAGTTTATCCAGTTTTCAATTGCCACTCTTTCAGCTGCGCTACTTGCGAGTTGTGCAAGTCCTGAATCAAATTCTACGGGTTGGTCAATTAACAACAAGAACAACGGTGGATTTCAAGCGAATCTGAGTTACCAAGGACAAGAAACTGGACCTGGTCTAGTTTTCGTTGAAGGCGGTACATTCATGATGGGTCAAGTAGAAGAAGACTTCATTAAGGATTGGAATAACGTTCCACGCCGCGTTACAGTGAGTTCATTCTACATGGATGAAAATGAGGTGACCAATCTTGATTACCGCGAATATCTTTATTGGTTACGCCGGGTTTACGATTACGACTACTACCCAGAGATTTACCGCTCTGCTCTTCCAGATACCTTAGTATGGAGAGATAAATTAGCTTTCAACGATAATTTCGTAGAGAACTACTTACGTCACCCAGCATACAATTACTACCCTGTAGTGGGTGTAAACTGGTTGCAAGCACAACGCTACTGTTCGTGGAGAACGGACCGCGTTAATGAAGCTATATTGATCAAAGAAGGGATTCTAAGAGAACTTCCTGAGCAAATGGACGCAGACCACTTCAATACTGAAGTGTATTTGTACAAACAAGAGTACGTAGCACAAAACAAAAAAGGTCTCAAAGACCTCAACCCAAATTCTGCCTTCGGCAAAGAAGGACGTCCCGCGCGTATCGAAGACGGTATTGTGCTTCCTAAATACCGCCTACCAACGGAAGCGGAATGGGAATATGCAGCCTATGCCGACGGTGGCAAGCGTATTTACAACCGTGTAGTTGATAAGAATAAATACACGTGGAACGGCAGCGCAACGCGTAATCCAGACAAACAAGACCGTGGTGATATCCTTGCGAACTACAAGAGAGGTCGTGGTGATAACATGGGTACGTCAGGTTGGTTGAACGACCAAGCCGACGTTACAATGCAAGTGCGTTTCTACCCGCCGAACGACTTTGGTTTGTACGATATGGCAGGGAATGTAGCAGAATGGGTATTAGATGTTTACCGTCCTGTAAGTTCATACGATGTAACTGATTTCCGTGCTTTCCGTGGTAACGAATTCAAAACTTTCGACAAAAACTACCAAGACATTGGCTCTTTAGAGGTACTGCAAGACCCTCAGACAGAAGTGCGTAACGGCGATACCGTTATTGTACGTCTTCCAGGTCAACTTCCTCTTCGGTCTGTAACTGTTGAAGAAAATGTTACACGTCGTAACTATCAGAAGGGCGATTACCGTGATTACCTCGATGGCGATAATGAGAGTTCTAAGAACTACGAGAATCCCGTTGAAGAAGGCGAAGCAGCGATGTACGATTATGCCAACAGAACCCTGATCGGAAATACCACTCGTGTTTACAAGGGGGGTAGCTGGAAAGATCGTGCTTACTGGTTGAGTCCAGGTACGCGTCGTTACCTTGAAGAAGATCAAAGTACCGATTACATCGGCTTCCGTTGTGCAATGGACCGTGTAGGATTCCAAAACGAAAGCAGTAATAGAAGTAAGCGTCCAGCGCAAGTCAAACGCCATAACTTCAAACGTTACAAAATGTAATTTGAAATACGTTAAGAATTTTAAAGCCCCACCTTCGAGTGGGGCTTTTTTGTGCCCTAACTTTCCATTATAGAACAACCATTTACTATGAGAGTATTTGATGCATTTCTTTCCTGCGGCAGCGTATGTACCGATACCCGGGCAATTGCCCCAGGAAGCGTGTTTTTCGCTTTGAAAGGCGCTTCTTTCAACGGAAACGCATTTGCGATGCAAGCCTTAGCCGCAGGAGCTTCATATGCAGTTGTTGATGAATACGTAGGTGAGGACGAGCGTCTTCTGCTGGTTGCTGATGTACTTACCGCTATGCAACAATGTGCTCGTGACTACCGACGATACTTGAACGTTCCCACGCTCGGTCTTACTGGAAGCAATGGCAAAACGACTACGAAAGAGTTGTTTCATGCCGTTCTTAACATGAAGTATAAGGTGCACGCGACAAAAGGAAATTTAAACAACCATATCGGGGTTCCACTTACCATACTCTGTGCGCCTAGAGATACGGAGATACTCATTGTTGAAATGGGGGCCAATCATCAAAAAGAAATTGGCCAATTAGCTGCTATCGCAGAGCCCACTCTAGGCTATATTACAAATTATGGAAAGGCTCATTTAGAAGGATTTGGCGGCTTCGAAGGTATTATAAAAGGCAAAAGTGAATTGTACGACTACCTCGCTTCTTCGAAAAGCGGCGTAGCCTTAGTCAATGCAGACGATACCCTTCAAATGGACAAAAGCGCTGCTTGTAAGCGCATTACCTTTGGAAATGCCTCAGCGCAATTCGCTTACCAAAGTGACTCGCATAATGAATTTGCAGGGATTACCTTTTCGAATGCATCCGGATCCTTTGCCGTTCAAAGTAACCTTAGCGGATCATTCAACTGCACCAATCTTGGTGCTGCTGCCACCATAGGTCTTTATTTTGATGTACCGGCAACAGCCATAGCAGAAGCACTATCGAACTATGTGCCCGCCATGAATCGGGTCGAATGGCGCGTAACCGCACGAAACAAGGTCTTGTTGGATGCCTACAATGCCAATCCGACCAGTATGTCATTGTCTATAGAGAATTTTGCGAAATGGCATAAGGACGGCTGGTTGGTACTGGGTGATATGTTTGAGCTAGGTGAAGAAAGCGCAATAGAACACCAAGCTATAGTAGAATTGGTCCAACGGACAAACATGGAAGAGCGTTGCATCCTAGTAGGAAAACACTTTGGCAGTACCACCTGGCAGGGTTTGCAATTCGCAACAACGGGGGAATTAGAAACGTATTGGAAAGAAAACGGCGCCCCTAAGGACGCCGCTATTTTATTGAAAGGCTCACGAGGAATCGCGCTTGAGCAACTTCTTCCCTTGCTTTGATTAAGAATTTTTAATCATATCGCGAGAAATCACAATGCGTTGGATCTCTGAAGTACCTTCATAAATCTGTGTGATTTTCGCATCACGCATCAAACGTTCTACGTGGTATTCCTTGACGAAACCGTATCCACCGTGGACTTGAACGGCTTCTGTAGAAACCCACATTGCGGCTTCTGACGCTGCCAATTTTGCCATTGCACTCTCTTTATCATAAGGCATGCCCTGATCCTTCAACCAAGCCGCTTTATAAACGAGAAGTCTAGCCTGTTCAATCTTCATCTCCATATCCGCCAACTTAAAGGCGATGGCTTGATGTTCGTGAATAGGTTTTCCAAACGTGGTGCGTTCCTTTGAATAGCTCAATGCCAAATCAAGTGCACCCTGAGCAATACCTAAAGCTTGAGCCGCAATACCTATACGTCCGCCACTTAAAGTTTTCATAGCGAATTTAAAGCCGAAGCCGTCTTCACCAATTCTATTTTCCTTAGGCACCTTCACATCGTTAAAGAGTAACGTGTGCGTATCCGATCCACGGATACCTAATTTATCTTCTTTCTTACCAACCACGAATCCTTCCATGCCTTTCTCTACAATCAAGACATTGATTCCGCGGTGGCCTTTTTCACGATCCGTCTGTGCAATAACCAAAGCAATTTCACAAGTACCACCGTTCGTGATCCAGTTCTTCGTTCCATTCAGTAAATAATGGTCGCCCATATCCACAGCGGTGGTCGCTTGAGAGGTCGCATCCGAACCTGCCTCTGGCTCACTCAAACAGAAAGAACCAATGATTTCGCCTGAGGCAAGACGAGGTAAGTATTTCGCTTTTTGCTCAGCAGATCCGAAGGTTTCAAGCCCCCAGCAAACCAAACTATTATTCACACTCACTACAACAGACGCCGAGGCATCTATCTTCGACAATTCCTCCATGGCCAAAACATAGCTTAGGGTATCCATTCCAGAACCACCATTCTCTGGTGATACCATCATGCCCATAAAGCCTAATTCGCCAAGTTTCTTAATTTGTTCCGCAGGGAATTCCTGCTTTTCATCTCTTTCAATGACTCCGGGTAGCAGCTCGGTTTGCGCAAAGTCGCGCGCCGCATCACGAATCATCAAATGCTCCTCTGATAGGTTGAAGTTCATCGATTATTCTGTTTATTATTGGGTGATGCAAATGTACAACGCAAGCTTCAATGTTTTGGGCTTAATGAGCGGAACCTCACTCGATGGGATGGATGCCGCTGTGGTCCAATTTTCAAACGTCACAGATCCTCATTGGAAACTGCTGTACTTTAAGTGTTTACCCTATCCTGAAGCACTAAAAAAACAGATTGAAGCGGCATACGAAAATGCATCCCAAAGCGATAAAGCATCCGCCGCCTTTGCTCAATGGTCTATCGATGTTATTCAGGCCGTACAAGCCGATTTTGACGGCACAATTGATCTAGTTGCGAGTCACGGCCAGACCATTTTTCACAAACCTGAGAAGAAATTCACCTATCAAGCAGGCTGTCTTCCAGAAATAGCCACAGCCACAAAACTTCCACTGGTCACCAATTTCCGTGTTCAAGATGTACTGCTTGGCGGTCAAGGTGCCCCACTAGTTCCCTTCGGCGATCACAAGCTTTTTGGGACCTACGAAGCAGCACTCAACCTCGGTGGATTTGCCAACTGCAGCATAGGATCCCCTCTACTAAAAGACGGTGTTTCAGTGGCATTCGACATTTGCCCTGCAAATAGAATACTGAATACATTTGCAAGAGAATTGGGTCAGGACTACGATAAAGATGGACTCTTAGCGCGACAAGGACGCATTAATCCGTGGGTTTTGGACCAATTAAACAGCCTCCCATTCTACGATCTTCCCGCCCCAAAAAGCTTAGGACAAGAATGGATTGATAAAACGTTCATTGAATTGGTCGACATCTTGGCACCAAAAGACGCGTTGGCGACGTGTATACAGCATATAGCAGATCAAATCGCGCAACAACTGGAAGGCAAGCGGACCTTAGTTACTGGAGGTGGAGCATTCAATAGAACACTGCTTCAAGCCATCGAAGAGAATAACGTACCCATCGTACTGCCAGAAAAAACAATCATTGAAGCCAAGGAAGCTATTGTTTTCGCCTTGCTCGGCTTCGAGCGGTTCATGGGCAGAGCTAATGTCATTGGGACGACCACAGGAAGTGGAATATGGCACAGTTCTGGCACTATATTTCACCCCTAAAACGTACCTTTAGGCTCCCTATTAACAGAGCAATAAATGAAAGAACAACTACGCGCCTTTGAAGAGCGCCCAGCAGAAGTGGTCTTCCACTGGCATGATGCTGAGACCGAAGCTAAAGGCTGGGTCGTCATTAACTCATTGAGAGGAGGCGCTGCCGGTGGTGGCACGCGAATGCGCAGTGGACTCACAGAAAACGAAGTCCTTTCGCTGGCAAAAACTATGGAAATCAAATTCACCGTAGCCGGTCCTGCAATAGGTGGCGCGAAAAGTGGGATTGATTTTGACCCCAATGACCCACGTAAAGAAGGTGTACTAAAGCGCTGGTATAAAGCCATTTACCCCCTATTAAAGAATTACTACGGAACCGGTGGAGACCTCAATGTTGATCAAAAAACAGAGGTGATTCCTATTACAAGCGAGCTCGGCATATTGCACCCGCAAGAAGGTGTTCTCAACGGTCATTACCAGCCAGGAGATTTTGCCAAAGCACGCAAAATAAAGCAACTTCAAAATGGCGTCAGTCTATCCGTAAATGCAGCGCGTCTCACCCCTTCAAAAACAGGTACGTTTAAAGTAGGCGACTTGATTACCGGTTATGGAACCGCTATGAGTGTCGAACATTTCTACACCGTTTGGGGCGGAGATCTCACTCAAAAGCGAGTCATCATTCAGGGTTGGGGTAATGTTGCCTCAGGCGCAGCTTATTACCTCAGTCAAATGGGTGCCAAAGTAGTGGGTATCATCGACAAAGTTGGCGGATTAATGAAACCAGAAGGGTTCACGCTAGAAGAAGTAACTACCCTATTCAATACCAAGGAGGGGAATGCGTTAAGTGCACCTCAAATGCTTTCTTTCGAAGAAGCAAATAGACAAATCTGGTCAATGGGCGCCGAAGTATTTATTCCGGCTGCGGCTTCGCGTCTAGTGAATAGAATGCAACTGGCCCAAATGCTTGACAACGGATTAGAAGTTATTTCTTCCGGTGCAAATGTCCCTTTTGCAGACGAAGAAATCTTTTATGGCCCCATAGCAGAATTGGCCGATTCCAAATGTGCCGTAATCCCTGATTTTATTTCAAATTGTGGAATGGCCAGAGTTTTCGGCTACTTAATGCAGGAAGATGCCATCGTTGAAGATGAAGCGATTTTCGAGGATGTTTCAACTACCATTCATAACGCACTTCGCGACGTTTATGCCATTGATAATCAACCGAACCTTATTACATTTAAGGCCTACACTAACGCACTGAAACTGCTGATATAATGATATACACTATAATGCTTGTCGTATTCGTCCTTGGATACGCAGCCATTGCTTTCGAACACCAATTAAAAATCGATAAAGCCGCTGCTGCTTTAGTAACAGGTGTGGTAACCTGGACGCTTTATGTACTCACAAGTCACAATGTACATGAGGTCGAGGGAGAATTGCTGCATCACCTCAGTGAGATTTCGTCCATTTTGTTCTTCTTATTGGGCGCCATGACCATCGTAGAGCTTGTCGATGCACACGAAGGATTCTCGGTAATTACAGATAAAATTAAGACCACAAATAAGGTGAAGCTTATGTGGATCATTTGTATCCTAAGTTTCTTCTTTTCTGCAGCATTAGATAACCTAACGACCTCCATCGTTATGGTCAGCTTATTGCGCAAACTCATCGCTGATCAAAAAGACAGATGGTTCTTTGCCGGTATGGTTGTCGTTGCCGCAAATGCAGGCGGCGCTTGGTCCCCTATTGGTGATGTTACCACTACCATGCTTTGGATTAAGGGACAAATTACAGCGGGAGCCGTGGTGACCGATTTAATTATCCCCTCCCTGTTTACCCTCCTAGCGCCTTTGGCCATCTTATCATTCCGTTTAAAAGGAACGGTTGACAGACCTTTAAAAGCAGAAACGGCCGAACATTATACCGACCCAACTACCCCGTTCGAGCGCAATTTCGTATTCTTCGCGGGAGTCGCTGGACTTATTTTTGTGCCTATTTTCAAAACAGTAACGCACTTACCTCCCTTCATGGGGATGATGCTCTCTTTGGGGGTATTATGGATCATTACTGATCGTATGCACCGTAGAAAACCAGCTGAAGTAAGGCACCATTTGAGTCCTCTAGGTGTTTTACAGAAGATTGACACACCTTCTGTTTTGTTTTTCTTAGGAATCTTACTTGCCGTGGCATCGCTTCAGAGTATGGGCCAATTAGGCGATCTCGCCGTAGCACTCGACAACAGCATCGGCACCGATACTCAAGGCGGAGTCTTCATCGTTAGCATCATCATCGGTCTATTATCTTCTATTGTAGATAACGTCCCGCTTGTTGCTGCTGCAATGGGAATGTATGAAGTCACGGCAGATGGACTGTTCATGCAGGATGGCGTTTTCTGGCAGTTCCTAGCGTATTGTGCAGGTACGGGTGGTTCAGCATTAATTATAGGCTCTGCAGCCGGTGTTGCCGTTATGGGCCTAGAAAAAATACCATTTGGGTGGTATTTGAAGAATATTTCGCTGCTTGCGCTCGTTGGATACTTTGCAGGGGCGGCTGTTTACATCCTAGAACGCACATTGTTCTAGTCGGTATTCATCTTGTTGATATTTCAAAAGCCCCCGCGTTGCGGGGGCTTTCTTTTTATGGATTTTTGAGTAAATCAGTCAAAACAAATGAGCATACTATTTCTACAAATTCAAACCGGAGCAGAGGCTGTATTAGCCGAAGAACCTACGGAAAAAACCATGTCTATTTTGGAGTTAATGACTTCAGGCGGAATAGGTGGGATTCTTATTATGACGTTCCTCGGTATACTGAGCATTTTCGCAGTTTACATCTTTCTGGAACGCTTTGGTGCCATTCGCAATGCGAATAAGGTAGACCCCAACTTTATGAACAACATCAAAGACATGGTGCTCGATGGTAAGCTTGATGCAGCACAAGCACTGTGTATGTCGGAAAGCACACCTGTGGCTCGTATGATAAACAAAGGCATCTCAAGAATTGGCAAGCCTCTTGGTGACATTACTCAAGCGATTGAGAATCAAGGTAAACTGGAAGTAACCCGTTTAGAGAAGGGCCTCCCTATGCTCGCTACCATTTCCGGTGGAGCACCTATGATCGGTTTCTTAGGAACCGTCATCGGTATGATTTTGACATTTAAGGAGATGGCCAACGCAGGAGGTCAGATCAAGCTGGATATGATGGCGGAAGGTATTTATACGGCCATGACAACCACCGTTGCAGGTCTTTTAGTGGGTATCATCGCCTATTTCGGATACAACTTCCTGGTGACTCGTGTGGATCGTGTGGTTTACAAACTGGAAGACAGCGCAATGGCCTTTTTAGATTTATTGCACGAACCGGCCTAAAAAGAACGCTATGAATTTACGCAGCAGAAGCAAGGTTAGCGCCGAAGTCAACATGTCGTCCATGACCGATTTGGTCTTCCTATTACTCATCTTCTTTATTCTCGCCTCTACCCTGGTGACCTCAAGCGCGCTTGATATTGTTTTGCCTAAAAGCGGTGCGCAAACCGTTAAAAAGAAAAACATCACACTCACCGTGAATGAAGCATTAGAATTTGACGTAAACGGAACTATTGTCGGCTACGACCAGGTTGAACAACGACTTATGGCTGAAGCCCGAAAGTTAACCGATGGCGAGCAAGCAGTCGTGGTTCTGCGTGCAGATCAAAGCATTCCTACCGGCGAAACGGTACGACTTTTGGATATAGGCTATAGAAACAACTTAAAAATGATCATTGCAACTGATCCCAAATAGGTATGGCATTTAACGAACAACGCAATAAAAACAAAGCAAAGGTTTGGACGGTCATCGTCCACATCCTACTGATACTTTGGTTTGCGTTTTATGGTTTAACCTACCAAGACCCTCCTCCAGAGGAAGGGATTGCTATTAATTTTGGGTATGAAGAAACGGGAGTTGGACAGAATACTCAAGCCGCGCCAACCATTCCCCCACCAACGCCTACAACTCCAGTTGAAACTCCACCAGTACAAGAAGAGGTAGTGACACAGGATATTGAAGATGCCCCTGTTATTGAATCTACCGATGATCCTACGCCAACGAAACCAAAGGAGGTGGTAGAGCAGCCTAAGGAAACTACTGAAAAGCCAACAGAAACGGTTCAGGAGCCTGAACCCGATCCGCAACCGACAGAAGAAGAATTGGAACGTCAACGCAAGGAAGAGCGCTTGAACCGTATGTTCAACACGAACCGCAGCGGCAGTGGCCAGGGTGAAGGAGAAACCACAGGCGGCGGTGATCAAGGTGATCCCAACGGTGATCCGTTAAGCCCAAACAGAACCGGGAACGGCGGAGCAGGAGGGAATGGTAAATACTGGATGTCTGGAACGCCTATCAACTTACCTGAACCAGAGACTGGCTGTAATTACGAAGGTACAGTTGTTATTAAAATTGCTGTTACCGAATCTGGAAGCGTTTACGAAGCCGAACTCGCACCAAACAATCAAATACCCGATACTTTACCTAAATCTAATTTTGGCTCAAATACCTGTCTTGTCAATAAGGCTAAAGTTGCTGCCAAAAACTCTAAGTGGAGTGCAGATTTAGGCAATAGTCGACGTGTTGGATTTATTGTCTACCGTTTCGAATTGCAATGACGTACGAGCAAGCAGTTCAATGGTTGTTCGATGCCGTTCCTAACTTCCAACGCGACGGCGGAACAAAGGACTATAAAATTGGCCTAGATGGTCCCAAGGCCCTGTGGGAAGCATTACATTTTCCTGGAAAAACTATCCCAACGATACACGTAGCTGGCACTAACGGGAAGGGATCAACGGTACATTTATTGGCCTCAGGAATGAAAGAGATGGGGCTTCGTGTTGGCGTCTTTTCCTCTCCCCACCTCTTTGACTTTCGGGAACGCGCAAAAATTGGTACTGAAATGGTCCCGGAAGAATTCGTGCGCCAATTCGTCGAAACCAATAAGGACTTCTTTGCAAAAGGCGGTTATAGCTTCTTTGAGCTTACAACCATGCTTGCTTTAGCCTGGTTTGAGCAGGAAGCTGTAGATTGGATTGTTTTAGAAACCGGTATGGGCGGTAGATTAGATGCCACCAACATCTGTGAACCCGAATTAACTCTTATTACCAACATTGGTCTAGACCATACCCAATGGCTCGGCAATACCTTAGGTGCT
>Ga0208547_1001367_pt1 | contig 13507 bp, 11 predicted proteins | sample DEB08_DNA_5_FD_185501 | JGI IMG/M metagenome (GOLD analysis project Ga0208547, IMG submission 185501) | Aqueous microbial communities from the Delaware River and Bay under freshwater to marine salinity gradient to study organic matter... | ecosystem: Environmental > Aquatic > Marine > Coastal ...
TGCCAATCAATTTGAACAAAATCTTATTTGCCCTGAAAAATCTGGGTCAGAAGCGGTGTATGCATCTGAAGATATGGAAATTTTAGCACCAGATAATCTTTTACAATTGATCAATCATTTTAAAGGATCTCAAATTTTATCAAGGCCAGAATCCAATTTTAATCATAAAATTCCTACCTATCCCTGCATGTCTGAAGTTAAAGGGCAAAAAAGAGCTAAAAGAGCTTTAGAAATCGCTGCCGCTGGCGGCCATAATATGCTTATGATTGGACCTCCAGGATCAGGAAAATCAATGATAGCCTCCAGATTAAATGGCATATTACCAGAACTAACATTAGAAGAAATGCTAGAAGTTAATATGATTAATAGCATTTCAGGCAATATCAAAGATGGTCAACTTATTACCAAAAGACCATTTAGATCGCCACATCATTCTTGCTCAATGCCTGCAATGGTTGGCGGTGGAATGAAAACCAAACCAGGAGAAATTTCCTTAGCCCATAATGGCATATTATTTTTAGATGAATTGGGAGAGTTTCCAAGGCAAGTTTTAGACTCTCTACGTCAACCAATTGAAGATAATATAGTTACAATTTCACGCGCTAATTCTCATATTACCTATCCTGCAAATTTCCAACTAATAGCAGCCATGAACCCCTGCCGCTGTGGTTATTTAGGCAATAATCGCAAATCCTGTAACCGAGCCCCAAAATGCGGTAAAGATTATCAAGCCAAAATTTCTGGCCCAATTTTAGATCGTATGGATATTATAATCCAAGTTCCTCAAATTAATATTTTTGTTCAAAATAATGAAAATACAGAGGAAGTATCTAGCAATATTTTAAAAAGAGTAAAATCAGCCAGAAATATACAATATCAAAGATCAAAAAAATTAAATAGCAACAATAGCAGCGCCGAAATCGAAAAAACTTTTGATTTTTCTGGAGAAAATCGTGATTTAATAGAACAAGCCATGCATAAAATGGACATCTCAATGAGAGGCTTCGCCCGAATATTAAAAGTAGCTAGAACTATAGCCGACCTAGAAAATAACCCAAAGATAGAAAAAAACCACCTATCAGAAGCCATAGGATACAGAAAATACTAAACATCTTTTCTTTAAAAGTAGCTATGCAACTTTGGTGGAGGGGGTGGATGCAGCAAAGCAAACAACCCAACACACTAACTCAAATCAGCAAAGCTACTTTGATAGATATGCCAAAGCAAATTAAATAATCAAATTAAGATCTTTCAGCCTTAATTTCCTCAGCCACATTATCAGGAACAGTGCTATAAGAATCAAATACCATAGTATATTGCGCCCTACCTTGAGATAATGATCTAAGATTATTTACATAACCAAACATTTGACCTAAAGGAACTTTAGCAGTAATAACTTGCACATCATCCCTTGCTTCAAGATTTGCAACTTGTCCTCTTCTAGAACTGATATCGCCAATTACATCACCCATGTAATCTTCAGGGGTAATAACTTCAACCTTCATTAAAGGCTCTAAAAGAACAGGATTAGCTTGTGACATGGCATCTCTAAACGCAGATCTTGAAGCGATTTCAAAAGCTAAAACACTTGAATCAACATCATGATAAGCACCATCAGTTAAGATTGCTTTAATTTTAACAACAGGAAAACCAGCTAAAACACCATTTTGCTTTGCAGAAATAACGCCCTTTTCAACACCAGGAATATATTCTTTAGGAACTCTACCGCCAACAATTCTACTTTCAAATTCATAATCTGGAGTTTCTTCCTCCGTATTTTCATTATCAATAATTGGCTCAAAGATCATATTAACCTTAGCAAATTGACCAGCACCACCAGATTGCTTTTTATGAACATATTCAACTTCAACTGGCTTAGTGAAAGTTTCTCTATAAGCAACTTTTGGCTTACCAATATTAGCGTCAACCTTGAATTCTCTTTGCATTCTATCAACAATAATCTCAAGATGTAACTCACCCATGCCTTTAAGAATAGTTTGACCAGATTCTTCATCACTTTCAATTTGCAAAGAAGGATCTTCAGAAGCCAATCTTTGAAGAGCTATACTCATTTTTTCTTGGTCAGCAGTTGATTTTGGCTCAACTGAAACTTCAATTACTGGATCAGGGAATTCCATTTTTTCCAAGATAATTTTATTTTCAGGATCAGCCAAAGTCTCACCAGTTGTAGTATTTTTTAAACCAGCAATAGCAATAATATCGCCAGAATGAGCAACTTTAATATCCTCCCTGTTATTAGCATGCATTAAAAGCATACGACCAACTCTTTCTTTAGAATTTTTAATAGTGTTATTAACACCGGTACCGCTTTCTAAAGTACCAGAATAAATTCTAACAAAAGTTAGTGATCCAACAAATGGATCAGTCATGATCTTAAATGCCAAACCCGAGAATAATTTATCATCATATCTGATTTGAATTTCATCGCCTGTTTTAACATCTTCACCAGTTACAGATTCAATATCAACTGGGCTAGGAAGATAATCAACAATAGCATCAAGTAAGGTTTGAACACCTTTATTTTTAAAGGCGGTACCATTTAAAACTGGAACAAAATTACCAGCAATTGTGCCTTTTCTAATGCATCTTCTTAACTCCTCTTCAGAAATTTCTTCACCACCAAGATATTTTTCCATAATATCATCATCTTGCTCAACAGCTGTTTCAATCAAAATATCTCTATATTCTTCAGCTTTTTCTTGTAAATCAGCAGGGATATCTTTTAATGAATAATCAGCGCCCATAGATTCATCTTCCCAAACAACAGCTTTCATTTTTATAAGATCGATCAAACCGCCATATTCAGCACCATCACCTATTGGCAATTGTAATAATAGAGGATTTGCAGAAAGTCTTTTTTTGAACATTTCAACACATCTCCAAAAATTTGCCCCAGTTCTGTCCATCTTATTAACAAAGCACATTCTAGGAACATTATACTTATTGGCTTGCCTCCAAACAGTTTCAGATTGCGGCTCAACACCTGCAACTGCATCAAAAACAGCAACCGCACCATCAAGAACCCTCAAAGACCTCTCAACTTCAATAGTAAAATCAACGTGACCTGGAGTATCAATAATATTAATACGGTGATCTCTCCAAAAACAAGTTGTAGCAGCAGAAGTAATTGTGATACCCCTTTCTTGCTCTTGCTCCATCCAATCCATAGTGGCATCACCTTCATGAACCTCGCCAATTTTATGTGATTTACCTGTATAATATAAAACCCTTTCAGTTGTTGTTGTTTTACCAGCATCAATATGGGCCATAATCCCAATATTACGATATTTCTCAATAGCTACTTTTCTTGACATTTTTTAATAATTAAACTTCTTTAACCCAACTTTGGGGCAAAATAAACAGTAATCTACTAAAATAAAGGATTAGATTAAATATACAAGGAATAAAATATTTAAGATATACCTATACTTCAGATGGTATAGAAAAAGAGCTCTTTAAAAATCTTTGATTTTGGTAGGGGTTAAATTTTGATAGATATTCAGATTGCGGGATAGAATCATGAACAATGCTAGCACCCGAATGAAGGTAGATTGTTTATTTCAAGATAAGATTTAGTATAAGATTTTTGCATAAATCACTAACTTTTTTCACTTTTTTGGCCTTAAGGGAAGTTACTAACTATAGGCAAAAAAACTCACCACAAATAATAATATTTAAAATAAAAGGAAATAAATATCAAAAAATATCAGATAATTAAAACTGTAAATTTAGTCAAAAATATTAAAATATATAACAAAGACGATAGCCCCAACATATATTGTGATTTTACACAAAGTAAAATCTTTATTTAAATAGGTAATCCAGCCGCAGGTTCCCCTACAGCTACCTTGTTACGACTTAACCCCAGTTACCATTTCTACCGTGTATGGCTATCTCCCGAAGGTTAACCCACCATATTCAGGTAAAAACGACTTCCATGGCTTGACGGGCAGTGTGTACAAGACCCGAGAACGTATTCACCGCAACGTGCTGATTTGCGATTACTAGCAATTCCAACTTTATGGGGGCGAGTTGCAGCCCCCAATCCGAACTGAGATGGTCTTTAAGGATTGGCTCCAGATTACTCTTTCGCGACCTATTGTAACCACCATTGTAGCATGTGTGTAGCCCAGCCCATAAGGGCCATGATGACTTGACATCATCCCCACCTTCCTCCAACTTGTCGTTGGCAGTTTCCTTATAGTTCCCAGCATAACCTGATGGCAAATAAGGATAGGGGTTGCGCTCGTTAAAGGACTTAACCTAACATCTCACGACACGAGCTGACGACAGCCATGCAACACCTGTCACTAGTCCAGCCGAACTGAAGAAATTCATCTCTGAAAATCGCGACTAGGATACAAGAGCTGGTAAGGTTTCTCGCGTATCATCGAATTAAACCACATGCTCCACTGCTTGTGCGGGTCCCCGTCAATTCCTTTGAGTTTTAGCCTTGCGGCCGTACTCCCCAGGCGGAGTGCTTAACGCGTTAGCTTCGCCACCGAAATCCTAAGATCCCGACAACTAGCACTCATCGTTTACTGCGTGGACTACCAGGGTATCTAATCCTGTTTGCTCCCCACGCTTTCGTATCTCAGCGTCAGTAATAGCCTAGATAGCCGCTTTCGCCGCCGATGTTCCTCCTAATATCTACGGATTTCACCCCTACACTAGGAATTCCACTATCCCCTACTATACTCTAGCGAAGCAGTTTTGATTGCAATTCCGAGGTTGAGCCCCGGGATTTCACAACCAACTTGCTAAGCCGCCTACATACGCTTTACGCCCAATGATTCCGAACAATGCTAGCACCCTTCGTATTACCGCGGCTGCTGGCACGAAGTTAGCCGGTGCTTTTTCTGTAGGTACCGTCATTATCTTCCCTACTAAAAGAATTTTACAACCCTAAGGCCTTCATCATTCACGTGGTATTGCTGGATCAGGCTTGCGCCCATTGTCCAATATTCCCCACTGCTGCCTCCCGTAGGAGTCTGGGCCGTGTCGCAGTCCCAGTGTGACTGGCCATCCTCTCAGACCAGTTACAGATCATCGCCTTGGTAGGCCATTACCCTACCAACTAGCTAATCTGATATAAGCTCATCTAACAGCGATAAATCTTTCCCGAATAAACGGTAATATATGGTATTAGCTTCAGTTTCCCGAAGTTATTCCTTACTGCTAGGTAGATTCTTATACATTACTCACCCGTTTGCCACTAACTTTAAAGAGCAAGCTCAATAAAGTCCGTTCGACTTGCATGTGTTAAGCATACCACCAGCATTAGTTCTGAGCCAGGATCAAACTCTCAAGTTTGATTTAAGCTTTCCTAACGTAAGCTATGATTAAGTTTGTTAAGTACTACCGCCTTTATTATATATTTTTACCTTAGATAATTCTAAGTTTAAGTCTAATAAAGACAATTGACTAAATTTACGATTTTAAAACAGCGATGCAACCAAAGGGTTTTTGATTACGGAAAAATCTATTCTAGAATTGATATTTCTAATTGTCAAACATTTAATTTAACTTTTTTTTAAAGATGGTAGGATGGTAGGAATTTATAATTAAAAGACTCCTGTGTAACTGAAGTAGTTTGATTTTTATATCAATTTTTAGACAAAATTTTACAATTTTTGGTGCAATAGTCCCATAACACCAAAGTTCATCTTAAAAACTATGTAAAATTAGTAATTTTTGACCTAAAGAAGAAAAATATTGAAATTCCTATACATTAAAATAACTCTACCCCCTTAAATTCCCAATAACATCTTTAAGGCCAAAAATATCCATTAAATTAATAATATTATCCTTATTTTTAGCAATATCACTCATCATAATTTCCGCCCATTTCTCGGCAATTGACAATAAATCATAATCAAAAGTTAAATTAGCAATTTTATATTCTGGTAAGCCACTTTGCCTCGTCCCAACCAACTCACCAAAACCACGCATTTTTAGATCCTCCTCGGCTATAAAAAAGCCATCGTCACTATTTTTCATAATTTCCAATCTTTTTCGGCCATTCTTACTTAATTTATAATCATATAATAAAATACAAAATGATTCTAAATCTGATCTTCCAACCCTACCCCTTAATTGATGCAATTGGGCTAGACCAAAATTTTCAGCATTCTCAATTACCATCACCGTAGCATCACCAATATCAACTCCAACTTCAATAACCGTTGTGGCCAAAAGTAATTTTGCCCCACCATCTTTATCTGAAAAATCTGCCATAATCTTCTCCTTCTCCTTCTCCTTCATTTTACCATGTAAAATAGCGATTTTTTCTGACCCAAAATTAGCTTCTAACTCCTTATACCTCTCTTCTAATGAAATTAATTCTAACTCCTCACTATCTTCAACCAAAGGACAAACCCAGTAAATTTTTTGATTTTTATCTAAAATATTATGCAAGGAATTATAAATTTTCTCTTTTTTAGATTTAGACATAATTTGCGTTCTAATCGGCAAACGATTTGCAGGCTTTTCCTGCAATAGAGAAATTTTCATATCACCATAAAGTGCAATCATAAGACTTCTAGGTATTGGCGTTGCCGACATAGCTAAAATATCAGGATTACTACCCTTTTCTACCAATTTTGCCCTTTGCATTACCCCAAAACGATGCTGCTCATCAATTATTACCAAACCTAAATCAGAAAATATAATGTCATCATAAATTAAAGCCTGCGTACCTATAATTAAATTAACTTTACCAGACTTTAAATCATCCAAAATTTTCTCCTTTTGTTTTTTAGTATTTTTAGAAGTTAAAAGTGCAATATTAATATCTAAACTCTTGGTTAATTTAGAGATGTTCTCAAAATGCTGAATGGCAAGCAAAGAAATTGGCACAATTAAAGCAGTTTGACGCTGATTCTCGGCTAAAATTAAGGACGCCAAAAGGGCAATAATGGTTTTACCAGAACCGACATCCCCCTGTAACAAGCGAAACATTTGATTTTCATTTGCTAAATCATTTTTTACCTCATCCAAAACTTCTTTTTGACCTTTTGTTAATTCAAAAGGCAAATTTTCTAGTAATTTGTGAATTAAATTGCCATTGGAAATATTTTTTACACCCTTTTTGGCCTCATTTTTCCTATGGTAAATTTTTTCGGCAATTTTAAGAGCCAACAACTCGTCAAAAGCCAATCTCCTGCGATTAATATTATTAGGGTTTAAGTTGTCGCCATGAAATTTATGTAAATTACGCAAAGATTCCGACCAAGAAAGCCATTTTTGCTCACAAATCAAACTTTCATTAATCCATTCCGGAAAATTAGGCACAAAATCCAAGATATACCGAATTTTATCACTTAATAATTTTTGTGTAATTTTAGCAGTTAAAGGATAGATTGGCTGATTTTTTGGAATTTCATCAATCTTTTCAATCGGCAAAATATATTCTGGATGAGAAATATTCCATATATCATTAAATTTTTCAATTTTACCCGAAACAACCATTTCAGCAGCTATTGGCAAGTTTTTTTCAATAAAATTAGGATAAATTTTGAAAAAAATAATATAAATATAACCAATATTGCTATAACATCTTACCTTAAAAGGTGCTGTTTTATTATTTGGCTTAATATATTCCTCAGGTGTAATTTTTAAAATAACCTCATCCTTTTCATAAATATCTACTAACAATGGCAAATATTTCTTCGAATTATAAGAAGTTGGCTCATGATATAAAAGATCTATCCATCTTTTACCACCTACTAAATTTGCAATATAATCACCCAAAATCGGCCCAACTTTTGGTAAAAATTTAATTTCTGAAAAAATTTTTTGCTGCATTATTAAATATATTATCTAGATTTTTCTTGCTTTTTAAACCTTAAGGATAGAGAATCTCTAAAATTAGATATAGCATCAAACAAAATTGAGCTATAACTTAATTTATAATTTCAAATTATAATAGTGAATTATAATTTATTAACCTTAATTTATTTACATTATGTCTATTGTAACTAAAGCACAAATCGCTGCAGCTCTTGCGGAAAAAACTGGCACTAGCAAAACTGACGCTACTAACACTCTTAATACTATTTTAGATACTATTTCTGAAAGCCTTAAGACTAATGACAAAGTTCAATTTACTGGCTTTGGTTCTTTCATTGCAGAAGATAAGCCTGCAACTACTGGTAGAAATCCAAAAACTGGTGAATCTATTCAAATCGCAGCTAGAAGATCTGTTAGATTTAAAGTTGGTGATTTACTTAAAAAAGCTGTTAATTAATTAAGAGCCTTAGATGGCGTTGTCATAAATTGAAAACGCCATCTTGTCATAAAAATATTTTCTATCTATTTTTACCACAATTACCCTCAACCTCTCGTAGCAAATTTTCAATTTGACTAAAATAAAAAAATACTTAAAATATGATTCATTATTAATAATAATCTTAAGATGAATAACTTCTTTAACAAAATCCTGATCAAATTATTTACTAATCAAATAGGAAAAGATGAATTTGGCAACTCTTACCACATCTCTAAATCTGGGAAAAAATATGTTATTTATAACGGCTTAGTTGAAGCCTCAAAAGTTCCTCCAAATTGGCATTTGTGGCTACATAATATTCATGATGAAATTATCCCAAATTCACAATATGCTTGGCAAAAAATACACTCTCCAAACTTAACTGGCACCAAATATAATAAAAAACTTCCAAAAATTAAGGAAAAATATCAATCTTGGCAGCCAAATTAAAATTAAAATCAGCCAAAATGTTTAAAATATTTTTTACAAAACTTTCTTACCTTATATCGGCGATTTTCATTTTAACTTCATTAAGCTTAGCTAATGAAATTACTACAAAAACGCCATTGGAAAATAATGCAGAAAAAAAAATATTATATCTTAAAGATATTCCTAATAATCAATTTACAGAATATGCCAAAATTCAAATTCTTGATAAAATAATGGCAAATCATAGTGAAATTGACATTAAAATTTCTGAAAATCATTCCTTTGACAATCTGTCAATCATTATTCATAAATGCTGGCAATCAAAACCAGAAGAAAAACCAGAGAATAAGGCGCTAATTACAATTAAGGAATATAGCAGATCTAATCCAAATTTACAAAAAACTATTTTTAATGGCTGGATGTTATCTTCCTCGCCATCAATATCCCCAATGGAACACATAATTTATGATATTACTTTGATCAAATGTTTAAATAAGAATGACGATTAATATAGCACCATCAATATTGTCAGCTGATTTTTCTAAATTAGGTGAAGAAGTTGCAAAAATCTCTAAATGTAACAATATTAATTATTTACATCTGGATGTTATGGATGGTAATTTTGTTCCAAATATTACTATCGGCCCCGATATTATAAAATCTTTAAGACCTAAATCGGAATTAATTTTTGATACTCACTTAATGATTAATCAACCAGAAAATCATATTGAATCCTTTGCTCATGCGGGTTCTGATATTATAACAATTCATTATGAAGCAACAACTCATATTGACTCAGTTTTAACAAAAATTAAATCTCTTGGTAAAAAAGCAGGAATTTCTATTATACCGTCAACCAATGAAGATGTTTTAGATTATATTTTAGATAAAATTGACCTAATCTTAATAATGACTGTAAATCCTGGATTTGGTGGCCAAAATTTTCTTACATCTCAAATAGAAAAAATTAAAAAGATACGCAAAAAAATTGATCAATCAGACCGCAACATCCTGTTGGAAATTGATGGCGGTATTAATGATAAAACAGCAAAAATAGCAATAGAAGCTGGTGCTGATATTTTGGTTTCCGGATCGTATATTTTTGGCTATAATGATTATCAAGCAAGGATTAATAATTTAATCTATGACAAATAAAGTAGAGCAAAAGCCTAAAAGAAAAGTAAAATTACAAATCGCAAAAGATGCCAAAAATAGAGCAGTTGCTTTAGTTTGTCTTGTATCTCTTAATATTGTGGCTATATTTTCTGACTCTATTGTAGGTCAACTTAAAGAATCCATTTCTCCTGAAGATAACATCATTAAAAATATTGAAACCGAAAATCGTATTATTGAAGTTGAGCATTCTGGAGTTAAAGAATTAATAGAATTGCAAGAAAAATATCATAAACTTAATGCTAAATATGATACTTTAGAAGATAAAATTTCAAAATTACAAAATAGCCAAAACTCCTCTCATATAATTATTTCTTACTTTAGTTTATTAAATAAAATCAAAAAAGGACAAAATTATCAAGATGATTTACTTCTAACAAAATCTTTAATTAATCAGGATAGTAAGCTATATGAAAATTTTATAAAGTTTGATAATTTACTTAAAAGCAACATTAAAGGTCATCAGGATATTCAAAATAATTTTGATCAATTGGTGTCAAAAATCAAATCGTATGATCGAATCCAAAATAATGATAGTTTAGCAGATAAAATTAAAAATAACATCTTAAATCAAATTATTATTCGTAAAATTAATTTTGAAAAGGAAGAGCCAGATAATATAGACTATCTAATCCATAAGATTGAAAATAATCTTCAACAAGAACATTATCAGGAGGCGCTTAATTATCTCAATAAAATTATAAACATTCCCCCTAAATTACTATCTAATTTAAAGAAAGATCTGAAAAACCTAATTAAATTACAAGAAATAAATAAAAAAATAATGAAATTACTTATCTGATGGGTCAAAATTCTCAAACTATATTAATTACCGGCGCTGCTAAAAGATTAGGAAAGTTTTTGGCAGTTTCTTTTGCCCAAATTGGCTACAATATCGCTCTGCATTACAATTCTTCTAAACAGGAAGCTATAGAAGCTCAGAAACTTATCCAATCAAAAGAAGTTAAATGCCAAATTTTTCAAGCAGATTTACAAAGTGTAAAAAATTGTCAAAAATTAATTACAGAAGTTAAGGATTATTTTGGAACAATAGATATTTTAATTAATAATAGTTCTGTTTTTATTGAAGGTAATTTTCAAGACACAACTGAAGAAATTTTTGATGAAAATTTTAATGTAAATTACAAATCTATCTTTTTTTTATCACAAGCTTTTGCTAAAAATAATTCTGGCAATATAATTAATATTTTAGACACTAAAATTAATAAAAAACTAAAAAGATTCTTTACCTATATTAATTCTAAAAAAGCCCTGTATCAATTAAATCAAGATTTGGCATTAGATTTGGCTCCTAATATTCGCGTTAATGCTATTGCTCCATGCATCTTCTTGCCATCGCACGATTTTGATGAGCAGTATATCGCTAAAAGGGTTAAAGCTACCCCTTTAAATAGATATACTAAAATGGAAGATATCTTTAAAACTGCAGAATTTTTTATTAAAAATGATTTTTTAACTGGTCAAATTATTTATGTTGACGGAGGGGAAAATCTAGTAATCTTAACAAACAAATGATTAATACAACAACAAAACTTGAAATCAGTAATCTTAAAATAGATACAATAATTGGTATTCACGATCATGAAAAATCAGAAAAACAACCTCTGATTTTTAATATAATTATTTTTTATAATTCTGGCACAGCCATAAAAAGCGACAATATTAAAGATGCTATTGATTATTATGATTTAACATCAAATTTAAAAGAATTTATTTCTAATAATCATTATGAATTACTAGAAACACTTTCTCATAAAATATTAGAAAAACTCTCTGAAAATAAAAGAATCCAAAAAGCTATTCTAACAATTTCAAAACCAAAAGCCTTGGAGGATTTTGGCGCAATGATTCACATTAGCAATGAATATGAATTTCAAAGAAGAAACTAATGAAGTTCAGACAACAAACAGATCTCTGATTTAATTACTCACAAAACTACTTCTTCGATTTTTATCTCTACAATCTGACCCCTTTTATAATTTCCACCATCTGGTAATTTTGCCTTAATAAAATTCTCACATCTACCAAAATTACCATCCTCAATAATGACTTTCTGCTTAGTTCCAATAATTTTATTAGCAAATTTATTATGAGAAATTTCTGTTGCTTTACGTAATTTTTCCGCCCTTTCTTTACGAATTTTTAATTGCAATTGCGGCATTTTTGCCGCCGGAGTTCCAGACTTTGCTGAAAAGGGAAAAATATGATTAAAAATCAAATCTGCTTCCCTAATTAAATTAAGACTATTTTTAAACATTTCTTCTGTTTCGGTTGGAAAGCCAGCAATGATATCCGAACCAAAAGTGGCATCCGAACGGTAATAGCGTACTTTTTGACAAAAATCTAACACATCTTGTCTTTTGTGACGCCTCTTCATCCTTTTTAAAATCAAATCATCGCCAGATTGCAACGAAATGTGAAAATAAGGCATAAACCTCTCCTCATTTTGCAATAAATAATAAAAATCATTATCAATTTCAGCTACATCAATAGAAGATAATCTTAATCTTGGTAATTCTGGCACTAATTTTAATAATCTTTTAATCATAGAAAACAATCTCAATCCAGAAATTAAATCCTTACCATAATCAGTTATATCAACTCCCGTTAGAACAATTTCATTATAACCATTTTTGACTAAGAGTCGAGCTTGATGGACAATATCGCCAAAAGGAACCGATCGGCTATTACCACGACCATAAGGAATAATGCAAAAAGTGCAACGATGATTGCAGCCATTTTGAATTTGTAAAAAAGCTCGTGATTTTTCTTCAAAATGGGTTATTAAATGATTAGCAGTATCTTTGACTGACATAATATCATTAACCAAAATTTTCTCATGATTGCCATCCTTTTTTTGATTTTCAAAAAATAATTTATCTTGATGTAAAATTGTTTGGTCTTTATTGATATTTTTTCCAGAATTTTGTGATTTTTGACCTAAATTTTGATAGGATTGTGCTTTTAATTTTTCATTATTACCAATAACCATGGCCACTTCTGGCATTTTAGAATATTTAGCAGGGTCAATCTGAGCGGCACAACCAGTAACGATAATTTTTGCTTGGGGATTTTTCTTAAAATTATTTCTTATTGTTTGTTTTAATTTCCTTTCCGCCTCATTAGTAACAGCACAACTATTAAGGATAATAAGATTTTTCTGGTCTGATTTCTTGACTAGATTTTTGATAATTTCACTTTCTACCAGATTTAACCTGCAGCCAAAATTAATAACTTTATTATACTCTTCTTTTGTCATTTTTTAAAATAACATGACTTACCACCCTGTTAACACCCTTTGCCTTTGCGACAATGTTACTAACCTTATAGCTTTCTGATTTTGATTCAGCTATTCCTAAAATATAAACTACAGAGTTAACGGTAATAAATTGATAATTAGCAGACGCTATATTTTTTGTAAAAAGTATTTTTGACTGAATATTCGATGTAATTGCAGCATCTTTTAAATATTGATTAGAAGTTCTAAAAATACGGAAATTATTGATAATTTGAATCTCATCTATTACCTCCCGAACATTTTTTACTTTCCAGGCAATATCAACCGCTTCTCTTGCTTTCTTCTCATCCTTAACA
>Ga0208547_1001372_pt1 | contig 13467 bp, 15 predicted proteins | sample DEB08_DNA_5_FD_185501 | JGI IMG/M metagenome (GOLD analysis project Ga0208547, IMG submission 185501) | Aqueous microbial communities from the Delaware River and Bay under freshwater to marine salinity gradient to study organic matter... | ecosystem: Environmental > Aquatic > Marine > Coastal ...
AGGAAGTGCGTACCTTTGAGCAAACAGCGGAGAAGACCGCAAAACAGATAAAGATTATGAATTTTCGCAACTCAAATGATGCGGCCCGCTATATCTCTCAGCTGGAGGACAAGTTGGCCAACATCAACGCCCTCGCAGAAACCGAGGAGCGCGCGTTGACTTCTGAAGAATTGGAAGAGACGCAAGACATCCACGCAAAGCTCGAAGCAGCTGAAAAGCAGCGCGACGGCTTGGCAAAAAACGAACAGCGCCTCAAGGCTCGTGCCGTTGCACAAGATGCCGTTGTACGAAGCGACAAAGAGGCAATCAAGGCTAACGCTAAGTTTGACTTTGGTAAGGCTTTGCGCGAAGCTGCACAAGGCGGCGTGACTGGCCTCGAGAAGGAGGTGATGCAGGAAGCACGCAAGGAAGCCAGCGCTTTGGGCCTCGGCTTGCGCGGCGACTTCAGCATCCCACAATCCATGTTGGTTGAAGCTCGTAACGTTTATGGTGTTGATTCAGGACAAGCAGGCGTAGCTGATGCAGTTACAACTGTAGCCACTGAAGTAACTGCATTGGTTGGCGCTTTGCGTTCTAACTCTTTGCTGGCAGCTACTGGCGCCACTCAGCTCAACGGTTTTGTTGGTGACATCAAGATGCCATCACTGCCAACTGACGCAGCAGAGGAGCCAGCAGAAGGTGCTTCTGTAACTGGCAACACTGGCGCCATGGGTTCACAGACATTGTCTCCACAGCGCATCGCGCAGCAGATGATCGTGACCAAGGAAGCAATCAACCAAACAAACGGCAACATGGCCGCTGTGATTGCTGCTGACTTTGGCCGATCTATTGCCAACGTGCAGGACAAGATTGCTTTGAACAGCATTCACGGTACAGGTGGTGCAACTACTTTGGCTGGTGGAACTGGTACAGTTGTACTCGGTACTGAGACAGGTACAAATGACTTGCTCGCTACTACTGCAGCTGACATCCGCGACTTGTGGGCAGAAATCACTGCAAACGGTGCAGAGAACAACACGCAATTCGTAGCTCACCCATCAGATTACGCTTTCTTGATGGGTCTTGCTAACGTGTCAAGCGTAAGCGCTTTGGTTGAGAACGGTCAAATCTTTGGCTACAACGTATTGTCAAGCGGTTCCGTTCCTTCTATTGACGCTGGTGCTGTTTACGCATCTCAGCTGATTGAAGGCGGCGCAGACGTTGCACTCGGTGCAGCAACTGGTTGGGACAACTTGCGATTCGTTTACTACGGAGATTGGACTGACATGTTCTACGCTAACTGGGGCGGCCTCGACGTAACTGTTGATCCATTCTCAGGTATCTCAGCTGGAACTGTAAAGATCGTAGTCGATACTTTCTTCGACGCTAAAGTCCGACGTGCAGGCAGCTTGGGTGCATTGCCATTTGCTGCTGCAGACATCTTGGGCGCTGACGCTTAAGGTTAGATTGATTGAATGAGAAAGGCCTCGCAACCATGCGGGGCCTTTTTTTTATCTTGCACCCATGTACTACACTTTAGAGATTACTGGCGCAGCTACCGAGTCCAGCATCGTCAGCACCGCCGACCTCAAGACATTCCTGCGCGTAGACCACAGCGACGAGGACACGCTGATCGAGGCGCTACGCAGCGCGGCCATTGAGTACGTGCAGAATTATTGCAACGTGCAACTGGGCGACGTTACGGCGGTCATGTATCTTGACGAGTTCCGTGGTACGTGGGAAATACCCGTGGGTCCTGTGCGCAGCATTACTAGCATCGTCTACAACAACACGCCCAGCACGACGCTTACCTTGAGCACCTCGCAATACTACACCGACCTCAAGCGCAAGCCCGCACGCATCACAACCATATCACCACCGACGGTGCACCCAGATACCAGCAACGGCGTGCAGGTGACGATGGAGTTGGGGTACCTCGAGGCCGAGGTGCCAGACGGTTTGATTCACGCAATCAAGTTGCTGGTGGCGCACTTCTATGAGAATCGCAACATCGTTGTGGTGGGTACTATCTCAAGCGAAGTGCCTAACCTTATCCACAGTTTGCTGAATCCGTACCGCGTAATTTCTGACCGATGAGAATAGGTAAGAGCGACCGACGCATAAAGGTGCAACGATACACCACGAGCACGAACGCATACGGCGAGCGCGTGCAGACGTGGAGCACCTTGTTGACCGTATGGGCCGAGCTGATGAAAATTGAAGGCACGACCGAACGCATCACTACGGATCAGGACATGCCCGTGCAGCGCGTGCGCTTTAAGATTCGCAGCAGCAGCGACAGCCGAGGCATCAAGGCTGACGACCGCGTGCTGTACAATTTGAAGTATTACAACATCCAAGGCATTGAGGAGGTTGGCCGACAGGACCAGCTTGTGCTGCTTTGTCAAATCACTGGCACCTGATGGCACGCGGCAGCTTAGAAATGAAAGGCGCAGGTACTGGCTTTGAAGGTATCGGCGTAGACATCAAGCCGCTCATGAAGCAGCTGGAGCACATGCGCAAGCAGATAGCTGACAAAAACGTGCAGCGACGTATCCACCGCGAGGTTGGCAAGGTGTACAAGGACGAGATGCAGGCAAACATCAAGGACGCGCGTGAAGTCATTCGCATCCGTCGAGGCAAGCAAAAGCCGCTTGACATTCCGATTGGTACGCTGAACCGTTCGGTGCGCGTCTGGTTGATTGACAAGCAGGCCAATACCTACTGGGTCGGTCCACGAGTAGGGCGCCGCATGTCGATAGATGAAGACGGATGGTTTGCCAATATTGTAGAAGGCGGTGACGGCAAGTTTGGTGAAGGCAGAAACAAGGGCGTCTTTGAGCGGTCTATACGCAACAAGCGCAACGAAGCATTTACGATGATGCGCACCAAGTACCAAAAGGCGATAAACAAGGCAGCAAAAGCAAAGAAGAAATGAACGCAGGAAAGGCAGTATATGGAATTTTGAGCGCCAACACTGGCGTCACTGACATCGTAGGCACGCGCATCTTTCCAGAGATTGCAGAGCAGGAAGCGGTCACGCCTTTCGTGATTTACCAGCTGCAGAGCGTAGCGCCAGAGGATACGCACGACGGACCGTCCAAGCTCGATGAGGTGCGGTTTGAATTTTTGTGCTATGCCGACAGCTACAATGCAGCTGCTGACTTAGGTGTGGCGGTCCGTGCCGCACTGGATCGCGTGAGTGGAACGTACAACGGCGTCAATGTAGAGAGCGTGCAATTCAATGACGTAGACGTGGAGATTGAATACGATCCACGCCGCTACAGTCAGGTGCTCAAGTTTACCTTTCGCATCAAGCGCGACGACATCGAGATTGCGTTAGGCACACCAGTAACGGGTGCCGAGCTTGGCGACCTTTCTGACGTAGATGTGAGCGGCGTCACAAACGGTCAGCTGATTGCGTACAACAGCACGACGGGCAACTGGGAAGCGGCAGACGACGCGGGCGGCGCGGAAACGCTTGGCGACTTAGACGATGTTAACGTAGACAACCCTTTGGGGGGTCAAAGTATTATGTGGGATGGCGGCTTAGAAGAATGGGTAAAAGACAGCCGCACAACTGCTCTCTTCGATGAGTTTAAACAAGGCTTAGTGACAACGGTCAAAAACGGAGCAGGCACGGAGAGCGAGTTAAAATTAGAACAAACAAAGGCAACCGTACAGACAGGCATTACAAAAGTCGTGTTGACAGAAACGTCACCTGGTAATATTGAGTTTGTTGTAGCGACTGACGCGAATGGTGACACAGCGTTTACTGCGCTGCATTTAGACGGTTCGAGTACGGCCAATGTAGCTGACCTACTTGTAAAGTTTGGGACTTACTTCAAATTGGAGGACGGGATATATACCCAGTGGATACGCCCCAGCTCAGGCACCACGCAAGACACGGCAATTGTACTACCAAGTAAAAGCGGCGTTCTTGGTCTAGCGGAGGACATACCCACCAGCGTCACTAATTTGAACGATGTAACGAGCGCGGGCAGCGGTGCGATTATTACCGACGCAGAGCGCACCAACCTAACAACCAACACAGCTAAGGTTGGGCTAATTGCAGGAGGCACTACGGGGCAAGCCCTCGTAAAAAGCACGGGGACGGATTACGATGTTCAGTGGGCTGACATTGCGATCGACGTGCAGTATCATCAGCGTTACGATACAGAAGCGGCTGCGCTACGTTCAGGTGCTACGGAAACGGTCGAGCTGTACTATACGGCGCAGGCGGACGGCGACGGTTTGAGCGAGTCGGCATCGAGCGACACGCCAACCAGCGGTTACGATATTCGGCGAAAGTTGTGGTACGCTGAGAAAGCGCAGGCAGACCCCGACACGTCAGCCGATTGGACGCAGTTCACAGCCATCGCCGACAACACGACGTTTGCAAATGCGAAGGCGGCTTTGCTTGCTTACCTGAAGGAACGCACGGGGGGCACTGTTCCGATTAGCCTCAAAATGACGTGGGAGGAGGTGAGCCAAGTTTCATATTTACTTGACGATTACAGCGGGGCTGCGGCTGCGTATTCATTGCGTTTATTGTCCAGCACCTACTCAGGCGATGCAATTAACGTTTGGAACGGCACCAGTTACGCAGATATTGGATTTGACGGAAGCGGCGAACTTGACACAACAGCCTTGGCTGCGCATTGCGGAAGTAACGACGGGTTTATTCGTTATTGGTACGACCAATCGGGAAACAGCAACACGGCGGCGCAGGCGACGACGGCGAATATGCCGAAGATTTACGACGGCACGACGGGCGTTGTGACGGAGAACGGGAAACCTACGGTGCAATTTGATGGAGCAAGTGATTACATGGAATTTGGAGAATCGTGGGGAGCAGAAATGACTATGATTGCAACATGGAAAGCATCTGCAACAGGTGAACAGCAAATTTACAATATGGAAAGCGGCGGTATTCGGTTTGCAATGAGTACAAACCGTAGCGGTAACAGTATAGTGACCCGCGACAACAGCGGCGCAGGTACATCGTCTTTATCAGGAAATCCAACTATAACAACGTTAGGTATTACCTCACACATAACGAACAGCACAAGCACTTCACATTCCTTGCATCATAACAACGTTAGCTTGACAGGCACAGCGGCCTCAAGAGCGCAAAACGGCACAAATACTTTTGCAAGTAATTCTGGCGGCACTTCTTTTTTTCTTAACGGCGTAATGAGCGAAGCAGTTTTGTATTTAAGCGATAAAACAACCGACCGCACGGGCATCGAGGACAACATAAACACCTTCTATTCAATCTACTGATGAACGGATACATAATCGTACTTCCAACCGCCACGCAGACAAGCGAAGCACGGGCAAAGCAAATAACGCGAGAACTATACAACATCTCGCGTCCCGTTCTCATTCAGGCAGAAGGCGAAAAGGCGTCAACCGTCTTTGGAATCGTCACGCACCCCGACGGAATCCAGAACGCTTTGCAGGTGGATACGGATTACCTCATCCACGTCCACGAAGCGGCGACGCTGGAGAAGTTGGTCGCTTGCTTTCCCGAGCTGACCAATGACGAGCGGTTTGAGTTGAGCGCATACGTGCAGACGAATCACAAATTTCCGTTTGAGCACATCATACCCAGCACGACGACAGTGCGGGATCATGATTACATGGTGCAAAACGGTTGGTTTGAAATTGACGATATTTGAGCATGGAACAGATTACGGCGGCGATGATATTCGAGTTCATCGCATTGCTGGGTGGAGGCATCGCAGCATGGACAAAGATTAACCAAGATGTCACCTTGCTCAAGTCGCGCATCATCAACCTTGAGAAACGCGAGAACGATATGGCCAAGAAGTTGGACGTGCTGCTGGAGGCTGTCAATGAACTGAAGATTCTTCTGGCCAAAAAAGGCATTTGATGCAGTCAATCATTTTGCCGTAAATTGCAGCCATGAAGCTCAAGCACTGGATTGAATTGCAGAAGAAAGAGGCCGAGAAACCCAAGGCCAAACCTGCACCGCGCAAGAAAGCGTCAGAAAAGAAAGAAGAAAAAGATAACACCGAATAATCATGGCTATTTTCAACGGCACAAATTTGGGTGTGTACATCACGACTGGATCACCAGCCGCTGACGTGCTCATCGCAGCAGCGACCGACTGCTCACTGTCTCTCAACATGGAGACCATCGACATCACAACCAAGGACAGCGCAGGCTACCGTGAGCTGCTTGGCGGCTTGCGATCAGGTTCCGTAAGCGTCAGCGGTTTGATTGACTATCAGGACGCATCTAACCAAGACGTCACCGATTTGTACTCAGCTTGGAAGAACCGCACTTCATTGTCTTTGGTTTTCAGCAGCAACACAACAGGTGATGAGAAGTACAGCTTCAGCGGTTTCTTGACTAGCTTGGAGCAGTCAGGCGGCACTGAGGACACAGCTACCTACAGCGCTACTTTCGAAATTACTGGTACTGTAACTGAGGCCACTATTTGATGATAGAAATCAACGGCAACGAGTACCCTGTGCGCTACTCGATGAAGGCGCTCAAGAAGTTCGAACGCAAGGCGAAGGTCAACGTTTTCAGCTTGTCCGATCCGTCGAAGCTCTCAGCCGATGCCTGCGCTTTTCTCTGCTTTGTTGGCGTAGAGTGCGGTTGCAACTTCGAAGGCGTCGACTTCGACATGGAGCTGCAGGAGTTCGAGGAGCACATTACGCTTGCACACGTCACGCAATGCTTTGACGTACTCGGTGAATACAGCGACCAAAAAAAAGCGTAGACAAAAGCGAGAAGCCTGTAGGGTGGCCTGACGTTATTCGGATGGGGATGGGTGTGCTGCACCTGTCCCCTTCTGCGTTCTGGGACATGACGTTTGGCGAGTTGAGCCTTGCGCTGGAGGCCAACCGTGAGACCGCAGAGATGGCCGAGCGGTTTGAGTGGGAGCGCACCAGATGGCTCGCTACAATCTACATGCAGCCCCATCTACGGAAAGGCCGTAAATTGCGACCAAAGGATATGATGCAATTCCCTTGGGAGCGACCGAAACAAAACGCAAAGAATTTAACCAAGGAGCAACTACTGCAAGCAATTAAAGAGCGCGACGAATGGCAAAGCTGAATGACCTCATAGTAACGATTGGCGCAACGACGCGCGACTTTGACAAGGCGCTTGGCAAATCCATGTCGAAGCTCAACCGCTTTGGCAGAAATACAAAGCGCATTGGGCGTGACTTGACGCGATCGTTGACGATGCCACTGGCGGGCCTTGGCGTTGCTGCAGTAAAAAGCGCGGCAGACCTCGAAGCACTGGAGACATCGTTTATCTCATTGACAGGCGGCGCAGAGCAGGCTGCTGCTATGATGAAGAACTTAAACGAGTTCACTGCAAAGACGCCCTTTCAAATTGAAGCGGTAGCCAAGTCAGCGCGTCAGTTGATTGCATCAGGCACAGGCATCGAAGACGTCAATACGCAGTTGCAATTCCTTGGCGACATCGCGGCAACTTCTGGGTCAAGCATTGACGAGATAGCCGCCATCTTTGCGAAGGTCAATGCCAAGGGCAAGGTGGAGCTGGAGAACCTGAACCAGCTCGCAGAGCGCGGCATCCCAATCTTTACCGCGTTGGCTGACGCTACAGGTTTGCCAGCCGATAAGCTTGGTGCAGGCCGTGTAAGCGTCGAGGAGTTTAACACGGTGCTCAAGAGCTTTGCCGAGGAGGGCGGCTTTGCTGCGGGCGCTATGGAACGCCTTAGCGAGACGGCAGCAGGTAAGTTCAGCACGGCGCTTGACAATTTAAAGCTGGCAGGTGCCGAGCTTGCAGAGGACTTGCTGCCAGTCGTAAAGGATATGATTGACGGATTCACGTCATTCCTGCAGCGCATCCAAGCCATGACGCCAGAAAGCAAGAAGCTGGCTTTGCAAATTGCTGCGGTAGCTGCTGCGATTGGTCCACTTCTTGTAATTGTGCCGCAGTTTATTAGCGGCTTGCAGTTAGCTCGGACAGCGTTTCTTGCGCTCAACGTGGCAATGATGGCTAACCCATTTGCAATTGTGGCCACTGGTATAGGTTTAGTAGTTGGTGGCTTGATCTTGATGAACAGCAAGACCGACGACGCAGTTACAGCTATCGACAAGTTAGCGGAAGCAAACAAGGACCTTTCGCTGGAGGAGCAAAAGCGCAACATCGAGTCGGCCATTGATAACCAGCAGAAGTTGGTCGACTTGCTGAAGGCTGAGAAAGACGCCAAGGATAAGATTGCAGAAAAGTTTGGCGGCAAAGCCATCAAGGAGCAGAAAGAAGCTAATGCAGCATACGAAGCGGCCAACGAACAGCTGCAGAAAATGCAGGGCATGCTTGCAGGTGTCGAGCAGAAGTTTGCAGACGAAGCCAGTGCAGCCTTAGCAGCGGCCACAGCAACCGAGCAAGCTATGCAAAGGGTGCAGGCATCGTACATGACAGCCATGGAGCCGCTGACCGTCCAAATCATTGACGATGGAGTTGAGCCAAAGCTCCAGAAGCTAAAGGAAGGTGTCACCGAATTTGCGCAAGGCTTGAATGAGTTTGAGCAAAGCGTGGCAAGCTTTGCTTTCAGTTTGCAGAGCGCTTTTCAAGGTGTGTTTTCTTCAATGATTGAGGGGACGTTTAATTTCCGTGAGACCATGATCAGCACGCTCAAGCAGATTGCTGTACAAGCTGCGGCGTTGACTGCTGTGTTCCTTGTACTTGCAGCATTGACTGGAGGAGCTACCGGCGTAGCAGAGATAACAGGCGCTAAGGCTGGACTAAAGTATTTCCTTGCGGGCGGTTTTGGTTTGCCTATGATGGCTGACGGTGGACTCTTTACAGGCGCTTCGCTTGCCATGGTTGGTGAGGGCGCAGGCACCAGCAACATCAACCCAGAGGTTGTGGCACCGCTCGACAAGCTGCAGAGCATGATGGGCGGCCAACAGGTGCAAGTCACAGGCCGCATCTCTGGGCGCGACATCTTGCTGACCAGCGAGCGCAATGCACTTGACCGTAACCGTGTAAGAGGTTTCTAATGGCTGACCCGATCCGACTATTTGCAGAGTTTACTGACGACCAAGGCACCGACTGGCGTCTCAATATTCATGACAGCGACTACGTTGGCAGCGCGGTGGAGTTTAACCTTGGCGCCGACGGCTTCGTGCTGCGATACAGCGGAAACAATGAAGACCGTTACCAGCCCGTCATCGGTAGTGAGGTGACGTTTACCTTGACGGAGACCTCGGCAGCGCACGAGACATTCATGAACTTGCTGGCGCAGAACGTAGAGGTACGGTTCAGCGTAAGCATACGACGCGATCCAGACGGCACCGACGACTTCTGGTGGGGCGGCGTGCTGCTGCCTGAGCAGGTGATCCGACCGTATGACGCGCAACCAATTCAGAACACGTTGACAGCCTCGGACGACCTTGGCAACTTGCAAAGCATCAAGTACAACAATGACGGCAGCGCATACACGGGCAGCGTGAGCATAGTTGAACACTTGTTAATCTGTTTGAACAAGACGCGAGCCACGCACCTGTGGGGCACGGAAGACTTCCTGTACTATGTCAATGATTTTGACAGCTCGGACTATACAGGCAGCAACCAGCTGGAGGACTGCCGTATCAAACACACCGAGCTTTACAATGCGCAAGACGGTCAAAACGAATACTATGACACCTACAAAGTCCTCAATGATATTGCGCGCGCTTTCAATGCTCGCGTCTTCCAAGCTCAAGGTAAATGGTGGTTTCTGCCGCTAGGCGCACAGAAGTACAGCCAAACGCTGACGGTTGAAGGTGCGCAGAAGGACGGCACCGCAATCACGCAGCAGAGCCTGACAGCTGACAAGGACTTTGGTAGCAACTTTCACAGGCTAAACGGCTACGAATACACATACCTCGCACCAGCCAAGACGGTGCGCAGGACACGGCGGCACGACGGCAACCTGCCTGTCATATTTGACCCATTATATACTGAAGCTGATTTTGGCACTACACTGAGCGACACCGACATTGATTATCCGACTGACACCGTTATTGCAGTTAGTGGAAGCTTTGGATACGACCGCGAGGGCGACGGCTCTGCGCAAGGGCAAGGAAATATAGGCCGCGTGATGTTGCGCCTGACCATTAAGTGCGGACAGTATTACCTTAAGCGTAACGCTCTTTTCAATGATCCTGATGCTATGTTTTGGTTCCCATTCGCAGGTCAGGAATCATATGTTGGGCACGTGTATCAGGAGGCTGTTTGGGTTACGTCGCTCAATTATTACGAAATAGTCAGCGCACCGTTTGATGAGGCTACGGACTACTTTGGTGGCTTTAATTTCTATATTCAATCGCCACCGATAGCGACTAGTGAGACAGGCCTAGACATCACAGTCAACATTTTTGGACGTGATTACAATGGCAACAACGAAGCTGCACTAGTGACGGATGGCGATTATGGTATCACCAATTTGCGCGGCGACGTGTACAGCCAAGGCGGTAACGGTGACACCGTGGTGTTTACAGCTACTAACAGTGCGGCAGCACGCTTTGACGTGGACCAAGGCGAGTGCATTATTGGTGATGAAGACAGCGCCAACAGTATCGGCGTGCTGCGTGTGCTAGTTGGTTCAGATTACGTGCCGACATCGGCATGGCAGTCGCTGAATTACACAGGCACAGGCATAGGTATTCACAGGCTTGCAGTGCAGGAAGTGCTTGCTGGACAGGACCGCGCCACACCGGTACAACGCGGCGAGATATATGGCAGTCAAATACACATGTGGCAAGTCATTGACGACAACACCACAAACTTTGCGGGCGATTACGCACTGTTTGAGCTGACGTTTACAGCGCGGCCAGTGTATACGCAGGTAGAAGCGTTCCGTGTGGATCGCGACACGACAAACGTGACGACGGCCTTTGAAGATGGTCCAGCTATCAATGACACTGCAGGCGACACACCCGTAGGCATATCTGCACGCAGCATGAATGAGCTGGGCGATTACGTTGGCTTAGGTCGCAGGAGGTTTGGCAGCCGTGACCAGCGAGTTAACCGTACAATAAGCCACCGAAACGGCACAACCAATAGCGTAGAGGACGAAGATTTGCACATCATGAACACGTGGACGGGTGGCAATGGTTCGGCTACTTTGTACCTGCCCAAAATCGCCACAAGCCACGGGCGCATAATCCAGTTCCATAGCGACAGCACCATAAGCGCGAATACATACGTCACACTACAGGTGTACCCAACCGACACAGGCACGACGATTGACGGCGCGAGCAGTTACGATTTCAATCGAGCGTATGACGGCATCACCATTCTCGGCCATACCGATGACAATTGGTATATCATTCAAAAGAAGGAAAAGTGATTTACATTATCTTAGCGACAGTGCTGGCTAACATCATATACAAGGCCTACATTTATGGCCGTGGTGACATAGCCGACGTCATTATTTTTATTGCAGCTTTCGCCATAGCATTACAATGAGGTATTTCAATTATCATGAGTTCGACTGTCCTATGGAGGGAAAAGGAAGTGGTGAGCGCATGATGGATGATACGTTTCTTGACATGCTTGATCGCGCTCGCGCAATCGCTGGGATTCCATTTGTGGTGACGAGTGGCTACAGATGTGAGGCAGAAAATCGGAGGTGTGGAGGGGTCAAGGACTCGGCGCATATGAAGGGCCTCGCAGCTGACATCCGTTGCAGGAACTCACGAGAACGCGCTTATATCGTTGGGGCATTAATTGATGCGGGCTTTCATAGGATAGGTTTGGGTGACGGCTTCGTGCACTGCGACTGTGATGAAACGAAAGACGAGGACGTCATCTGGCTATACACATGAACATTGAACAACTCAGCCGCACTGTGCACAGCGTGAAGCTAGACAAGCACCCACAGCGTATGCTGTTTATTTCTGACGTCCACTATGACAGCGTAAAGTGCGACCGTGTGATGCTGCGCAGGCACCTCGACGAAGCCAAGCGTACCGATACGCCCGTGTTCATCTTTGGCGACTGGTTCGACTTGATGGGGGGAAAATATGACCCAAGATCTAGCTACAGCGACATTCGCCCAGAGTACAAAAGCATCACGTACCTCGACGACGTCATCGAGGACAGCGCCGAGTTTCTTATCAAGTACAAGGACATCATTCGCTTCCTAGGCCGTGGCAACCATGAGACCAACATTGAGAAGCGCATGCACACCAGCCCGCTGGACCGCGTGGCGTACATCGTAAACAAAAACGGCGGCAACATCACCGTCGCTGGTTACTCTGGTTGGCTGTGGATGCAGATATACGCCAACGGCAAGCGGCGCAGCTCGACGTTCGTGCACTATCACCACGGCATGGGCGGCAACGCACCACGGTCTAAGGGTGTGCTGCGTGTTGACATTGATCAGATGCAATTCAAGGACGCCAGCCTGATTGTGCGCGGCCACACACACCAGAAGTGGCACCTGCCTATCACTGCGGACCGCATCAGCCGCTTTGGTAAGCTATATCAGGACAGCGTGCACCACCTGCAGCTCGGCAGCTACAAGATGCTCGGCGACCGCTTTGCTGGTTGGGCTACTGAGAAGGGATTTAATACGCCACGACTTGGCGGCTGGTTTGTTACCTTGCACAACTCACATCACGACCAACCATACTGGAAGGTCGAAGAAGCACAATAACATGAACGAACTCATCGCACAATACTGGGCCGAGATTGCACTGGCCGTGTTAACAGCTGCAGGCACAATCACTGCACTAACAGAAACGGAGAAGGACGACAAGGTGGTTGACATCCTAAAGCGCATTGTCAACGCTGTCGTACTTGGACGCACTAAGCGGCGCAATAAAGAATAAGCCCTATATTTGACACGGTTCAGAACAAGTAGGACTAGTAGACATCGTTTTTCATTTAGGTTTTGAGCGGCATCTTCAACGGAAGGTGCCGCTTTTTTTGTGCGAAATGTTGCACAGGTGTTTAAAATGTTTTACAATTGCACAGAAATCTAAACGAATGGAGGACCAAATACTACTCAAACTTGACGACGGCCTTGAGATGGTCGTGACCTTTGAGGTCGAAGCTGGCGAGGAAGCCACGCACATTTCGCCGAGCCATCCACCGACCGTGCGCATCATTCGCGTGGTGCTCTGGCAAAAGAATCACACCAGCTTTGAACGCATCGACATCACCTGTGCTGACGACAACCTGCTCGACTACAACCACGAGCGCATTGAGCAAGAGATATGGGAACACCTAGAAAACCAATAACAATGAACAAGCCTATCTGTGTGCGCAGCAGCGTGCACGTTAAACCTACGCGCGACTTCAATCACATGCAGCAAGAGCTTGCTGAACAGAAGCGCTTCGAACGATTGATGGAACAATTTAAGGCCGACTTGATTGCGGCATATACTAAGAACCGATGAACATAGACGAGATTTACGTGAGCGCCTGCCGTGGCGCCTTTGATCGCAACACTACGATGGTGCGACTGGTGGACTGGTTGGA
>Ga0208547_1001390_pt1 | contig 13391 bp, 8 predicted proteins | sample DEB08_DNA_5_FD_185501 | JGI IMG/M metagenome (GOLD analysis project Ga0208547, IMG submission 185501) | Aqueous microbial communities from the Delaware River and Bay under freshwater to marine salinity gradient to study organic matter... | ecosystem: Environmental > Aquatic > Marine > Coastal ...
TGGAGAGACCAGCATTGGAAGTCATCCGGTAAGATGTATCAAGTTGATCGGAAAAATCGCAAAGCAGACTGAAAAGTTTAGAACGCTTGGATACGAGAATAAACTAATTGAAGATTCAGATTGGCAGAGTTTGGCAGTGCTTGGAAGAGATTTAGCACAAAAGACCGGCGCAGCTGGGATTATTGTGGTTACCAGATCTGGAACTACTGCAAGAGTCATGGCAAATACTAAACCGCATGGCAAGACAATATTTGCTTTTACAAACAATATAAAAGTTTACAGGCAGATGTCTTTATATGGTGGGGTTAAACCTTTTTATATTAAAAGCATTTCCAATCAGAAAGCTCTGCTTGGAAAAATAAACGAAAGTTTAAAACCTTTCCTAAAACAAAAAACAAATAGAAAATTTGTTTTCTTGTCAGGTATACATTCAGATAAGTATACCGATTCGTTACAGCTAATTAATTTGTAATTTAGCTTGGCGCTTTCCCAAGTGATTCTCTCAGAATCAATTCAGATTTAAAGGTTTTAGTTAGGTTTTGCTTGGAGTCATCGCCCCCAATTTTTGCTATCAAAGATTTTGCAGCATGCTCAGCCATTTTTTCTACCGGTTGTCTAACGGTTGAAATAGATGGCCAGATTTCTTGAGCAATCATAGAATCATCAAATCCGGTAACGGAAAGCTGATCCGGAATACTAATTCCTTTTTGATAGCAGTATTTAATGACTCCAGCAGCCATAGAATCATTGGAGCAGAAAATAGCGGTGGGTCTATTTTTTTTCTTTAGAACTTGGTCTGCAAGCTTGTATCCAGATTCAAAGGAGAAATTTCCTTGTAGCTCGTTGGTAGGATTAAGTTTAATACCATGTTCTTCAAGGCTTTTACAAAATCCTTGATATCTTAATTTGGATGCTGAATGATCCTTGTGGCCTTTAATGATTGCAATATTCGAATGTCCCATTGCAATGATTTTATTGGTTAACGCATACGCAGCATCGCTATCTGTAGCCGACGACCATATTTCAAAAGATTTATTCGGTGGAGCTATAAAAGAAATTGGAACCCGCAATGTCTCGATAGCTTGAATAAGTTTGTTGTTATCGCTCAGAGGAGGGGTCAGGATTACCCCATTGAGATTAGCTAAATTAATAAAGTTTATTGCTTTGGTAATTAAATTAGCAGAGTTATTTTTACATTCCTGAAGCACAAGATTGTAGTTAGTCTCTGAGCATGCTTTGAGAGATCCTGATTGCACATCAGACAAGTAGTACTTATTAGGATTATCGTAAAGCAATCCAATTAAAAAAGATTTTTTAGATCGAAGACCTTGGGCATCTTTATTAGGTTTAAATTGTAATTTTTTTATTGATTTTAGTACCAAGGTCTTAGTTGCCTTGGCAACCGCCGGTTCATTATTGATAACTCTTGAAACTGTTTTAATGGATACACCAGCATCGAATGCAACATCCTTAATGGTTGATTTATAGCTCATAGAAAACTTAACCCTTTACTATCTTCCACATTTTTAACTAATTTTGCTACAATGACAACGATATCAGTTTTAAACATGGGGAGAAGTAATGTCTTTTAATAGTTTAGACTTAACGGTACTAGGGATCTATGTAGTAGGGATCATCTCTTTGGCTCTTTATGTTTCAAGACAAAAAGACAACACAGAAAGAAGCTCCAGTGACTATTTCTTAGCCGGCAGATCTTTGCCATGGTGGGCGATTGGTGCATCTTTAATAGCTGCTAATATTTCTGCAGAACAAATTATTGGTATGTCTGGCCAAGGTTATGTCGTGGGACTTGCGATAGCAACTTATGAGCTTACTGCGGCTATTGCATTAATTGTGATGGCGAAATATTTCTTACCATTGTTTTTAAAGAAGCAAATTTATACCATGCCCCAATTTTTGGAGGAGCGTTTTGATAAACGAGTTAGTCTTGTACTAGCCTTCTTTTGGTTAGGAGTTTACGTCTTTATCAATTTAACCAGCGTTCTGTGGCTCGGCTCACTCGCTATCAATTCACTTACTGGTTTAGATCTTTTCTATGGATTGGTATTGCTTGCCTTACTGTCTCTTGCTTATTCTTTATGGGGTGGTTTAAAAGCTGTTGCCATGACCGACATTATCCAGGTCGTGCTATTAATCTTTGGTGGTCTTGCAGTTTCTTATATTGCGCTTGATCAAATTAGTGAAAATACTGGAATCTGGAATGGACTAGTCACTGTTTATCAGAGTGTTCCAGATAAGTTTGATATTATTCTTGATCCACAGAATCCATCCTACTCTGATCTCCCAGGAGTTTGGGTTTTGATAGGTGGTTTATGGATTGCTCACTTTGCATATTGGGGATTTAATCAGTACATCACGCAAAGAGCCTTGGGAGCTAAATCATTACCTGAGGCGCAAAAGGGAGTCATTTTTGCAGCATATTTAAAGCTCTTAATGCCTTTTGTCGTTGTATTGCCTGGAATTTGTGCCGCAGTGCTTTATGCTGACTTACCGAAATCCGATCAGGCTTATCCAAAAATGATGGAATTATTACCCCATGGTTTATTAGGGTTAACATTTGCAGCTCTGGTTGCTGCCATTATTTCTTCATTAGCCTCTATGACCAATAGCATTAGCACAATTTTTACAATGGATGTTTATAAATCTTTTGTGAAGAGCAAACCTTCAGAAAAGAAACTGGTTACTATTGGACGAAATACCTCTTGGATAGCATTAGTCATTGCAGTATTTTGTGCGCAACCACTCTTAGGAAGCATGGAATCAGCTTTCCAATACATTCAAAACTTCACCGGTTTCTTTACACCTGGCATTTTGGTTATTTTCTTGGTAGCCCTCTTTTGGAATAAAGCTACAACGTTGGGTGTTTTAGTAGCTGCAATCGTGTCTCTGATTTTATCTTTAGGCATTTTTATTGTTTATCCAGAATTACCATTCATTCACAGAATGGGATTGGTGTTTTTAGCTTCAGGTTTTAGTTGCTACTTAACATCATTGGTACAGGGTTACGAAGTTCAAACAAAAGCAATTAATCTTGCAAACGTTAATTTTGGAACGAGTAAAGCATTTAATAATAACGTTGCTGCTATCGTTGCAATTCTTGCTCTTACTTATTGGTTTTTTTGGTAGGCCTCAATGGATTTTAGATCTGAAAAACTTTTGCTAGTTGATATCGGTGGAACTAATTTTAGATCTGCAATCAGTTACCTTGGGTCAGATGAAATTCTTGAAACAAAAAAACAAAATGTGGAGTGCTTAAAGAATTTTACTGGCCTTGTAAGCGATTTAATTAATGAGCACGGGCCTATAGATCACGCGGTGTTTTCAGTAGCTGGTCCTAAAATCAATAATTCTATAGCAATGACCAATAGAGATTTTGAAATTAATGCTGAGTCAGTTAAAGCTCAATTTGGATTTAAGTCATGCTTTATACTCAATGATTGGGAATCTATCGGTTTTAGTCTAGCAAGCACCGACAGAAACGATATCCAATTTATTCAAGAGGGTAATCCATTCAATGATACTTCTTTGATGATTGGTCCTGGCACAGGATTGGGGGCTGCATTTATTTCTAATAACACCGTGTTCCCAACCGAAATTGGGAATACCCAATTTACCTTTCAGCAGATTTTATCTGATGCTGGTATTCAAAATACTGATCAGTTTAAGGTTCTTGAAGACCTGTTATCGGGGAGAGGTATTTCAAGGCTCTATGAGAATTTCTCAGGAGTCTTGAATTCTCCTGAAGAGATTGTGAAGAAAGTTCACGAAGGGGATGAGCACGCATTAAGATCAATCAATATCTTCATTGATGCGCTAGCAAAATCTATATCAGACCTTGCCTTAATCTACATGCCTGGCAATGGTATTTTTGTAGCAGGCGGACTTATGCGGACTATTTATCACTTTATTGATAAAGAAAGATTTATTAAAAATTTTATTGGACAACGAAAAACTATGCACCAAGAGCTCTTAAAGAAAATGCCGATCGGTATTATCACTAGAGAAATGACTTGTCTGCATGGAAATTTAGCTTTTTTGACTTCTGAAATATCGAAGTCTTAAGTGATAGATGTCGGTGTTAAAAATTGACATTTATTGAAAGAAAATGATATAAATATGACAACATTGTCATATCTTGGGAGAGATAAATATGAATCTTAAGAAATTATTCGCTTTATTTGGCGTTTTTTTACTTACAACCCCTCTTTATACAGTTGCTCAGGAAGTTGAATCTGAAGAAGATGAAGATGCTGTGGAAGAAGTTGTAGTTACTGGTATTAAAAAGAGCTTATTAAGCGCTATTGATATTAAACGAAACAATACTGGAATTGTTGATGCAATTACCTCTGAGGATTTTGGTAAATTCCCTGATGGAAATCTGGCAGAATCTCTAGCTAGAGTTGTGGGTATAGGTATCGATAGAAGTAATGTTGAGGGTGAAAGAGTTGCCGTTAGGGGATTTGGTCCTGAATTCAACCTTGTAACCTTAAATGGCAGACAGATGCCAACAGTGCCAGGTCAATGGGGTGGCGGTCGATCATTTAATTTCGGTGATATTTCCTCTCATGGTATTTCTGCGGTTGAGGTATATAAGTCAACCAATAGCGGCCTTCCTTCTGGTGGAATCGGTTCAACTATTAACATGGTTACCACAAAACCATTAATGATTGATGGAAGCATGACCTCTTTCTCTGCTGACCTATTAGCAGATACGACTATGAATAACAAAGAATACAAGGGATTTAAACCTGAGGTTAATTTTGTCCATAGCTCTAATTTTGGTTCATGGGGTATTGCGGTTTCAGGCTCATTTCAAGACAGAGAAAATAGAGAAGAGGGTACTCGTGAATCGAATTGGATTACCGTAGAAGATTTGGCACTAAAAGAGGGTTACTTTAGAGTTGATAAAAATGCAGCTGGTATCAAAAATAACAATACCAGAGCAGATGGTAAAACTTTTTACCAAGAACCAACTGCATATCAGATAAAAGATAACGATAGACAAAGAGCCAATGCTCAAGTAACGCTTCAGTTTGAAATGAGCGAAGATTTAATAGCCACAATTGATTATACATATTCAAAAGTTGAATTTAGTTCACGGGGCGTAATGTTTGGTTCATGGCTTGGTGGATGGACCACTCAAAAAGGAACAATTAACCAAAACGGTGTTTACACTGATGTAGTGGTTGGCGATAGGGGCTATGACCATCAATACATTTGGGGTGATACAGCAAATGAAAATAAATCTATTGGTTTAAATCTTGATTGGAATGTTTCCGATAGACTTACACTTGCGTTCGACTACCATGATTCATCTGCAGAAAAAGATGGAACTGAGCTTCCAAACGAGCTAGGTTTTACAACTCCTCTTGCTACCGTCACCCATAAAAATGGTGGTTCAAATGGGATAAACTCCTTTAGTTACAATAGAGATTTCTCAGCTTCTGATTTTACATACGGATCACTCTATTACAGGGATGCGTTTAAAGAAAATCTCATGGAGCAAACCCAAATCACTGGTACGTATGAATTTGATTCAGGGGTTATTAAGTCCTTAGAATTTGGTTTATCCAGAGTTGAATCAGAATTTAATGATATGAGAATGGAGGAAGTAAATAATGCTGCTCCTGGGACATCTGCTGATAGTAGGATTTTTACTAAAACTGACCTAGGTTCCTTTATGGATGCCTTTGGTGTCAACTTACTTACCGATTACTATTTTTCTATCAACGAGACTTACATGCTTAGTGATTGGGTTAAAAACTTTGGAATTCCATCAGCTGGCCCTGTAGATACTAATGATAAAGTTGAAGAAACTTTAGATTCTGCATTTATCCAGGCAAACATGGAGTTCTCAGTAAATCAGCGTCCTCTAAATGTAGTTCTCGGAGTACGTTACGAAGAGACTGATTTAGTCTCAACAGCACTTGAATCAACTCCCTCAGTTATTAGATGGGATATGATTAATGGTCTAGTGTATCCTTCTGGTGGTGCAGTTCCAGCAGCCAGATCTGGTAGTAATGATATTGTTTTACCTCAGTTAGTAATGGCCTACGAATTTGCTGATGATCAGGTCTTAAGACTTGGATATGGTAAATCAATGGCAAGACCATCATTGCAAGATTTAAAAAGTTCTTTCTTCTTTGGTAACAGAGATTATTTAGTTCCAACAGCTTCTGGCGGTAATCCTGATCTTAAAGCCCTTGAATCCGATAATCTGGATGTAGCTTATGAGTGGTATTACGATGAAGGTAGTTATTTTTCAATTAATTACTTTAGAAAAGAAATTGATAATTTTATCTCTTCAGACATTACCACAGGAAATATCAATGGTCTCACCAATCCAGCTCAATCAGAGATTGGTCAGTATGCGCAAGCATGTGTTCAAGCGTGGGATGCAGCAGGAAGACCTGATCCAGGATTCCCCGGTGAATGGGGTTCAAATGATTGTGTATCGCAACAAGCTCTATGGGCTCAATCTTGGATGAATCTATACCATCATATGGGTTGGGTAGCTGTCGCTATGTCTAGAGGTATTGATGTATCAAATGGTTTTCCTTGGGGAGCTTGTGATTATGAAGGATGGTGGAGATGTGAGCCTGGTTACATTGACGGGACCTCTGCAGATCCATTGGCTTTATTTGAAATTTCTCAACCAATGAACCTTGAGTCTGGTACCGTAGATGGCTTTGAAGTTGTACTTCAGCACTTATTTGGTGATACAGGATGGGGCGTTCAATTAAATGCTACCATCATTGAAGGTGGAGACGTCGACATCGACAGGGATGTCATTGGTCGTCAGTTCATCCTCCCAGGATTAGGTGATTCAAGTAACTTCTCTCTTTTCTACGAAGATGCAAAAATTACAGCTAGAGTTGCTCTTAACACACGTGGAGAAACTGTTGCTGGATTTGGTGCTTACGATCAACCACTATATGTAGAAGAAAGAAACCAATGGGATGCTTCTTTTGCATACAGATTTAATGAAAATGCTGCAGCATTCTTGGAAGTTCAAAACTTGAATGATGAACCCACCAGGTTGTATGCAAGATACAATGAGATGCTTTTCTTATCTCAAGATCATGGTCCTATCTACAGGCTAGGATTTAGATATAAGTTTTAATCTGTTGTAGATCATAATTTTTTAGAGGGGGTTTTTTACCCCCTCTTTTGTTTAATTAAGTTGTAATATGAAAAACCTTCTTCCTATCTGCCTTATCATTTTAAGTTCTTGCTCTCAGTCAGTAGCTTGGGAAAGAGAAAATTCCTGTGCTTACCAATCAAACAATACAGTACAAGAACTGCTAAGTAAGATGACCATCGAAGAGAAGGTTGGACAAGTACTGCAGCCAGATTTAGATTTTGTAACCTTTGAAGATATTCAACAATACCAACTAGGTTCTGTTTTAAATGGAGGGAATACAGCTCCTTATAGAAATAACGATGCAACTCCTGAAGATTGGAAGCGTTATGCCGAGGAGTTATTCAATCACTCACCCGTAATTGATGGGGTAAGAGTTCCAGTACTTTGGGGTACCGATGCTGTTCATGGTCATAGCAATATAAAAGGGGCCACATTGTTTCCTCACAATATTGGGTTAGGTGCTACGCACAATCCTGAATTACTAAAAAAGATTGGTGAAGCTGTTGCTTTAGAGGTTCTTAGTACCGGAGTAGTTTGGACTTTTGCTCCTACAATTGCTGTTCCTCAAAACGATTCTTGGGGGAGAGCTTATGAAGGGTTTTCTGAAGATCCTGAATTAGTAAGCAAGCTTGGAAAGGCTATGATTGAGGGCCTGCAGGGTAGTGGACCGACTTTTTTAGACTCTAAGCACATTCTTGCAACTGCAAAACATTTTCTGGGCGATGGCGGAACCACTGATGGGATTGATCGGGGAAACACTGAACTGAGCGAACAACAGTTAAGAGAGATTCATGGCCTTCCATATCTCGATGCGCTTGATGGTTGCGTGCAGAGCGTCATGGCAAGTTTTAATTCTTGGAATGGAGTAAAAATGCATTCCAGTAGATATATGCTAACCGATGTATTGAAAGGGCGAATGCAGTTTGACGGATTTATTGTCGGAGATTGGAATGGTCATGGCGAGATCCCTGGTTGCACGAATGATAATTGTCCGGAAGCTTTTAATGCTGGAGTTGATATGTATATGGTTCCAGAGAATTGGAAAGAACTACGTACTAATTTATTACAACAAATCTCCGATGGCATTATTAGCATAGAAAGACTGGATGATGCAGTCACTAGAATTCTTAACGCAAAGGCAAGAATTGGGCTACTTAACGGAAGAAAGCCTCATGAATATAAAGAAAATCATCTGAAATCTTCAGAGCATATGAACCTTGCTAGGCAAGCAGTTCGAGAATCCTTAGTTCTTCTAAAAAATAACAATCAAACTCTTCCATTGCAATCCTCTAAGGTTATTGGTGTGATAGGGAAGGCAGCAAATCTAATTCGTTACCAAACAGGTGGATGGACAATAACTTGGCAAGGGAGTGAAAATAAAAATACTGATTTTATTAATGAAATTTCAATTTTAGAGGCTCTTGAAGATGGAGCCGCCAAGGATGGACATATAATTATTTATTCTGAAACCGGTTTATTTGATGAGACAGTTGATCTCATCATTGCTGTATTTGGTGAAGAGCCTTATGCAGAAATGTTGGGTGATATTGAGAATATGAAATTTAATGGAAGTGATTTAGCAGTGCTTCCAAGCTTGCAGAAATATCAAAAACTTAATATTCCTACTTTAAGTATCTTTTTAAGCGGAAGACCCATGGAGGTAAATGAATACTTGAATGCTTCCGATGCATTTATTGCAGCTTGGCTTCCAGGATCGGGAGTTAAAGGTATTTCTGATTTACTGTTTGATTCTGCGGTTTATGACTTCACTGGTAAATTAAGTTTTTCATGGCCAAGAAATCCTTCCCAAACTTCATTAAATTATAATGATGTTAACTACGATCCGCTTTTTCCTTTGGGATACGGCTTAAGTTTACAAGATCAGGTTACAGTTCCGAATTTAGAGGTTTTTAACAATGAGGGTAGTCAGGATATTAATATATTTCTAGGAGTAGGTCGTAACGGTTTTGAAGAATACTACTTGAAAGACACCGTCTTGGAAAAATTGGAATCGGATGATTATTATTCTAGCGATTCTAATTTTTCAATTGAACGTTTCCAGTATATTTATCAAGACGACTCTAAAAGAATTAAGTTTACAGATACCAACGACAAATACGGTCTTATTTCTTTGAATCCTATTGAATTGAATGGCTCCAAGGATGGATCTGTGAAAGTTCTTGCAAGAGCTTTTTCTCAATCCAATCAGCCAGTCCAAGTAGTTATTGGTTCGGATGTAGATAAGTCTCAAGCAAATATAACGCTCAACTCTGAATGGACGGAACAGCTTATTCCACTTAGTTGTTTTGGAGAAGATAGCAGATTGAAAAGATTATTTTTTAGCTCAAAAGACTTAATTACTCTTGAAATAAATAGTATTTCAATCTCCCAAGAGCAATCTAAAAAAAGTTGCTTTTAAAAAGAGTAAAAGTACTGAAATTTTAAATAAATATTTGAAGTTTCTAATCTCAGATCATGATCTTTTGAGAATGGCGATTCTTCAAAGAACTGAGCGCCTCCAGCATAAAAAATTATGTATGGATTTGGCGCCCATTTAACTAAAGTTTCTAAGAAGTAGTCATCACTGAATTCATTTTTTTCAATAAGCAGTTTGATGTTCAAATCATTATTAAAAGAGTAAGTGGAAGACACTCTATTAATGCTCCCTGAATAAAGCTCTTCGGAGGTTTCAGGGTCTTTCAGTTCATAATACCTACTGCTTAAACCAAGAATTAGATTATCGTTTGGCTTGTAATAGATGCCATGATTGTATGATTTTAGATCAGCAATTTTGGGTACATCAATACTATAAGCTATCTCATCTCCGAACTCGCTGCTAATGTTGAAATACCAGCTCTCGCTTGGGTAGTATTCTAGATTTACGCTATCCTTGGCTTTCTTGCCAAAATTATATTGGTAATAGCTCTCTGAGAAATCTAGTTTACGCTCCCATGAAAAATCAATATTTTTATCAGTTTCAACTCGAACTGCATATTCGTATCTGTCTCTAATTTTATTGGATTCTAGGTCGTATCTGTTTTGGCCGCTTGCTCTTAGGCTTATGAGTCTAATAGTATCTTTAAATCTAAAAGCCTTTCTAGTCCAAAAATTAATGTCTTTAAATGCAGCTTGCCTTAGGTAACCAACGTCAGCACGAAAACCATCGCTAATTTCTCTTACTCTTATTCCAGTAAAGAAATCATTCTTATCCCTAGAAATTCTAATATTGTGAGCATCCCCTCTGAAAGACTCTCCATCAAGTTCATAGGTATACTTAGAAAATCTATCTTCAGTTCCTATGCCTCTATTAGAGGGCTCTGTGGTATCGGTTTTGGCTGCATCAAATTGAATGCTGTAATAGTCAAGGAAGTTTATCTCACCATCTACTTCAACAAGGGTATTATCTCCGCCTTCTGCATAACTTCGATTGGTAACAAGAACGCCAACGTTAGAATAGTTCGGAAGTGATTTTTTATACCTTGCTATGGTCACTCTACTTTTACCAGCGCTTGCAAGGTAAGAGCGATATAAGCCACTGGATTGATAGGGTGAATTATCATCCACCGAGCTCAGAAATAAAAAAGTACTCTCATCGTTTTGTTGTATAAGCTTGATAGCATTCTGTGGGTTATTGATCGAGCGAGTGTAAACCGTATCCAGTGTATTTTTTAATAAATCAAGACCTTCCAAAAAGAACGTTCTTTTCTCAGGATAGCGAAGAGCAAAGGTTTCGTTTACATCAATTTGTGGTGCATCTGCTTCAACTTGAGAAAAATCTGGGTTCACCGTATATTCAATGAATGAACTGCTTGAGAGATCGTATAAACCGCTCACCCCTAACTCAAGATCTGGGTTATCGGACTTAAATTCTCCTAACTTCCTATCACCAGATTGATTTGCAGTAAAATAGGGATAAATATAATTTCTCTTCTTATTCTTAATATTTTCTAATTCAAGTACTTTATTTGCCATGCAAAAAGTACAGTCAATGGAAGGATCTATGGTGAAGTCAGAAAATAGTGTAGTAATGCCATTTTCAAAAGACTTTCTTATAAATCCTATTCGAAATTTTGTAATGGGAGCCTCTTGGAATTGCAGCTCTGAGAATGGTATTTGCAATTCAGCTGTATACCCAAAATCTGTGATTTGGGCTTTAGAAAAAAATAAAATATTCCAACTAGCATCCTCTTCTCTATTAGATATGTGCTTCCAATCTAGTTGAGACCCCATCGAGCTTACCCCAATGCCTAAACTGACACGATTATCGTTAAATGGGTCAAGAATTAACGCTACAAAGTCCTCGTTAAATGCTGTATCTCGAGCTCTAAAGGTTCCTCTAAGTTTAGAAGGATCACCAAAAACCTTAAACCCAATATATAAGTAATCTGCATCGTATTGAACGTAAGCCTTAGTTATGAGATTTGCCTTACCGTTACGTGAAGGATCAATCTCATAATTAAGCTCGTATTCGATAGCATTTTCCCATTCATTATCTATCTTGCCATCAATGGTTATTCCAAAGGCACTTATGGAAAATACTAAAAATAAAATCGCTAGAATATTGTTGTTATAGATCAATTGATTTCCGTTCTTTTAGTAGTGCACAAACTTTGAGCATTTTAGTTTGGATGACTTGTTTTAGCTAGGAAACATGAAATTAATTCTTGCTTTTCAATCAAAAAATAATAGGTATAATTTGCGACCATGGCAGATTCAAAAAAGAAACAATCTAAGGTTTACATGATTCCTGAAGGTGAGACAAGAGACCACCATACTTATCATTATGTAGCTGTTAAAACTAAAAAGTTTGTGCTTGAAAATCAAAAACTTCGTATGAAAAAATTCAATCCTGTAAAAAGGGTTCATGAATGGTTTGTTGAAGCTAAATTGCCTCCTCATTCAAAATAATATTTAGACTTTTTGATCTTCCGTTTCGTCTCGGTGTTTTCTGAGATAATTCATAAACGGAGTGCCCCCTGTTCCTGTAATGGTGCTACCCCCCGTTCCAAAAGGATTTTTTATCTGAGATTGTTTATGAATATAGGTTCCTGCATATTCTAAATGCAATGCCCTAAAGGCTCTAATTTCTTCTAAGCAGTCGTTGTATCTTTGGGATGCATCTCTGGAATCTTTTATCAAAGATCTGACTTGAGAATTGGCTTCTAGCTCGCCTATAAATTGTCTATGGGGCTTTGGCATGTATTCACGCATCTCATTGAGGTAGTGCCTTAAATTATCGTTGGTATGTTCTATTTGCAAAGCTCCATCAAGTGATGGAATGATAGAGCTCTGTGCTCCAGTTTCCCCTCGATAGAATTGAGGCTGATTATTAAATTCACCCTCATAGATTAGACCATTAGGAAGATCGGGATTATCTTTGGTTCCAAAGATAAATGGTCTAACTCTATGATAATAGATGTATGGATCGCATTTTTCTGGCATTCGCTTAAAGATCTCATTAACTGCTTCCATCGAATCTTTAATCAAACTAAGTCCTTTGACTAAATCATTCTGATCCGATGAGGCATCAAGACTGCTGATCATTTTAGCGGCTTTGATTGCTCCTCGAGCAGCATCCTCAATACAGACATGAATTGTTACAAACCAGTCCTCATCAACTCCTCCTAAGAAATTTGTTATTAAGGCAACATTCTCTAAGGAAATTGGATCTTTTGAATTAATTCTGTACCAGTTTTCAAGACAGTAGCTTGCATAACTTAGTATAGGAGGTCGTTCCAATATTGTTGCAGCTTTGACCCATGGAGCAGCTATGGCAGCGGGTAAGAATTCATTAGGTTCTTGATCTCCCCACATATAGGCGTGGGCAATAAACGATAAATAATTCATGGCCAAATTAAGTTGCCCAGGATCATCCAAAACTTCGTCTATGCATAAGTCATTTGAACTCAAGGTTTTTAATGAATTCTGCAAAGAACCTGTCAGCAATAATTTTGGGATTTCTCTGGCTATATTTTCAAGCCTACCAAGTGACGAACTATTAGTAGAAAATGTTTTCAGTGGGTCGTTTTGACCAAGGAATCCATTCATTTTTCCCCCCTAAAATGAATAATCATTATAGCAATTCAAAAAAAATTATAAGACTTTTAACATAATAAAAAAAACTATAACTTTTTTTAAAAAAGGTGTTGACGAAGATAAACTTGAGGAGTAAATTAAACATTACCAACTTGAACTGACCAGCAACCAACTGCAGACGGAAACTGGG
>Ga0208547_1001395_pt1 | contig 13363 bp, 7 predicted proteins | sample DEB08_DNA_5_FD_185501 | JGI IMG/M metagenome (GOLD analysis project Ga0208547, IMG submission 185501) | Aqueous microbial communities from the Delaware River and Bay under freshwater to marine salinity gradient to study organic matter... | ecosystem: Environmental > Aquatic > Marine > Coastal ...
CTAGCTTGGCTAGTTCAGGCTCACGTGCTTGACGTATCTTGTCACGCCAGATGTCTTTAGCTGCGTCCATGTTGACACTGATTATGCCATCTTCAGGGTTAGCCCCTGCTGTCCATGCCTCACGAAACGTGCGTTCTGCTGGGATTGTGTAGTCTGCCGCATTATAGGATGAGGCACCTATTTTGATAAATGTTGTCATAGTGTTTATCCTTTATCCATCCAGTCTGTAGCGGTTATCAAATATTACACGGTACTGGGTCATCTTATTAAATTAACTCCAACCCTAGCGGCATCTCTATCATTCCCAGAACCATCCATTGTTGTAACCTTTAAGGCTGTTGTGGTTGGTGTATAACCACTCTCAATATGACAGTGGTTAAACGACACGCCAACAACCCACTGGGTCATAGACGTATGCGCATAGTTTGCGTCTGTAAGGGCTGAAGACATATTAATCGTGTAAGTTCCTGTGCCATTATCTGTAATGCTTGAAACATTACCGTCTGCACGGATTGCAACCGTTCCTGTCCCATTAAAGTTCACCCAAGCCCTAGCTGGGTAAAAACCCTTACCACTTGTATCCTGAAACGCATTTACTTTTATCGTACTCATGCTGCCATCTCCCATGCATTGCGAAACGTCCTGTCAGATGGCACCTGATCGACTGTTACTATTTTAAACATTGGGCGGTTGTGTTCTTCTGCCCAGCACTTACGAGGCAAGTCTTTCATAATCAGATACTCTAATGCTTCTTGCTCAGTCAGTGGCCCAATGCGTGGGGCTGTGTACTGTGCTGCAAGTTTCTCTGGGTCATGTTTGAACTCACTGTGGCGACCTTCTGCAATAGCTTGCTGTTCGTCGTCCTGTAGTTCCCAATAGACGCTGATCGGGGGCAAGTTGCCCTCCATCGCTTCTTTCATCCAGCGGTCACTAGGTACTAACACTTTCGTGGGTTCATCTAGTGCATCTGGGTCATCAAATATTACACGGTACTGGGTCATCATGTGTCCCCAAACCAAGATGCTGCACCGTAGGTTAAGTCATTATAAGCGCTTGCAAGGCTAAACATTGCCATATCAGTGGTACTTGTTGTTGGGTTTGATTGACCACCATGTACGCCTATAATCCTATTGCCACTATCATTGAGCCGTCCAGCCTGACCCACTATACAATAATCAGCGTTAGCAAAGTTATTGCTAAAGGTTTTGCGAGATATTCCCACTCCCAGATCGGTAAGGCTGCTTACATTAAAGCTATCCACAATAGCAGCAGTGCCAGACATATTCCATCTTGCCCAAGCCCTTGCGACAGCAAACTTACCGCCACCCGATGTCGCTTCTTCGATGTCGTTTACTTTTATTGTACTCATTTATACCACCGTCCATGTTTCGCCTGAGCCAACCGTTACGGTGACACCGCTGTTGACTGTGATTGGGCCAGCGCTCATTGCGTTCTTACCATTAGTGATTGTGTAGTTACTTGTAACATTTTGTCCATTCTCCCAGAATATCTCATCTGAGCCACCACCTGTAGCACCTGCAGCGATGCCTGTCAAGCTAGAACCATCACCTGAGAAGCTAGTGGCTACTACTGTCCCATTTACTGTGACACCTGTACTAGTCGTTTCTAGTTTATTGTAGGTATTTCCATAGCCTAAATAAGATGCGCCACCCAAAATAGCATAAAACTTCCAAGCATTGTTTACATCATCATACAAGCCCATTTCTGTGGAGTTGTTATGCATAAACACAACACGACCACCAATGCTATAACCTTCCCAGCCACCATGCGCACCACCATCAATCTGGATAGAGCCGTAGTTGCCAGAGACAGGCTGGAAGTAGCCGTTGCCTGTGTCGCCTAGACGTACACCTGTGGAGTTGACTGTGACCTCAGATTGACCACCTGCTATGATCGTAACCGTATCAGTGCCAAAAGTAACATTAGTGTTGGTGTCGCCCTGATGCCTAATCCCTGAGCCAGCCTCAACCCAACCATCTGCCCTGAAGTTGCCCGGCGTATAAATGCCATTACTAAACTCACTTGCATTATTAAGACGTAGATAACCATCATTGTAGTCTGCACTCAAAGCTATTCTACCGTTGAACGCAACGCCACGGTTATCCTCTAGTGTGTTACCAGAGAAATTAAGGGCATCTCTGGCATAACTAGATAAAGTTATTACTCCACTTGCTGTTTGGTTGGCATCATTGCGTATGAAGCTGCTGCCGTGAACGCCATCAACAGTATCAGCATCTAAACCACTACCAGAGCCATCATTACCAGCATGCCATATGTTATATTCATTTGAACCATTAGAATATTTTAAACCACCAGAAGTAAACAGTACAATATCACCACCGCTTGCTGCGTGAAGGGTCATTTCATAGCTACCATATGTGGACTTACCTAGATAACCCATCGCAGTTCCAGCACTATCTTTAAAGTAAAGATATGCTGTGGCGTTATAATGTGTATCGCCTGTATCTTGAATTGTTAATGTTTCGCCACCGTCACCTTTGACTACGGCTCCGTAACTTGTAGTACTTAACTTATTAGTTCCATTATACCGTAAATCAACACCAGCGTTCTCATTCATGTAGATATGCCAGTCACCATTTTCATCATCGTAGATACCCGCAGCCGTACCATCAGTCATAAACGACCAACGGCCCTCGTTGGAGCTATTACGTATCTGCAAGCCACCCCAACCAGAGGTACTTGAAGTAATCTGCAGTAGATCGGCACGGTCTGTACTTTCTTGAAGAACTACACCAGAACCAAGGGTTAATGATGTACCAGATAAGTTTGTAAAGGTATCAGTAGCATCACTACGCAAGTAACTGCTACCCTGAACACCATCCAACAGATCAGCATCTAGGCCAGAGCCAGAGCCGTCAGTTGTGCTTGTCCAAATAGTAGCCCAAACAGGGTTGCTTGCACCACTGCTGTTATAACCTACATATGCCCTTCCATCGCCATGAGGTGTAAAGATACCAGAATACCCTCCTTGCGTATCCCTGCGCCCTGTAACAAACCAATATCCATCTGTACCGGGACCACCTGAACTGTCTTGCTTTGCAAACACAGAAGAACCTGTGCGCAAATCCCATTCACCAGATGCAATAGTAGTGTAAGTCTGCACTGTCGCACTAAAGTTTGTAGGTCTATCAGAGATGTTGCTTACTGTATGAGTATGGCTATTATTAGCAACCGTCACACTCAGTGTAGCATTAGCAGAGCCATCCCAAGAGACAGAACCAGATGCGTCACCAGAGAGTGATAAGGTACGTGCGGTAGTCCACTTGTCTGCTTCTGGGTGATACCCAGTGTTGTAGACACGCTGATTATTAACGTACAACTCTTTGTTAAAGTAAAAGTTAGGCCTGTCTGTATAGATATGCGCCCAGGTTGTGTTAGCAGGGCCAAACTCAATATAGCCACTTGAAGTACTTAAACCCAGGCCGCCCCAGCTATTGACATAGGCTCCATCTAAATTACCGAAAACATGACTATGACTATCATCGGCTACAGTAACACTCAGTGTAGCATTAGCACTACCATCCCAGCTTACACTACCAGAGGCATCACCAGAGAGTGACAACGTTCTAGCTGTTGTCCACTTGTCAGCGTTGGGGTGGTAGCCATTGTGGAATGCGGTTTGATTGTTTATAGTGACAGAACCACCATGAGGGTTAAGCCTCAATGTACCTTGAACAGAGTCTGAAGGGTAGGTATTACTATTGTGGCCGACCTGAATCCAACCTGTACGTGAGTTAGTATCATCATCTAGGCCAATAGACATACCATTGTTGCCACTATCAAACCTAAGCTGACCTGCGTTAGATGGTGCTACGTTAGCTAGATCGTCATACTCTTGATTGGAATCTAGCTTTAACACACCCGTCATAGTATCGCCAGTGACATTCACAAAACGGCTGTCTGCTTCTGTCTCTGTGTAGTAACGACCATCTAGGTTAGCAGAAGTTAAACCTGTAACGTGACCATACGTATCAAGAGTAACGTCTTGAATGACTGTACCATTAGAGTTGTTCACAGACGCTTGGCTAGATGTGTCAGCGTGTGAAACAGCATCAGCACTAACAGTGATACCACTACCAGCACCTACATTAATAGTTCTATTAGCTGTGAAGTCTCCACCACCAGTAAGACCATTACCTGCAGTAATAGTACGAGAAGTAGTTGTTTTACCATCTAGTGCTGTTTGCAGTCCATCTACGTTAGAAATTACATGGTTGTGACTATCGTCTGCAACAACCATAGCACCGTAAGTACCACTTACGTCACCACTGAATGTAGTACCTGTGTTAAGGTAGTAGCTACCCTGTTGTCCATCTAGTAAGTCTGCGTCAAGGCCAGATGCAGCACCGTCTACTGTCTTAATAGCTGTAAGTATCTCTGATGCAGTCTGGTCACCTGTAGCACCTGCTTCAATACCATCTAGCTTACTACCGTCTGTAGCTACATCACGCCCATCTACGGAACCTGATACTGTGATGTTACCTGTTACGTCTACGCCTGTGCTGGTGGTGGCGAGTTTTTCGGAGCCGTTGTGGTAAAGTTCTACAGCACCTGCCGTTACAGCCTTTACCATCTGTTGGCTATTAGCCGTATCGTACAAAGCAATCTGTGCGCCGTTAGTAGTGACGTTTAGACTTCCTGCTCCATTATCCGAAACATAGCTGTTAAACCCATTATGGTAAATCTGTAGGTCAGACCCTGCGCCGAAGATGGCTTTGTCGTTGTCGCCCCAAGATACATTACCTGTGTAAGTACCGCCAGCAAAGGTAGGACTTGCTGATGTGCTAATATCTTGGTTAGTAGAGAATGTAGTACCAGTTAGGGTAAGACCTGTGCCAGCACTATATACGGCAGTCTCAGCAATAACTGTGAATGTGATGTCAGTAGTACCAAACGTAATAACACCGCTAGTGTTCATCACATACAGTTCACCAGCACCTGTGTCACCTTCTTTGACGAAGTATGCATCACCTTCACCCATAGCATTTGGGTCTGATGCACCATAGCTGTCTGCGTCTGTGGCACGAGTAAGTACCCAGTTAGTAGAAGCTGAACCTGTGTCGGTTACAGTGTAGACACCATTGTGTGCTGCGTTAGTTTGGTTATACACAAGTACACGATCACTAGTAGACAGCGTAACACCATCAATAACTAGTGCAGCTTGTGTGCCACTGTTTGTAAGTGTAGCACCTACGCCTGACGTACCATTGTCATACGTAGCAGTAAGTGCGCTGGGAGACTCAACACGTACTGGTGTGTGGTAGTGAATACCTGCTGCAGCAATCGTGTCCACGTACTCTTTTGTCGCAGCTTGTAATGCCGAAGTGGGATCACCTGATAGGGTTACCGTACCTGTGGCTGTAATATCTGTTGCAGTAATATCTGCAAACGTGACATCCTCACCTGCTACTGCAGCTTTGCTTGCAGGGTATGTCATAAATATATCTTTGTTACCACTGCTGAAGTTAACAGCAGAAGTACCATTTGAGCCAGCGTAGACAGTTGTACGTGTTAGGGTGTTACCTGTGTTCCACGTACCTACACCGACTTCCCATTCGTCTGTACCTGAAGCGGTATGCACAATGGCATAAAAGGTTGTGTCACCATTTGACATGACACTTTGAAATGCGTCAAATGTCGCAGAGGCTCCTCCTAGAGATACATCACCTGTACCTGTAGTAGTCGTGATCTCTTTGACACGATCCTTAATAATTAATGCCATTGTTTATACCTTAGTTTAGCTAATACGTATTACTGCGCTAGAAGAGTCATTGGTTGGGAATACAATAGTGAAGTCACCAGATGTTGATGTCACTGTACTACCAAAGTCAAAGACTGCAATAGCTTTGTTGCTAACACTACTGTTGTAGATAATAGCACCATCAGCAGAAATAGTTAAGTTGCTAAATACTTCGTCTGCAAAGTCAACGTAAGCCACACCACCAGAAAGGCTAACAGTAGGGCTATCTAATGCTTGACCACCTGCAGTGTAGTTAGTACCTGTAGCTTCATCTGAGTTACCTGTAACGTCAGAATAGTTTGTTGTAGCAGCACCATAGGTTCCTGTAGGTGTATCCTTAATCAAGGCAACCTTCAATGTGTGGTTGTCTAAATCATGCTCACCCTGCAGTAATTCCTGTTTAAAGCTGTTACACATTGCTGTAGTAATTGCCATGAGTATATCCTCTTTTTAAAGTACAATGGGGCCAGCATTGAGCCAGCCCCAAAGTTTACAGTTATCAAGCTAGGTTGTAACGTGCTGTTACAAGAGCTTCTGGACGCAAGATTTTGCGACCGTATAGGTGCATACCACGAACGATGTCCGCAAATGAATCTGGGTCACGGTATGTTTCAGTTTTGTTGATCTGCTCGGCAGTTGCAACCGCTGAGTCATGACCAGCAACAATCACACCATAGTTGTCGTCTTGTGCTGTAGTACCTGTAGTACCTGCACCTGTACCGACTGATGGTAGGTTGTTTGAAACGTATACACGGAAACCATTCCAGTTGTTTAGAACTAGTCCGTTACGCAATCCACCTGAGTCACCGAAGTCAGCATTCAATAGACGTGAATCTTCGTCCATCAATACTTCCATCATCTCTGGTGAAATTACAATCCAACGACCCGCTTTGTCAACGCTTTGAACGTCCAACAAACGGCCCATACGTGCAACCAACATTGTTGGAGATACGTAAGCTGTTGGCAGTGCTGTTGCACCTGGAAGACGAGCACCGACAGGAATAGAGTCACCTGTTGTACCAGCAGATGGTGTAGTTGTGATGTTGCCAAAGTCTGACATATCCAACTTGTTAGCTGCTAGAAGTTCGTCTGAACCCGCTGTTGAGTTTGCTTTAGTACCGTTAACAGTTGTGTTAACTGTATCTGCAACACCATGCAACGCAGATTGAGCATAACCTGATAGGTAACCCAAAACTTCTTGGTCATGCTGGTCAGCCAAGCGGTATGCCGCACGGTTGGTCGCAAGATCCATGAAGTTTACGTGTGAGTGCGCTTCTTCGATGTCGTCCATCTTGAAGGCGAAGTAGTTCGCTTTATCGACGACTAGAGAGAAATCGGTGTCTGTCAAATCCTGCGCAGCGACTGTTGTGCCACGAGCATATGCAGATACTGAGATTTCAGGTTCTTTAATGATTTTAACAGTGTCACCTTGGTTTGCGATTTCACCGAAATAATCAGAGTTAGTAATATCTCCAACAACAGTAGACTTGCGGAAAGCAAGTTGTACTTTCTTGGAATAAATTACGGGAGAAAAGTTCCCGTTTGGCAGGTTAGTGTAACCTGACGCTACTGCAAAAGCCATGATTAAATCCTCCATGATATTTGGCTTAACAAAGCTAAACACCTACAAAGAGGCTGTTCCTTTTCTAGGGTGCAGATGGATTACAGTTGCGCTACCGTATACCTACTGGGCCTATACTTAAACAGGTGGTTCTTTTTAGTTTTAGACTTTTTTGATGAATTAGGTTGAGACAAAAGGTAGTCATAAAGAGGCTTTTGTCTCTGTGCCTATAGTTATACTGTTGATTAAAGTATTGTCAACAGGTTTTATCTAGCATTGCCAGATACATCGTAAACAAATTTACCCGAACGGATAGCCTTGTTGATATCATCAGACTTAGCTTCAAACTCTTTTGCAGACATTTTAGCTACATCTGATTCACGAATTACGTCATTAGCATCATCTACATCTACGTCTGTCTTAGTACGTCGAGTAATTGTAGATGCTGCCTCTTTGGCCTTCTCTTTCTTTGCAGTCTTAGTAAGGCCTTTATCTACTTTGTACAAGTCAATGACACGTACTACTGATGCAGGATCATCTGCATTTTCATAGAGTGCATCTTGTACCCACTTAGGCTGCTCTTCAGCCCAGTTATGAAACTCATCAGAAGCTCGAAGATCATCAAAGTCTTCGTGAGCCTTACGGATTTGATTTTCCGCTTTTACTCGTTGTGCTTCTGTTTGTGCCTGATCTAACTCTTTTAGTCTAGCATCAGCTTTGCTAAACATTTCTTGAGCTTTCTTAGCAGCAATAGTTTCTACGATACCTGCTACGTCAGGGTATTCTTTTGCCCACTCTTCAATATCTTCATCAGACTTAGGAGGGACAATAGAATCCTTCTTCATGCGTTTTTCAAAGGCTTCGAACTTTTCGTTCCATTCCTTTTCTTTTTCTTGCATATGGCGTCTTAGATCACCATATCGTTTTTTAAAAGATCTTTCTTCTGGAGATAACGTTGCTTCTTCAACTTCTGTATCGGCCTCTTTCGCTTCGACGGCTTCTTCTTCTTTAGGTTCATCTTCTTCGGTAGATTCTCCTCGTTGAGCAGCTTCAAGTCGTTTAATCTCCTCTTCTTCTTCTTCAATACGCTTACGTTTGCGTTCGTAGTTATAACCTCGATCAACAAATCCTGCTGTCTTTGGTGCTTCTACTTCTGTTAGTTCAGGCATTATATTCTCCTTATGTTGGGGCCAGCCGTAGCTGGGTAGCCTTATTTCTTACCTGCGAGTCCGCCTTTTTTGTATTGGCGTTTTGTTTTAGTCTTTGGTTTACCAGCCATTAAACCGCCAGCGTTCATTCCACCCCAGCCAGATCCAAGGCCTTGATCACCTTGACCACCTGTTTCTTCCTCTACTTGAGAAGAGGAGCCATAGCCACCAGAACCTGTTTGAGTTTGTTCAGCAATACTTGTACCAGCATCAGCAGCTTTTTGAGCAATACTCTGTGCTTTCTGAATGGCGGCTAACTGTGCAGAGTTATCGGCGTTACTTGCTTGCTTTGCTAGAGATTTTGCAGCTGTTGCTGGGCTTTTTGTGGGTTTAGGAGTAGTCGTAGGAGTGGAAGTAGGAGTGGAAGTAGGAGTAGGGGGTTTAGTGGTAGTACTACCTGGTTTGATGATAGTCTCGTTTTCTTCGTCATAGGTAAGATCAGAATACTTATCAGCTAATTGTTTAGCAAGGGTTTTTGTAGAGTCAAAGAAACCACCTGGCTCAATATCATGCTTATCTCTATAACCGTCTATAGCATCCTCTAGCATCTCAGCTTCTTTTATCCTACCTTGTGCTCTAAGTAGTTGAGCATTAGCTGCAACTTCTGCAACCTTTTGTTGCCTAATAATACCACCTAAAATACCACCTTCAAGCATATTACCAATACCTTGACCGATAGAGCCAGCAATCTTTTGTAAAGTGTTTTGAGTTTCTTTTTCTTCTGTACCCGAATCAACACCAAGTGTTGCTAGTGATTGAGATACAAGCTTGTTTGTATCGGCATAGTCATACTTTTCATGCCACTTAGGTGGCTCTACTCTTGGACCATCATCATCATCAGAAGGTGCAGGAGTTGTTGTGGCTACTACTCTAGGTACGCAAGTCTTAGTTGCTGGATCGTAATCCATATCTTTAGCTGCACAAGACTCTGCAGTTTCTTCAGTAGTAATAGTAGGAGTTGTAGGGACAGCTTCTATCTCTCCAGACTCTGCTCTAGGGAATATTGTAGCACCTAATGGGAATCCTGTAAACTGATTTTGTTGTGCCTGTTGACCTGCAGCAAGAATATCTTGATCAGTTTGAAGACCACCTGGAGCAAACCCTGCAACAGTACCACCTTCAGACATACCCATCATCTCTTGAATGGCAGCTAACTCTTCGGGTGTAAGGTCATCCTCATTCATAGGACCACCAGCAGGAACAGGTTCACCACCAATTCTACCACGAGCTTCCATATCTTGCAAGCCCATTTTTGCATTATCTCGTAGATCCTCAAAGAATTTTACACCGTAGTATCTGACGACATCAGCAGGAACTACGTATTCTCCTTCAGATAACTGTGCAGGAATATCATCACGTACTTCTTTAGCTGTAGATCCTGGAGGCACTTCGTTACCTGACACAGGGTCTCTCATCATTCCATCGTCACGAAGACCACCGTCCTCGAATGCAAAACTCATTTGTTGGTTCATGTTTCCTACTGCGCCTCCTTCGGCAAAATATTTTTTTATTAACCTTTGCCAAACATTTGGCTTGTATTTTTTACTTGGTCTAGACTTTGGACCTGTAGACATATCTACATATCCAGTAGGTTCACCAGCTTCTTTAAGCATGTCTTCTGCAGCAAAACGTAAACCTACAATACCTTTATTAATAATGTCGGCATTAGGGATGTTTGGACCTAAAGAACCTCTTTCACGTATTCTTCTTAGTGTATCTGGTTCAACATATTGAATAGTAGGCTCTAGGTTTTTTTCTTCCCCAGTAGTAGGTGCGACATATGTAGCATCTGGGTTATCAAAAAGCTCTGTTAAAAGTTCTTCATTTATAAGATCTTTATCTAACAACACTGTAGCTTCTGTACCATACCGTTCAGAAAAATACTCTGGATCTTCTTTAAGCATCTCTCTAAGTAATGCTAGACCTCTATGTCTTGTTTCGTGTACAATAGTTTCTTTAGAAGAGCCAAAATCAGGACCATAGTTGATAGTATCAGGCTCAAAAGTTACGCCATGTTCTGTATGAAGACCATCTTCAGTAGAGTAATCAGAGGCATAAAAAGCATTATTTAAACCTTCAGGTAAGCTATATCTAATCCTAGAAACATCAAATCCAAGTCTGGCTATGGGGTCTTTAGATAACAAGGGATCAACATCTGCACGGAACTCTACATCAGCTAAACCGTATTGTCTTTCTGGATCAGGTCTTAGACGGGGCTTAGGAGAAGTTGTATTAGCAAAACCTTCTGGTCTTAGCTTAGGTCTAATAGAACCACCTTCGGCAAATTGTCTTGGCTTATCTACCTGAAACTGTTCTCTTAGTTTTGAGATATCTATGATTGTACCTAACTTAGATGGTTCTTTAGCAGATTCTTTTAACGTTTCTTCAACTATTTCTTCTGTGGGATCTTGAAGCATGTTAGCTATCATTTGATCTATTTGATTAGCTACTTCTGGTGTTACTTCCGTATCTGCACCACCAGCCAACAAGTTTTGTAAAGCCTGATCTTCGGGTGTTAATTCACCCTCCTCGTCCACAGTAAAAAACAGATCCGTATCGTTTTCGTTAAAAATCTCATCTATATCATCTAAATCAATATCATCCTCAGGATCATATACATCTGCTATATTTCTATAAGGTAGTTCTACATCTCTGTGGACAGTTACAGGATAGTTTTTCTCTAAGTCTTTAAGGGCTTTGTCTAAGTCCGTAACATAAGTTCTATAAAACCTGTCACCTTTATCGTCAGGTTCTATAGTTCTACCTCTAGCTAAAGCAATTCTTTCTGCAGGTGGGATAACAATTTTATCTACACCTTGTTGATCAGCCTTAGCAATAAGAAGTTTTAATGCTTCTTCAACAGTCTGTTTATTTTTTCTTACTGGGGGTAATGCAGTGTTAGTCTGGTCTCCAAGTGTTTCTTCAAGTTTTTTATTTTCACGAAAGTTTTCATAAATGTTTGAAACAAGAGGTCTTTCAATATCTTTATCTAAACCCCTACCCTCTATTTCTTTAGCTATAGCATTGTAGTATTCGTCTATTTCACCTTCATAGATTTCTAATATCTCGTCGTAGTTAAGTCCAAAATCTCTTGAATAAAAATCAAACTGCTCTGTAGCTCTTTCATAATCTTCGGAGTTTGGATTTACATAAAACCTTTTAACCCCCTGATCGTTAGTTTGACTTATAATTATATTGTTGTAAACAGTACCATCTGGGCCTGTAAATGCAATACGATCATCACCGTAAAGATAACCTGGCCTATTAGCCTTGTCTACTAAATCTCTAAAGACTTGATGAATATGAGTAGAATTAACTCCCTGCTTGTTTATGTAGTCCATGATTTCATCAAAATCTACATAACTAACACCATCTACAGTACCCCTGCTGGCAATACCATCTATAAAATCTCTTTTTATTCTATCCTTAAATTGTGGATTACCGTTGCGATTTAGTGCACCTGGCCTAAATACAGGACGTAACCTTAAAGGTTCTTCTGGCATCTCTAAATTTTTACTATCTAAAGTTTTAATTAAACTCTTTAGATCGTTGGTTATATCGCCATAGCTTTCTTGAAAAGTAGTTTGTGTTCCACGCAGAGCTTCTTCTGTAGCTCTATCAAAAGCAGTATCAAAAGAATTTTTAGGTTTTCTGTAACCTTTTTGCAAAAGGTCTGATTGTATCTCTTCTACTAATAAATACTTATCTTCTCTCCCAATAATACTTTTAAATCTTGGACTTAATGTTTCATTAACATCATAGCCAACCATAGCATCTACAAAACTACCCCTAACGTGTGCTGTTGTTCTTGGATCAAAGTGTTGTGAGTTAGCTTTAAAGTTTTTACCAACAGTTTCAGTTATAATAGGTATTGAAAAATAAGAGTTTTTATTTGTAGGATAGCCTGTAAAACCTACTTCACTTTGACGTTGTATATTTTCAAACACACGAGGTGCATCTAAATCAGCCGTACTATAGTATAAAGATTTTGGAGGGTACCGTCTGCGGTTGGTTACAGCATCTAAAAGTTCTTCTCTAGAATACCTTTTGTTTTTATCTACGAGACCTTCTTTATAAGAACTTGGGGGAATAGATTCAGCATTCTTTTCAAGCAGTCTTAAAAATTCTGCCCCTGTCATACCTTTACTGGGAAAAGAGTTAGCCATTGTAAGCTTACGTGTAAACTCTGCAATAGGTTCTCTAAAAAACATTCGGGTATCGTACCCAGAAGTAGTAATATCTTCAGGATCAAATACTGGTTCATCTTTAGGTATATACGTAGGTGGGTTCTGCCCAGTAAACCCTGCACTCAGAGATTGAGTACTAGCTCTATTTGAAGGTGTACCAGACAGAAACTCTCTGTCACCAGAAAGCAAAGCCTTGGTTTGACCTATTGCATCAGCTTTTAAACCACTTGGAATTGCAGCACTAGCTACAGTAGTTGTAACCTTAGCTGCAGGTACAAGCTCTAGTGCAGTAAGTGCATCACCTAGTACAGCTTCTCTAGCTTGGTTTACCTGTTCATCAGTAGCTTGTTCGTACGTTACGTTATACATACGCTGAAGTCTGGTGTTTAAATCTTCAGAGCCAAGTCTAGTTACACTGTCTTTAATTTCATTAACTACTTGTTTAGTAGTTTCTACTGGTGCTTGTACAAATTCTTTAGTACCTTCATACACACCAACAGCTGCATCTTTTAAAAACTTAATCTCATCTTCGTTAATAGCTTTACCAAGCTTTTCACCGAAAGATTCATACTCATTGTCTAAACCTAAAATGTTATCGACAATAAGTTCACCCCAGCTTAAGCCT
>Ga0208547_1001396_pt1 | contig 13358 bp, 8 predicted proteins | sample DEB08_DNA_5_FD_185501 | JGI IMG/M metagenome (GOLD analysis project Ga0208547, IMG submission 185501) | Aqueous microbial communities from the Delaware River and Bay under freshwater to marine salinity gradient to study organic matter... | ecosystem: Environmental > Aquatic > Marine > Coastal ...
GTTTGCTTGACGCATGGAGAATGACCAAGAAAAGTATCTGGTCTACTACAGTTAAGATGGGTACAGTAGCTGTACTAAGCTTTATAGCTGCTGCAATGTGGATGTCTTTTAAGTAAAAACAATTAATAAGCTTTTGGGAGAGGCTTATGATAGATCCAGTAACTGCTATTGCAGGTGCTACGGCTGCTTTTAATATGCTTAAAAAAGGTATAGCTGTAGGTAAAGACTTACAAGACATGGGTGGTCAACTCTCTAAGTGGGCAGGAGCAATAGCTGACTTAGATTTTGCAGAAAAACAAAACCGTAAACCTGCATGGTATAAAGCTTTAGGTGGTGGTGTAGAAGCTCAAGCAATGGAAATATTTGCAGCTAAACAGAAGGCTGCTCATATGAGGCAGGAACTAAAAGATTATATATCTGTTATGTATGGACCGTCTAAATGGCAAGAAATACTTGAGATTGAAGCAGACTTACGTAAACAAAAAAGAGAACATGAACACAGGCAGATGGAAATCAAACAAGCAATCATAGAGTGGTCAGCAGGGATTGTTTTATTTGTTTTGGGCGTTGGCGCTATCGTCGGCTTTGTATGGATAGGAACTAGGTAACAATGAAAAAGTTTAAAGGTTTTACCAATCAGCAAACACATACTCTCCTTAAAGAGATGGGCTACACAGGCCCAGCGCAAAAGGATGACATGGATGCGTTCCTTGCGTCTAGCCCTAGTGCAGCTTCTAAGTTAGGCCGATATACTGAGATAGCTAAGCAACGTGTAGAGGGTGGCCCTTTGTCTGGTATGGGTATGGCAAATGGTGGTCAAGTTCTTTCCTTATCTAATACACCCTTTGCTTCAACAGAAATAAAAGGCTCAGGTTTTGCTGATCAAGATATTTCGAGATTAGCTGAACTTGAAGCAGAAGCGGCACGGATGAGAAGACCTGATAGTAATAGCTCTTTAGGACTAGGATACCAACCTGTATCTAGGATAATTCCTGAAGGAATACTTAAAAAAGATCCATTTCCTACGTTTGACCCTAGAGGTCCAAGCAATGAGCCTTTTGATCAAGCTTCTGATGAAGGTACTAATGTCCGTTATAGTTCAACCCCTGAAGGTTCACAAGTACTTAAACCCGGCACACCTACTCCAGAAACTTCACAAGCTTCTGTTGACCTAGACGCAGCACAAAAAGCTTATAGTGATGCTATGGGCGCTCTTACAGATGCACAACTAGCTATAGACCCTGCTCAAAAAGAGCTTATAGATGCACAAGAGGCTTTAAGTAAAATACCAAAAGAGTTTGATGCTGCAGAATACTTAAAACAGAACCCTGATGTAGCGCAACACCGTACATGGGGAAAAGACCCGTTAGGCCATTATAACAAACACGGCAAAAAAGAGAACCGTACATACCCTGAAAAAGCTGCTGCAGGGAGAGAAGAAGAATACAATGCTGCTAAAGCTCTAGTTGATGAAAAGCAAGGAGCACTTGATACCGCTACAAAGGCAATCGAAGATGCAGAGCTACTTGTAACTCAAACACAAGCTGACGTAGCAACTAAACAAAAGCAGTTTGAAACTACAGACATACCTTCTACAGCAGAAGCTTTAGGTAAAGCTATATCATCGCCTAGCTCTATCCTAGCTCAGCCTACAGTGTATGGCTTGAAAGTAGAGAACAACCAGCTTATTGATGAGGGTACTGGTCAGGTAGCTACAGCAGCTACACTTCTAGTTAAACAAGCACAAGCTGCAGATGCCGTAGAAGACCCTAAAGTCAAAGCTACGATGGCTTACTTAGATGGTCTTACGGATGCACAAAAGCAAGAAAAATACAGTATACCTGCAGGTGCTACTGCATCTGACATAGAAGCAATACAAGCACGTATTGAGCAAGACGCTATAGCGGATCGTGCAGAAACGTACAAATCTGTTGTGTCGCAACCTAAAGTAGAGGCTGCACTAGCTGACCTTGCTGCAGCTACAGGTGTACCATCAGATGAAGCTTTAATGAAAGCTGAAACGATGGACCCTGATGAGCTATCTCAGTTAGGCTTAGATGCTGAAACTCTAGATACCATCCGTCAAATCCCTGAAATAAAAAGGCAATTAGATGCAGGTGAAATACCGACTGCAGCTTTATTTGATGAGTATACAAAAGCGGAGGCTGCTGAGTTTGAAGGCGAAGTTGAAGAGATTGACCCAGCTAAGTTTGAAACTGAAACTCCTAAAGCAGAAGCTGAAGTAGACTATAACTTACCACCTACAGAAATAGCTGAAACAGAAAAAACTAAAGTAGAAGATGCTGCTAAGTTTGACGAATACGCTACAGCAGATGAAAAGAAATCTGAGTTTGTACCCGATGTCACTGCAGAAGAAACTGCTGTAGGCGAAGACGAAATAGTTGATGTAAACAATATTATCAACAGTGAAGAAGTTATAGTAGCTGGTAAAACACTAGAAGCTTTAAACGAAGCGTCTACTGCTAAAGCTGCAACTGCTACCTTTACCCAACAGTTAGCCGCTAAATCAGTTAAAGGTGAAGTAAGTGCTGCATCTACTGTGCAGTTCCAAATGGAAAAACTTATGAAGTCTTTCGATGATGGAACACCAGCATGGGCTGCAGGTGCTCTACGTAAAGCTAATGCTGCTATGTCTGCTCGTGGCTTAGGCAACAGTTCTATGGCTTCTGCTGCAATCATTCAAGCGACACTTGAGAGTGCTATACCTATAGCTCAACAAGATGCTGCAACCTTTGCTGCAATGGATATGGAGAATGTTCGTAATGAACAAGCTGTAGCTCTAGCTAACGCTGCAGCAGCACAGAACTTTGAGTTAGCCAACCTGTCTAACGAACAAGCTGTACGTATTCAGAACAGCATGAATAATGCTAACCTCCAGTTAAAGAACCTTTCAAACGAACAAGAAGCTGTACTTGCTACAGCACAATTTAAAGCTGCACTTCAAGGTCAAGAGCTAAGTATTAGTGCTAACGTTGCTCTTGCTAATGCGGCACGTTATGCTGCAGTCAACGATATTAACTTGACAAACAGACAGCAAACCTCTATACTACGCTCAACGCAAAACTTAGAAGTAGAGATGGCTAACCTGTCTAACGCACAGCAAACTGCCCTGTCTAACTTACAAGTTAAAGCTGCAATGATGGGCCAAGAGTTGTCTAACGAGCAACAGATGGCTGTACTTGAAAGTACGCAAGCGTTTGAAGCTAACATGCAAGACGCTACTATGAAGCAGCAAGCGTTTATACAAGATGCTGTAGCTCGTGCAGCAATGGAAGGTCGTGTTCTAGATAATAAACAACAGACTGCTCTATTTAATGTAGCTAATGTTGTAGCTGAACGTGAGATAGAGCTTAACAACGAACAGCAGACAGCTATCTTTAACATGAGCAACAAGCTACAGGTTGACATGTCTGAAATGTCCAACCGACAGCAAACTGCTCTAGCTAATGCTCAGATTGAAGCTGCAATGAAAGGGCAAGAGCTTACAAACAAACAACAAGTTAATGTTATTAAAGCTGAGCGTATTGCTGAAGTAGCTAACATGAACTTTACTGCTGAGCAAACAAGAGTACTGCGTAACTCTGAGATGGCTATGTCTGTAGACTTAGCTAACTTGTCAAACAAACAAGCTAAACTTATGGCTGATGTAGCAGCTATGGCTGACGTTGACATGGCTAACCTCAACAACCGTCAACAAGCTGCAGCACAACAAGCTCAAGCCTTCTTGCAGATGGATATGGCTAACTTGGATAACGAGCAACAAGCTGTTATGTTTGAAGCACAGTCACTTGTGCAAAGTATATTCTCAGACCAAGCTGCAGAGAATGCTCAACTACAGTTTAACGCTGAGAGTATAAACCAAGTTAATCAGTTCTATGAAAGTATGGCAACACAGATTAGCCAGTTTAATGTAGCGCAAGCAAACGCTATGGAACAATTCAACGCTGGTGAAGAGAACTCCATGACTAAGTTCCAAGCTGAACTTGACAATCAACGTGATATGTTTAACGCACAGAATGAACTAGTTATTGCACAAGCTAACACTGTGTGGAGACAGACTATAGCTACAGCTAATACGGCTGCACTTAATGAAGCTAACATGGCTGAGGTTATGGCACAGAACAACCTGACACTACAAGGCTTAGCTGAGTTGTGGCAACAAGAGCGGGACTTGATGGACTTCGCTTGGACTAGCTCTGAGAAACAATTGGATCGTGATCACGAGTTGGTTAAGGCTAAGATACAAGGAGATGCGGCTGAAGATAGTGCTTATAGCTCTGCTGCAGGTAGTTTCTTATCAGCCGTTGTATCAGGGTTTGTAAAAGCTAAATTCGGGTAGTAGGATAGGGTAATAATCAATGTCTAGTTTTGACCAAGTAATAAGAAATATACTAGCTGACATCTTCGCTGAAGAAGAACAGCAAGAGGTGACACGCACTAAAGCTAGACCTGAGGGTTTGATGTCTAATAATAAGCCTCAAAATACACAGGAAGATGCTGAACCTGTTCAACCCAGCGCTAGTAAATCTACTTCTGATTTCGTAAAAGCAATGGCTGATTATGATGACACACCTGAAGAGGGTGTAGAGATACCTTTAGCTTTCTTTAAAGGTACAGCTAGAGATATAGAAGGCAGGTATAAAGCTACTGGTATGCAGTTGGTTAAAGCTAATAGAGATAGAGTAAATGATAGAATTAAAGTACCTACTATAGAAAAAGATCCAAAAGAAGAATACGCAGATGATCTTATGGCTCATCTTAATGCATTAGGTATAATTAAAACAGGAAAAAAAGATTTTATCCCTAGTACTAGAGATATTCAAATTATGTTATCTGACAGAGGATATAATGTGGGTACTATTGATGGTATTATGGGTAACAAAACTGAAGCAGCCATTAGAGCGTTTCAAAAAGATGTTGGCTTTACGGGAAAAGATGTTGATGGTAATTTTGGTAGAAAGACTTTTGAAGCGTTTATGAATACTACTCCTTCGTCTTCCCCTATATCACAAGAGGAGCTTGAACCTGCTCCTATGAATTTTAGTGGTACTAAAACACAAAGAGAAAAAATACAAGACATATTAGATCGTGATGATTTTATTAAAAGAGATCCGGGGTTTGAATTAAGTACACCTACTATTACTGTGTCAAGCAATATTAAAAAAACCAAAGAGGAAAAAGAAAATGTACAACGTGCATTAATTGAGCTTGGGTATGATGTAGGTGAAGTAGACGGTGTTATAGGTAATAAAACTAGAGCGGCTATAAGACAGTTCCAAAAAGATAATAACTTATCTGCTGATGCTGTGGTAGGTAAGAATACTGCTGCAGCTATGAATGAAGCTCTGATTCAAACATCTCCTACTAGCATATACGACACGCCAGCACAAGTAGGCCCAGATCAAATGCAGGTTGGGTTTAGTAAGGATGACGCTGATGCTCTGTCAACAGATTTAAGATACCAAGAATATCTTAGAAGAGAGGAAGATAAAGAGCAAAGAAACACTATTGAAACATCTAAGCTTATTACAGAAGCTAAAGATGATTCGGGTATTACAAGGCCTAGAGCAAGACCAGAATCTACAGAAGAGATGGTTGAAGTTGTAGATGCTAGTATTTTGGGTGGTCTGGGTTACGCTTTAGGTGAACTAGGCTTAGGTACTTCAGAGTATAGATTTTTTGCCAACAACATAATAAATCCTGGTGGCACGTACACAGAAAAAGATTTGAATGGTTCGGACAAAAAACTTTTAAAGAAAGCTATTTCTAGCGCAAGGGCTGACGGTAGAAACTATGTAGATTATGAAAAAGACTTTGGTGTAGATGAGAAAGACGTAAACAAAGCAAGTCCTTTTGCAGGAATAATTGACCCTACAATGCGTATGGCTAGAACCGTAGGTGTATTTAGATTCTCTACAGACGATGAAGGTAATACTATAATAGAAGATACTTTTGATTTTAACTACGGCCCTAAACGAGGTGCTTATCAAGACGCTGTAAAAAGAGGAGACAAAAAAGAGGCTCTATACTTACTATCTCCCTTGGCAGGTACATCTCCTGTAGAAGCTGCGTCTATGATAGGTTATGTAAGACAGGAAAATTTAAAAGCAAAGGGCGAGCCATATCAGACAAACATACGTATTAACTTAGGTAAGTTCTAATAATGCTAGGCTTACCCCTCGAACTCATAACTATGCTCTTCTCCACCCTGCTAGGTGGCTTCATGTCTATCTGGGGTCAGAGTATGAAGAACAAACAAGAGCAGAACAAGATGATGCTTGCCAATGCTAGGTTCTCTGCAGAGCAAGTTAATGAAGCTAGGGATGCAGGTAAGACAGACAAACACTTTGCTTGGACTAGACGCATCATAGCTTTATCTGCAGTGTTCAGCATTATTGTCTTGCCAAAGCTAGTCGCAGTGTGGTATCCTGAGGTAGGTGTTTACGTAGGTTACACTGAAGCGACAGGTGGTTTATGGAACTGGTTGTTTGGACCTGATGAAGCAATCAAGTGGAAGGTAGCACAAGGCTTTGTAATCACGCCTCTAGACACACACATAGTATCAGCAATCGTAGGTCTGTACTTTGGTGCAGGGTTTACTAAGTAGGAAAATAAAATGGCAGTATTAGAGTATAGCAAACCTATTCCTGGCGGGTCTTTGACATCACATAAACCAGGTGAGCGGCAATGGGAAAGACCTCCTGAGATAGCTTCTGTAGAAGAGGCTCTCAAGTATTACATGGAGCGTCTATCTGATGAGGATATTATTGATGACTTCATGGTAGCTATAGAATCAGGTATTGCTATTGTACCTATGGTAGAGGCTTTGTATCTCTCTAATGTTATGCGTGGTATACACAGCTTAGATGTCGGCATCTTGATTGCTCCAGCTTTAACTGAGTACTTTGCTGCTGTTGCACGTAGCTATGAGATAGACTACAAGATGTCTAACAAGGATTACAAGAAAGAGAGAAGAGAGAAAGAAGAAGCTAAGATTGCTATGCTGCTACAGGCTGCTGTACGTGAAGCTAAGACACAAGATGAAGGTACATCTATGTTGCAGTCTATGGCTGATTACCTTATCTCAGAACAAGAGGGGGAGCCTATGGCAGAGGAGCAACCTCCTGAACCTGAAGAGCTACAACAAATAGATGAACCTGCAGAAGAGCCAATGCCACCTGAGGGTGCAGGTCTTATGGCGAGAGGTGCGTAACTATGGCGTTTAACTTTAAAGCATTTGCTACAGGTTTTTTGGCTGACCAAGCACAGCAAATCCAAAAGCGTATACAAGATGCAGAAGACTACGAAGATCAACAGCGGGAACAGGCTGAACGTAATAAATCTGTAATAGGTAAACGTAGAGCACTGGTTAATCTGGCTAAGACAGAAATCAATATGCTTAGAAGGCTTGGCGCAAAAGACAAGCATATCAATGCCGCTATTGCAGCAGGACCAAAGGTTTTGTTTGAGTTCTCAACTGCTCTACAAAAAGAAGCACAGAAGAGGCCCAGCGCTGGGGGGTCTTACACGTTTAGTGAGAGTGAGTTAGATACTTTTATTGATATGCCAGAAGAGTTTGCTGCAGCGTCAATGACTCCTGAAGAACATTACGCTAACTCCATAGGACTAGCATCTCCATCACTAGGAAGCTATGAAACTAAGGGGCAAGGCTTTCTAAAAACGGCGCTAGGTATGGGTCTTAAAGACGCAGCTAGAGCTAGGATGGATAGAGATCCTTACTTTGAAGGGTACTCTATTATGGATATAAACGAGATAGCTAGACAGGAAGCATACGAAAGTATGGACCCAGGTACATATTTCTCCTTTAGACCTTCAGCAAATTATGATCCTACAGTAATAGGACCAGCATTTAGAGATGCCTTTGAGTCCGCAGATGAACTACCTGCTGCATTAGAAGCATCTCTTAGAGCACGGTATAAGGGTCAAGAACTAGACGATGCAATAAAGGCTGAAAGACTTAAAAGAAAGCTAGGTGTTGTAGATCAATATGCTAAAAAATTCCAGCTACAGTTTCTAGAAGATACCTCTATTGATGTACGAGGTGAGATAGGAGATACCTTATACTATGCCATGCTAGACGATTATAAGTCCTCAGAAGAACTAGAGAAACTTATAGTTAAAAACCTGATAAAAATGGATGGTGTAAACGTAGGAACTACTATTAGAGTACCCTATAATAAAGAAGGTGAGGAGTTTAAAGGAGAGGTAATTGAGATCGTACTGGGTGAAAACAATACCGTTCTTAGTATGACAGAAAATGGACGTGATGTTGATGAATCAGAATACGATGAGTATATAGTTAGTCTAGCTACTGCAGGAAGATTAGATCCTAGTGCATTTACTATAGGTGATACAGGTAAAACTATTAGTGAGTTACAGCCTAGACAATTTGATCCTGAGGAAGAAATGTTCTTCGTAGATCCTTATGATAAATATCCTGACACTGAAGAGTTTCCTGAAACTCCTATAGAAGGTTACGATAAAAAGGTACACTATGTAAAAGACGTAGAGGTTAGAGGAGGAGACACTAGAAAAGCAATAGTAGTAGGTGTACCACCAAGACCACCATCAGGTTTGCTTTCTGAGTTCAAGCGTCCAGGCATGGATGGGCAAGAAAAAGAAGACATTCTTTCTGGCAAGATACCTGTACCTAGAGACTTAAAGCCTAGCCAGTGGGATGAACTGTTTGGCGAAACACATAACCGTGATGGCTCACCTAAAGATAAATACAATCCTGATGGCTCACCTAAAGTAAGTGTAGCACCTGAAGTAACTGTTGACACGTCAGAAAGATTAAGGTATAATAAGTCTAATCCATTGGATCTAAAATCAATGAGTGAAGACGAGGCAGAAGAAGCATATGAGAAACTTAAAAAAGGCGAGTATTTTATTAATCCTGCTGACGGTAGGGTACTTCCTAAGCGTTAGGGGTTTAAACATGGGAAATACAATTGACTTTTCACAAAGAGCGAGTACAGGTAATACCTTAGACTTTTCCAATCGTGTAACTGAAACATCAGCTATTGTACAAAAACCTCAGAATGTATATAATGTAGCTTACACACTTGTGTCTGACAATATTGGTGCAGACCAATCAATGTGGAATATATATAGAGAAAAGATTGCTGACATAGAATCTGGCGGGGACTACTCTATAAAAGGTGGGTATAAAAATCACTACGATGGTAGATACCAAATGGGCGAGGCTGCTAAAACAGATGCAGCTACTCTGTTAGGCTATTCTCTTGGACATGACGCTAAATCAAGGGAAGCTTTTAGAAACGATAGGATAAAACAAGAAGAGGCATTTGCTGCCTTTACTGTAAAAAACCACGATTATCTTATGGCTAAATCTAAAGAATATAGAAGACTTTCTCTAGAAGATAAATTATCTGCCTTAGCTTATGCTCACAACCAAGGTTGGTCTGGTGCAAATAGTTGGTTAAAAACTGGTATGGTAGGTAGTGACGCTTTTGGTACTAAAGGCACTAGATATTCTAACGCTATTAAGGAAGCACTTAAATGACAAGTATACTTGAAAGAAGAGGTATCGCTTTCGATAAGGTTCCAACTCAAAGCCTAAGGCCTAGAGATTATAATAGGCTGTCTAACGAAGAAGAGATCTTTGAAAGCCCTATTCCTGAAGGGCAAAAGCTAAAGAAAAAAGATCTTTACAGATATGAAAACTTGAATACTATTCGTAACTATATGTCGGCAAACAAAGGCGCTGACTATATGGATATGGATGATGAAACATTAGTAGAAAACTTCGTAGATCACATGAGGTACTTTAATACTAATACTTTAAGTACTGCTGGTGAGGTACGCTTTATAAGTAAAGCAGATGATCAAACAAAAGCTATGGCTGCTGAAGCTTATAACTTATATGACAGCTTAGGAAATGTTTTTGTTAATGATGGTTTCTATGGAGCAGTAGATGGCGTAAAGGATTATGTATTTGCTGCAATTAAAGATCCTACAAATTACATAGGTGCATTCACTGGTGGTTTAGGTAAGGCAGCAGCACTAGGTGTAACTCAAACAGGTAAGCTGGCTCTGAGAAAAGCTGCGAGTGAGGCCGCTAAACGTGCTGCACAAAGCGGTGCTACTAAACAGGCAGCAGAGAACGCTGGCATTGAAGCTGGTACACTTATGGCTCAGAAGATGATCACTAAAAGTGTATCAGGAAAAGAAGTAGCTATGGCTGCACGTAAAGCTGCAAAGAAAGCAAAGGCACAAGTAAGACTACAAGCTGCTCGTGATGCTGCTACGCAGGTAGGCAGAGAAGAGATAGCTAAAGCAGGTAAACGAGCAGTAATACAAACTACTGCTATTGATGCTCTCATAGCAGGTGTACAAGATAACGCCATCCAAAACATTTACTTAGATGTAGGTGCTCAAGAAGATTACAGTGTAGCTCAGACAGGTTTATCTTTAGCGCTGGGTGGTGTAGGCGGTGGACTGCATTATACCTTTGGTAAGTTTGAGGGAGCTTCAGGCTTAGCAGATGCAGTAAGGGAAGCAGAGGTAGCAGGACGTGCAGACAAAGCGTCAGAGCTAGTAGATAGAACTAAGATAAACGCTCTTGATAAAGAGATAGAAGCAGCGCAAGCTATGCCAGCGACAACTAAAGGTCAGAAGGTAATAAAGACTAGAAAAATAAATCAGCTTAAAGCAGAGAAAAGAAAAATAAAAAGAGAGACTATAGGTAAGCCTCTACTGCCTGATATTAAAGATCAAGAACGTGCAGTCAAAGCTATCAAAGATGGCATTAAAACTTGGGATGAAAAAGTAAAGTCAGGTAAGTATTTGCAGGAAGGATACACAGCAGAAGAAATACATGAAGAAGCTGTAGCTATTCCTGAAATCTTATTAAAGCAAATAATGCTAGGTGATGGTAATAAGGGTGGTGTTGCTGCTATCTTTAGGGATAAAGGCATTAAGATACGCAGAGATACTAAAGTTTCTGACGTTATGACAAATCTGATTAGGTTTATGCCAGAGGATGATCTGCAAGAAATATCAGGTTTGTTTAGAGAACGTGTAGGCTTAACATTAGGTGAAGCGTCTGACTTGGGTATAGAGATTGGTGAGATTATTGCAGCAGATATATCAAAGGCAGGAAAAAAACTAGCAGTTATGTCTCAAGTAAGGCGCACCATAGACGGTGGTGTGGTAGCTGGAAACGAAATACTTAAAGAAGCTTTAAATGGTAAAGAACTTCGTGATACGTTACAGTCTGAGTTTATAAAAGCAGAAAGCGCTAAGCCTTTTGCGTATGGACAGAACGTGTGGAAGCGTATGCTGGTTTCATCCCCAGCTACTACATCAGCAAACGTCATGGGCTTTGGGCAGTTCTTTAGTGGTCAGCTTGTCGCTGATACTTTTTCATCTGGCCTTCTTATGGTAGGTGCTGCAGCTAAGTATGGTTTAGGTGACTTTGATGGTGCAGCAAAACTTACTAGACAAGCTAAAGTATATACAACTATACAAGCACAAAAGATGAAAAACTTTGTAGATCCTTTTACGACTCACGACTCTTACATGAAGATTATGAAAGAGATCAAGGATGAAACAGGCAATACAGATGTACAAAATCTTTTATTTGAAACTGTAGCTGGTGGTGTAGAGCGTAACGCTAAACGTTATGGGATTGATCCAAGTAATCCAGTATATAAAAACGTAGAGAATATTGTAAATGCTTCTATGAATATTACAGGAGTCCGTATACAAGATACCTTTACTAAATCACAGATGTTTATGCTTGAGTTAGATAAATACCTACAGCTAAAAAAAGAGGTGTCTTTAAAAACAGTTCTGAAAGAAGGCAGACTAGAAGAAATAGATGATGATGTAATTGGTGCTGCTATTGATACAACTCTACGATCTGTTTTCTCTAAAGACTACACAACAAAAGATTATGGGTTCTTTGGAGAAGTAGCTAAAAAGGTAGAACAGTTTTCAAACATGCCTGGTGTTGGAACTATAATACCATTTGGTAGATTTATGAACAACGTTGTAGCTACTGCATATCAATGGGGTCCAGTATCTTTCTTACCTGCTGCAGCAAGCCTAGCTAAAAAGCAAGACTTATCTTCCGTTGAAGCTATGTCTCGTTCATTAGTTGGTACAGTAGGTTTGTTAATGGCTGCTCGTTATTCAGAACAACAAGAGAAACAAGGCTTAGCTTTCAACGAGATTAAAACAAGTGATGGTAGTATAGTTGATGTACGTAATGTGTTTCCTTTGTCTGCTTTCTTAGCTATGGGTAGAGCAGTAAATTTAAAAATGTTTAAAGGTGAGCCTATACCCAAAGAGCTTATACAAGAAATAGGAAACCAACTCGCTATAGGACAGGTTGCTAGAGATGCACAGTTTGGTAATGACATGTTTAACATTATGGATATGTTTTTTAACGCAGAGGGCGGGGATAGAACTAGAGCACTAGAAGCATTCTATAAATCTACAGGAAATATAGCGGCTGGATTTACTAGACCGCTTGATGCAGTAAACAGAATGGTAGGCTTCTTGACTGAAACAGACGTAGCCAAAGATGTCAGACAGGCTAGGGGTGGCAGGGTTTTTACTCAGAGTGCAACTAAGTACTTTGATAACTTAATAGAAGTATTAATTGGAGAGACAGATAACATCACTGGAGAACGACTAAGAATAGCTACTCGTGAAGGCGATGTGTATGATGCCAATCCTTTATCTAGAATACTAGGTATCACTGTTAAGCAAGGTAGAACAGCAGCAGAGAAAGTATATTCTTTATCTGAGCTTCAGACTTGGACAGCAGACCAACGTGGTAAGATACCTATGTATGATAGGATCTTTAATGAATCTCTTGCACCTCTCTTAGAACCTAGAATGAATGCTCTTCTGAAAGATGAACGCTTTATGAAAGGCACAAACTTACAGAAAGGCGAAAGTCTTTTACAGTATCGTAGAAGTAGAGTTAAAGAAGAACTACGTAAGGCCAGAGAAAGAACAAGGGAAATGCTGGATACCTACGAAAGTCCAGGGTATATGGAAAGACTGCGTTACAAAGCGTACTCAAAGGGTACGAAAGAACAACAAAAAGAAGCAATGAAGTATATGGAACGTAGTGGCGTGTCTGCAAATGACGTGCGAGACTTTAACTTTAGAGAATTAAATATGTATAACTCTTACATAGATCACTTAAACTACCTTAAAAAAGGTGGGTAATAAAAAGAGGGGGCCGCTAAGCCCCCTTATTTTTTAGCTGATGTAGAAACCTTTCGAGTATCTCTATCAACTCTGTTCGTATTTTATCTGGATCAGCTTCTTTGTTT
>Ga0208547_1001401_pt1 | contig 13304 bp, 5 predicted proteins | sample DEB08_DNA_5_FD_185501 | JGI IMG/M metagenome (GOLD analysis project Ga0208547, IMG submission 185501) | Aqueous microbial communities from the Delaware River and Bay under freshwater to marine salinity gradient to study organic matter... | ecosystem: Environmental > Aquatic > Marine > Coastal ...
AACGCGCACACAAGACGACATTCACCGAATGCTGATGCGCACAAAAGAGGAAAAGATGAAAACAATGGAAACCATAGTAAAACTTGCCTGCCGCTGTCTAATATCGTCAACCGGGGACAACCTTATGCCGGTTTTTATTATGAGGTCAAATTGGGATTCAACATTCACCTATGACGTGGGGCACACTCAAGCAGACTGGATTGTGCCACATAAAAAAATATATAACATCTATGGCAACAAAATGGAACTGGGTTTGAGCGGAAGACAGTGGGAAATTAAAAAAGATGACTCTATTTATATCCGAACACAAGACGGTCCAAAGAATTCCATTGAAGTGCCGGATATATCAGATGACAACCTCCTTGAACAGTTTATAGAAGAATGCACGTGGACGACTAGTGTAGAACTAGGGTCCGGCAACCCCAGGTACCCGTCTACGGTATACCAAGAGAAGGACATACAATTTGAAGTTAATGGCGATGTCGTGACAGTGTCCATGCAGCATCAATTACCGCACAATGATAACAACATAAAGGGTTTTTTTTGGTTGTCGGACATTCTTCACAAATCCGAAGCCGATGACACATATATTGTTTGTGGCTACGGCACAGAAACCTCTGTCAATGATGTCGTGGAAATAAAAGCAGACAACTTCAACATTGACGATTCAGATAAAAAGTCCATTAATGTGAATGGCTTTCCTCCTTTAAGTCCTTACGATTACGTCATTGCCAAGATTGACACTGTTGTGGTGACGAATGCCGGAAAGATTGACACTGAACGCATTCTGGCTAAACTGAAAGATTCACGACCTGATGTTAAGGTTGTGCTTTTGCCCACAGGAAACACCGTAAGATTGTATTATAAAAAGAAAGAAAAGAAACCTGTCAAACTTAAAAGTGGCGATTATAATTATGTCGATACACCTACAATCACACAAACTCTGTTTTCGCTAAAAGAAGTTTCCGTGGTGGAGACAGCGCATGTGTTGCAGCAATATTCATCAGTATTAGCTGAGAATAAAAAATTTGAAACACTCGTCTGGGACCACGTAAAAAAAATACTTACAGATTCACGTGCGTTTGATCGGGTGTACACCCTAAAAATAGCAGGGGACCAAGATATGTCATCTTCCAGAGATATGATCGATTTACACTCTGATAATGATACCTGGATCATTGGAAATCAACCGACTGAGTTTACCGAGGCTCTGGATTTAGTGCTTATGTTTTTGAAATATAAAAAACTAAAAAATTAAATACGTGCGTTATACAATTATTTAAGATAAACAAGCGTGGTTGTTTTTTTGTGCTATTGGGGTTTAATTTGAATAAAAGTTCCATATATGTATATCTCTTCCCAGTGCAAAATCTTTATTTAAAAATCTAAATATGTCAGCTGCAACTTTGGAAAATATTATTATTGCATCTATCACTAAGAAGATTCGTGCATCACGGCATAACGTAGTATATGAAAAGTGGAGAGAACATATTGTAGTGGTGTTGCTGAGCCTGTCACACACGTACAATTTGCTCCAGGGGGGTAACAACGATGAAAAGATGAATGTGATTTATTTAATCCTAAGTATTCAGATTATGGACGTGTGTGCTGATGAAATGACAGCAATCATGAACCACCTCAATGTTGTGGAGTACACACTGGCCTGCTTTGTGCTAACTTTACAGGAATTGAAAAAGGACATGCCTTCTGCTATGGATTCATGGATGGTGCGAAATCACAACTCTAAAATGATAAAGAATTACCACAAGGTTATCAGTGTTACGATTTACAGCCGGTACAGAATTGGTACACTGATTGACAAACTAAACACTCCAAATCAATTTTTCTTTAACAACAAGCAACAGGACATCCAACTTTACATTGCACAGTGTTTCTATGTGATGTGTATGGTGTTCAAAGGGGACACAGCAGAGCATGATTGGACTACCATTGTGAGCAAGGCACCGCTGCCTTCTGAAGGTGCGCGCGTGATGTTGTGTGGCATCAAATCTGGTCGGCGATTGCGATCACTGTTTCTTGAGGATTTATTTGGTGTTGAATTTCATGAATCTTACGATACCTACATAAAATCTTTTATGCCACCGAATCAAAGAACGGGGACCTAGATACGGCGGCAAAAAATTGGACTCTGTTTAACGCTAAAGTATACAACATATATATACATACACACTTTTTAAGTTTTTGTGATTATATTGAGTGGTAGTTTTCTTTTTGTTTGTTTGTTTGTTGAAAATGCACCCAGACAACTTTGAACCAGATTTGGGTGTCACGCTTGATGTTGAAAAAATAAATTTTTACATGACAGCAATATGTAACGCTATAACCCAGGGCAAGAGGATAGATAAAAAGTCGTGTGTAAAAATCGCACAGTTTTCAAAAAAATTGGAAGAATGTATTTTGGCCACAAACAACAGAAATAAACAGTTGTTTATGGAGGTGGTTATTTTATTATGCGTGTCAATGAGACTGCCTGAACTGAGAAACGAATTTAACAGATTCAAAGTCGGTTCGGCATTAAGTGATTTGGCACAAATCTATGCAGAAATTCCAGACAAGGCACGTAAAAGAACATACAAGGTACCAACCTATGCAAATGCATCAATTCACATGCAAGTTACACGCGAGATGGTTACGGAGGCATTGCACAAGCTGGCATTTACAATGCTGAAGGATGAGTGTGCTGTGGGCATCATTGTATGTTACATGAACAACTACCACATAAAAACCATCCCGCGCGAAGTTGATGTGACATTCCCATCTTTAAATCTTCTCAAGCCTGTGCTTGAAGGCATGATATCTGTTGTCATTTTTAGTGTAACCAAAGATGTGTGGTGCTTTCGCTATCTTATTAATGCGAGTGTCCAAATACCTGCTTGGACAGTTAGTTTGTTATCAAAGGACGAGTTCAGTTCTCATGTTGCAACCAAGGTGATAAAGGACCCTTTGCGATCAACACAATTCATTGGTGGACGATTTCGATGTCGTTTTAGAAATGACCCGGTAGTGGTCTTGTCTAACAATCGGATTGCAAACTTTATCAAAGTTGTCTTTACACTTATTGAGACCATAAGAGATGAGTCCTTGGTTTGTATTACAGACAAAATTATGCAGACGGACTATTATGACACACACCAAAAGGGTGAGCGGATCAAAGTGCCCCCCGTCTTCTTTATCGACTGTGAAAAATTAGATTATGGGTTCGTGTACAAGGGCACATTTTACCAGTACACAAACATTATGAATTGCATAAGTGCATGGTTACACATTGTCAAGAATGATCAGCGCTATGAGTTGCACGATGAAGTCTGTTCTTTGTATTCGATTGCAAAATGTAAAAACTACGATGATTTGCAATACGAAGGCACCAATACATATCGTCGATTTTTGAGACGCCAAGAGAAAAGATAAAAAAAAAATGCCCATCTAACCCCCTTGTTTTTTTTTTTTTTAAAAAAAAAGTGATAAAATTTAATTTGTTAATCTTTTCATAAATAAATAGTCAAAATCACACACTGGCCTTTTAGATCTGTACGCCTCTTTGGCATAAAATTTAAGCAATCGAATTGTTTTTGTGATGTTTTGTATTTTCACGTCACTGACTTCATTGTACCCGGGCAAATGAACGTCAAGCCACTCATCGCTCTCGATAAACGTCACATCTTCAATTTGTATTCCCTCTTTCATGGCATACAAAATACTTTTTATAAGCAGTGTTTCGTTGAGTAGCATGGCTGAATCCTTTGTCTGTTCTCCTTTGGATAGTCCACTGACATAGGATAACATCTGTGCACAGACACGATTTATGTTTGGGTCGCTGCGACTCGGTATTTTATATTTCAGTGCTTGCATGTATGGTGTTAGTTTTTCGTGTTGAAATACCAAAAGTTCTGTTGTAGAATAAGGGCGCTGATGAGTTCTTTTATTCAAAAATTCCTTTATCCTTGTACACATTTCTCGAGTGCGTTCCATGGCCATCTTTGTGCGGCAGGGTGAAAACAAAACATCATCTATAATCTTTCTAATTGTTTTACCGAGGCTAGCATATCTTGAGACAGTCGGTCTTGTTATTTCAGGTTCCCAAAACTTTTCGCTTTCGAAAGAACCTGTCGTTGCCACCATAATCACATCCAACACATGATGGGTCAACTTACAGTGTGTTCTGCCCTCAAAATAATAATAATCGCATCGTTTCCCACATTTATGAAGTGTACCAGAGGCACGGCAAACATACCAAGCTTTACTGGACGACTCTGAAGATGACCAGAATGTACAAGTGGCATCACACACATGATCCATATAATGAATCCATGGAGTGTTGCAAGCTAAAAATTGTTTCATCACCGAATCTTCTGTGATACCAGTGCCCAATATAGCACTTTTGTGAATTCCATTGATGGTCCCGTGTTTGAGATATTCATCGTACACGTCCATTTTGGTTAAAGAAATATATTAAAATAAAAAAGAAAAAATGCGCCCTGACAGAAATTTAAAATTTTTATTCTTTTAATTGAGCAAATAAAAATTGTACAAAATTTTAAAAAGGTATGTCTAATTTAAATTTTTATTTAAACGTCGTTTTTTATTGACATGTGCGCATTTGAATCTCCCGCCTTTATTTCAAATAGAAACAATAGGAAGAAACAAAAAAAATATGAGAAATGTTGCAACACATTTAATTCAATTTTTTATTTAAGAGTCATTTTTTGTTGACATGTCATTTCTTGTATATATAAGGTATAGCAATTAAATAGTATATATGCTGTGTGCCCGCACCTTTTTTTTTGTTGCGGGGAGGGGTAACATGATTATGTTTTAAGTTACCCTGGCCCTCTTTCTCTCTGTTCTTAAATTACACTATGTCTCAACACGATAAATTTTTCTACATGCGGATACCTCACGAGGATGTCCCGCATGATAGTTTTCTCAGGCTTCCTGTGAGTGAGGTGCTTACATTTACTATTGACCTCAAGGTTGTATGGCCATCAGTGTATACGTCATGGATAAATTGTTGCAGGTCCCCGGAATCATATACCGCAGTCAACTTTTTCTTGTTTATGATGCAATCAGTTATAAGTTGTAAATATCAACGAGATATTTCTGTGGATGGAAACACTGCTGAAAACGATATCGAGGGCGAGGATTATGATTTGGATCCACAACTTCAAAGGGATTTTTTGGATAATCCCATCTCTCGCCGGTCACACGTCTTCCTGCGGACATTGTATGCCGATAATTTGCCTGTGGGGATGCAAGTGTTTGTGACGATACCAGCGGATGAAGCAGACCTGAGACCAGAGGTGGAAGAAAGCAACATAGTTAAGTTTACCAGAACAATGGAAGGTCTTCTTTCTGCGGCCAGGCGAAGGATGAATTGCGGGCACGACGACGACATTTCTGATATGACGGTGATGCCATCCCAGGACGATTCCAACATTTTTGATACGTCGCGTAAAAACACAAAGAAGAAGGGTGCATCTTTACCGCGGAGGTCGCGATCGGGATATATGTCAAGTGTACCGAAGGTCTCTTATAAGAATATGACGGACACGAAAATTCTACGATTTTATCAAAACATGAGGATGAACACTGGAGTCCGAGCATCGTCCCTGGAGACTGTGACTAATACGCACACACCCGAGAATTCTATTGTGAGCATGTTTTCTTTGTCTCGGGTTTTGGAATCTAGAAAAGTAAGGGCAAAACTGCGCGAGAGATGGCACGTGACCCAGGGAGAGGAGACACATGACTACTATATTGAAACGGAAGAAGATTCCTATGGCAAAGTGAACACATTCTTTATAATCCCTGACGACATTCGTAAATCATTCAGACATCTTACAAATGACATGCAAATGTACAAGCGCATTGCCGAAATGGATACAATTAACATTCCGTTTAGTGCAGATGTTTACCGTCACTTGATGTTGCCAACAATGATGCCTTCGTTGTATGAGTTTACCGCATTTATAAATCAAATACGCATGGGGCATGAGCTGAGCACAATTCGTTTGGACAAGCTGGAGGAAAAGGATCGACATATAAGTGGTGTATTGGACTACCACAAGACACACACGCGCATCACCTTCAGCGACGGTGAAGAGAGCGATGGCTCGCTCATGTCAAGTGACACAGAAGATGAATACGATCAATATGGCGATGACCGAAATGTAGAGCGAGTAACTTCAAAGACACAATATTATAATTATGAACCCATCCCCTGGAAAAAGAAACCTCAATTCGCAAACACGACCCATGAAGACATGTTAACTCTGATCCATCCAGAACTTGTGGATATTGCAACCTATAACAGAGATGTCAATGGAAAGATGAAGCGCATTTTTAATGCAGTGTATGAAAAATACAAGGTGGCAAAGAAGATGATGGCAGAGCGAGAGAATGAAATAAAAGAAGGGAAAAAGCCACTCGGAGACAAGATTAAAATGTCAGACATTCTGCAGCAAGTTAAACCACAGGGGATCTTGAAGGCAGTAACATCACAGTATGATCCACAGATGGATTTCACGCACCAACATGGCCGTGTGATGCAGATGCAACCACAGACCCTGGATGACATGCGAGATGCCATGATGCACTTTGAAAAGACGTTCGTGGCCCAGACAGAAAAGGTCAGGTCATCTGATCAGCACAAGATACCGGTGATTTATCACAAAGCTGCCACGATTGCTACCGCTCTCAGAGGGGATTTACACCTTCCTACCATGCAAATGACTGCAGCTCAGCACGCGTTCAAAGATGCATATAAGATGGACGCATTTTTGACCAACATTTCCAAAGTATCAATGAAAGCAAAAGGTGATCCCACTCGCGAGAAATATGATGGGTACATTGGCTGTGATTTCTATTCCATGAAAATGACTCGAAATACAGTCTCGATTTTCGACCAAATGAACATGTCGAAAATACAAACACAAATTGTTTCTTTGGGACTTGGATACATCTTTGGGATTGCTGGTGGCAAGTTCTATGATGTGCAGCCTACCATTGTAATTCTCGGTACAAACGGCGTCGGAAAGTCCAAGGCAATGGGCCAACTCGCTCATATCGTGTCACCGAAATTAACAATTATTCGGGACACAGAGTCCAAGAGAGGATCAGTGACCACAGGCGGCGGGGTGTATTTATTCAACGATGAAAAAACTGGATTTAACGTCGAGTCCAACGACAGGCAGGAGAAGGAAGACATGACCTCATTTTTAATTGAGCGCGGGCGGGGGGCATCTAATCACGCCATGAGCGTCCTTGATTTGTCGGCCAACACAGATTCTATGTATGAGGGAAACACACTTTTGTCAAAGGACCAGTGGAGCGACAAGCGATTTCTCATGATTATATCAGCCAACGATATGAAAACAACACAGGCGCAAACAGACGACCGGTTGATTGTATTTCATACAGTTGTCAACGAATCATCGGACCTTGTCCCTACCGAGGACGACGATGACTTGTATCCACAGAGAAAGGGAAGGAACAAAAAGAAAGAAAAGTCGAACAAGGACCGTGCTTCTGATAAGGTGACGCCACAGCACCCAAATACAACAGGCGCTGTTCATGCACTGCAGCTGCAAGTAATGGATACGATCGATTTTTGGTTCTACCATGTCATGGGCCATTTTGATTTTATCAACGAGACCATGACTGAGATATTTTTCAAGTTGAGAGACAATTTGTCCGACAGACCCGGTATGACACAATTCCTTGTCCGAAATCAAACAAGAATGCAAGAGCTTGCACGAGGGTATGCGGTAGGGCGAATTTCCGCGCTATATCACACCAACCCATACTTTGACGAAATAGGGAAGAAGGGCGACGAGCACAAGCTTATGTTCTACAAGCAATTCGCCTGTGTGAGCATGCAAGACATTTTCCGTGCATGGCTGACAATACAGACTGTGTCAGACAATGATGGTTTGACCAACAACATTTTGTCAGAGTTGAAATCACACGTTAAGTTTGTCTACGAGAAAGATGATGAAGAGGAGGACTTGGGCTACAACGGCGCCAGTACTTTTTTCGCGCGCTCCTCTGCGTCCCACGCTGGCGCAGACCAGGACGAAGAACCCACTCATTTTTCGTCTCGCAAGTCCTTTAAAAAAAAGAAAAACGCGAAGCGCCGGTCTGCTGCCAGTTTTGTATTCAAGAACACATTAGATCGGCAATACGACGATGACGAATGTCGTATGACAGCAATTATTGAACGTGTGGGTACAGAGCATGATTACTATGTATGCGAGTGGACAAAAGAACAGGCTCTTAAAGCTCTCGAGAAATCCTTGCAGTGCAAAGATGTGTCAAAGGGAAATGTGCGTCGCATATTCTCACAGTATGAAAAACCATGGAAGAACGGTGCAAACATATTAATTACGTTGGATAGTAGCACATCGCATCCAGGCAAGGTGGGACTGCTCTGCTGTGTGTTCGATCGCGTTGAAGTGCTGTGTCCAGAGGAAAGAGAAATGTTGTCCCTTTTTGTAAAATCTAAAAATGACATGTATGAACATGAGAAGCACATTTTGAAGTCAAGCACACACTATCAATCCTTGACCAAGAAAATTGCAGAGATTCGAGAACTGGCAGACGAGGCAACGGCAGTAGTACGAGACATACAGGACGAACAAGATGCAGGCGATGACCAGGGAGACTACCCCGAGAACGATGTAGCCAAGGTCAGACATAAACCAGTAGGGATTGGCTTTGCCGATCGCAGCGACAAGAAACAAAAGATACTCGAGGAAGGCAGTGAATCAAGTGAGAGCGAGGACGATTTTCCTGACCGTGGTCGTGATGATGCGAACGACCCAGACAAAATTATGATTGAATTCGATGAGGACTTGGAACAGTCTACACGCCGGCTCCAGGGTATTCAGAAACAGGAAGATCAGCAAAGCACTGATCTTATAAAGGAAACTTTGCGCAAGATACAAGCTTCAGTTCGATCCAACCAACTTAACGACCCTACCTCCTATATATCACACGAGCGCACATGCTGGTATTCCAAGAAGAAGGGGGAACCAGAAGGTCGCTGGTTTGATTTTAGTGCAGGGTTGCGCGGGAAGATACAACGTGTGATTCGGAATGCAAAGTATTCTAGGACAGCGCTATACCCAGACATAATGAAGGATCTTAGTCCACAGTGTGCACTAAAGGCACTTTATTTTCTTAGACGAATCAAGGGAGGCGATGGCACTTACTATTTTAAAGATGGATACGATATGGTATACAAAGAACACAAGCGTCACAAGGCATATTATAAAGATGGCCAGGATGGCCTTGGGTGCACCAAGGTCGAGAAAGATGGTAAAGTAGAATTCCAGTATGAAGCGCCATGCAACAATTTGATTCGCGTGCATCGAAACTTGCTTACACCAAACGTAGTAGAGCGCGGCAAGGCCGAGAGTGAACAGCTCCTTTTTGATTTGTGTATGCATATATCCGGCGAGTTAAGGCAGGGCGACAAATCGATGGTGTGCATTGACCGGCGTAAGCGACACGACGTGATTGGGTGCTGTCGATATATGACTGTCGGCGAGCGACCAAAGGATAAAAAATTGTACAGGTTCAATAACCCGCGGCAAAAGTCAGGCCAGGCATTGTTCTCTAACACGCATTTGAGCAACATTAATGCGGATTATATGCAATCTGATGAGACGATGTCAGTTCTGGATTCACCAAATTCGACTATTGATTTACACAATGAATGCCGTCTTTTCCACAAAGAGTTGGCAGTAACCGCTTTGCGGAATACAGGTCTGGACCTGTTCAAAGAATACAGCCCGAATTTGGTTTCCTTTTATCCCCCCCGCGAAACAGAAGAGAGCAAGGAACGTCGATTAGCTCACATGGAGGAATGTGCGAAAAACAAACAAAAGCTGAAAGAGAGGCGCAAGAAAGAAAGGCGCAGACAGAAGGAGGAATCGCGAGCTAGATTATCAGGAAGAAAGCACAGAGCGTTCTGTCCTTTGCCCACAGATGAGGCAAGTCGTGACGAGATGGGTACACAGGTTTCTATGTTTGCAATCCCACAAGAATCACATGACGGTGTCGCCGACAGCGATATGCCTGTAAGTAAGTCGCGTGCCCCCAAGAGGACCCGAGAAAGGCATGCCATCTTGTCGGAATCAGACACAGACTCCGACAGCTCAGGCACACCGAAACGCAAAATTAAAACGTCGACAACCGACACCAGCGCATGGGTGCCTTTCAACGGCAACCCTCTACAAGCTGCACAGCTCTCTGGACCCCAGGAGGATCAGGGGAAACCAAAGCGCAAGAGAAGTGTTACTGAATCTTCGTCGCAATCGTCAACGTCCAGTAAATCTGACAACGATGTCCCTACAAAAAAGGAAAGTGGAAGAAAGGCACCGACTAAGCACACCGAAACGCCAGTCACTCCTGACCCAAAACATCAAACAATAAAGAAAAAACGTGTCATTAGTGAAAGCGAATCAGAAACAGACGAACTAGACTCGGACAGGGAATATTAATTATATTTTTTATTGCTCGTGCATTTTTTGTTGTCTTTTTTTTTTGTTGTTGTTAAAGAAAGGAAGCAGAACACGACTTTATAAATCATATAATTTAATAAAAAAAAATATGAGTATAATACATATTGGTTCACACGGTCTTTTTTGAAAAAAAGGGGGGCATAACTAAAAAAGAATCCCGTATTTCTATAGAGACATGAGGTTTGTTTCAGACAAGTTTTTATTTAGATCCTTGCATGTAATTTGGCGGAGCGTTGATTGGCATCCTGACGTGCCCAATACGTTCCTTGGTATCAAGGCCATCGTGGTCATCGCCACCCAACGCACTGTTGCCAGTTGCCTTCTTTACCGTTTTATCTTCATTGTAGACTGTCCCCATACTGATGGGCACGGCAAGACGTTTCAAAAAATTACCCAATGGTGTTGTACCTTGTTCCGTCTCCAGTGCCAGTTTTGTTTTCATGAGATACCCGTCAATCTCATAAAAATACGTGCCTTTATCATCGAAGGCTTGACCATACTGTGCTTCAATGAATGGCGTATTAGGGTCAAGATCAGCGACGCTGTTCACATCTTTGATCTTGTTCTGATCTGCATATCCGCCCCGACCAACGAGTTGAAGCATTTTCAATGGCGGTAGCAGGGAAATGGCCTCCGGGTACCCCAACACAGCCGTCAAGTACATGTCATTATCCACCTGGATCATTTGTGTGGGACCATCATGTGACACGGTCGAATTCATAAATCCATACGGAACACGACCAATCGCCCCACCGTCGGGTTCGTTTACAAGGGCGCCACCAATGAAACTCAGAGACATGTTGCACCGGATAAGAGCTTTGCCTTTGGCGACATCTCTGCCTACTGGAACAAACTGTCCCTTGGCGAAATCGCCAATTTTATCATCAGTCTTAAGTTCTGTGTACCACAATGACATGCGCATAGTTTCACGGAACCCGCCATTTTGCAGTAAGCGCTGTTCAGCCAGCTCGTAGTTGACATCAATCTGTGGATTCATGGTAATAAGATTCAATTTCTTGCCAGACCCATCCTCTGCAAAAAAGGTCATCTCAGTTTCATATCTCTGTTGCTTCGGGACACCACTGAGATACCATTCCAAGGATTCCTTTTGTGTGTTCATTTGCGCGGGCACGGCACCTGTTTCGGTGACGAGCATGGTGCGCTTTGAATTGATGATACCCGGGGCCACCGCCGCATTCATAATCGTTTGCAGGGCATAGCTTGTACGATCAAAGGCAAATGCCAACCGGCAATGAATCTTGTGAAGCTCGACAACACGTTGGTTTTCGTCCAATTCGCGGTTGTCAATTCCAGTCATGCGCGCATACCGTTGTTCAAAGGTAGTGGCATCTGTCATGAGGCATTCCATGACCATCTCTGTCTCTCGCTCGAGGAAGGAAATGACAACAGCATTCTTTTTGCGCTCAATCTCATCGTTAAACTCGGCAGGCACATTCATGGCATTTGCATTCATGATATAATGTTTTGCAATGCGAATCAACGAGTAGTTCAATGTACGGACCGTGTCGGCAACACCAGTGGATGGTGCATGTTCTGGCGTGTTGCGGGCTCGCCCAGGGATAATGCCTTTCATGATAACAAAATGCTGCATCCTATCGACAAGTTCCAAGGGGAACAATCGTCGCTGAGGGGCCTTGTTGGAGATGTAGCGTTCAATCATGGGCTCTGTAAGTTTTTCATACGTGGCATCATCATACAAAATGTCTGGAAGCCCATGGGATGTGGCAAAGGGGCCCTGGTGGATAGGTGCCATGTTTTGGCGGTTGACAATAAATCGATTGACACTCTTTTCGCCAAAATTGTCGATCAATGATTTTAGCATCTCAGGTGTGTACTGTTCCCCTCGGTAAGGCAGGGTTTGACCATGATGTACTGTTGCATAAGGGTTGTGTGATACCACAAGAGGCACAGTGCCGTTGACGGCGCTTACACCCACAGAAGCCATGATCGTAGAGCTAGTGCCTTCAGAGAAACTCCCGTTTGTTTTGTTTTTTAAAATACGGTACACAGTCGAAACTTTGATGCTGTGAAAAAATCACAGAGAAATCAAAGTTTTTATGCGTGTAATTGAATTATCATAAATAAGGTACGTATATATATGCAAACCTACAGTGATAACACTTGTGTGCCTTTTTTTTTGTTGTGTTTCTCTGTATATATATATATATATATAAAGTAGGCCCGAGTGTTGGAGTGTGTATTAATTCCTGACAGTACAAGAATATAAGTTGCATAGGAATTTTCAAATTTGTTACCCCTAAGATTTATTTTTTTTTAAAAAACAAAAGAGCTACACACTGTAGGATCACGAAAAAACTGGAATCGTTTGTATATGTAGATATATACATTGTTTGCACTAGAATTCCCAACGTTTTAAACAAGTCTCCTGTTTTTTGTAAGACAAACCCCCTTGAAATGTCTGTGTCAAAACATGCAGATCCTAGGTTACATGAAGCCTTTGAATATATCAAGGGATGTGCATCGAAATCGTTGGTCGTGCAGGTGCGAACACGCGACAAGACATCCTTTTTTGTAACTGTTTCTGCTGGCGTTGATACATTTATGTACCAACATTGTTTTGTGACGTGGGGATTAATCACAGAGCCGTACAATGGCATGACCAAAATCATGAGACAGGCACGGGAGGGTGAGTACACACCTGGTGTAAATCATGCCGAGTTTGATTCAGACGAAGACACGCCTGCTTGCGATACCACCGAGACAACTGACGACAAAATC
>Ga0208547_1001406_pt1 | contig 13278 bp, 20 predicted proteins | sample DEB08_DNA_5_FD_185501 | JGI IMG/M metagenome (GOLD analysis project Ga0208547, IMG submission 185501) | Aqueous microbial communities from the Delaware River and Bay under freshwater to marine salinity gradient to study organic matter... | ecosystem: Environmental > Aquatic > Marine > Coastal ...
GGACGACGTGCGCCAGAACCGCACGGGGATCAGCAAGGCTGCCGCTGGGCTTGACGCCGATGCGCTGCAATCCTCCACCGCCGGGGCTGTGGCGGCGACTGTGAACGCCGCGCAGCAGCACATTGAGATGATCGCCCGCATCTTTGCCGAGACGGGCATGAAAACCCTGTTCAGGGGTATTTTGCGCCTGATTGTGCAGAACCAAGACGCCATGCGAATGGTTCGGCTGACCAACGAGTTCGTGCCGATCGACCCGCGCGGCTGGGATGCGTCGATGGATTGCATCGCCACGGTGGCGCTGGGTAAGGGGTCTGACACTGAGCGGATGATGATGTTGAAGCAGCTTGGCGAGATGCAGAAAGAGGCGCTGGCCACGCTGGGGCCGATCAATCCGCTGACCGATCTGTCGAAGCTGTACAACACGCTGGCCGAGATGACCTCGCTGGCTGGCTTCAAGGATACCTCGCGGTTCTGGAACGACCCAGCGAACTTCCAGCCGCCACCCCCGCAGCCCAAAGAGCCTGACGTGAATGAGCAGCTTGTGCAGGCGCAGATTTTGCAGATTGAGGCCGATGTCCAAACCAAGCGCGAAGAGATGCAGCGCAAGCGCGAAGAGAGCGTTCGCGACGAAGAGTTGAAGCGTGATGAGATGGAGATCGACGTCTACATGAAGGCCGCAGAACTTGAGGCCAAGTATGGGGCGCAGTTGTCCGCCGAGCAGATCAAGAAATCCGCAACGATTGCGCGTGAAGTAATGCGCGCGCAGGCCGACATGGTGAAAGGGATCGTAAATGGCGAAGAAAACCAAGGAAGAAATCCTGCGCAGGGCACGGGAGGCCAAGCGCCTTCTTGAGGACGAGAGTTTTCAGGAGGTCTTGGGCGAGATTCAGCAGGAAATCTTTGATGATTTTCGCACCGTAGAACTCGGCAATGTGGGCGAACTCATGGCCGTTCAAGCGCGACAAGTCGGTGTAGACGTTGTGCGGCGTCGTCTACGCATCCTCGTTGAAAGCGGGGTAGTTGCAGAAAAGGCCGCGAAGTGACATAATGGAGTAAGCGAAATGGCAGACAACGCTAACGGCGACCTGCAAACCGCGCAAGAAGCAGTCAAAGCTATGATGGCCCCCCTTGAGGACACGGCGTCGAGCGATGATGCGCCGGGCGAACAGCCCGAAGGCGAATATGAGGGCGCGCAAGTTGAGTCCGAATACGAGCCGACCGACGACAGCGAAGAAGCTGGAGAAGGTGATTACGAAGAGCAACCCGACGAAGATCCTCGCTACACCGTCAAGGTGAACGGCGAGGAGGTTGAGGTCACGCTTGACGAATTGCTTTCAGGCTATTCGAGGCAGTCGGACTACACGAGGAAGTCTCAGGAACTGGCCGAGCAGCGAAAAGCTGTGCAGTCGCTGGAACAAGAGATTTCCGCAGAACGTGAGCAGTATGCTCAACTCTTGCCTGCCATGCGGCAGCAGCTAGAGCAGCAGATGCAAGCGGAACCCGATTGGGACAGTCTTTACGAAAAGAATCCCATCGAAGCGACGAAGCTGGAGCGCCAGTGGCGCAAAGGCAAGGAGCAGCGTGAGGCTCAAATTCGGGCTGTCGAAGCGGAACAACAGCGCCTGGCGCAAGTTCGGCAACGCCAGTTGGATGAGCAGGTTCAGAAGCAAGTTCAGGCTGAACAGGCTCGTTTGCCCGAGATGATCCCCGAGTGGCGCAATGCTGATGTTGCGCAGCGAGAGGCAAAGGAAATCCGTGATTTTCTTCTCTCCAAGGGGTTCAGCGAGCAGGATGTCAATGGCATCTCTCACGCTGGCGTGGTCGCAATGGCGCGCAATGCCATGCTTTTTGAGCGCGGTAAGCAGAAGATTTCGCAAGCCAAAGGCGAGCGGAAAGCATCTGGCCCGAAGCCCATGAAAGCAGGTTCCAAGGGGACACAGCCCCGCAAGCGTTCTGATGTGGAGAAGGCGCAAAACCGTCTCCGTCAATCTGGTCGTGTCGCTGACGCGGCCTCTGTCATCAAGAATCTGCTTTGAGGAGCAACCCAAATGGCTATCGTATCTAATACCTTCACCACCTTCGACGCGAAGGGTATCCGTGAAGAACTGGCGAACACCATCGCCAACATCTCGCCCGAAGAAACCCCGTTCCAGTCGAACGTGGGTTCCGAGTCCGTGTCCAACACGTTCTTTGAGTGGCAGACCGACTCGCTGGCATCGACCGCAACCACTGCCGTCATCAACGGTGACGACGTGGCTTCGTTTGAGTCCACTGCGGCAACCACACGCCTGGGCAACTACACGCACATCCGTCGTCGCACCTACGTCATTGCTGACAACCTTGCCTTTGTGGACAAGGCTGGCCGCGCTGACGAGGTCGCTTACCAAGTCGCCAAACGCGGCAAGGAACTGAAGCGCGACATCGAAGCTGTCCTGTTGGACAACAACGCTCGCGTTGCTGGCAACACCTCGACCGCACCCGAGACGGCGGGTCTTCCTTCGTGGATCGCATCGAACATCAGCGAAGCTGGTGACGCGACTGCGGCCACGGGTGATGGCACCGACGCTCGCACTGACGGCACGGCCCGCGCCTTCACCGAAGCGATGCTCAAGGATGTGATGTCGCAGACGTGGACTGCTGGTGGCAACCCGTCGATCCTCATGGTCGGCGCGTTCAACAAGCAGGCGGTGTCGGCGTTTGCGGGCATTGCGGCACAGCGCTACATGGCCCCCTCGGACAGCCCCACCACGATCATCGGTGCGGCTGACGTGTACATGTCCGACTTCGGCACCCTGACCGTGGTTCCCAACCGCTTCCAGCGCGCCTCGGACGCCTTCGTGCTTGACCCTGAATACGCCTCGGTCTGCTACCTGCGCCCGATCCAGCAGGTGGAACTGGCCAAGACTGGTGACGCAGAGAAGGGCATGATGCTTGCCGAGTTCGGCCTGAAGGTGTCGAATGAAGAAGCGCATGGCGCGGTCTACGACCTCACCTCGTCGTAATTGGTTTGGGGCGGGTTTCGGCTCGCCCCATAACTTTCTTCGGAGAGATCATGGGCAAACGCTTTTTCGACGCTGATCCGGCCACGGGGATTACGCGCTACTGGCACGTCAAGGACAATGGCGAGTACGCCATTGAAACCGAGCAGCGGCTTAATGTTGATGATAGCAACACGCGCCAGCGGAACATGACGGACAAGCGCACCGCGTGGGGTGATGTGAATAAGGTCGCATCCATTCCGCTTTCGGTGTATTATAGCCTCAAGCGAGAGGGTATTGCGGACGATCCGAAAGCCCTAAAGAAATGGTTGAACGACCCCGACAACCGGGTGTTTCGGACGCGCGAAGGAACGGTGTAAATGCCGATCACGACTTACAGCGAATTGCAGTCGGCCATTGCGGATTGGTTGTTGCGGGATGACCTCACCTCGGTCATCCCTTCGTTTATTGATCTCGCTGAGGCAAAGTTCAATCGCCGTATTCGCGACTATCGCATGGTGAAGCGGGCGACAGCAGACGTAAGTGAGGGTTATTTTGCCGTTCCGGGTTCTTGGTTACAGAACATTCGGATGCAACTAAACACAACCCCAATAACGACGCTTGAATTTGTAACCGCAGACCAGATCGCTGAGGAGCGGGTGGCGTTTAGTGGGCCGGGGCGACCAAAGTTTTTCAGCATGGTTGCTGGAGAGTTTCAGGTCATACCTACGCCAGACGCCACTTATGAGGCAGAGTTGACGTATTATAGCAAAATCCCTGCCCTCAGTGATTCCAACACGTCAAACTGGCTCTTGGACACTTCGCCTGACATTTACCTGTATGGCGCACTGATGGAAGCTGCCCCGTATTTGGACGACGACGCGCGTGTCCAAACTTGGGGCGGCCTTTTGGAACAATCGCTTGAAGCGATTAAAATTGAAAACGACCGCTCACGAATTGGGTCGTCGTCAATCCGTATGCGCGGAAAACCTATGGCGTAGGAGAAGACCAAAATGGCAATCACCACGGCGATGTGTTCAAGTTTCAAACAAGAACTCCTTGAGGGTGTTCACGACTTCACTTCACACACGTTCAAAATGGCGCTTTACACAAGTTCCGCCACCCTTGGCGCGGCGACGACCGCGTATAGCGCGACCAACGAGGTCAGCGGAACGGGATACACCGCTGGTGGCCAGGCTCTGGATAATCCCACGGTGACACTCAGCGGCACCACGGCGTTCGTTGACTTTGACGACGAGACTTGGGCTGCCGCAACGATAACAGCGCGCGGCGCACTGATCTACAACGACACGGCTGCGGGCGATCCCGCCGTTGCGGTGTTCGACTTCGGCTCGGACAAAATCTCGACGGCAGGTGACTTTGTTGTGCAATTCCCAACGGCAGACGCCTCGAACGCCATCGTCCGTATTGAATAAGGGGCAGACATGGCCGTTCTCGCTAATCGGGCCAAAGAAACTGTAAGCAGCACCGGGACAGGCACCCTCAACTTGGGCGGTGCCGCCACTGGATATCAGTCTTTTGCGGATGCTGGCGTTTCGAATGGCAACACAGTCGCGTACGTAATAGAAGATGGTTCTTCTTGGGAGATAGGCACAGGAACATACACAACAGGGACGCCTAACACCTTGTCGCGCACGCTTGGAGAAAGCAGCACAGGCTCTCTGATCAGCGTCACAACTGACGCCATCGTGTTCATCACGGCGAGGGCCGAGGACATTCAACAGCCGCCTTCCGAGGGCGCTTTTGTTGATGGTGACAAGACCAAGCTGGACGGCATCGAGGCCGGAGCCGATGTAACCGACACAACCAACGTGACGGCTGCTGGCGCGCTGATGGACAGCGAATTGACGGACCTTGCGGGCGTTAAGGCGCTGGACACTTCTGCGCTAGCTACTCTCACTGGCACTCAAACGCTGACAAACAAGACGCTCACATCGCCGATTATTAACGTAACCAACGATGCAACCGGCGACATTTATTATCGCACAGCAGGCGGGGCATTTGCGCGTCTGCCTGTTGGAACAGACGGTCAGGTTCTAACACTGGCTTCAGGTCTGCCTTCATGGGCTGCGGCAAGTGGTGGAAGTACGCTTGGGACGCCGCAGTATGGGGCTTGGTCTTCTTATGGTCAATGGAGTGATGCTAGCTCTATGGCTACTGTCCTAAGCGCAGGTCACGCCGCTCCTTCAGATGGGGTCATCACTGCTATCGAATGGTCTTCAAGTACAGGCGGTCCAAATGACGCCCAGTACGAAACCATGAGGACCAGAGTTGAATACAGGAGTGTCACCTAATGCCTGCACGCGATATTTACTTTTTGTTTAACAACGAGGATGGCAGTTACAACAGCCACAGCAATGAGCCTCATCCGGCTTTCATGAAAAAGGGTAATATCACAGAACGCTTGTTGTCGGTGGACATTAAATTGTTTTCTGACATTACTTTGACTTTTTACGACGAAGTGTCTAGCAAGCTGGTCGATGCCTCGTCGCTTATGCAGAAACTAGATGGCACCGAAGCAGGCATGGAGGCAATTGAGAAACTTCTTGCCGAAGCTCTTGAAGACCCGACCGTTGAACTGGACGCAACCGGAGAGAAAATCGCTCAACGCAACTTGTTGATTGATCTGGCGAAGAGGTTTCTTCCAGCCGACCGCGTACAAACAATTATCGCTGATGGGCGAATTGATGTAACCGAGGCATCTGAAATCAAAGCGGCTATAGAGGCAAGCAGAGCATGATTAACTATGGCGCGCCAGACAAAGAGACTGTTTCCATTTTGGGAAATGTCATCAACGATACCAAGGAGCGGTGGTTAGATTTTCCTGTCGGCCCAGATGTGAGTGAAAAAACTTTTTTTGCCCAGCCGGTGCCTAAGGTAGAGGTCTATAAGAAGAGCGCAGGACAGCCCTCGCTGCTTGTGACCCCGCTAGATTTTGTTCGGCAGATGCCTCGATTGAAGGAAGTCGCCGAGCGCATCGGCGCAAAAGAAGTCAAGAACCACTGCGCCTACATGCCCCGCACAATGATGCCGTGGCACACAAACCGCGATGAGCCGGGTCAGCGTACTTATCTTACTCTGACAACAGGGCGGGCGCTGTTTCGCTGGATGGACAACGAAGGGGTTCTTCACACTGAAGAAGATGTAATTAACGGCTGGACGATGCGCAGCTTTGAAGTCAGCCAAGATTACCCAATGTGGCACAGCATCTGGACCGAGAAAACAAGGTTTAGCTTTGGCTTCCTCTTGTGAGATAGAAGAACGCTGGCGGCTACGTCGTCAGCGAACGCCTTTCAAATATGCAGTTTTGGGTTTGATCCGGCGCTTCCTTGACAGCGGTGGCAACAGCGACGATTTTGTTCATCTTGATGAGGTTCGAGGCCCGACCGATCAGCGGATCATCTGGACTGAAGGCAACCCAATACCGCACTGGTTCATGTTAAGTCGGGGCGGTTTACACATTACTCATTTTACAGAACGTGCGCCGTGGGCAGGCTTTGTTGCCGACCCTTCGGTGCGCCAGCGGCTTCCTGAGACGCCGGTTAAGTGGCCGGACACCGGCTTTGGTAGCTACCCTTGCAGCGGGCAACCTTACGTTTTGGCGCTAGACGGCGCGCAGGTTCCCGGCAATATGCGAGTCGTCAGGCGACCACACCCGATGAGGGGTAACTGCCCGTGGACCCTGCGTAGCATGCTCAAGGGCGCATCAGTCGTGCATACAGACAACCCTCATAGCGGGCTAATCCTCACCGCTCGGATGATGGGGAAGCCTGTTGTTGCGCCGCGCGGGGGTCTGTTCGGGCCTTTGCTTGATAACCAGACGCATGAGGAAGTTGACAAATGTTTGGCGTGGCTTGAGGCGGTGTCGGTAAACGTGCTATCTTGCAACTTACGCGAACAGATTGAGGCGCATACGAAGAGGGTTGCTGCGTGATTATCACAAAGATGCCGCAACGCGACTACGATGAGGGGCTTGATCTGTGGAAGATTGGCAAGCTGGACAGTAGTGGGCGGTCAGATGTTCCGTTAACTTTGGACAGTGGAACGTTGTACGGAAAACTGGCCAATGTTCTTTCCCTCGCCATGCCTATTTTTGAGGCTGGTCTTCTTGAGCATTATTCCAGGTTGCCTGCCGTGGCTGGGATGAGGGCGCTTTTTAGTTCACAACCGGCTAGCGAAAGTCCCACCAAAACTCGCGGACGGCATTTGGACAACGGCAAAAAAGTTTTAATTGGGCTATGGTATTTTGCTGATCCTGATGACACAGCGGGGGGCGACCTGATCGTAAAGGGCATGACCGTGCCTTATGCTCCAAACACAATGGTGATATTTCCCAACACTCCCGATGCGTGGCATGAGGTAACGCCGCGAGGTCCGTCTAAACACGTACGGCGGTTTATAAACTTCTTTTTTGAAACCGACATTCCGCTGCACAACTATGCAAGAAACATGCTAGGGCGTGACCAGCCTAACGCAAAGGTTTTAATCAACCCGTATTACCGAATAGGTTAAGTTATGCTTGGCTTTCATCCCATTGCTGGAGCCCCCCTAGCCAGCCTCCCAGAGGACGCCGGGACAAGTGTAGCTGTCACTGGGGTCTCCGCAGCGGGCGCGGTAGGCACCGTTTCTGTTGCGGCTGACGCCAACGTCCCGCTTACGGGCGTCTCGGCCACCACAGCCCTTGGCACCGTTTCTGTTTCGACTGACGCCAACGTCCCGCTTACGGGCGTTCAGGCCACCACAGCCCTTGGCACCGTTTCTGTTTCGACTGACGTCAACGTCCCGCTTACGGGCGTTCAGGCGACTACAGCCCTTGGCACCGTTTCTGTTGCGGCTGACGTCAACGTCCCGCTTACGGGCGTCTCGGCCACCACAGCCCTTGGCACCGTTTCTGTTGCGGCTGACGCCAACCTGTCCATCACCGGCGTATCCACAACGGGCGCTTTGGGAACTCTTGCGGTCTCCGATGACGCCAACGTCTCTCTCACTGGCGTATCCGCAACGGGCGCTTTGGGAACTCTTGGGGTTTCGGGGGATTCCGTTCTAAATCTTACGGGCGTCTCTGCCGCAGGCGCTGTTGGAAATCTTAGTCCCTCAGACTCTGCGGGCATAAGCCTAACCGGCGTGGTTGCGCGTGCGGCTCTGGGCAGAATTACCGTCTGGGGTGTGTTGGATAAGCAGCCAGAGGTGTGGACTGAGAAAGGTGCTGCCAACGGTATATGGACCAACGTGCAAACCTCAACCCAAATATGGACTGAGGCAGCGTGATGGACATTCTAATTCAATTTTGGCCTATTGTTATAGGGTTCGTGGGTTTAGGCGTTTGGCTAGTCCGTCTTGAGGCGCGCGCAATGGACAACACCAAAGAGATCAAGCGGTTGTGGAATCAGCGCCGGGAGGATTTGGAAGCGTCCAAGGAAGCGCGCGATGACACGAACAAAATGCTCGCAGAAATAAGAGACGACATCAAAGCGCTGATTGCAAAGGTTGGGAATTGAGGCGTTAATGAGACAAATTTCGGAAATCATCATCCATTGCGCTGCGACTCGCCCGGAGTGGATGGCTGGGTCGAAGACCAGCCGCAAGGTTGCCGAGATCCGCAAGTGGCACAAGGATCGTGGCTGGAGAGACATAGGTTATCACGTCGTCATCGATCGGGACGGCACGGTCGCTGACGGCAGGCCGATCAGCCAGACGGGCGCGCATGTGAAGGGTCATAACACCGGGACGATTGGCGTTTGCCTGATCGGCGGCTATGGCGCGGCGGCAGATGACCGCTTTGAGGACCATTTCACGCCGGAGCAGGAGAAGGCGTTGATGGCCACGATTGGCAATCTCAAGGCTGCATATGGCAACCTGAAGGTCAGCGGCCATAACTTTTATACTAAAGCAAAAGCGTGTCCCGGCTTTGATGTTAGCAAGTGGCTGGCCGAGGACGTTCCTGACGACACGATCACACCGCCTGGAGCGCCTAATCCTCCCAACGATCCAGGTGGGCGGTCAGCGCGTAGCCTGCTCAATGCGCTGGCCGCACTATTCTCACTGTTCAGAAAGAGGAAGTGATATGAAGCCGTTCTGGAAATCGAAGACAATGTGGGTCAACGTCCTGACCGTTTTGACGATTAGCGGTGACGCTTTGCTTGGCACCCACCTGCTTGATCCGACTTATGCCGCTGTCGCGGTTGTCGGTCTGGCGGTCGTCAACGCTGTGCTGCGGATTGTCACCTCGACTGGCGTGACCCTGAAGTGAGCCTCTGGGCGGCTCTGAGCGGCGCTGTGGCGGCGATCCTCACCGTCGTGGGGGCGTACCTACACGGTCGAAAGATGGGCGCGCAGGCCGCCTCTGAGCGCGCCTTGAGGGATCAGGTCGAGACGCGGGAAAGGATTGACGATGCGACTATCGACAACGATTTGTCTCTTGCTGACCGTTTCCTTAACCACAGGCTGCGGAAGGACGCTGATAGGTAGCCGCGCGGCGCTCTGCGATGGGACCGCAGCGGCGACAGATGTTCTGGCGCAGACGGTGGTGGAGCGGCAACCGCATCCTGATGTTCGCATCGCGGCGGCAGAATTGATCGTCAAACTTGACGCTGGCTGCGGGCGATGAGGCGGTTCCTGCTGGCCATAGCGTTGACCGCAACTGCGGCCCTGTCGGCCAGCGAGGCTGTGGCCCAAGTGTCGGCGTGTGACAAGCAGGAGCGAATCGCCGACACCTTGCTCAAAATGTATGGCGAAAAGGTTCAGGGCGGCGGCTACGCACCCGCGCTCAAAGCGATTGTTATGCTGTTCGCCAATCTCGAAACCGGCTCGTGGACGCTCGTCATAACGAAGCCGGATAAGACGGCTTGCATCATGATGGGCGGGTCAAGCTATAAGAAAGCGCCTATTGGCCAACCAATTTGAGCGGTTGCCACCTGTAATTGCCTGTCTCGGAAAACAGGACACGCGGCTCTTCAGCGCCGTAGGCGTTTACCGGCGGCTGCGGGTCGATCCTGATCCAGCCCCACCCGTCTATCTCGACCGGCTCTACCGTCAGCCAGAGCGACTTGTATCGCCGCAGTTGGCCGGGTGGCCGACGCAGGACCACCCGCGCTTTTTCCGGATGACGACTGACGCTGACCAACGCCCAGCCTTCGGGCGCTATTCTCCCCCGCTCGGTTGCGATTTTCGCTGCGTTAGTCATGTTCACTCTCCTAAAAGCACACACTGCAAGTGCAATGGTCATCCCCGCCGCTTCTGCCGCGCCCGCTACCGGATACGCCGCTTGGGGAATGGGTGGCAAATGTTGACGTGAGCCTAACAGGGGCTTGCTGATGACCCTAATTTACTTAGCCCCTCTTGTGGAGTATTATAGCACCACAAGGAGATAAACCATGCCCAGTAGCACGACAAACTATAGTTGGAACCTCCCCACGGTCGGCGGCGACGAGGACGCGTGGGGTGGCTATCTGAACACGAACTGGTCGGGTCTCGACACGCTTCTGGGCGGGGTTGACGCGACTGAGTTCGCCATTCTCAACGGTGCGACGGTTACCACGGCTGAGTTGAATTTGCTCGACGGCGTGACGTGGACGCTGGCCGACTACAACACACTCACTTCGACGGCTGCTGAGTTGAACATTCTCGACGGCGCTACGGTTACAACTGCCGAGGTAAACATTCTCGACGGCGATACCGCAGCGACATCGACGACGCTGGCGGACGCAGATCGCCTTGTGACCAACGACGCCGGTACGATGGTGCAGGTCGCCATGACGGACGTGGCTTCGTACACTAACGCGGCTGCGTTTACGGAGTTGTCTATTGACGAAGACGACATGGCGTCTGACAGCGCAACGAAGCTACCGACACAGCAAAGCGTCAAGGCTTACGTCGATAACTTTGGGTCGCCGACGCTTTCGGAAGACGGGGCGGCAAACCTTCCGGGTGGGCTTCAAATTAGATGGGGGGTTGAGTCAAGCACAACCGATAACAACCAGTCTTTTTCTTTCGCGTCTGCTTTTTCAAACGCGTGTTTTATTGTTCAGGTTGAGTTTGAGAATAACAAAAAGAGCGCGAGCATTGAGGCGAAAAGCACCACCGGGTTTACCATAAACCGGGATAGCAGCATCGACGGGATTAATACGTTTAACTATTTCGCTATCGGGTGGTGAGGCGTCATGCCCTTAGTTCCCCTCCAAATTCCTCCGGGCTTCTTCCGCAACGGCACTGACCTTGAAGGCGCTGGGCGTTGGCGCGATGGCAGCTTGGTTCGCTGGCGTGAAGGCAGCTTGCGACCCGTCGGCGGGTGGCGCGAGCGGGTGGCCAGCATGTTCAGCGCAGCGCCTCGTGCTTTGCTCGGTTGGCAGGATAACGCCGGGTCGCGTTGGATTGCGGGTGGCACCTACAACGCGCTGAAGGTTGTAACGAGCGGTGGGGTTGTCTCCGACATCACGCCTGCTGGTCTTACAGCGGGTCTGGAAGACGCTGCGGTGAACACAGGCTACGGCGGTGGGTTTTTCGGGTCTGGTAACTACGGCACCATCCGACCTGATACCGGGAATTTTTCCGAGGCAACAACATGGTCGCTCGACAGCTTCGGGCAGTATCTCGTTGCGTGTAGTGTCGCGGACGGAAAGCTATATGAGTGGCAGCTAAACACCGGGGTTGATGCCGCGCAGATCGCCAACTCGCCCACGGGCTGTATCGGCTTGGTCGTTACGGAAGAGCGCTTTTTGTTTGCGCTTGGCGCTGATAGCGATCCCCGAAAGATCGCGTGGTGTGACCAAGAGGACAACACTACTTGGACCGCAGCCGCAACGAACCAAGCTGGTAGCCAGACGCTACAGACCGCAGGTCAGATCATGTCGGGCGTCAGGGCTGACGGCCAGACTCTTGTGGTCACTGACATTGACGCGCACCGCGCGATCTACGTCGGCCCACCCTTTGTTTACCAATGGGAGCGCGTGGGGTCTTCTTGCGGTATTGTCGCGCGCAAAGCCATTGCCCCAACCGACGCTGGCGTGTTCTGGATGGGTCAGCGGGGGTTCTTCCGCTTTGATGGCCAGAACGTGCAGGAGTTGCCCTGCGAGGTTCACGACGCGGTGTTCAGCGACATCAACACTGCTCAGATCAGCAAGGCGTGGGCCACATCAAATGGTCAGCACGGCGAGGTGTGGTGGTTCTATTGCTCGTCGGGGTCAAACGAGATCGACAGCTATGCGGCCTACGACTACAAGCGCAACCACTGGCTAATCGGCAAGATGTCCCGCACGGCAGGTTTTGACCGTGGTGTGTTCCGTACACCGATCTACGCCGCCGCTGAGGGCGATCTATACGACCACGAAACTGGGTTCACCTACGGTGGGGCAGAGGTTTTCGCCGAAAGCGGGCCAGCGATGCTTGGGAATGGTGAACGCCTGCTGAACGCCCACAAGCTATATCCCGACGAGAAGACGCAGGGCGACGTGACGCTGACGTTCAAGACGCGCCTCTATCCCAACGCGCCTGAAAGCGAGTTCGGCCCATACACGATGTCCAACCCGACCAGTATTCGTTTCAGCGGTCGGCAGGCGCGTATGCGTGTCACTGGGGCCAGCCTCAGCGGATGGCGCTTTGGTATCCCGCGCATTGACACGACAGAGGCCGGAAGGCGATGAGCGCCCCACAGATACCGCAGCCGCGCGGTGACGATTGGCGCGCGTGGGGTGGTCAGCTTGTGCGCGCCCTGCTGCGCCAGCTTGTAACCCTCAACTTCAAGGGTGCCGACGACAACCCCTCCGAGAACGGCATCATCCTATGGGATGACGTGAACGGCTACCCCGTGGTTTCCAAGAACAACGAGTGGCGTCAGATCGTTCTTGAGGATGGTCACTACGAGGGCAACATCGCGTCTGACGTGACAGCGGCTGTGGTTGATACGGCATACGCGCTGACCTTCACCGCGTCTTTTTCTGATGGCATCGCCAACGGCACACCCGCCTCGCGCATCGTGTTTGAAGAGGGTGGGCATTATATGGTCTCGTTCTCGGCGCAGATTAGTTCTACGTCCAGTAGCACTGTGGCGTTTCGCTTTTGGCCACGCATCAACGGCACTGATGTTGTTGGCAGCACTATGGTTGCCAACTTGCACCAAAACGACGCCACGATAGTTGTGGCCCGCACAGCGAGTTTCGTTGTGTCCGCTGATGATTACCTTGAGGCCATGTGGGCCGTTGACAGCACCAGTGGCTTCCTTGAGGCGACGGGGGCTACGGCGTATGCTCCAGCCGCCCCTGCTGCCACCATCAGCATCACAAGG
>Ga0208547_1001421_pt1 | contig 13213 bp, 11 predicted proteins | sample DEB08_DNA_5_FD_185501 | JGI IMG/M metagenome (GOLD analysis project Ga0208547, IMG submission 185501) | Aqueous microbial communities from the Delaware River and Bay under freshwater to marine salinity gradient to study organic matter... | ecosystem: Environmental > Aquatic > Marine > Coastal ...
AGGAGAAGCGGCGGCAGGTCGTCGAGGTCGAGGAGCCGCAGGACCTGGCCGTCCCGATCGCGCAGTGAGCGGCGCGCCCGAGCGGCGCGCGGCATGAGGCGCGGTCGGCGGGCCGCCGGGGCGGCCGCCGTGGCCGTGGCGCTCGCTCTCGCCGGCTGCGCGGCGGAACCGGACTGCCCGCGCATCGCCGGCGTGCGGACCGGGGTCTGCCCGCTGCCGGTCGAGGACCGCCAGCCTGCGCCGGACCTGACGCTGCCGGTGCTCGCCGTCGACGGCGTCGACGCCCCGGCCGAACTCTCCCTCGCCGACCTCCGCGGACGGGTCGTCGTCGTGAACTTCTGGGCATCCTGGTGCGGACCGTGCCGGATCGAGCAGCCCGACCTGAACGCCGCCGCGGCCCTCCTGCCGCCGGACGAGGTCGTGCTGGCCGGGGTGAACATCGAGGACACCGAGGCGAACGCCCGCGCGCACCTGCGGGAGTACGGCGTTCCCTACCCGTCGCTGTTGGACCCGGTGAACGACCTGGCCGGCCGGTTCGACGGCATCGGAGCCCGGACGATCCCGACAACGCTGTTCCTCGACCGCGAGGGCCGGGTCGCGGCGCGGGTGCTGGGACTCACGACGCTGGGGGAGGTCGTGGGGCTCGCGGATGCGATCGCGGCCGAGGACTCGGCGGCGGGGTCCGACGGCTGATGGCTGAGACGATCCGGACGATCGTCCTCGACGCGAACGTGCTCGCGGCCACCGCGGTCGCGTTGGCGGCCGGCCTCGTCTCGTTCGCCTCGCCCTGCGTGCTGCCGCTCGTCCCCGGCTACCTGTCCTACGTCACGGGGCTGACCGGACAGGTCCTCGGCGGTCCCGAGGACGGTCGGGTCGCCGTCCGGGTCCGGGCCCGGCTGCTCACCGGCTCGGTGCTGTTCGTGCTGGGGTTCGCGGTGCCGTTCGCGCTGCTCGGCTGGGCCGCGGGGCTCCTGAACGTGCTCGAGCGTTCGGCCGCGGCGCAGGCCGTGATGGGTCTGGTGGTCGCGGCGCTCGGCGTCCTGCTGGCCCGCGGGCGGTTGGTGCGGGAGGTCCGGCTGGCCGGACGGGCGCCGCGGGGCGGGCTGCTCGGGGCGCCGGTCCTCGGCTTCGTGTTCGGCGTCGGGTGGACGCCCTGCCTCGGCCCGACCGCCGGGGCGATCCTGACGCTCTCCGCCGGGGTCTCCGGCGGCGTGTCCGGCCGTGGGGCGTTCCTCGGGCTCGTGTACGCGCTGGGGCTCGGCCTGCCCTTCATAGGACTGGCGGTCGGCGTCGGCCGCGCCCAGCGCGTCCTGGGGCTCCTTCGGCGGCACGCACGGCGGCTCCAGGTCGGCGGGGGCGCGCTGCTCGTCCTTGTCGGGCTCGCGATCGCGACGGGGCTCTGGGCGCGGTGGATGGTCGCGCTGCGGCCGCTCATCTCCGGGGTCGAGCTGCCGATCTGACGATCGCGGCCGCCGCGGCGGCGTGGCTAGCCTCGGTCCGGCGGGGTCGCGGTCCCGGGCGGAGGCGAGCGTGCGGGTCCTGATCACCGGTGTGGCCGGGTTCATCGGCATGCACGTCGCGGAGCGCCTGCTGGCCCGGGGCGACGAGGTCGTCGGGTTCGACAGCCTCAACGCGTACTACGACCCGACGCTGAAGGAGGCCCGGCTCGCGCGGCTCGCGCCGCACGACGGCTTCACGTTCGTCCGCGGGCACCTCGAGGACCGGGCCGCCGTCGAGGAGGTGTTCGCCGAGCACCGTCCGGACCGCGTCGTCAACCTCGCCGCGCAGGCCGGGGTCCGGTACTCGATCGAGGATCCGCGGGCCTACGTCGACGCCAACCTCGTCGGGTTCGCGAACGTCCTCGAGGGCTGCCGCGACCTCGGGGTCGAGCACCTCGTCTACGCCTCGTCCTCCTCCGTCTACGGCGCGAACACGAAGCTGCCGTTCGCCGTATCCGCCGCCGTCGACCACCCGGTCTCGCTGTACGCGGCGACGAAGAAGGCCAACGAGCTGATGGCGCACACCTACAGCCATCTGTTCCGCATCCCGACGACCGGTCTGCGCTTCTTCACCGTGTACGGCCCGTGGGGCCGGCCCGATATGGCGCTGTTCCTGTTCACCCGCGCCATCCTCGCAGGCGAACCGATCCGCATCTTCAACCACGGCCGCATGCGACGGGACTTCACCTTCATCGACGACATCGCCGAGGGTGTGGTCCGGGTGCTCGACCGCCCGGCCGCGCCGGACCCGGCGTTCGACGCCGACGCCCCCGACCCGGCGACGTCGAGCGCGCCGTACCGGCTGTACAACATCGGGAACGACCGGCCGACCGAGCTCGAGCGGTACGTCGAGGTCCTCGAGGCCGAACTCGGCGTCCCGGCGATCCGTCAGTACAAGGACATCCAGCCCGGCGACGTCCCCGCGACCTGGGCCGACGTCGACGCCCTCCGCCGCGACGTCGGGTTCGTCCCGGCGACGCCCGTCGAGGAGGGCGTGCGCCGGTTCGTCGCCTGGTACCGGGAGTTCCACGGGGTCTGACGCGCTGTCCGAGCATGCCCTCGAACCGCTCGCCGGAGGCCCGTCCCCGGCCCGTCGGTACCCTCCCCCCGTGAGCCGTCCCGACTCCGCCGCCCCGCCCGTGATGGACCCGCCGGTGCGGCGGGCCGCGCCACCCCCGGGCCCACGCCCGCCCCACCGCGTCGTCCTCGACGCGGTCGCGATGGCCTGGCGGACGCTCACCCGCATGCGCACCGCCCTCTGGCTGCTGTTCGGCCTGGCGCTGCAGTCGGCCGTCGCGACCGTCGTCCCCCAGGCGCCGAACGTGCCCGGCACGGTCCGGGCCTGGCTGGCCGGGGAGGAGGGGCCGGGCGCCGGCGTGTCGGGGGTGCTCGACGCCCTCGGCGCGTTCGACGTCTACGGCTCGACGATCTTCCTGGCGTTCCTGCTGCTGCTGTTCCTCAGCCTGACGGCCTGCCTCGTTCCGCGGATCCGCGGCTGGTGGCGGCTGGTCCGACGCTCGCAGCCGCCGCTGCTGCGGGCCGCCGCCCCCGACGACGTCCGGGCGGGCGTCCTCGTCGGCGGCGACCGCGACGCGGCGCTGGCCGCCGCCCGCGAGGTGCTGTCGGACCGGATCCTCGGCGTGGCGCGGTGGCGGGTCCGGACCGCGCCCGACCAGGTGGCGGCCGAGACGGGGCTGTGGTCGCGGGAGGGCGGCAGCCTCGCGTTCCACCTCTCGTTCTACGCGCTGCTCGCCGCGATCGTGCTGGGGCAGCTGACGTCGTTCGAGGGTCAGCGGGGCGTCGTCGAGGGCGAACCCGGCTTCGTCGACGCCGCGGTCTCGTACTGGACCTACGACCCCGGCCGGTGGTTCCCCGAGGACGCGCACGCCGGGTGGCGGCTGGACCTCGCGTCGTTCGAGGTCGACTGGATCCGCGATCCGCTCGCCCCGGGCGCCGGCCAGCCGACCGTGTTCCGCTCGGAGGTCGACGTCACGCGGCCCGATGGGACCGTCGAGCGGGCCGTCGTCGAGGGGAACCGGCCGCTCGTCGTCGACGGCCGCAAGATCCACCAGCTCGACTGGGGGTACGCGCCGCGGGTCGTCGTGCGCCAGGGTGGCGAGGTCGTCCACGACGGCTGGGTCCCGACGCTGGCCGGCACCGGCGTGTTCTCTGGTGCGGTGAAGGCCCCGGCCGCCGAGCCCGACGTCGGCCTCGAGCTGTACCTCTACCCCTACGCCCCCGACGGGCCCGACGGGCCGCGGCTGACCGGTGCGCCCTGGGCCGAGGCACCGGTGCTGCTGGCCTGGCAGTGGCGGGGCGACCTGCAGCTCGGGGCGACCCAGCAGACGATCACCGAGCTCGACGTGTCGCGGCTGGACCTCGAGGGCGCGGCCTGGTTGCGACCCGGCGACGTGACCGCGTTCGGCGACGTCGAGGTGGAGTTCGTCGAGCTGCGCCGCTGGGTCGGGTTCCAGGTCTCGCGCCGGCCGCAGGTGCCGGGGCTGCTCGCGGCCTCGGCGCTGCTGACGCTGGGGCTGGTCACGGCGCTGTACGCGTACCGCCGCCGGATCTGGGTGCTGGCTGAGCCGGCGCCCGGAGGGCCTGACGGGACGCCCCGTACCCTCCTGACCGTCGTCGGACGCGCGTTCCAGCGGCCCGACGCCGCCGCCGAGGAGCACGCCCGGCTCGTCGACGAGCTCGCCCGACGCACCGGAGGGACGCGGACGTGACCGACGCCCAGCTGGCCGACCTCTCCCGCGTCCTGTACTCGCCGGTGACGCTGGCGCTGTACACCGCGGCCGCCATCGCGCTGCTGGCCGCGCTGTCCCGGACCGTCGGCGGCGAGGTCGCCCGCGGCGGGGCGCTGCGCCGGCTGGGGCGCGTGCTGGCCGCCGCCGGGATCGCGGCCCACGTCGCCCACGAGGTCGTCCGCGGGCTGGCCCAGGACCGGCTGCCCCTCGGGAACATGTTCGAGGTCACGTCGCTGATGGCGCTCGTCGGCGTCGCCGGCGGGCTGTGGTACCTGCGGACGCGCCGGCGGCCCGAGCTCGAGGGGTTCGTGCTGCTCGGCGGGACGCTGCTGCTGGGGTTGGCGCTCCTGATGTACGCCGAGCCGGGTCCGCTGATGCCGATCCTCACGACGTGGTGGCGGACCTTCCACGTCTCGCTGCTGGTCGGCGGGATGGGCGTGTTCGCCGCCGGGTTCCTGTTCACGGCGCTGTACCTGCTGCGGGTGCGGATCGACGGCCTGGACGCGGACGCTGGCGAGCACCGCGGGACGTCCCCGGCCGACGCGACGGTGCCGGAGGGTGGCCCGGTCGACGGCGGTGGGGCCGCGGTCGCCGTGCGGTCCGCGCCGGACGTCGCCGCGCTGCGCCGACGCATCCCGGCCGGCCGCCTCGCCGCCGGTGTGTTCCTCGGCGCCTCGACCGTGTCCTGGGTCTGGGCCGTCGCGCTCGAGCCGCTCTCGACCGGACTGGCGCGGATGCTGACGGTGAACGTCGCGCTCGTCGCCGCGGCGCTGCTGGCGCGGTGGTTCGCGCCGCACCTCCCGGACGCCGAGGTCCTCGACGGCATCGCGCACCGGACCGTCGCGTTCGGGTTCGTGCTCTGGACCGTCGGGACCATCGCCGGGGCGATGTGGGCCGAGCAGTCGTGGGGCCGGTTCTGGGGCTGGGACCCGAAGGAGACCGGGGCGTTCCTGACCTGGGTCGCGTACGCCGGGTACCTGCACGGTCGTGCGACCCGGGGCTTCCGGGGCGAGCGCGCGGCCTGGATCGGCGTCGGCGCGTTCGTCACGCTGATGGCGACCTACCTGGTGGCCAACTACGTGATCGTCGGGCTCCACTCCTACGCGGGGCTGTAGGCCTCCGTCGCGGCGCCATCGACCAGTCGCCGCCGTTCCTCGGCGGAGACCTTCCCCATCCGGTCGCGTGGGACGCGATCCACGACGAGCAGTTGCCGCGGGGCGTGGGCCCCGCCGAGCCGATCCCCGACCTGCGTTCGCAGGTCGGCGAGGGTGACGGGGGACCGCGTGACCACGACCGCGCGGACCGACGTCCCCCACTCGGGATCCGGCACCCCGACGACGACCGCGTCGGCGACGGCCGGATGCGTGCGAAGCACGTCCGCGACCGCGACCGGATCGACGTTCACCCCCCCCGTGACGATGACGTCGTCGGCGCGTCCGAGGACCTCGAGGTGTCCGTCCACGATGCGGCCGAGATCGGAGGTCGTGAGCCAGCCCTCGGCGTCCGTCATCGGCGTGCCGTCGAGTCGCCGTGCGGCCACCGAGGGGCCGCGCAGTCGGATGCGACCGCCGTGGGCGATCGTCACGTCCGTCCCGTCCAGCGGGGTCCCGTCGTAGACGCAGCCGCCGCAGGTCTCCGTCATGCCGTACGCGGTGACGATGCGGGCCCGGGTGGAGCGGGCCCGGTCCAACAGGGCGCCCGACGCCGGTCCACCGCCGACCAGCACGGTCCGGAAGCCGGAGAGGTCGTGGCCGGCGTCGAGCGCCCGGGTCAGCTGGGTCGGCACGACGGCGACGTGCTGCGCCGTCGTGGACGCCGCGGCCAGCGCCGCCGGGTCACCGGGATCGACGAGGACGGGGTCCGTGCCGAGCGCTCGGGCGCGGAGCAGGACAATCAGGCCCGCGACGTGACGGACCGGCAGCGCCAGCGCCCACCGTTCGCCGGGCGCGGCGTCCAGTCGGTCGTGGGCGGCGGCGACCGCGGCGTCGAGCGCCGCCCCCGGCAGCGCGACCGCACGAGGTGTCCCGGTCGACCCGGAGGTCGTCACCACCAGCGCCGTTCCGGTGGGGACCGATCCTCGGCCCTCGAGCGCCGCCGAGACCTCCGGCGGCAGCGTCGCCGCCGGGGCGTCCGGCGGGAGGACGACGGCGGCGCCGCCGTCGTCCCACACGGTCGCGAGGTCCGCCAGCAGCGCGGCCGGGTCGGCGTCGGAGAGGCGGCGGAGGGTCGTCATCCGATGAGTAGCGTAGGTGCGCGCCGAGCCGCCGGGCCGAGACGGACCGGGATGACGCGGCCGGGTCCGGACGAGGAGGGTCGCATGGCCCCGATGACCTTCGACCCGGCCCGCTGGGCGGTCGTCCCGGGGTTCGAGGACCTCACCGACGTCACCTACCACCGCGCCGTCGGCGACCCGGGCGGACGCGGGACGGTCCGTATCGCCATCGACCGCCCCGAGGTCCGCAACGCCTTCCGGCCCCGGACCGTCGACGAGCTGCTCCGGACCCTCGACCACGCGCGCCGCACCCCGGACGTCGCGACGGTGCTCCTGACCGGGAACGGTCCGTCGCCGAAGGACGGCGGCTGGGCGTTCTGCTCGGGCGGCGACCAGCGCATCCGCGGGCGCGACGGGTACCGATACGACGACGAGGCCGCTCCCGCGGAACCGGCCGACCCCGGCGGCGCGGCGCACCTCGGTCGGCTCCACATCCTCGAGGTCCAGCGGCTCATCCGGTTCATGCCGAAGGTCGTGATCGCCGTCGTCCCGGGCTGGGCCGCGGGGGGCGGACACTCCCTCCACGTCGTCTGCGACCTGACCATCGCGTCCCGGGAGCACGCACGGTTCAAGCAGACCGACCTCGACGTCGCGTCGTTCGACGGCGGGTTCGGATCCGCGTACCTCGCGCGGCAGGTCGGCCAGAAGCGTGCCCGGGAGATCTTCCTCCTCGGCCGCGAGTACTCGGCGGACGAGGCGTACGCCTGGGGTGCCGTGAACGCCGTCGTCCCGCACGCCGAGCTCGAGGCGACGGCGCTCGCGTGGGCGACGGAGATCGCCGGGAAGTCCCCGACGGCGACCCGGATGCTGAAGTACGCCGTCAACCTCGCGGACGACGGGCTCGTCGGGCAGCAGCTGTTCGCCGGTGAGGCGACCCGCCTCGCGTACATGACCGACGAGGCGGCGGAGGGGCGCGACGCCTTCCTCGAGCGTCGCGACCCGGACTGGTCCCCGTGGCCCTACCACTACTGAGCGCCGGGGACCGCGCGTGAACGTCTGGGTCGAGGCGGCCCGGCCGCGCACCCTGCCGGCCGCGGTCGTCCCCGTCGCCGTGGGCACCGCCACCGCTTCGGCGCTCGGCGTCCCGATCGTGGCGGTCCGCGCGGCGCTGGCGCTGGTCGTCGCGCTGGCGCTCCAGGTCGCCGTCAACTTCGCGAACGACCTCTTCGACGGGCTCGCCGGCGTCGACACGGCGGACCGGCTCGGACCGCGCCGCGTCGTCGCGGCGGGACTGGTCGCGCCGGGCGTCATGCGCCGGGCGCTCGCGGCGGCGCTCGCGGTGGCCGCCGCCGCGGGCGGGGCGCTGGCGCTGCTCGTGGATCCGTGGCTGCTGCTCGTGGGTGTCGCCGCCGGCCTCGCCACCCTCGGCTACTCGGGGGGTCGGCGGCCCTACGCGTCCCGCGGGCTCGGCGAGGCGATGGTGTTCGTGTTCTTTGGACTCGTCGCGACCGTCGGGAGCGCGTTCGTCCAGACCGGACGGATCGATGCGCTGGCCGCCGTCGCCGCCGTGCCCGTCGGTCTGCTGGCCGTTGCCCTGCTGATGGTCAACAACGTCCGCGACGTCGACACCGACGCGGCCGCCGGGAAGCGGACGCTCGCCGTCCGCCTCGGGGGCCGGCGCTACGGCCACCTCTACGGCCTGCTCCTGGTCGCCGCGGTCCTGCTCGTCCTCCCCGTCGCCGCGGTGGCCCGGTCGCCGTGGCCGCTGCTCGGGCTCCTCGCCGCCGCGCCCCTCGCGGTCACGCTCCGTCGTGCGCGCGGCGCCGCTCGCGCCGAGGGGTCGGCGCGGGGCCCGGCCTGGATCGCGGCGCTCGAGGCCACCGCCCGGACCCAGCTGGTCCTCGGACTCGGCCTCGCCGGTGGGCTCGTCACTGCGGGCCGGTGGTGACCGACCTCCCGGTCTCGGCGTCGGTCGACGCGGCCCCCGTCGACCCGCGCCTCGCCGAGCTCGGGATCGACGCGGCGGTGCCGTTCCGCGTCGCGACGACGACCCGGTTCCGGGGGGTGACCCACCGCGACGGCTGGCTGCTCCACGGCGCGGCCGGGTGGGCCGAGTTCAGCCCGTTCCCGGAGTACGCGGCGCCCGTCGCGGCATGGTGGCTCCGCGCCGCCGTCGCCGCCGCGACGAGCCCGTCACCGCCGGCCCTGCGCGACGCCGTGGAGGTCAACGTGACCGTGCCGGCCGTCGGACCGGTCGACGCCGCGGCCCGGGTCGAGGCCTCGGGGTGTCGCACCGCGAAGGTCAAGGTCGCCGAGCCGGGTCAGACGCTCGCGGACGACGAGGCCCGGGTCACCGCGGTCCGTGCCGCGCTCGGGCCGGAGGGGCGGATCCGAATCGACGCCAACGCGGCCTGGGACGTCCCGGCCGCAGCGCACGCCCTGGCCCGGCTCGACGCCGCCGCGGACGGGCTCGAGTACGCCGAGCAGCCCTGCCGGACCCTGGAGGAGCTCCGCGACCTCCGTGGCCGCACGGGCGTCCCCGTCGCGGCCGACGAGTCCCTGCGTCGCGCCGACGACCCGATCGCGGTCGCCCGGTCCGCGTCCCGAGCGGTCGACCTCGTCGTCCTGAAGGTCCAGCCCCTCGGCGGGGCGGCCGAGGCCCTCCGCTTGGCCGAGGCGGCCGGGCTGCCCGCGGTCGTATCCTCGGCGCTCGAGACCACGGTCGGTCTCGCGGTCGGCCTCGAGCTGGCCCTCGCCCTGCCCGGCCTCGCCGGGGCCTGCGGCCTCGGCACCGCGGCGCTGCTCGCGGAGGACGTCGTGGACGAGCCCCTCCGCCCCGAGTCCGGTCGCCTCGTCGGGCGGGCGCGTCCCGTCCCGGCCCGTGTCCCCGCTCCCGCCGACCCCGGCCCGCTCCGCGAGCGGCTCTCCGCCGCGCTCGACGTGATGCACGCATGAGCACCGGCGGATCCCCCGACGCCACCGCGCCGAACGCGGCGACCGCGCAGGCGCGCGTCCTCGCGGACGAGCTCGCGCGCGGCGGGGTCCGGCACGTCGTCGTCTGCCCCGGGTCCCGCTCGGCCGCGCTCGCCATCGCGGTGCACGAGGACCCGCGGTTGACGGTCCACGTCCACCCGGACGAGCGCTCGGCGGCGTACGTCGCGCTCGGGGTCGGGCGCGCGACCGGTGTCCCGGCGGCCGTCGTCGTGACGTCCGGGACGGCCGTCGCGAACCTCCACCCCGCAGCCGTCGAGGCGGACGCCGCGGGGGTGCCGCTGCTGCTCCTCACCGCGGACCGGCCGCCCGAGATGCGCGACACCGGCGCGAACCAGACGATCGCGCAGCGGGACCTGCTCGGCCCGGGGCTGCGGTGGGCCCACGAGCTCGGGGTCGCCGAGGACCGTCCGGACGCCGTCCGGACGTGGCGGGCGGTCTTCGCGCGGGCGGTCGCCGCCGCCCGGGGGGCGCTCGGCGCGGCGCCGGGGCCGGTCCACCTGAACGTCCCGACGCGGGAACCGACGGTGCCCGTCGGCGACGACGGCCGGACGTCCGCGGCCGCGTTCACGACCCCGCTGGACGGACGACCCGCGTCCGCGCCCTGGACCACCGTCCGCACCGTCCCGAGGGACGCGTCGGCGGGACCGGTCGACGAGCTCGCGGTGCGGTTCGCCGCGGTGGAGCGCGGCCTGATCGTCGTCGGCGACGACGTCGGTGGTCCCGGCGTGTCGGCCGCGGCCGTCGACGCGGTGTCCCGGGCGACGGGCTGGCCGGTCCTCGCCGAGGGGCAGGTCCCGGCCCGCCACGGCGAGCGGGCGCTACGGGCCGGCTCGTGGCTCGCGGCCGACGCCCGGTTCGCCGCCGCCCACCGTCCGGACCTCGTGCTCCGCCTCGGACGGCCCACCGTCCAGGCTTCGTGGCGCGCGCTCGTCGCGGTGGGGGAGCAGCTGCTCGTCGACGCCCACGGCGGCTGGCACGACCCGTGGCGCGGGCTCGGCGAGGTGATCGTCGCCGACCCCGGTGCGCTGCTCACCGCCGTCGCCGAGCGGCTCGCGACCCGGGCCGGATCCGACTGGTGGGGGTCCTGGGCCGCGGCCGACGCGGCCGCCGCCTCGGCCGTGGCCGACGTCGTCGCGGCCGGGCCGGACCTGACCGGGGCCGCGGTCGCCCACGAGGTCCTGGCGGCCGTCCCGGCGGGGGCGTCGCTCGTCGTGGGGGCGTCGCTGCCGGTCCGCGACGTCGACCTCGCCCCCGCCGTCCGCCCCGACGTGCGGATGCTCGCGAACCGCGGCGCCGCCGGGATCGACGGCACGGTCTCGACCGCGCTCGGGACCGCGGTCGCCACGGACCTCCCGACCTGGGCGCTGCTCGGCGACCACACGCTGCTGCACGACACCAACGGCCTGCTCCTCCAGCCGGGGTCCCCCGAGCCGTCGGTCACGCTCGTCTGCGTCGACAACGGTGGGGGGCGCGTCTTCGACGGTCTCCCGCCGGGACGGCACGCACCGGCGCTCACCCGTCTGTTCACCGCCCCCCACGGCAGGGACCTCGCCGCCGTCGGCCGGTCGCACGGCCTCGAGGTGGCCGTCGCGTCGGACCGTCCGACCCTCGCGGCAGCCCTGGCGGCACGTGCGGGGGACGGCCGGGGGACGTCGCTCGTCGTCGCCCGCGTCGATCCCGCTGCGGACGCCGAATCCCGCGCCCGGACGGCGGCGGCCGTGGCCGCGGCGGTCGCCGCCGCCTGATCCGGCCGGGCCGGCCTCAGCCGGTGGCGGCCGGACGCTCGGCGCCGAGGCCGCTGAGCACCCGGAGCATCGCCCGCAGCTTCAGCTGCGTCTCGCGCAGCTCCAGCTCGGGTAGGGAGCCGGCGACCACGCCGGCACCGGCGAACACCCGGGCCCGGGCGCCGTCGACCTCGGCGCACCGGAGGGCGAGCGCCCACTCGCCGTCGCCGGCCCCGTCGGTCCATCCGACCGGGCCGGCGTACCGACCGCGGTCCATCCCCTCGGTGCTGCGGATCCGGTCCAGCGCCGCCGCGGACGGGACGCCGCCGACCGCGGCCGTCGGATGCAGCCGGTCGAGCAGCGTCAGCGCCGGCATCGGGGCGGGCAGCCGTGCCACGACGTCGGTGGCCAGGTGCTGCACGTTGTCGAGGGCCAGCCGCGACGGCTCGTCGGGGGCCAGGACGTCGGCGCCGAGCGCCGTGAGGGGCGCCGTGACCGACGTGACGGCCATGGCGTGCTCGTGGCGGTCCTTCGCCGACACCAGCAGGTCGGCCCAGGCGCGCTCGTCCTCCGCCGGGGTCGCGCCACGGGGCGCGGTCCCCGCCAGGACCCGGGAGCGCACCTCGGTCCCCTCGACGCGCAGCAGCGGCTCGGGCGAGGCGCCGATGAGCCGGTCGACCAGGAAGGTGCGGCAGGCGGGGAACCGCTCCGCGAGGGCCCCCAGCAGGGCGGGGACGTCGAACGGGGCCTCCGACCACAGGCGGTGGTCGCGGGCGAGGACCACCTTCTCGAGCTCGCCGGCGGCGATGGCGGCCACGGCGGCGTCGACCGCGGTCAGCCAGGCGTCGTCGCGGAGGCTCGACCCCGCGAAGCGCGGGCGGTCCCGCACCGGCGGACGTCCCGGGACCCCGGCCCCGGGGCGCCACGTCGGCGGGGGCGCGTCGACGGCGGCGGTCGTGACCCACGTCGCCCCCTCGCGCCGCCCGACGCTCAGCGACGGGACGACCAGCACCGACCCCTCGGCGTCGGGGTCGAACGTCAGGGACCCGACGGCGATCGCACCGGTGCCCCGGCCCCCCACCTCGTCGTCCACCTCCGCGGTCGCGAGCAGCCGGTCGAGCTCGGCCGCGGCCCGCGCACCGCGGTCGGTACCGGCCCCCACCGGGATCCGGACCGCGGCGCCCGCGCCGACCAGTCCGACGTCGCCACCGACGAACGCGAACCGGTCGTCGGCCGGTAGCGTCCCGAACACGTCGTCGAGGAGGTCGGCGGACGCCGCATCGTCGGGCAGGGCGACGGTCCGGACCCGGAGCGTCACGGCGCCGGCGTCCCGTCGGTCCCGGCGGCCATGCGGGCGACCGCGGCCGCGACCAGCCGCCGTCGCAGGTGGTGGGTGACCAGGCGTTCGACGGCAGGGAGCATGCGGTCGTAGGCGGCGACGAGCCGCCGCCCGGCCTCGTCGTCGTCCGGGGCCGTCCCGAGGACGGGATCGCGGACGAACCGCAGGAACGCCTCGACGGCGCGGTCGGCGATCGCCGCGACCGCCTCGTCGGTCGGTCCCGCCAGCTCCAGCAGCTCGGCCAGCGGCAGACCCGCCTCCAGCAGCTCGAGTCCGGCCCGGACCGCGTCGGCGTCGGCTGCCGAGTACCGGGCCGTCCCGTCGGCGTCGACGTGATGGGGGAGGAGCAGTCCGGCCCGGCCGACCGCCTCCAGCAGCGCGACGGAGGTGCCGACCTCCGCGGCGAGGCCGCCGAGGTCGTGCGGGGCGTCGCGGTCGTCCGCGACGGCCCGGGCGAGCGCGGCGTCGGGGCCGTCGAGGTCGGGGGTTCGCACGGGGGGAGGGTAGGGCCGGCGGTCCCGCGGCCCCCCGCGCGGCCGTAGCCTCCGACCATGCGCAGCGACCACGGTGACGCCGGTGACGCCGTCCTCCCCGCCGCCGGCCGGGAGGGGAAGGACTCCGCCCTCGTCCAGGCGATGTTCGACCGTGTCGCCCCCCGGTACGACGTGGCGAACTCGGTCCTCTCGCTCGGTCAG